>ENA-UPTA01000494-UPTA01000494.1-activated-sludge-metagenome-genome-assembly--contig:-NODE-494-length-45878-cov-7.616263_pt1 | contig 45878 bp, 30 predicted proteins | sample MGYA00238184_ERZ773361 | MGnify/ENA primary metagenome ERZ773361 (study PRJEB29100, sample SAMN05720205) | activated sludge metagenome | isolation source: anaerobic digester from wastewater... | reverse complement strand
TAATGCAAATGTCCGGTATAAAATTGGAATTTGCTATTTGAATTCAAGGTTGAATAAAAAAAATGCGCTTGAATACCTTCTTTTTAGTGCGGAAAACATTAATAAAGACTATAAAGCAGATAACCACCGTGAAAGGAAAGCACCGGTTGAATGCCTTTTGTATCTTGGACAGGCATATAGAGTAAATTATAAATTCAACGATGCGCTGACCACATTCAATGAACTTCTCACACGCCTAACTCCGCAAGGAAAATTTGATGCTGACTTAGTCGCCCAAACGAAAAGGGAAATTGAAATAACCAACAATGCCATTTATTTCACAAGCCACCCTGTAGATGCTAGCATTAAGAATATGGGGAGCATTATTAATACAGAGTTTTGCGATCATTCCCCGGTAATTGACATGAATGAAGAGTACCTTATTTTTACATCCAAAAGACCACGAGCTGGAGAAGAACGTGTAAATCAGGACGAGGATATTTTCCTTTCAAAAAACAAAAATTTTGTTTGGACAGAACCCAAGAGGCTGGAAGACAATGTAAATACATATAAAAACGAAGCTTCAATTGGGTTTTCTGCCGATGCAAAAACCTTATTCATTTTCAGAAGCGAAGGCCCCAATTACAGCAATGTAATGATGACTATGACAAGCGATGACTTGCTTTGGTCTGACCCAAAATTACTGAGCGCTGATATCAATACAAAATTCAGGGAAACACATGCTTGTCTCAGTCCTGACGGTAATACGCTTTATTTTGTTAGCAACCGTGAGGGTGGAGTGGGCGGTCGCGATATATATAAAATGAATCTTTTACCAGATGGCAGCTGGAGCCCTCCGCAGTGCCTCAGTACCGATGTAAATACAATTTATGATGAGGAGACCCCCTTCATTCACCCCGATGGAATAACCATGTTTTTCAGCTCAAAAGGGCATGAATCGATGGGCGGATACGATGTTTTCAGAACCACTATTGAGGGTGACAATAAGTTTTCGAAACCTGAAAATATCGGATACCCTATCAACACACCTGATGATGAGGTTTCGTATGTTGTTAACCTTGACGGCAGAAGAGCATATCTTGCCTCATCGAAAGATGATACCTACGGGGACCTCGACATTTACGAAATAACACAAACCGGAGTGTACATCAATACAATGGTAGTGTATAACGGGCAGGTAGCCGACATCAACAATCAGGTTCCAAAAGATCTGGTAATACGTGTCAACGATAAAACCAACAATACAGTACAGGGAGTTTACCGCACCGGTTCAACCGATGGTAATTATTACCTGATTCTTCAACCTGGTCATGAATATCTCATAGAATATGAAGCAGACGGATACCTTGCAACTACAAAAACTGTTTCACCTGAGCGGAAAGATGTTAATTCCTTTATGGAAAAATACATTCCTGTTCCTCTCGACAGGGTAACGCTACAGTCGTATAAATATCACGAATATGTTTACTTCGTCTCCGATAGTATTCCATATACAATTGAATCAGTGACTGCATTGAATGATGTAGCTGCAAAAAACTCTGAATCCGACAGATTAATTGTTAATATTAATTATTTGCCAGAGAAAGAAAAAGAAGAGATTTCTGCCAAAAGAGCCGTTTATATAACCGATTACCTTAGCACCAAAGGAGTTGAAAAAACTGACATCTATCTCAACGGAGCATTTCCTGCAGGATATCAGGATATCTATTGCCTTGATATGAAAGAAACTCAGGAGCCCGTTGTAATTACCCACCTACCCCTTGATACTACCGACACAGGTAAAAAATATGGTGATACTGTATATATCGATCCGGTGTACTTTGCATTCGACCGCGATGAAGTAAGGTCGCAGTTTTTCGACAGCCTGAATGTTCTGGCCAGTTATATGAAAGCCAACCCCACAGCCAGTGTCGAAATAGGAGGACACACCGACTGGTACGGTACCAATGAATACAATTATCTTCTGTCGTACCGCAGATCGAAACATGTAAAAGATTACTTGGTAGGAAAAGGTGTTAATCCCGAAAACCTGATTACAACAAAGTTTGGAGAAGGCACACCCATTGCCGAAAATGCAAACCCCGATGGTAGCGATAATCCTTTGGGCAGGCAATATAACCGCCGTGTTGAATTCAAAGTACTAAGCCAGGGAACTGAATCATTTCTGGTAGCACGTAAGATTGTGGTTCCACCCAGTGCGGGAAGTAATACCAAAGGAACAGGATCTGACGGTACTCATACCCAGCCGAAGTTTACAATACAGATTATGGCAGTACATAACCCTGTTCCCGATAACTACTTTGCCGATTTAATCGGTGTTCAACTTCAGAAAGGGCAGGATGGATGGTACAGGTATTATGTTGGCTCCTTCGATTCCTATAATCAAGCCAAAGAATCGCTCGACAAACTTAAATCAATGGGCTACGATCCGTTTATACGGAGACTCAGTTTTTTTGAGTAATTATCGAAGTTTTCCATTACCTCATTTAGGAATTAATGCGGAAGCATAACCAAAAGTTGCTTATTGCATTCCTTTTAATTTTGCTTCAGGCTTACGATATACAATATGAAGATATAGAGGCCAAAAATAGTTGGTAAAAAGTTCACAAACCTAGTTCCCACTTGATCTACAAAAGAGTTAATTGAAAGTTGTTTCAGTTAACCTTTTAGTATATATGAAAACATTAAAAAAAGCAGTGTTGGGCATGTCAAAGTTTGAATGTAATCAAATGGGGTACCCAACAAGGGAAACAGCGTTTTAAATGTCATAAAGCGTACAAAAAAAGCAAGAGAATCATTACAGACCCTCTTGCTTATGAAATTATGGTATCTAAGGCTTAAATTCCTGCCAAACGTTTGTAGTAATTATAACGCCATTGGGCATTTTGTTCTGCCACATCAAAAAGATGTTTACCTTCTTCCGGCAGCGATTTCAGTAAAGAGGAATAGCGAACTTCGCTCTTTAGAAAATCTTTGAATTTAGTCCAATCGGGTTCCTTGCTGTCGAGGGTAAAAGGATTTTGTCCTTCTGCTTCCAGCAACGGGTTGAAGCGATACAAATGCCAATATCCGGCTTCAACTGCAAGTTTCTGCTCTTCCTGAGTCTTGCCCATACCGAGAGTCAAACCATGGTTAATGCATGGAGCATAAGCTATAATCAGCGAAGGGCCGGGATACGCTTCTGCTTCTTTAATTGCCCTGAAGAACTGATTCTGACTCGAACCTATAGCAACCTGAGCGACATAAACATATCCGTAAGTCATTGCCATTGCACCCAGATCTTTTTTGCGGGTTCTCATTCCAGCTGCAGCAAATTTTGCAACAGCACCCACCGGTGTTGATTTTGATGCCTGACCACCTGTATTTGAGTATACCTCTGTATCAAGTACAAGTATGTTCACATCTTTCCCTGTAGCAATCACGTGATCCAAGCCTCCATATCCAATGTCGTAAGCCCAGCCATCACCTCCAAATATCCAAACCGATTTTTTTATCAGATAACTCTTGTATTTCAGTATTTCCTTGGCGGTGTTATCGTTAATCGATTTCAGCATTTCGACAAACTTAGCTGATGCATCAACCGATTGCTCTGCGTTGTTTTTACTATTGCTCCACTCAAGAGCAATATTCATTGCTTTTTCTGGCCATTTGGCTTTTTCTATCTGTAAGCAAATTTTCTCACGTATTTTATCGATTCCAGTGGCAATACCAAAACCATACTCAGCATTATCTTCAAATAAAGAATTAGCCCATGCAGGCCCAAAGCCTGATTTATAATGCGGGCAATATGGAGTAGATGGCGCGGAGCCCCCATAAATTGAAGAGCAACCTGTGGCATTGGCTACAATCATTCTTTCTCCGAACAGTTGGGTTATCGCTTTAATATAGGGGGTCTCACCGCACCCGCCGCAGGCACCCGAAAATTCAAATAATGGTTGTGCGAACTGACTGTTCTTCACTGTTTTATCTTTGGGAAGAATATGGTCTTTATAACCAACAACTTCATCCATATAAGTCCATCTGGCTTCTTCAGCACGCTGGGTTTCGATGGGCTTCATGGTAAGTGCCTTTGTTTTGGCCGGGCAAACGTCAGCACAGTTGCCACAACCCGTGCAGTCGAGTACACTTACCTGAATCCGGAATTTGTATTCCTTTGTTCCGCCAATTCCCTGAATAGCCTTAGTACCTGCAGGAGCATTCTTCAACTCGTCTTCAGTTAATAAAAATGGCCTGATAGCAGCATGAGGACAAACAAAAGAGCATTGGTTGCACTGAATACAATTTTCAGGAATCCATTCAGGTATATTCACCGCAACACCGCGTTTTTCGTATTTGGTAGTACCCGATGGGAATGTGCCATCTTCTCTGCCAACAAATGTTGAAACAGGCAAACTATCGCCATTCTGAGAGTTAATTACATCGGCAACGTTCGATATAAACTGAGGGACAACATTATTGCGTATTACCTTAAAGCCTGTGTTGGGGAGTTTTTTCCATTCTTTTGGGATATCAACCTCAACATAGTTGCAACAACCGGCATCAATCGCGTCGTGGTTCATTTTCACCACCGATTCACCTTTTTTGCCAAATGATTTTACAACCATTTTCTTCATTTCTTTTACTGCCAATTCATAGGGGATAACGCCAGAGATTCTGAAGAATGACGATTGCATAATTGTATTTGTACGATTGCCCAGTCCAATTTTTTCAGCTATTTCTGTTGCGTTGATCATGAAGAATTTAATCTTTTTTTCTGCCAATGTTTTCTTCATGTGATCGGGCAGTTTTTCCAAAGTTTCCTTCACACTCCAAATTGAGTTGAATAGAAACGTACCGCCGGGTTTAATACCTTTCAGTACATCGTAAAGATAAATATATGCCGGCACATGGCATGCCACAAAATCGGGAGAGTTTATCAGGTAGGGTGCTCGAATGGGTTTGTCGCCAAAACGAAGGTGCGATGCGGTAAATCCGCCCGACTTTTTTGAGTCGTAGGCAAAATATGCCTGACAATATTTGTTGGTTGTTTCACCAATTATTTTTATACTGTTTTTATTTGCACCTACAGTACCATCAGAGCCCAGTCCATAAAACTTTCCTTCGAATGTACCTTTGGAAAGTACGGTAACATCATTCTTTAAAGGCAATGAGAGTTTTGTAACATCGTCAACAATACCAACAGTAAATCCATTCTTTGGTTGTTTTGATGCCATATTCTCAAGTACCGACATTATCATTGCGGGAGTTGTATCTTTTGAAGACAGTCCATAACGGCCACCAATAATCATGGGGGCATTTTTATCGTTATAGAAAATATCTTTTATATCGAGATACAAAGGTTCTCCATTTGCTCCCGGCTCTTTGGTGCGGTCTAAAACTGTGATACGCTTAACGGTTTTCGGAAGCACTTTTCTGAAATATTTTTCTGAGAAAGGTCTGTAAAGATGTACTGTAATTAAACCGAACTTTTCCCCATGTGTTAGTTTGAAATCAATAACTTCTTTTATTGTGTCGGTCACCGAACCCATTGCAACTACAATATTTTCAGCATCGGGAGCGCCATAATATGTAAAAGGATGGTACTTTCTCCCAGTGAGCTTAGTCATTTCTTTCATATAGTACTCAACAACATCGGGAACTATAGAATAAAAGCTGTTGCAAGCTTCTTTTGCCTGAAAGAAAATATCTGGATTTTGGGCTGTTCCTTTCGTAACAGGGTGTTCAGGATTGAGTGTATTATCTCTGAAAAGTTGCAAAGCCGGTTGATCGATGAGGCCTTCCATGTCGTCATTCTCAAGATATTCAACTTTTTGAATTTCGTGAGATGTTCTGAATCCATCGAAGAAATGGAGGAATGGTATTCTTGTTTTAATAGCTGCCAAATGGGCAACAGGCGCAATATCCATTATTTCCTGCACCGATCCGGTTGCCAACATTGCAAAACCAGTACCTCGTGTTGACATTACGTCGCTGTGGTCGCCAAAAATCGATAATGCGTGAGCAGCAACTGTTCTGGCACTTACATGGAAAACTGCTGGCAGCAATTCGCCGGCCATTTTATACATATTCGGTATCATCAGCAGCAAACCTTGTGAGGCGGTGAATGTTGATGTGAGGGCACCTGCCTGAAGTGCACCATGAACAGCACCGGCAGCACCGGCTTCACTTTGCATTTCTTCAACTTTTACGGTTTGTCCGAAAATATTTTTTCTTCCTGCAGCAGACCATTCATCCACATTTTCTGCCATGTTCGAAGAAGGAGTGATTGGATAGATGCATGCAACTTCACTGAACATATAAGCTACATGAGCAGCAGCATGATTCCCATCACAAGTGATAAATTTTTTTGTTTTTGCCATCGTTTCTACGATTAATTATTTTTAATTTTTTTGTGAGTATATTTCTTTTTAGAGTGTGCTAATTTAAAAAAAAACTAATACCTAAAATATGTTATTTGATAAGTTTCGAAAATTCCGCTTTTGTACGCACAGCATACAAATATCACCAGCATATAAAAAAAAGAGTGCCACGCTGGCACTCTTCAATTCTTTTACCTGACTGATCAGTTTTCCGGGTGAATTGCTTCAACTGGGCAAACATCAGCACATGCACCACATTCTGTGCAAACATCGGGATCAATCTTATAGATATCACCTTCAGAAATTGCTTCAACCGGACATTCATCAATGCAGGTTCCACATGCAGTACAATCGTCAGAAATTTTGTAAGCCATTTTTTTATCGTTTTAGGTTAATAATAAATTGTCGCTTATAACTTCGCAAACATAATTCATTTCGAAATAAAAAAGAATGAGTTCTGAAAAACTTATGTAATTTAGAATTATTTTAAATATTCCAAAAGCATTTACGCACCCAATGTTGCAACCATAACTGCTTTAATAGTATGCAAACGATTTTCAGCCTGATCAAAAACAAGGGAGGCTTTACTTTCGAATACCTCTTCTGTAACTTCAATACCGTTTTTAAGACCAAAATCTTCCGAAACTTGTTTTCCAACTTTAGTATCAGCATTATGAAATGCCGGCAGACAATGCATAAATTTCACATTAGGGTTACCTGACTTTTTCATTATTGCAGGATTTACCTGATATGGTTTTAAGAGTTTAATTCTTTCTTCCCAAACTTCTTTTGGTTCGCCCATTGATACCCAAACATCTGTGTGAATGAAATCAACACCTTTAACAGCTTCTTCAGGTTTTTCGGTAACTATAACTCTTGCACCGGATTCTTTAGCAATTTTCTGACAGGTCTTTATCAATTCTGCATCGGGCCATAGTTTTTTAGGGGCACCGATTCGTACATCCATACCCAGGATAGTTCCAATAACCAGTAATGAACGACCCATATTATAACGTGCATCGCCCAGATAAGCATAAGATATCTGTTCCAATGGTTTAGCAGAATGTTCAATCATTGTCAAAACATCAGCCATCATCTGAGTAGGATGCCATTCATTTGTCAGCCCATTCCAAACGGGAACGCCGGCATATTTTGCCAATTCTTCTACAATAGCTTGTCCGAAACCGCGGTACTCAATACCATCATACATTCTACCAAGAACGCGTGCAGTATCTTTTACAGTTTCTTTGTGTCCCATCTGACTTCCGGTTGGACCTAGATATGTTACGTGAGCACCCTGATCAAGGGCGGCAACCTCAAATGCACAACGTGTACGAGTTGAGTCCTTTTCAAAAATCAAAGCAATGTTTTTGCCTGTTAAGCGAGGCTGCTCTGTTCCTGCATATTTTGCATTTTTCAAATCTTTCGACAAATTCAAAAGAAATACCAATTCTTCTTTTGTAAAGTCTAATTCTTTCAAGAAATTTCTGTTTCTAAGATTAAAAGCCATGATTTTATTTTATTTAAGTTATTATTCTAATTTAAGTCTCACATTAGCGTACAATTCGGGTTTGATAGATGGGTTCATCAACACTGTCGGGGAAGTGTAAAAACACACATTCACTGCCACCATTTTCGATAAAACTCACTGCACCTTTGATTTTGGGGGCCATGCCGCCGGCACTAAAAATCCCTTCTTCAATATATTTTTTTGCTTCCGCAATCGGAATAACATCCAAAACTTTTCCTTTGGTTTCTGGTGTATCAATAATAATTCTCTTTAAATCTGTGAAAATATAAAACTCATCGGCTTTTGCTTGTGAAGCAAGTAGGGCAGACGTATGGTCTTTATCGATAACGGCATCTATACCCAGCAAGTTTTTTTGTTCATCATAATAAACGGGAATTCCTCCACCACCAGCAGCGACAACAATATGTCCATCTCGGGCTAGTTTTTCAATCACTTTGCTATTCCCAACCTGTTTGGGCAGAGGGGAAGGAACAATTTTGCGCCAACCAATCCCGTCTGGATCTTCTTTGAACAAAGAATTTGTGTCTGCAGAAAGTTTTTCTGCCTCTTCTTTTGTATAATAAGGTCCAATCGGTTTTGTTGGATTTTTAAAAGCAGGATCATTTTTATCTACCAAAACTTGAGTTATTAGATTTACAACGCCTCTTTCTAAATCTTTGGCAGGTAAAATATTTCTAAGTTGTTGTTCAATCAAATATCCTATAAAACCTTGTGAATATGCTCCACAAACATCCAAAGGCATTTCTGGAATACCATACATTTTAGCTCCCGCATTGTTTTGCAATAATATATTGCCCACTTGCGGTCCGTTTCCATGTATAATTATAAGATTATGATTTTCTTTTAGTATGCTAAATAGAATTTCGCAAGCTCTTCGCACATTTGTTTTTTGTTCGTCAATGGTTCCTTTTTGGCCTGCGCGAAGAAGTGCATTTCCCCCAAAAGCCACAACTGCTAACTTTTTATTCATGAATCAGTATTTTGGTAAACCACAAAACTAAAAATATTTTGAGAATTCAAACAACTAAATTTATGTTATTCAATTAATTATTAAATACGCCCCCTATAAATTTCGTTGTAATAAAGAAAAAATTATTTTTGTAAAATACTTTTTGGTACAAATCTTGAAAAAATAAACTCATTAAATCTTAAATTAAAATTAATATGAAAAACCTTGTCAGAATTTTCAGTTTGTTATTGTTTGTAGTATTAGCCCTGAATGTTGCAGGACAGAAAAAAGCCAAAACATTTGAAGGATCGGTGAAATATAAAATCGATGTAGAAGGTGAAAACATTGATGCAGCAACAAGAGCACAGATGCCATCCGAAATTGTCGTATATTATAAAGGTGATAATATCCGTACTGAAATGATTACACCTATGTTTTCATTCATATCACTGTCGAATGTTAACGATGGTTCGGTTACCCAAATGTTTAACGGAATGGGTATGAAATTTTACGTAGTACAAACCAAAGAAGATCTTGAAGCCTTAAAAGACGAGAGCGAAGAAAAACCTGTTATCAAACAACTCGACGAAACAAAGGTTATTGCCGGATACACCTGCAAAAAAGCTGAAATCACCTCCGGTGGGCAAACGATGGAAGTGTATTACACCAACGAGCTTGCTGTTCCCTTCGATAAAAATTCGCAGTATCAGATGGAAGGAATCGATGGTATTTTCATGGAATACAACATGGACCAAAATGGCATGATAATGAAGTTCTCTGTTAAAGAAGTAAGCAAGTCAAAACTGAATCAATCTTTGTTCACTGTACCTTCCGATTACGAGAAAAAATCATACGAAGAGTTTAAAACAATGTTTGGTGGATAGTTTTTTCATTTTTCATAAAAATATTTGCGGAAAATTCTCATATTTTGAGGATTTTCCTATTTTTATACTTACATGAAGAAAGAAAGCAATACCAAAGACAAAACCGATAAAAAGCAGGGTAAAGCAAAAAAGCCCGGAATGTTCGGTTCAATGAAGAATTTTTTTACCGATGAACGATTCACAGTAAGCCTCGGAATTCTGCTGATAGCTTTCAGTATATTGCTTACGCTTTCGTTTACATCTTATCTTTTCACATGGAAAAGCGACCAAAGTATTCTCGATATTCCATTGAACAAGCTATTTTCGAATGAAAGCTTAAAAGTTGATAACTGGGTTGGCAAAATTGGTGCTCTGCTTTCAAATCTGTTCATAAGAAACTGGTTTGGCCTTGCATCATTTTCGTTTATTGTAATCTTTGGTGTTGCGGGTTTTCGACTTCTAAAGATACGGCTGCTACCCTTTAGGAAAACAGTTTTTATTCTGTTGATTTTTACTTTGTGGTTAAGTATAACTTTATCGTTTCTTCTTGGCGACAAGATATTTTTTCTGGGAGGTGCTCACGGATATTTTATGTGTAAATGGCTAAACAGTTTCTGGGGGAAGATAGGAACCTTGACAAGCATTGGTATCAGTGCATTTCTGATAATAATTTACAGTTTTCACAGCGCTCTTCCCGCCATTAAACGGGGTATCAGTAAAATCAGAAACCTAAAAAAGCCCGATCTGGAAGAAGCTAACCCTGTGTTCGGAGATATTCCCGAATCAGAAGAAGAGGATATGGAAGAAGACGTTTCGGAGGTGACAGCAGAAGAAGCATCGGAAAACGTTGTTGAATTTCCGGTAGAAACCCCGGAGTCTGAAACCCTGTACGACAACATTGAACTCGAGCTTGAAGAAAACGAAAATGAAGAACTGATTTCTGATGAAGACATCGATATAGAGCCGATGGGGGACTACGATCCTACGGAAGATCTTGCCAATTACAAAAAACCTCCGATTGACCTGCTTATCGACATTGCTGCCAGTAAAACCGAAGTAACTGCCGCTGAACTAAACAGCAACAAAGATAAAATCATTAAAACGCTACAGGATTATAAAATTGAAATTGCAAAAATCACGGCAACTATCGGCCCAACAGTAACGCTTTATGAAATAGTACCTGCTCCCGGTGTTCGTATTTCGAAAATCAAAAATCTTGAAGACGACATTGCCTTGAGTCTGGCAGCTCTGGGGATTAGAATAATAGCACCAATGCCGGGTAAGGGAACCATTGGGATTGAGGTACCCAATTCAAACCCTGAGATTGTTTCGATGAAATCGGTAATAAAATCTGCAAAATTTCAGGAAAGCACCTTCCAGTTACCGGTAGCTATCGGTAAAACAATCAGCAACGAAACTTTCGTTTTCAATCTTGCAAAAACTCCACACCTACTTGTTGCAGGTGCCACTGGTCAGGGAAAGTCGGTTGGTATAAATGCAATAATCGCCAGCCTCTTATATAAGAAACACCCGTCACAGATAAAATTCGTTCTCATCGATCCGAAGATGGTTGAACTTTCGTTGTATTCAAAAATTGAACGACATTTCCTTGCAAAACTTCCCAACGAAGAAGCTTCCATTATTACCGATGTTTCGAAAGTAGTCCCTGTAATGAACTCACTGTGCATCGAGATGGAAAACCGTTACAAGCTGCTTACTATGGCCGGTGTGAGAACTATTGTTGAATACAACGACAAATTTATTTCGCGCAAGCTCAACCCATTGAAAGGACATAAATATCTGCCTTATATAGTTGTTGTCATCGACGAATTTGCAGATATTATTATTCAGGAAGGTAAACAGGTTGAAGCTCCCATCTCGCGTCTTGCTGCAAAAGCCAGGGCAATAGGCATTCATTTGATTGTTGCTACACAACGACCTTCGGTTGATGTTATTACCGGTGTGATAAAGGCAAATTTCCCAACCCGAATTGCTTTTAAAGTGATGTCGGGACACGATTCAAAAACCATTATCGATGCAACAGGTGCAAATCAGCTAATTGGCAAAGGCGATATGCTTATGGTTGAAACCGGCAAGGCAATTCGTATTCAATGTGCTTTTATCGACACTCCCGAAGTTGAAAGTATTGTTGACTACATTGGGAAACAACAAGGGTATTCCAATATTTATGAACTTCCGGATCCAGGGATGGATTCGGGCGATAACGGCGATATGAGCTTTAACGATGATGAGAAAGACCCTCTTTTCGATGAAGCAGCGCGACTCATTGTGCGTCACCAGCAAGGGTCCACATCGCTGATACAACGTAAAATGAAAATTGGATACAACAGGGCGGGGCGTATTATCGACCAGCTCGAACAGGCGGGCATTGTTGGCCCTTACGAGGGGAGTAAAGCACGCCAGGTTATGTTTCAGGATGAATACTCTTTGGAACAATATTTGAAGAACTCCGAAAACAAATAGTTACCTAACATGAAAAATTTATTCTTAACAGTAGTTTTAATCATTGCTGCCTCTTCGGCTTTTTCTCAAAGCGACCCGAAAGCTATAGAACTTCTACAAACCGTTTCATCAAAACTAAGTGCTTACAAATCGATCCAGGTTGAATTTCGTTTTTATGTGGAAAGCCTTCAGGATGGCAGTAGAGATCAGTTTTCAGGCAAGGCACTATATCGTGGCGACAGGTATAGGATGGACCTGATGGGACAAGTGGTTTTTTCGGACGGGAAAACAAACTGGACTTACCTAAAAGATGCAGAAGAAATAAATATCACCGATGCCTCTGAAACAGATGGAACCGTATTTAATCCGCAAAATGTGCTGAATAATTTCTCGCAGGACTATAAATGCCGTTGGATAAGCGATAAGTTCGAAAACAACAGAACTTTGGTCGAAATAGATTTATATCCTGTTAAAATTGAAGGGAAGAAATATTCGAAACTGACACTTAAAGTTGATAAAACTAAAAATCAGATTTATTCCATACATTATGTTGGCAAAGATGGGGTTAGTTACCTTGTGGTAATTGATAAATTTGTTGAAAATCCGGTAATCGCCGATAAGGATATTATCTTTAACTCAGCCAATTTTCCCAATGCCGAAATAATTGACATGCGCTAGTTTTTTGCTGCCAAAGAGTATTTGTTTCAGTTATAAGATTTGGGAACCGCCTTCTGTAATATTTTTACTATTCACCGAACAATATCTTTACTTATTCAACAGTAACGTAATACACTGGTCTTCGGCCTTTCGCATTTTCTCTTGGCTTTCATTATCGGAGTCGTCGTAGCCCAAAAGGTGTAAAACCCCATGAATCATTACCCTGAACAATTCGGTTGTACCGGTATTAAGGGTTGAAGCGTTTTCATTTACCCTGTCGAGGCTGATGTAAATATCACCATGAATTAGCCTGTTGGTAGAATAGTCGAAAGTTATGATATCGGTATAGTAATCATGATTTAGATACTTTTTGTTGATTTCGAGCAACATGTCGTCGGTGGTAAAAATAAAATTTATGTTTCCCGATTTTTTTTCGTGGTTTTCAATTATTTCTGATACCCATGTTTTAATAACCCGCTTTTTCAATGCAGGCATAGCAATTTGTTCTGAAAAAAAGCTTACGGCCATTGGTTATTTTTCGAGGTTTTGCAAATAGTTTTTATATTTTTCTTTGTAATACTGTGTCATTTTAAGATTAGAAAGCCTCAGAAGCTCGTTAAATCTCATTTGCTTTTCCTTCTCATCAAAAGCCTTATCAGGGTTACTGATTTTGTAATCTCTGGCTTCGTTAGATTTGCGTTTCTCATCAAGCTCTCTTTCGTGTTCACTTTTCTCGACTTCCAGCATTCTGGTAAGAATAAGCTCCTGACGGCGTAGCAATTGTTCCGAGACATTACCATTAATCATGTCCTTAATATTTTCCTCCATCATGCGGTTGATTTCATTAAGAATTTTTGCAGATTCCGGACTTAGTGTTTCGCTGGTCATCATTTCGTTCAACATTTGCTGCATTATTTCCTGCTGTGCAAGCATTTTTGCCAGATTCTTATTCATTTGCTCCTTTTGTGCCGGGCTATCACCTCCTTGTTTCATCTGATCAATCATTTGCTGTATCTGTTGTTTCATCCCTTTCTGCAAGTCGCGAAGCTGACCCATCTGGGGTTGCGAACTGTTGTTGGGTTTGCTGCAATTCTGATTGCCGCACATTTGCATCGACATTTGTTGCTGCATAGCTTTCATAAGCTCCTCCAATAGTAATGCAAGGTTGTTGGCCGATGTCATAACAAGCTGTTGGTTGGTGGTAATATTTTGTGTACCGAGTTCAGAGAAACCGGACATAATATCATCAAGTTTACGAAAAATTGTATTTACTTCCTTTTTAACAATCGCGTTTACTTCGGGCATGCGCATTGCCAACGCATCAAGAGAATCGCGAATGATATTGAAATCATCGCCGATTTTCTTTTGTTCCGCTATAATATCGCGATACCGAGGGCTTCTGGTTCCGACACCATTAATTTCGTTAATCAGTTTTTCCTGGCTGAAGCTGAACGAAATCAAATTATCGAGTATTTGCCTCAAATCATCCAGGTTTTCTGCAGCCTGCTGTTGCATATTGCTGTCCATCATATTTTGCATTTTCGCACTAAGCGACTGCATCTGTTGTGAGCTTTGCTGCTGGCTTTTCGAGGCTTTGTTGTTTTTATTTTCGTTCAAATTCTGTTCTGATTGCTGCATTTGATTGCTAATTTCTTCGAAATCCTTCGAAAAGTCATCCATTTGAAAAGGCTCTTTCAATTGATTGTTTTTTTCGAGGGTGTTTTCATATTCCTTCTGCAGGTCTTCGAAACGCTGCATTTGTTCCTGTTGCTTTTTAAGGAGTTCATCATTGCTCAGCTCTTTATTCTCCGTTTCTTCAGCAAGTTGTTCCTGGTCTTCTGCCAACTGATCCATTTTATCGATGGTATTTTCCATTCTTTCCTCCACCTCCATCCTTTTAAGGAGTTCCAAATCCTGATCCATTTGCTTTGAGAGCTCTTCGTAATTCTGATTTAAATCGTTGGCCAATTCGTTAAATTTATCCTGATCGAATTCCTGCATTAGTTTTTGCAGTTCCTCAATCAGCTTCATCATTTCTTCATCCATCAATTGGGTTAGTAATTCTTCAATCTGTTTTTGCTTTTCTAGCAAGTTTTCTTTATCGTTAAATGTATTCTTATACTGGTTCGATTTTTTTTGCTCTTCCACAATTTCGTTTGCCAGCTGTTCAAGTTCTTTTTGTTTTTCGAGTATTTCGTTCATCATCTGATTGCGTTCCCATTCCGAAAGGTTTTCGTTCATCATCCGCCGTTGAAGATTATTTATGTCGCGCTGAATCTCATTGGCAAGCCTTTTAGCCTGATCCATCTTAGAGGCAATGCTTTTATTGGCTTCCTCAGTTTTTGATTCAATTTCTTCGATAGTGGGTACCGTAAACTGAAAACTGGTTGAGCGTGTCTTTTTGCTACCATGCACAGCATCGTTGTCGCCAACTTCAAAATAATAAGTTACTGAGTTGCCGGGAATGTTGATGCCCGAAAAATCGAAAGCATAGTAAAAATTCTGAGTCGTAACCCCTCTGCCAACAGGCAATGATGCAACATGAAGACTATCGGTCTTGTAGTGAAAACTGAGGCTGTTAAACCCATAATCATCATCAATTGTACCACTAAAGAAAAATATATTCAGGTCAACGCTGTCCTGTACCTGCTTAACGCTTATCCCCGGGTAAACATCAGGGATAACATTAATGGTATATGCCACATTTTCCTGATTTTTAAAATACTCATTCGATGCCAGCATATTATACTTCAGAGGTTGAATAATTTTCCTCCGGAACGAAAATGTATTGTTATTTCTCTCTCCGGCAATTTCGATGCTATCGTTGACCAGCATATTCATTGTATTAATGTTTGCAGTACCAAACTGCCAAATCAACTCCGACCCGCAGGGTACTGACACGTCTCCTGTGTTGGTGTACAGTTTCTGTTCAATTCCGGTATATGCGGGTGGAACAACATTCAGTGAAAAAGTCTATATAGCTGGTTATGGCAATACTTTTAGCTCAACAGTACCTGAAATAATATCACCTGAACTGGCATGAATAAGAATGTTATTGTTCAGGTTGCGAATAACATAGGAAAACTCTCTCGGGTTGTCTTTCTTCATTACGTACCTGTTGCTGCCAATGTGTATATAAACTTCTGCAGGAACCACATTCCCTTCCACCTGCACTTTAACATTGAAATCGGTGCCTTTTTTAACAAGAAGCGTATCGCTATCGATATTGAGGCTAAAAGGAGGGGGTAAAACGAATTCCTGGCTATGCCTTACTATTCGTTGAGTTCCCTCACTGATAATAGAAGGCCATAAAATGAGAAGTACCACAAAAACTGCCGCAACCGGCAACAAATATTTAAGGTATGTAACATTTTTACGATATTGTACAGCGTTGCGGAAAGGAATCGGACTTATCAGCATTTTTCGTTGTGCAATGCTTGCCAAAATCAGGTCACTCGCATCCGGGTTGTGCTTGATAAGCTCTGCCAATTCAAGAGTATTCTGCAACTTATCGCCGATTTCAGGGAAATGAGTACCCAGTATTACCGAAGCCTGCTTGTACGAAATTCGTTTACCGATACCGATTAGCTTAATGAGTGGAATAATAATATAATAGATCCAAACAATGCTAAACAATATTATACCGGTATAAAAGGCAAGGGTCCGAATAGCCACCGTAAAATGTCCGAAATACTCTGCAAGTACAATTATCAGGTAATACAATCCACTGATTGAAAAAGCAAGAATAAGTCCTTTAATAATACTATTCGTGTAGTACTTCTTGATGAAGCCTTCAATCTTAAGAATAATATCACTAACCAGCTTTTCCATTTTGCGCTATTTTGCCAGCCACGAAGCCGGGTTTTGCTTTGAGCTTTCGTACCATATTTCGAGGTGAACGATAGTTTTATTCTCTTCCTTATCGGTATAAACCGAACCTATTGCTTGCTTAGTTGTTACTTTGTCTCCGGTATTTACATACACCTTAGCGATATGTGTATATACCGACAGATAATTTCCATGCCTTATGATTACAGCATTCTGAGCACCAGGCAACGTAAATACCCGCCTAACCTCGCCTTCGAAAACTGCCCTTACAACAGCTCCTTCAGTAGTGCTGATATCGATACCCGCATTATCGATGGTAACATTTTCGAGAACCGGATGGGCGTGTTTGCCAAACGAAGAAACTATTACACCCCTTTCAACAGGCCAAGGAAGTTTTCCCTTATTATTTGCAAAGTTCGTTGACACCAGCTTTTCGGAAGGAGTAAGCACATAGGTATTTGACTTCCCACCCGACGACTTATTTACTTCTTCTGCTATCATTTTTTCGATTTCACGCTGTAGCTGTGCAGCACTTTCCTGCTGTTTCTTAAGCTGTTTCTTAAGCTCGGCTTCTTTGTTTTTGTATTTATTCAGCGTTTTTGACTGCTGTTGTTGTTCCTCCTTTAATTGCTCCTTTTCAGCATTTTTCTCGCCCAGCAGGGCTTGCTTCTCTGCTTTCAGAGCATCGAGTTTTGCTATCTGATTTTCAATCATGAGTTGGGTTGATTGAATAGCCAGCACCTGTCGTTTACGGTAGTCGGAATATTGCTGCAGGTACATCAGTCTTCGATAGGCCTGATTAAAATCTTCCGATGAAAGGATAAACATAATACTGCTATAAGTATTCCTGTTTTTATATGCAAAATAAATCATTTCGGCATACTCATCCTTGAGCCGTTTCAAATCTTCCTGCATCAAATCAAGAACCATTTTGTTGTCGTCGATATGTTCATCAATTATAGCCAATTCTTCGCCAATGCTTAAAATCAATTCCTGTCGTGATTCAACCTTTTTGTTTATCAGCAATAAATTGTTGTAAGAGTCAACCTTTTTTGCTTCATTTTCTTTGAGAAGTTTATTTGTATAATCGATATCCTGAAGCACTTTCTTCTTTTTGTTCTCGAGCTCCTTTCGCGATTGCGAAAAAGTTACGGAAGCCATGAGGCAGAAAAGCATTAAAAAAATGCCCGCTTTTGCTATTGGAATTCGTTTTATCATATTAAATAACAACTCTCTAAATTAATACTATTATTTCATTCTTTCGTAATTCGAAGGTATTTTGAAAGGATATCGCTGATCGATATCCACTTCAATACGTTCGGTTTCGATGTTTAAAATTATTTCTGTTTCAGGAGAATCGAGCCAAATGCGAATTTTACCGGGGAAAAAGTTTGTACCAAACAATCGAGGCTCTTCATAAGAAATTTCCATAGTTTGACCATTCATATAATTGTCAATCAACACATAAGCAATTTTAAATATTTCGGGATACACCTTTATCACCTGAAAAATCGATGCTTCACCCGCTTCTTGCTCATTATCGTGATACCTTTCGGGGTTGTATCTTCCCGGTCGATTTTCGTTGCGTCTGGACCCTGTGCTGTCTGAAATATATCGTTGATACCGCTTCCAACCACCTGAACTCATACAATAATTCAAAGTATCTTTACAATTATCAAAATCGTGAAGCGTTTTCAGAGTATCGGATGTAGGGGGGTAAAAAAAGAACGTATTCGTAATAACAGCCTGAATGAATTGATAACACAACTCCATACTGAAGACATTGTTAAGGTCTTTGTATGCTGCGACCGACCATTGATTGTTTATCCTATCGACAATATACAAACTATCCTTCAGGCATTGCACGCGCATCCCTTCAACTCCAAGCATTTTCATCGATAGCCAAACAACACTGTCCTTCTGAATACGAGCATTTAACTGAAACGACTGGCTTTGCCCGTTCACTTCGAACTCGCAGTCAGCTTTCAGCATAAACGTATGATACTGAATCTCGCTTTCACTGATTTTCTGAAAAAGCTTAACGGGTTTGTAGTTGTTTTTTATCCCACCTGTATAAAACACCTTGCTACAACCAACACCTAAAAAAAGTGGGACTATCAGTAAAACTAATTTAACAAGTGTCTTTCCTCTCATTCGGTGTATTGCTGTTTTTCGATTTTCAAATCAATGGTTTTCGATCCTGAACCCATTTCTTTTGCTTTTTTCCAGCATTGAACTGCCTTTTCGGTTTTTCCGGTTTTAGAAAGAATATCGCCGTAATGTTCGAGAATATTCGGATTCTTTTCACCATCGATAATCACAGCTTTTTCAATGTAAATCAGAGCATCGTTATATTTTTGATTGCGGAACAATGCCCATGCATGTGTATCGATGAAATTGGCATTTTCCGATTCGAGCAGCATCAGGTTTTCCGATAATTGAAGAGCTTTGTCAACCCTTTCATTTCGCAGCGACAGATAATAGCTGTAATTGTTGAGAACAAAAGTATTTTGAGAGTCAAGCTTCAATGCATTTTCAAATGCAGAATCCGACAGTTCATGCTGATTAGTTTTATGATATGCTTCTCCAAGGTAAATATAGAAATCGAGTTTGATATCATCATTCCCTGCTGCAAATCGCAATCCTGACTCAGCAGCCATTACTGCTTCGCTATATTTACTCAATTGCATTGCTGCTTCAGTATTAAAAACATACAGAGTAACCTGCATCGGGAAATACTGCAATGCTTCGTTACTCCTGTCATACATCGAAGTCCAGTCTTTTATCTGATTGTCGATGAGCAATGCCTGCTCCCAAATTTCGTAGTGCGACTTTTCGTTTTTTAGCACAAAATTGAACCGAGATTGCGCCTCTTCCCACCGTCTATCCCTAACCAGGTAATCGCCATATATGGTATGCACTTTAGGTTCATCGGGATATTTTAGAACCAGAATTTCAAGAAGCCGGTACACTTTTTCGGTAAGCATCACATCATTTTCGGTAGGTACTATCAGGTTGAACAAGATTTGAATTTTAGAATCCATATCAAAGTCATCAAGCGCAAATGCTTTCTCCAAAATAGCAAATGCTTTTTCGTTGTTACCCTGCGAGCTGTAATATTCAGCCAGCGAAACAAGGACCATCCCATTGCGGACATCCATACCTTCCAGCATTTGATATACCTCGGCAACATTGGCAGTTTTTCCCATGACTTTATATAATTCTGCCAGCATTGCGTAATAAATGCTTTCCTTGGGGTAGGCTTCAATAAGTTTGTTTATTTCTTTCAGTGCTACAGGATAATTCCGGGATGTTACAGCAATATCGTACTTCTCGGAATTTATTTCATGTGTTACACCAAAATATTCTTCCGCTTTATCAAGACTTTGAAGAGCTTTTTTAGGGTCAGAAACCGAAAGATAAATTGATGATTGCGAGAAATAGTTATCGGGGATAGAAGGTTTCAGGCGGATAACCTCATCATACGTTTCGGCGGCTTCTTTAGACATGGCATTGGCCTGATACAAACTTGCAAGCAGCAGTGTGTAATAATAGTTGTTTTTCGACAGACCGGTTGCCAATTTACAATATTCCAGTGCTGCTGGGTAATCGTTCTTGATTGCCAATACAGTTGCCATTTCGTAATAGCTTACTGCCTGCTTCGGATCCCACCGTGATGCCCGCGAAAAGTTATCAAGGGCAGCATCATAGTTACCTGTCATTTTATTTCGAACACCATCGAGAAGCTCGCTCTTAAAGGCAAAATAACTGGTATTATCTTTACCCTTAGCAACGGGTGATTTCTCCATTGTTTTACACGAATACAAAAGTAAGGCAGTAATTACTAAAACTATATATGCTGTCAGGTTTTTGTTCATGAATTCTTCCGTATCTGGTTAAAATCACCTACGCTTAAATCATCAGGCCTTTTATCAATAATGACATCGTTTCCAATCATACTATTATGTAAAAACGCACCATTTAACTGAGAATTGTTCTGAATGATTGAGTTTTTGATAATACAATTGCTAATAACCGTGTTTCTGCCTACTGAAACATATGGGCCAATTACAGAGTTTTCGATTTTTACGTCGTGTCCAAGATAACAAGGCTGAATAATCACTGAATTTATTATGTTATTATTTTCAACCTGAGTTAGTGATTCCTTTTCGTGGGCAAGAATGCGTTGATTTGTCAAAACAGTAGCATCCTTATTACCACAATCGAGCCATTCATCAACTTCTCCGGGGATGAATTTCATTCCATTTCTGCGCATATTTTCAAGAGCATCGGTAAGTTGGTACTCATTATTGCCCTTTATATTCTCGTCAATCAGCCGCTGGAGCTCTTTTTGCAGGTTTAAGCCGTCATTAAAATAATAAATCCCAATAATGGCCAAATCTGAAACAAAGGATTTGGGTTTTTCTACAAAACCGTTTATAATGTTATTATTATCAAGTGTAACCACGCCAAACGATTCAGGTGTTTTAACCTTTTGCACCCAGATAGTTCCATCAGTTGATGCATCGAACTTAAAGCCCGCATAGAATAATGTGTCGGCAAATGCAACAACCAGTGGTCCGTTGAGTGATGGAGAAGCGCACCAAACCGCATGACCAGTCCCCATCGCAATATCCTGATAATAAATACTTGCTTTAGCGCCAATTTTTGAAGCGATGCTGCGCAACTCTGATTCTACCTCCTCGCCGAACCTACCAATCACATAAGCAATTTCTTCAACAGGTTGGTTAATTACAGAAGCAATTTCTTCAACAAGCCGCTGAACAATAGTTTTCCCGGCAATAGGAATCAGGGGCTTTTTAACAGTGAGTGTGTGTGGTCTCATACGAGTTCCCAGACCTGCCATTGGTATTATTATTTTCATAGTATTTCCTTTAAATTACTGTAAATCATTTTATTATTTTTTTCCGGTGTGTCCAAAACCACCATCTCCCCTTTCGGTTTGATTCAGTATATCGGATTGTTCCCACTCAACTGTTGCATGCCGGGCTACTACCATCTGGCAAATTCGTTCTCCATCCTCAACAACAAACTCCTCAGACGATAAGTTCACAAGGATTACCATTACTTCGCCACGATAGTCAGCATCAATCGTACCCGGAGTATTCAACACCGTGATTCCCTTTTTTATAGCCAGCCCGCTTCTAGGCCGGATTTGAGCCTCGTACGATTCCGGTAATTCAATAAACAATCCCGTCGGAATGAGTTTGCGTTCCAAGGGTTTCAAAACAACCCGCTCATTAAGGTTTGCCCTAAGATCGATTCCTGCAGAAAGTGCTGTTGCATAGGTCGGTAACTGATGTTTCGACTTATTAATGATTTTAACTTTAACTTTTCCCATTGTCATGAATTTGTTCAATCTACAATATTACGGAAATTCTAACATTCAAACGGTATCTAACGCAGCTTTGGCAATATATATTTCTTATACAAGCCTTCCCTAATCACAACAAAAATCCCAAATGCAACAAAAAGGACCGTGTTAAACGCATAATGCAGGAAAACTGTTGTTGGGGGTATTACAATGCTGATAAAGTATATGACAAGCGCAACGACGAAATAGAGCAAAATAGCTTTAACAGGGTATTTAACCGGATAATGTTTCTGCCCGAGCAAATACGAAATAATAAACATTGTTAGGTAGCATATAAATGTTGCCCAGGCAGAGCCTATAAAACCAAAAAAAGGAATAAGAGCTACATTAAGTGCAATGGTAATAAAGGCCCCAATAATTGCTATATATGCTCCATAAATAGTCTTATCGTTTAACTTATACCAAATCGACATGTTGTAGTACATACCCAGAAATAAATTTGCCATGAGCAGCACAGGGACTACCATAAGCCCGGAATGATATTCAGGGTCGATAAAATACTTCACAAAATCGAGGTATAGCATTACTCCCAGGAATAGAAACAGTCCACCAATTACGAAATATTTCATTACTAAGGCATAGGTTGCCTTTGCATCCGATTTTTTCGCTTCAGCAAAAAAGAAAGGATCCGCTGCATAGCGAAACATTTGAACAAACAGTGTCATTAATATTGCCAGTTTGTAATTGGCTCCGTAAATTCCAATCTGCTCCATTGCATTTACCTGATCCGGTAAACAATACTTTAGCAATATCCTGTCGAGGGTTTCGTTGATCATTCCAGCAAAACCGGCAATCAAGAGTGGAAATGAATAGAGCAGTAATTGTTTTAGCAACTGTCCGTCGAACCTATATTTCACTTTGATGAACGAAGGAATGAACATCAACAACGTAGCTATATTCGCAATCAGATTAGAAATAAACACATACCCTACACCTATTCCAGGTGACCATATGATAAGGAATACGCTCTCCGGATTTTTTGAAGCTATATAGGGGCACAGCAATAAAAAATACAGATTCATGGCTATGTTGATGGCAATATTGATTAGCTTCAGGCTTGCAAATTTCATCGCTTTGCCTTCGAGTCGCAAACGGGCAAACGGTATCGAAATAAACGCATCGATTGCTACAATTACTGCCATCCAAATAATGTACTCGGGATGTGCCGTGTACTGCATTGCCGATGCAATGGGATGAATGAAAATAGAAATCAGTCCGATAAAAGCCAGTGAGCTTACAGCCAGGCTACTTAGGAGAGTAGAGTATGTTGTGGCAAACCGTTCTTTGTCCTGTGCAAACCTGAAATAACCGGTTTCGGTACCATAGGTCAACAAAATGAGTAAAAAGCTTACATAAGCATAGAGTTCGGTTACTACCCCGTAAACCTCAGGAATAAATAACCGTGTATAAATGGGTACCAGCAAATAGTTAAGCAGTCGCCCAATAATACTGCTTAAACCATAAACAGCCGTTTGCCCTGCAAGTCGTTTAATTGGATTTGCTGTCATTGTAAGTTTGGTTTTGTCGCCTTCTTCATTGCATAGTGGGGAATACCGGCTTCGTAAAACAGTTCCCCATCCTTTTCGAAACCCAATGCTTCGTAAAATCCAACAGCCGACAGCTGAGAGTGGAAATACAAGTGTTTTCCTGTAAGGTTTTGCTGCATGATAAACGCCATAAGTTTGCTACCGTACCCGTGGTTCCGGAATTGTTTCATTACTGCAAATCGCTCCAGTTTGATTCCTGCATCGGTTTCCCGCCATCGGGCAGTAGCTACAGGTTCTGATTTAAAATACAATAAAAAGTGTTGTGCATCTTTATCATAGCCATCAAACTCCAAATCCGGATCAATTTTTTGCTCATCAACAAATACCAATTTACGGATGGTTAGGGCAATACGTAACAGTTCGTCGTTATCATACGAAAACCTAACGGCACGTAGTTCCGTATTATATTTCGTTTCTTTGCTGCTCATATACTTCGTCAATTTCAAATACACCGCTACGATACGCATTAACGGCCAGTTCATCGCAACGGTTGTTTAGCTCATTACCGGCATGACCTTTCACCCAATGTAATACAATATTATGGCGTGCGGCAACATCTAAATACTGCTGCCACAAATCTGCATTTTTCTTTTTCCTAAAACCTGTTGCCACCCATGAATTCAACCATTTTTTTTCGATGCTATCGACAACATAACGTGAATCGGTAAAAATCGTGACATCTGCACCCACTTTCTTTATCAGAGATAAAGCATCAATCACTGCCAAAAGCTCCATACGATTATTTGTTGTCATTCGGAATGCCCTGCTTATTTCTTTTTTGTGCCGCCCTGACATTAAAATGGCTCCATATCCTCCCGGGCCGGGGTTACCACTTGCTGCTCCATCAGCATAAATTATTATTTTAAGGTTTTCAGTCATATTAAATGATAACCTACTAAATTAAAATTTATAAATTGTTTTGATTGTGTTGATCTGACGAATATTTCAACATATTACTGTTGAACGGCAAACGAAATTCTCAGTCAGAATATTAATCCAGAAATGATGTGATTTTTTCTGCAATAACTGATAGCTGCTCCTGAGAAAGTTTCAGGCGTGTATTGGAAAATCGCAAATCAGATTCTGCATCCAGAGGAACGAGATGTATATGAGCATGGGGCACTTCCAACCCGATGACAGCAACGCCAATGCGTTTGCAAGGCACTGCTTTCTTAATGGCTATGGCAATCTTTTTAGCAAAGACGATCATATCTGCCAAATCGGAGTCGGTCACATCGAAAATGTAGTCGGTTTCCTTTTTAGGAACAATCAGGGTATGCCCTGATTTTAAAGGCTGTATATCGAGAAAGGCTATGAACTTATCGTTTTCAGCAATTCTGTGACATGGTATTTCGCCATTAATAATTTTTGAAAAGATTGAACCCATTGCAACACGATATTACATTGATATTTCTATAATTTCGAAATTAAGCACACCGGCCGGAACATGTATTTCGACTACGTCGCCTTGCTTTTTCCCAATTAACCCCTTTGCTATTGGTGAATTCACAGATATCTTTTTCTCTTTCAGGTCAGCCTCATTCTCCGAAACAAGCATGTACTCCAATATTGCATTTGTTTTCAGGTTTTTAATTTTTACTCTGTTCATTATTTGCACCTTTTTATTATCGATTTTAGCCGGATCGATAACGCGGGCATTAATAATGGTTTCCTGAAGTCTGGCAATTTTCATTTCAAGCATTCCTTGTGCTTCTTTAGCCGCATCGTATTCCGCATTTTCCGACAAGTCGCCTTTATCGCGTGCTTCAGCAATTTGCTTACTAATAGATGGCCTTTCAACAGAGGTAAGCCGATCGAGCTCATCTTTCAGCTTTTTTAGGCCTTCTTCGGTCATGTAGGTTATTTTGCTCATAATTCTAAAAAATATATAAAACAAAAGAAACCCCCATTTTCAAGAGGTTTCTTACTGCAAAGATACGAATATTTTAATTCGAACAATCATTAATTTCTTTTATTAAACATAGTTTTTACTTCAATTTCCTAATTACTAATAAATTATGATTAAATAAAAAAGGGACTTTCAAGTATTCAGTCCCTTCTATACAATTGTTATGTTATTGCTATAATGTTACCCTGGCTCCAAAAGTATGAATTCCCGAGAAAGGTTGAGTAGTGCGATATGAGTAATCGATGGCAATAACGGATTTTTTCTCCTTATTCATCGGGATCTGCACACTCACACCAGCCGTAGGCCCGGTTAGGGCAGTAGTTCTATCGTTTACATCAGTAATACCTTTTTCGTACATATATCCACCGCGCAGGAAGAATATGTTTTTAAATCCGTATTCCATTCCAAAATGAAACTGGTCTTTGGTAAATGAATTTGCAGTGAAATTTGCAGCAATAGTCAGATGATGATTTGAAATCACTGTTTCACTCACACTATCAACCTTAGCGTCAAGATTTATGGAATAGCTCAATCCGATTTTTATAAGCGAAGGAAGTTCGAATTCCTGCGATCTGTGTTCAACGGTCATGCTTGTTCCATTGGGAACAATTCCTGTGAAAGCCATACCATCACCTTTAAATTTCATAGTCGATCCAACGTTTTTCATTGCAATACCAAAGCGTAAGTTATCGCGCTTCCTGTTTCCTGCTTTGTCTTTTCCAAAGCCAGTAACGTACTGAATACCTGCATCAATGGCAAATCCTGACGCGGTAGCATTGGCAACTCCTTCGTTGATAATTTTAACGCCTATACCTCCGTATATACTGTGCGAAAACTCCTTTGCAAATGCAAGCTCAATATTGGTGTAAGAAGGTTTAAATGTACCAATACCGCCTTCAGGCAAATCTGGTGTTGTAATCTCGATTTCGCCGAAATTCATATTCATCACGCCCACAGAAAGAACTCCTGTTTCTCCCACTTTCTGAGCAAAACCAAAGTTATTGATTACCACACCGGAGCCAACCATCCATTGCGTATTGTTAAATATAAGTTCAGTTTTACGGGTAAAAGCAATTCCTGCTATATTCTGGTACATACCTTCGAGACCCATAACACAGGCTACATTTGCATCGCCCCATCCCGAACTTCGTGCCCAGGGATTTATAAGGAGTTCCGATGCTCCGCTGGATCCGGCACGCTGCTCGTTTCCACCAAAACTCAGGGCAGGTAAAAGCAACAAACCTGCAATCATTACGCTTACTATTTGGCTAAAGCACTTTTTCATATTTTTATCTATTAATTATTTGCAATTACTTGTTAGAAATTATTTAAGTCGAGCGGTCTTAATGCACCAAACCATCGTACAACCTTCTCTCCTACTCCCGGTACATTAAAATGAACAATATACAATCCACTGGCAATCGAAATGTTATAGGTATTTTTCAAATCCCAGTCGATATAGGTTATATCAGAGTCTTTTTCGAAACGCCGAACCAAAGTTCCGCCTACATTATATATTGATATAGTGCATTTACGAGGCAGATTGGTAATTCTAACATAGTTTTCCAGCTGGTTTGTTTCATAATAGCTGTGTCCGTAATATGGGTTCGGAACGATATTTATAAGGTCAAGTGCACTAACAGCCTGAACGGTGTCGTTGTTAATCGTTTTAACGTCATAGGTGCTGAAAGTATACATCGGCAAATTATCGTTAACCGGCTCTTCAACTGCGAAATCGCCCAGTGCTTTATGCAACGGAGTAACAACTCTCAGTCGGATTTTAACATCGGATGACAACAAATCGAAACTCGGATTTTTCAGTGGAATTGCTGTCCACATACATGATGTCCACGCTGCGCGTAAATCCAGTGCATTGTTAGAAGTTTCATAATTAAGCAATTTACTGTAGATAAATGCACAGGAGTCGTACCGAGGTGCAAGCAACTGAGGGTTGGTAAAGTTTTGGTTATGACCAAAAACATAAATATAATGCTTACCTCCGAACAGTGGACCTGTATTACTTGCAATTCCTTCGGAAGGATTCCAGATCATATCGCGTCCGTTTTCTCCAACCAGCCAGCTGTCTTCTCCAAAGGCGATATTGAGACGTTCTCCCGTTCTCACGTCGATAGCATAACCGGGGAACCAACCCAAACCATGGGTTCCATCGTTCAAAGCTTGTCCGTTTTTATCGACTGAGCCCTGTTTACGAAGTGTAAATCTCAAAGCATTGCCTTCCGACAAATAATTTACCCACGGAGTTACCTGTTCAGGGTGATTGTACTCATCAACTGTCCATTCATTTTCACACATTTCTACTACACAGGCGCGAGTCCATTTGCTGGTGTCGCTGGTTATTATAATGTCAACACTACTGATGGGTTCATATTTTTCGATATTCTGAATCGAACGCGCAGCTTTGTAGGCAGGTCCGAATTTGAAATCGGAAGCAAATTTAAAGGGAGCCCAGGTGCCCTGAAGTATTTTTTCGTAGTTTTCATCAGGATCGTAACCAATATAATCGTCGTAACTCTTATCGGCTCCTCCTGCTTCAAGTTCGCCTTCCTTATTCTGATAGGTGCCAACCCTTATCCAGTTGTATTCGTCGTTGCCATCGCCATCGGGCAGGAAGTACAGCCATGGTTTTGTCTCATCTTCAAATTCATAGCTTGCTTCTAGAAAGCCGTTGTTTTTAACTTTGTTTCTGTTGCCTGCATATTCGGTCTGAACCACATTCACCGACAACCCCCAGTCAGGAATAAGCTGTTCATTTCCAATGAAATTCAGGCTAACGTCTGATTTCACCGTATCGCCTGCACTATTTACAATGTACCATGTTGCACCTTCCTTAATCCATCCGTAACTCCATATTGCTGCATCAACAAGTTGCAAGGTATAGGAATCTTCGGGAACATTCAGAGGATCGATTATTTTCACTGTAACAGGACCTTTACCGTTTTCGTAAACAGGGTTTTCGGCTTTCCAAGGGTGTCCCGACATAATTTCGTCGATTGATTCCTGTTTCAGATCCAAAACATTGAATGCATTACCGTGTCCTTCGATCTGGGTAATTTCAGGACCATAACCATATTCACCATTAATTATTGTTCCGCCGTCTTCCGGGTCGTTGATGTGAGGAACGGCTTTGTAGCGTTTAATATTGTTACGACCTGCCAGATAGGGTTTCTTTTGTCCGTTAAATGTTTCCTGCACCTGCTGATTATAGAGCATACTGTTATTATATCCATAAGCAATAGCTGTGTAGTAATATTCTCTGTGATTTACCAAACGGTTATCGCCGGTAGCAAAGTTATCGGTATTAATCACAAATGTGTGAGTTATACCTTCATTTAATCCATTCACTTCTTCAACAGGCACATTTGCACCCAATTCATCTGACCATGTGTAGTTTACAATTTGTTCAATTTCATCTTTTAAATCACATTGGAAGACCTGACGAACAAGGTTATTATTGTATCTGTCGCTGATACTTACCGATTCGTTTTTCAACTGGAATATCTGATATCCCTGAAAACGATAATATTCATCGCATGGCTCGTATTCGCCCGTACAAACGATTGACGGATCTTTTTCGATATATTCTTCGAGGTAGTTATTCGAATTCGTTTTATTCGAAATATGGAAAATCAGTTGTTTATCCATTTCAATAATTTCGATTTCAGGTGCATCGGGACCATCAAGCACCCGAAAGCAGTTCTCGAAAAGAATCTGTGCTTTGTCATCGGCTTTTCTAACAGCTTCAACCGAAGCCCAAGGGCCTCCGGAAGCAGCTCTTGCGTAAACTGCGCCAACAGTAATATCGTTCACAGCTCCCGGTTTCAGTATAAACGGACCGGCAGATTGCACAAACCTACGGTCGCCGGCGGGGTTTCCTTCGGTTTCTTCCGACCAGTCGGGCATAACAACACCGCCCTGTCCCCAGCCGCAAATATCGGTTGTGGGTTTTCCGGGAAACATAAAATCGGTAGGAACACTTGCATCACCACCACCAGAAACATGTCCGGTTCCACCGTAGCAAAGAGGAGTGTTGTCTTTCCAGAAGCCTGTGAGATAGTTATAATGTTCTATTGCAGAGTTTGGGTCTTGCGTAGCGGGGTTACCAGAAGCGTTATTAAAATATAAAAAGCGTCTCATCCCCCAACGTTCGTTATCAACAGTACCATCGCCAAAGTTCAATCCGTTTATATTTCCGTTCAGGATATCGCCTTTTTGGCAGTTTAGCACTTTTACACCATTAACGGTGTCAAAACTAGTCTCATTATCAACACCGTCGTTGTCCTGATATGGGCCTTCGAAAAAGTCGATACCAATTGCCGGAGGCTGATCGCCATATCCAAGGTTGCCCTGATAATCATCATCGAAAGCGTCACCATTGTACATATAACCCAATCCTCTGAGAACATCGCATCCGGTATAATCATCGGTAGCGCCGCCAAGGTCGGCATCGGTCCATACTCCGAAATAGGTCTGATACAGTGTATAGGTCGATCGATTTATAATATTATAGTTATAGAAAGTCATGTCGTTAAGCTCATCATTGGTGGTAAAGGCAAATGCCTGAGCTCTGAGTTCCATACCAATGGGGTCGCCGCCAGTTTCGGTATGTATATTTCCCCTGTCGTTGTAAACCCACCAAAGTGTATAGTCTCCGAACAATTTCGACATTCTATCTCTGGGTCTTACACAGTCAGGATCATCCGTTATACCTTCATTGGCAAATTCATAATAAGGAAAATCTCCTTGTAATGGGTTATAACTACCATCGCCATCTACATCCCAAAAAGGAGCCAGATAATAGTCATATCCTCCCAAAGGACCGTGAGCAGGCCAGTTTAAAATGATATCGGGAATTGTATAGGTGCTGAAATTCTCATTCAGATCGCAGTCGGGGTCCTGACTACAGGCATACCATTCGCGAAATTCTTTCACCATCTCTTTTGAAATAACAAAATGTTTGTCGTATTCCCTGCAAATTTCCTGCGAAGTGGTTCCCTGTAAGTTACCTGTGGTAATCAACGGGCCTGGCCAGAAGTCTATCCCTACCTGACGAAATCGTTGTGCAGCCATTTTCAGCTGACCGTTGGCATCTTTACCTCCAATCCATATAGAACCGGCAAAGAGTGCGTTACGACCTGAACCTGCAGGCACTTCATATCTGGGGTCTCCCTGAAGGTCCCACCACATATCGCCACCGGTGTGAATTAAGGCTCTCACATTATTAATATATAACTCGGTAGAAGTTTTTGAGGGTTCGCAAGCCGCTGCAGCCCGTGTGTTTTTTAGATTGTCGTTGCTTTGACTGGGGATTCTGGGATCCTTATCAGCCATTGCATTAATTGTTAAGCACACTGCAATCGAAGCGAATACAAATTTTCTTAATCTTCTCATTTTATGCTGTCTTTTAGAATTTCACAATATTTCATTAAAAACTAAACTGAACACCCAACCTGATTGTACGCGGTAAGGTATAATTATAAGGACTGTTAATGATCATTGAATAATAGTTCCTATATGCCTCCTCATCGTTTTGTGTTGCAAGCTGACTCTGGTTTTCGGAGAAATTCAGATAACCGTCATCATCGGGGTTTCCTGTATAACTATATACACTCAGAACATTCTTTGCGTTCAGAAGGTTCGAAATATCAAGATATACATTCAGGTAACCATATTTATCTTTTCTGCCATCTTCTTTGGCACTGGCAAGTTTTACCCGGATATCTCTGTCGAGGCGCATGCTAACATTTGTTCTCCACGGTTTGCGTGACCCATTTAATGAACCAACAATTGACCCGTTTGTCGGTTTATCGTATTTCGTATATGGGGATCCGGATCCACTGTTAATTACAAAGTTAACACCGGTATTTGCAAAAATGTCAGCTCCAAACCATCTGGGACCATCGTAAGGAGTACCTGAAACTTTACCACCGAAACGATAGTCAACGGTAATGGCAATATTGTGTCTTTGGTCGAAGTCGAGGGGAATTGAGGTACGCAAATTGGGCTGATCCGATTTGATAATAGCTGCAGCAGATTCTACATTTGAACCGGTTCCATTGGCAAACTGCAATGTGTAGGCAACCCTCATGGTAACATTTCCGGTACGGCGCAAATCGTAGGATGCAGTAAAACCCTTAACAGTTCCAAAGTCAATATTACCATAGGTGTAATAATTAACCGGGTAGGCTCCATACACTGCAACTGCCTGCTGCATATCGCGCATTTCGCGGTAGAATGCTGACAATTTCAGAGAAGAAGTGTTACCGAGTTTTTGCTGGAATCCCAACTCATAGTCAATGGTTTTTTCAGTTTTCAGATTGGGATTATTCAGAATATCTCCGTTTTTCTGACGAATAAAATAGTATTCAATCAGATCGAGTCTGTTGTAGTAGGTTGGTCTTTTTGAAAGAATGTCATAGTGAGCAAAAAACAGTGCCTCATCCGAAATGGGGAATGAGAAAGAAATACGGGGCATAAACACAAGCTGAGGCTTATAGTCTTCGAAAGCTCCAGCACTCAATTCTGTTTCTTTGTCAATTAGATAGGGTGCAATTCCATTAGCACTGGCAATTCTGTTTGGGTTAGAAACCTCGGTACCAGCTGCATCATACCATACATTGCCAACACGATAGCCATTAATTCCGGATGGGTTATTTAAATCGTTTACATAAACAACAGCATTGTCGGGGATATTGCTTGGGTGTTCAACCCCGGCGATAAGTCCCTGCGGGTCGTTATCGCCCACGGTGTAGGCTTCACTGAAGAGGAACTGATCTTTCAGTACTTTTTGATTGGCATCATACCGGTCAACACGTAACCCAATATTAAATATAAGGTCTTTAAAAGCAAACTTATCCTGAATATATCCGGCAATATAATTAGGCTGGAATGAAGGAATTGGACGGGTGAGAACGCCATTTGCATCGGTTTGGGTAAAGAAGTCTTCGATAGTGGCGTTGTTGTTTAATTTTTTTCCTGTGTGGTCGTAGCCATAGTATGCCACATAGTTATTACCCTGATTGAATAGTTCGTCAGCACTGAAGTAGGAAATATCAAACTGATCAGGATCGTATGAATCGATATCAATCCAATTTAAACTTGTAATGTCATAACCCAAATAAGTTCTAAAGTTCTTATCGAATGTTGATTGTGTTTCGGCGTTGTATAACCTCGGATAATTAATTGTATCAAGGTAAACTCCATTGGCATCTCTTTCAATGATTGGGTTAGCAAGGTCTTTTTCGTTGATGTGATAGTTCATCAGTTTACGCGCAAGTGACCAAAGCCCAAAAGGAGCGAGCCCATAATAAGAATCGTTTCGTTGTTCGAATTCAAAACCAAAACTGATCTCATGGTCTTTAATGTCGGCTGTACCACTGGCCGAAACGCGGAACTGTGTAGCGTCAGAAATGGTATAACTGGTATAAGGATTTCCGGGACTGGCCCAAAGTCCGTAAACCGAAGGCGCTCCTTGTCCGTTCAATAAACCACCGTTGAGTTCAACGTCCTCTTTACGCAGGAGTGAGTAATCGCTGAAATAATCGAAGAATTGTGTTGAATAGATTGCAAGATCTTCGTTATAGGTTGAAGGGATGAAAGTATCGATTGCATAAACAAAAACTTCCTGAAGCCATCCTTCGAGGTTTGCAACTGTATCGACGCCATAGGAATAAAATTTCAAAACATCCGTTTGGAAAGTTCCCACATGACCGTATTGGAAGAAATTGTCGCGATAGGTACGATCGAAATAGTTTGAATACGTTTTTGAATAGTCAACCTGAATGGTGTAATATGCATTACGAATAACTGAGTTGTCTTCTTCCTCATCTGATTTTCCGCTATCAAATTTCTGGGTTAATCTTCCGTAAACCCTCCAGTTATTATAAGCGTAAGCTCCATTGTTGGATGAATTGAATAAATCGTTGCTTCTTGAATATGCACGTCCGAGTCTATAATCCATAGTACCTCCAAAAGTGAGGTTCAGGTTGCGAACCGGTTGGAAGTCGATTTTTCCGGCAAGATTAACCTGCAAATTTTCGGCATCCGGGCGTGTTTTCTCGTTTGTGAATGCATCGGCACCCAGGTAGTCGGCATTCTGATAAATTATAGCACCGTTTTCGGTCTGAACAAGCCTCAGCGGATTAGTTCTGATGCTTTCCACTACTTCGGGTTTAGCGCGCCAAACTCCAACGGCAGAAGGATAATCATCGATAATATTATTTACTTCACCAGAAATCAGGAAGCCTGCAACTGTACGTTTTCGGTTTGTTCCTTTTTCTTCGATTGTCCATATAGGACCCGACAGCATAACGCCACCGAGATTGTATCCGTAAGGATCGAGGAACTGGGAAGTCAGGAATTCGGCACCGCCATAATATTTACTGGTCGGGCCTTTTGTGGTAACCGAAATAATACCACCGGTAGCATCACCGTATTTAGCAGCAAGCCCCCCTGTGATAACTGTCACCTGTTCTATTGCAGATTTGGGTATAGAACTCGATCCCCGCACTTTAACACCATCAACATAGTAAACAGTACCTTCGGAACGGGCACCACGGATACTACCCACTTCACCGTCTTCGGAATATACGCCTGCTACTGTGGTAGCAACTGCGGTGGCCGAACGCCCGGGCATCTTGGCAATATCTTCGGAAGTTACCGTACCTCCCGATTCAGTTTGGTCTTTGGCAATCAATGGAACCTTATAGTCCTTGATTTCGACTTCCTGCAGAATTTCAGCCGAAGCTTTCAGATCAAAATCCTGAAAGGTTATCTTACCTGCCGGTATCTGAACATTATTATACTGCAATGTTGCATACCCAACATATGAGGCTTTGACCGTGTATTTACCTGCCGGAATTGGTTTAATCGAAAATTTACCATCGAAATCAGTCATTCCCCCAGTAACAATTCGTCCGTTTTCTTCGACGGAAACATTGGCAAAAGGAATTGGTTCGCCTGTAGCAGCATCTTTCACCGTTCCGCTAAAAGTGCCTGATTGTGCAAAAATACTTGCGTAAAATGCCATGGCAACAGTCAATAGAAGTAGTCTTTGTAACATAATCCTGTATTTACTTTTTAAAATACTTAACCCATTTTAAACAAACTGTAAATATAAAACCGATTAATAAACCAGCCAAACTTTTTTTTCCAAAATCAAAGATTATTTAAAAAATTGTTAAAAAAATATAGGATGAATTATTCTTATTATCTGATAATCATTATATTATTATAGTAAAATTATATAACATACTTATCTTCTGTTATTTTTTTGCGCTTCTCGCCTCGATCTTTTCATTTGCTTATGCACCCTTTCACCAGTAATCATATTTCTACCTTGTCCGTTAATTTTTCGGTTATGCTTTTTTACAGCTTTGGCATGCATTCTGGCATCTTTCTTTTTCTTATATTGTGCTGCTTTTGCCTGTTTGTTTTCTATTCGGATAACCATTTTTTCTTCTCTCGTAAGTCGTTCCCGTTTACGGGTTTCACGCGACTTAACCATTCGTTTATGCTGGGTTTCTTTATTATCAAGAGAATAGCGCTGCGACTGGGCAGAAAGCATTATACCCGACAGTAAAAATAAAACCAAAAAAAGAATTTGCCTGAATTGCATAAAAAGCGTATTTTTGAATTTATATTTTACAAATGAAACGTTTTTCAAAGATATTAATTTTATTGTTGTCGTTTGTCGGAATTTTTTCTTTGTCATGTAACAATGATGACAGGATTCCTTATGTTCAAGTAAATTTGCAACTTCCTTTAAACCTTGCTGAGTTTCAGGATCTGAAAATCCCGGGGAATTGGGTTTATATAACAGGTGGTGTCCGAGGAATTATTGTATTTTGTGCAAATACTGATGAATACTATGCCTTCGAAAGGAATTGCACATATCAGCCTTATAACGACAGCGCCAGGATTTATGTTGATGATACGAATATTTTTGCTGTATGTGAGCATTGCGGGTCCAAATTCAATCTTTACGACGGTTATCCCGTATCGGGAGAAGCCGGGTTGCCATTGACCCAGTATGCAACTTCGCTTGAGAACGATATATTATATATATATAATAGATATTAGCTTTTTATAAAGGTCTTAAAAATTTCACTCAGAGAAGCAATCTAAGATATAATTATCGCAAAAAAAAGAGGCCTTGCAGCCTCAATTATATCCAGTCAGATTAATCTTTAATATCTGTAATGCTCGGGTTTATAGGGTCCTTCCTGGGGTACTCCAATATAATCGGCTTGTTCCTTGGTCAGCTTTGTAAGTTTAACGCCAAGCTGTTCTAAATGAAGGCGTGCGACTTCTTCATCAAGTTTTTTGGGAAGGCGGTAAACGCCGGTTTTATAAGTTTTTGTATTTAGATCGATTTGTGCCAGAGTTTGATTTGAAAACGAATTACTCATTACAAACGACGGATGACCTGTAGCGCATCCCAAATTTACAAGCCGCCCTTCAGCAAGTAAAATGATGGAATGACCATCGGGGAATATATATTTATCGACCTGTGGTTTTATATTCAGGTGCTTGATCCCTTTCCAATTGACAAGCTGCTCAACCTGAATCTCATTGTCGAAATGCCCGATATTGCAGACAATTGCCTGGTCTTTCATTTTAGACATGTGCTCGGCGGTAATCACATCTTTGTTTCCTGTTGTAGTAACGAAAATATCGCCAACTGAAACCACGTCATCAATCAGTGCAACCTGATAGCCTTCCATAGCAGCCTGCAATGCACAAATCGGGTCGATTTCGGTGACTATTACCCGTGCGCCGAAGCCTCTGAGCGATTTTGCTGAACCCTTGCCAACATCTCCATAGCCCAACACCACAACCACTTTGCCGGCAACCATAACATCGGTTGCACGTTTGATACCATCCGACAACGATTCGCGGCATCCATAGAGGTTGTCAAATTTCGATTTTGTAACCGAATCGTTAACATTAATTGCCGGAAATAACAGGCTGTTGTTTTCGAACATCTGATACAGTCGGTGAACACCGGTGGTTGTTTCTTCTGAAACACCCTTTATTGCAGGAACCATCCGGTGCCATTTGTTTTTATCTTCGGCATAAACCATCTTAAGGGTAGTGAGAATAATCTTTTCTTCGTTGTTTTCAGGAGTTTTATCGAAAAGGGTATTATCTGCTTCGGCATAGAATCCTTTGTGCACCAACAAAGTAGCATCTCCACCATCATCGACAATCAAAGTCGGGCCTTTCCCACCCGGGAATGAAAGAGCCTGAAGTGTGCACCACCAATATTCTTCAAGGTTTTCGCCTTTCCATGCAAACACCGGAATTCCTTTAAGGGCAATTGCCGCTGCTGCATGATCCTGTGTGGAGAAAATATTACAGCTTGCCCAGCGAACATCTGCCCCAAGCTCTACTAGAGTCTCAATAAGCACAGCAGTTTGAATTGTCATATGGAGTGAACCTGTAATACGTGCTCCCTTGAGGGGTTTTTCTACAGCATATTTTCGCCGGATACTCATCAAACCCGGCATTTCCTTTTCGGCGATATCAATCTCTTTGCGACCAAAATCAGCAAGCGATATATCCTTTACTTTATAGGGCAAATCAGAAATAATTGTTGTCATCTCATTAAAATAAATTAGCGCACAAAGATACTTTATTAATATTAAAGAAACAATAAAAGCATCGCGTTTTCATTGCATCTGGTGTGCAAAGTACTTAGCAGCAATTCGTTTATCGCGATTCAACTGAGCTATCAATGCACTGGCATCGTTGAAACGAATTTCGTTTCGCAGCTTTTTATGTAAACGGATTGTTATTATGTCGCCGTAAATATCGGACTCAAAATCGAATATGTGCACTTCGATGCTGCGCTCTTTTCCATCGAAAGTCGGCCTGTAACCAATATTCATAACACCATAATAATTCGTTGAATCAACAATTATTTCAACCGCATAAACTCCGTTTCCCGGGAGAATTTTTTCATCGAAGCAAGGTTTTACGTTAGCAGTCTTAAAGCCAAGCGTTCTGCCAATTTTGTAACCGCTTACTACTATACCTTCAAATGAATATTGATAACCCAATATGTTATTCGCTTCAGGGATATTTCCTTTTGAGAGCTTTTCGCGGATTGTTGAGGAACTTATTGGCACAGTGCTTTGATATTCATGAGCAACGATAAATTCAATGTTGTAGGCCTCCGCAATTTTGGCAATTGCAGTTACCGGTTTTCCTCCTTTGCCAAAAGTATTATTAAAGCCCATAAGCAAGGTTGTGACTTTCAACTTTTCAACAAGTATTTTTGCAATAAATTCATCTGCATTATAATCTGCAGTTTCTTTATCGAAACTCAGCACCAGTACATTTTCGACACCCAACTTCTCTATCAACAACAACTTTTCATCGAGTGTGGAGAGTAAAAAACTATCATCATTTTTTTTCCTTACCAGTGTTGTAGGGTGAGGCCACATAGTTATAAGAAGATGGTCGGTTCCTTTCAGACGTGCTGTTTCAATTAGTTGTGCAATAATACTGCAATGCCCCAAGTGCACCCCGTCGAAGAAACCTATTGTAACCACGGGTGCATTAAGTACAGGTATATCGGCTCCCTGAAAGACCTTCATTCCAAAATAATATGCCGTAAAAATAATAAATGTATCGATAAAAGAATTATTAATGAACAAACAACATAATAACTCGTTATTAAGTTTAATTATATTTGTAAAAATTAACCTTATGAAAAATTATGTAATTGTTGTAATTTTGTTAGTATTTTCAATTGTTTCATGCAAGAATAATTCTGAGAAAAATGATCCCAATTCATTTACAATTGAGGGTACAATTGCAAATTCATCAGGAAAAACAGCCTATCTGCTTCTTTTGCATAGCGACAAAGTGGAAACCGTTGACTCAGTGAAAATTGGCGACGACAATCGGTTCAGTATTACTTACAGTAACGAACAGGTCGGTTTCTATATATTGAAAATCGACAAAGAGAATCAGATATATTTGATAGTTTCAGCCGGCGACACCATAAGTGTTGAAGGTATCTATGGAAAACTTGCTTCTACCTATTCGGTAAACGGATCTGATGATTCCGAAAATGCCCGGCAACTGAATCTTCATATGCTCGAAAGTGCGTCGAAGCTTGATGAGTTCAACAGAATTTATCAGGCAGCTGTTCAAAACAAAGAAGTAAATATTGATGCAGTATTAAAAGAGTTGGATGCTGAAGCCCTCAAACTTTACGAAAATGATAAATTATTTTTGACGAATTTCATACATAAACACGAAAAATCGCCGGTAATATATCTTGCATTGTTTCAGCAATTGGGGACAACCCGCATCTTAAATGCTGAAAGCGATATGGCTGTTTATGAATTCACACTTGAAAAAATGAAGCAATATCACGAAAACCTTGAGCAAACAAAACAGCTGGAAAAACAAATTAACGACTACAAACTGAAGCAGCAGTCGTCATCGCAAAATGCTTCATCTGAAGGTGAGGCTCCCGATATCGAACTTCCCACGCCCGATGGAGAAATAATAAGGCTGAGTTCGTTGCGGGGACAATACGTATTGCTCGATTTCTGGGCATCGTGGTGTAAACCATGCCGTGCTGAATCACCATACCTTGTGGAGGCTTATAAAAAATACCATGAAAAGGGTTTCGAAATCTATCAGGTTTCACTCGACTCGGAAAAAAGCCAGTGGGTAAACGCAATAAAATCGGACCAACTGAATTGGATACATGTAAGCGATTTGAAATACTGGGATTGTGCTCCTGCAAAAGTATATGGCGTTAATGGCATTCCTGCCAATTTTCTGCTCGACAAAAATGGCGTTATAATAGCCACAAATTTGAGAGGTAAAGCTCTAGAGGCAAAGCTTTCAGAACTATTGAAATAAGATAGCACTTTCTATGAGAAAATACTATGTCCTGATCAATATTCTTCTTGTATTTATTAATATATCGAACGCCCAGGACTATTTTCAACAGGAAGTTAATTATAAAATAAACGTAGAACTCGACGATAAGAATCATTGCCTGAGGGGTAATATCGATATTGAATACATCAACAATTCTCCCGATACGCTGAGTTTTATTTATTTTCATTTGTGGCCCAATGCATATAAAAACAATAAGACAGATTTTGCAAAACAGCAGCTTCTTCTGCGTAGTAAAGACTTTTATAACACCGACGCAGTTCATCGGGGATATATCGACAGCTTGATTTTTACCAGTGGCACAACAGGACTGCACTTACAAAAAACAGAAAAAGAGGATATTGCTTTGCTAATCCTTGACAAGGCACTTCAGCCGGGCGATACCATTATGCTAAATACACCCTTTTTTGTTAAAATACCGGACTCTTTCAGCAGGTTTGGACACATAGGGCAGTCTTATCAAATCACACAATGGTATCCAAAACCGGCAGTTTACGACAAATCCGGCTGGCACTTTATGCCCTATCTCGATATGGGTGAGTTTTATTCGGAATTCGGGAAATACGATGTTTCGATAAGTTTACCGGAAGATTATATTGTTGCAGCAACCGGAAACCTCATTACCAAGCAAGAATTGGAATGGCTTGAGGATATGGCTGCATATAACAGCAATCAACGAAGCAAACCTTCAAAACAAAGGGATAATGTAAAAATTAAAACTATCCGGTTTGTAGAAAACAACATTCATGACTTTGCCTGGTTTGCCGACAGAAATTTCGTGGTAAAATCGGACACACTGCGTTTGAATAGGTCTGGGAGAATTGTAAAATGCTGGAGTTTTGCCACAATAAAAAATGCATCTTTATGGGCAGATGCTGTTGATTACGTTAAAGAAGCCGTTGGGTACTATTCTGAATGCGTAGGAGATTATCCCTACAACAATTGCACAGCCGTTGATGGGGCTTTATCGGCAGGTGGTGGAATGGAATATCCCGGCATAACTGTAATATCATCGAGTACTGATAAATATTCTCTAGAAAGGGTTATCTTTCACGAAGTCGGGCACAATTGGTTTTATGGTATGCTCGCAAGCAATGAACGACAGTATCCATGGATAGATGAAGGGTTTAACTCATTTTATGAATACCGGTTTTTCGATCAGAAATATCCCGAAAAAAATCTGGCTGAATCTTTTCTTGGAGAAAGCATAAATATTTCAGGGTTGAATCACATTCCTCATTCCTTCGAACTAACTATTCTATACCAATACCTTGAGAGTTTTGGATTATCGCAGGCAGCCAACACCGAATCGGAAGCATTCAGTCCGATGAATTACTGGGTAATGTCGTATCAGGTTCCTGTTGCTGTACTCAAACATCTTGAAACATACCTTGGCCCGGAAAAGTTCGATGATATGATGCAGGAGTTTTTTAATAACTGGATGTTCAAGCACCCTTACCCTGAAGACATCCGGGAGTCTTTTGAAAAAACAACAGGGAAGAATCTGGGTTGGTTTTTTGATGAATTGATTTCTTCTAATCAGCGTTTTGATTACGCAATAAAGACAGTTGAAGGCGACTCTGTTGTAATCGTAAATAGAAGCAAGGTTACCGCACCGGTAATTTTATGTACCGACAGCAGTTTTTTGGTAGTAGAAGGGTTTACAGGCACTAAAAACATTGCCATACACGGGAACTCATTATTACTGAGCATTGACCCCAACTGCATTACAACCGATTTCAACAAAAACAACAATTACTACAACAGAAACGCATTATTTCCCAAATGGGAGAAAACAAAAATTATGATGACCGGATTTTTCGATATACCGGGCTTCAACGAATTGAACATTTTACCTGCATTGGGATATAATACAAGTCAAAAACTATTACTCGGGTTCATCGCGCATAACAGTACTATCCGTTTAAAACCAATGGAATGGATGGTAATGCCACTTTTTTCACCTTTCAGAACCGATAATGTGAATACAGCAATAGCCGGCAGCGGTAAAATATCATTCAACATAGCAGGAGAAGACAATTTTTTTAGGTTAATCAGCCTGACACAAACTATAAATAAGTATAGTTTCGACCAGCATATTTCGGATTATGATACCACTTACAACTGGATCAGTTTAAGAACTTCAGCAACAATCTGGCTGAAAAAAAATCACACAAAACCCTATCTTGATTCGTATCTGGAGGTTTCTTTCAATACGGCAGGTATTCTGAACGAAAAACTAAACAGATTTATAAATCTGAATTATACTCACAGCGATTACCGGATTGTAAACCCCTACGTTTTTTCTTTTCATGCGGAACAAGGGCCCGGGTATATTAAAGCATGGAGTCAGTTTTGCTATACTATTAGCTACCCAAAAAAAAACAGAGGCTTAAGTATGCGATTATTCGGTGGCAAGTTTTTATATAATTCAACAGAATATTTCGGCAATTTTAATTTCAGACTTTCCGGGGATCTCGGCTTACAAGATTATCAGTTTCAGGACGTGTATACCGGCAGAGGGAACGACTTACGCGATAATTCGTCTGATTTCTGGGCTCACCAATTTCACCGGAACGGGGGTGGGTTTGTTTCGTATACCCCATTGGGGCAAACCAACGACTGGCTTATTGCTGTAAATATCTCTGCTAATTTACCCATACCTGTGCTGAAAATATTTGTAAATGCTGCCACCTGGAGTGGTATTCGCGAGTTCGAGTATTCCGGTTACATGTCATGGGAAACGGGGTTAGAACTTGAAGTAATAAAAAGCATTTTCAGCATTTACCTACCTGTTCTTGTTTCGAAGGATATTCAGAAAACAAACACCATTTATTTCGATAATTATTTTGAAAGAATACGATTTACTTTAAATTTGAACCTTTTAAATCCGTACAATTATCGTTATAAAATTTCTTATTTGATTTGATAGAAAAAACTAAAATATATTTTGTTTCTGATGCCCATTTAGGGGCACCGGGCTTAAAAAGCAGTTTCGAAAGAGAAAAGCTTCTGATAAATTGGCTAACAGAAGTATCGGCTGATGCCAAGGAAATATATTTATTGGGAGATATTTTCGATTTTTGGTTCGAATATAAAAGGCTTGCTCCCCGAGGTTATACCCGTTTACTATGTAAACTCGCTGACATAACTGAAGCAGGAATTCCCGTATATTTTTTTACCGGAAACCACGATATGTGGGTATTCGATTACCTGCCCCTGGAAACCGGCGTTACCGTTTGCAGAGAACCCGTTGAAAGAGAATACAACGGAAAGAAATTTTACATCGCCCATGGAGATGGGTTGGGTCCTTTCGATAAAAAATACAAATTGTTGAAAGCATGCTTCAAATCGAAATTTTGCCAGTGGCTATTCCAACGTTTTCATCCCAATTTCTCATTTTGGATTGCACACTCATGGTCGAGCAACAGCCGAAAAAAACACTATCTTCCCGATAAACCTGATTACGAAGAGGAATGGTTGGTGCGATATTCCAGAATGGTATTACAGAAAAAACACATCGATCACTTTGTATTTGGACATCGTCATATCCCGTACCAATATAAATTGAACGAAAACAGTATGATTACTAATTTGGGCGACTGGCTAATTAACTTTACCTACGCGGTTTTCGACGGAGAAAACATGAAGCAGATGCATTTCTTGGCTTAGCAACTATGTGTTTCTGATTTCTTGCAAACTCGCGTCTAATTAGATTTCATTCCATAGGTTTTACCAAGACCCCTGAATTCAATACTGCTACAAGTAAATACATAACAAGTTTTGTCGATTTGGTGACAACCAAAATATAATTACTTCGTTTAAACTTAAAATAGTTTTTTTATATACGGGTAGTTTTCTTTTATGATATTAAAAACAGAATTAATAAAATCTAGCTATTGTAAATTTTTATCTGATTCAACTATTGAAATTTTATAAATTTTACTATCTTTCGGTTCTTATTTATAGAGGAAATGTATAAACATATCTCAACCATGAAAAAGCCAAACCAAGCTTATTTGCTGAAACTTTCTTTTTTAATAAAATCAGCAGCGATATTCTCCATTTATATGTTCTTATTATTTATTAATAACCTGGCACTGGCAGGAGGAAGTGACAATAAAGGGAAAATATGGGATGATAACACTGAGCCATCAAGGTTTTCTCACATTTTAGAGAATTGCATCTCTAAGAAAAATGCTATTACAGATAATTCTATTTTGTTCTTAAACAGTTTTAACGTTAATAACTGTACCCATAAATTTGAATTCCAAAGAAACTCAAGCGCGAACTACAACTTTGACCCCATAATTGACGCTGTATTAAAAAATACAACGAATTCATCAAACACATCGAATCAATTAAATAATAATAATAATAATAATAATAGCTATTCTACTCCAAGCAATAATAACGATAACTCATTCTCTGATTCAGAGCCTGGATTATCAGAATATCTGTCAGGAACATCTATGTCAATAAATGTAAGCAATTCAAGCATTTGTTATGGTTCTTCTGTAAATGTTACATGGACATGGAATCTGGGAGACTCTCCGCAGGGTTACGCGCAGTATTCGCTTGACAATGTGACTTGGTATAATATGAATGCGGGGCCATTGGCTACTATTTCATCAGGTTCTCCAAAAACGATTACGCCCATTGCTACTACTACATATTATGGTAGGGTTGTTGGCAATATGGGTGATATTCAACTTAATGCAACCCCGGTGACTGTAACTCTTACTTGCTGCAGTAATCTCGATCATGGGGGTGCGAATTGGACAATTTCTTCAAATACTGTTTTGGGAGGTAGCCATATTAACGTTGGCACATTTACAGTTAATTCCGGAGTTGTTGTAACTGTATCTCCTAGCTGTAATTATTTATATGTTGACGCTCAAAATATTACAATCAATGGAACAATCAATGCCAATGGTTCAGGAAGTGCAGGAGGAAATGGGGGAACATATGGAGGCTTATGGGCTCAAGGAGGCTATACTGATGGTAGAGGTATTACAAGCTGCTGGGATAAAGACAACTGCAGGTCATTGGGTCTTGGAGGAGGATACCGTGGAGCTACAGGTAATGGCACAGGAGGAGGTGGTATCACTTACAATGGGTCAAATGGAACAATGGGATACGGTTCAAAGCAGAAATGCTATTTTATAGGAGATGAAGGAGGTATGGTTGGTGGTGGTGGTGGTGCCGGCGCTGGTGCGGGTGGTTCTTACGGAGGACTTGCAGGTAGCGGTTCTTCCGGAGGACAAGGTGGATCCGATGACAATGTGTGTGGTAATGCAGGTTGTCAATCTTACATTGAAGGCATTGGCGGAAATGGGGCTAATGCATATACAACTTACGGTAATACTACTTCTCAGGTAATTGAATATGGCTCGGGTGGTGCCGGGGGTGGTGGCGGGGGCAGAGGTTCATTCTGTTATGATAACGACCAATCAACCTCTCATACTTGCTATTCACCAGGAGGTTCTGGGGGAGCCGGGGGTGGTGCAGTTCGATTAATTGCCAGCAACAATTTAACGGTATCTTCATCGGGTGTAATTACTGCAAATGGTGCTAATGGAAATAAAGGGGGTGAAGGTGGAGAGAATGACTATACCGCAGATTGCTGCAGCGATCTTAACGATGATTGCACCGAACAAACTTACACCGCTCCCGGTGGTGGTGGCGGTGGTGCAGGTGGTGGTTCCGGTGGTGGCATTATGTTAAAAGCAAATTGCAACTTAACTATGGTGGGTACCCTGCAAGCCAATGGCGGTCAAGGTGGTCAAGGCGGCGATGGAGGTTGGAGCGACTGGTCGGCTGCATATGATGGTGGCAAAGGAAGTGGTGGAGGTGGAGGTGGAGGTGGCCGAATTAAAATATTCACAAACCTCTGTTCTGCTCCCAATATTGGAGGGTCAGTCTCTGTTACCGGTGGCACCGGGGGGGCTGTTGCAAATTATGGAAGAAGTGGAACCGGATCCTCTGGAAACAGCGGTAATGCCGGTACGTATAATACAAATACATTTGCAATTGACTTTACAATGCCGGCCAACGGAAGCAGCACTGTACCATGTATTGCCAATGCAACTGCTCCTACGCCGCCTACAGTTTACGACTATTGCGGAAATATAATAACCCCTACCGGTCCTTCCATTGGAGGTACATATAATGGTTGCGAAGGAACCAGAACCTACACTTACACCTATCGGAATTGTGTGGGCGGATATTCCCATAACTGGGTATATACCTATACTATCGAGCGCAACGACTTCTCGGTACCGGCAAATGGAAGCAGCACTGTGGCATGTATTTCTGCTGCAGTTGCACCCACGCCCCCAGTTGTAAACGATAACTGTGGCAGCCCAATTACCCCTACCGGACCGGTTCTTGGTGGCACTTATGTCAATTGCGAAGGGACTCGTACTTATAC
>ENA-UPTA01000491-UPTA01000491.1-activated-sludge-metagenome-genome-assembly--contig:-NODE-491-length-46069-cov-11.605663_pt1 | contig 46069 bp, 37 predicted proteins | sample MGYA00238184_ERZ773361 | MGnify/ENA primary metagenome ERZ773361 (study PRJEB29100, sample SAMN05720205) | activated sludge metagenome | isolation source: anaerobic digester from wastewater... | reverse complement strand
ATTACAAATTTAATTAAAAACTTAACGAAATTTAAACAAAAAATAAGTAGGAGATCATCATGGCAAAATTTCAGAAATTCTATAAATGCGCACTGTGCGGCAACATTGTTGAAGTAGTGCATGAAGGAGGCGGCGATCTTGTATGCTGCGGTCAGCCCATGAACCTTATAAATGAAAACTCGGTTGACGCTTCTAACGAAAAACATGTTCCGGTTATTGAAAAAACAGATAAAGGAATTCTTGTAAAAGTCGGCTCTATAGATCATCCGATGGAGGAGAAACACTACATCGAGTGGATAGAAGTCACGAACGGCGCATGGACCCAGAAAAAATATCTTAAGCCCGGCGATAAACCTCAGGCTGAATTCTGCGTTCAGTACAGTGATAAGCTTGTAGCAAAAGAGTACTGCAACATACACGGATTGTGGATAAAATAATTTTACAGGAGACAACATGAAACTTAAAGGATCAAAAACTGAACAGAACCTGCTTAAAGCATTCGCCGGAGAATCGCAGGCAAGAATGAGATACGATTATTTTGCTAAACAGGCAAAAAAAGAAGGGCTTGAATCGATAAGCGCGATATTTACGGAAACTTCTTTAAATGAAAAGGAACACGCGAAAAGATTTTTTAAATTCCTTGAGGGCGGAATGGTGGAGATAACAGCCATGTATCCGGCTGGAATGATCGGAACAACGCTAGAAAATCTTAAAGCATCGGCAGAAGGCGAACATGAAGAATGGACGGATTTGTACCCGGAATTCGCAAAAATCGCTGAGAAAGAAGGCTTTAAAGATATTGCTCTCTGCTTCAAAAAGATCGCCGAGGTCGAGAAAGCTCACGAAAAAAGATACAAAAAGCTTTATGAAAATCTCGAAGCGGGAAAAGTTTTTGAAAAAAACGGTAAAATAGTCTGGAAATGCCTGAACTGCGGATATCTTCACGAAGGCAAAAAAGCTCCGGAAAAATGTCCTGCATGTCTTCACCCGCAGGCTTATTTCGAAGTATATACAGAACCTTATTAAATGATATAAAACGGAGACGGATATGGAAAATACCGGTCTGAACAGCATTATTGACTTTGCAATTGACAGAGAAAAGGAAGCGGTTGAATTTTACACCGCGCTTCAGGAAAAAACAAAATTCGCAGGTGTTCGTGACATGCTTAAAGAACTGGCCGCAATGGAAACGGGCCACATCAGTGTGCTGAACAGTATACGAACTAAAGGTATAGACAATATCAGCATCCAGCAGATAAAGAACCTGCATATATCCGATTATATGGTTGAAAAAGAACCGTCTCAGGATATGGATTATCAGGATATTCTCATAATCGCGATGAAAAGAGAAGAAAAATCCAAAGCCCTTTATGAAGATCTCGCAGTTAGATTCGAAGACAGCCCTACCGGAAAATTATTCTCCAAAATAGCTGCTGAAGAATCTGATCACAAGCTTAAATTCGAAAAGCTGTACGACGAGACCGTTTTAAAAGAAAATTAAAGCCGGAGAATAAAATGACAGATCTGTCCGTAGAAGTAGCCGGTCTGAAGCTGAAGAATCCGCTTATTATCGGATCATGCAGTTATACCGAATCAGTTGAATCCATAAAAAAACTGGAAGAAGCCGGAGCCGGAGCGGTAGTTCTTAAATCGCTGTTCCAGGAACAGATAATGAACGATGCTTACGACACCATGGGCGAGATCGGCAGCACGTTCGCGCATCCTGAGCTTAATGATTATGTCAGGTATTTTGAAGAAAAGAACGCTGTAGGTAATTATCTCGATCTGATAGTCCAGGCTAAAGCCGCAGTGAAAATACCCGTTATCGCCAGTATTAACTGCGCTTCTTTTGACAAGTGGGTGGAGTTCTCATCCGAAATAGAAAAAGCAGGTGCTGACGGTCTTGAGATAAATCTCTATTATCTTCCTTCCGATCCAGCCGTTACGGATCATACTTACGTTTCAACTGCTTTAAAAATCGCCGCTGAACTTAAAAAGCATTTGAAGATACCTTTCTCATTTAAGCTGGGTTATTATTCTGACACTCTCGCTAAAGACCTGCTGACAATATCCAGAACGGACGCAAAAGCCCTTGTGCTTTTCAATAAACCATTCAATCCTGATATCGACATAGAAAATGAGAAGATGATCAGCGGATATCCATATTCTGCCCCTTCAGAGATCTCAAATTCTCTCAGATGGATAGCGATAATGTCGGATTTCGCGGAGACCGATCTGATTGCCACTACAGGCGTGCATAACGGACAAGATATTGTAAAACAGATACTTGCAGGCGCTAAGGCAGTTCAAATGACATCATCTTTGTATCTGAACTCATTTAACGTAATAGGCAGATCGCTTAATGAACTTAGATCATGGATGGAGAAACACAATTATAAGGAACTTTCGGCCTTCAGAGGTAAACTGAGCAGAAAGGATAACGCCATCTACGACAGAGTTCAGTTCTTACGACGCGGAAAAGGTGAATAAAATGGATTTTCGAACCTTGTTCAAAGTCACTTACGGTATGTATATCGTATCTTCAAAGAAAGGCGATAATATCAATGCTCAGCTCTCGAATACTGTTGTGCAAATATCACCTGATCCTGCAACAATGCTTATAAGTATATCTAAAAATAACTATACGCACGAATGCATTAAGGAAAGCGGAGTTTTCACTGTCTCGATAATTTCCGACAGGTGCGAGATGACCGATATCGGACCGTTCGGTTTCAGGACCGGAAGAAACTATGATAAATTTGCGAACTGCAGCTATGAACTCGGAAAAAACGGAGCACCGTACATCAAAGATAAAATGTGCGGATACATAGAGTGTGAAGTGATCAACAGCCATGACTGCTGTTCTCATACAGTATTTATCGGCAGGGTTACAGAAGCTGAGATCCTAAATCATGATCTCCAGCCTATGACCTACGATTTCTATCACAAGGAACTGAAAGGGAAGCTCTCAAAGAACGCTACCCATTATCACGCCGAAGAGAAGTAAAAAAATGCCCCGGATGACCGGGGCTTTTTTTATTACATCAGTTTTTTAAATCTCGGACGCTTCGGACTTATGTCTCCAAGTCTCTGTTTCTTTTTCTCTTCGTAATCCTGGAAATTCCCCTCGAAGAACACTACCTGACCGTCATCCTCGAACGAAAGTATGTGCGTCGCAAGCCTGTCTATGAACCATCTGTCGTGCGATATTACGAGTACACATCCCGCAAAATCCTCTATCGCCTCTTCAAGCGCTCTCAGCGTGTTCACATCGATATCATTTGTAGGCTCGTCTAAAAGGATCACGTTCCCGCCTTCCTTAAGAGTGATGGCGAGATGCAGCCTGTTCCTCTCCCCGCCTGAAATCATATATATCTTTTTCTGCTGGTCGGTGCCTGAGAAATTGAACCTGCTGATATAAGCCCTTGCGTTTATCTCAGTGCCGTTCACATCAAGAAGTTCGTGTCCCTGACTTACGACTTCATATATAGTCTTATCAGGCATAAGGTCCTTATGCGACTGATCTACATAAGCTAGTTTGACTGTTTCTCCAATCGTTATCGTGCCTTCATCGGGCTTCTCTTCGCCCATTATCATTCTGAACAATGTGGATTTACCAACGCCGTTCGGACCGATTATCCCGACTACGGCGTTCTTGGGGATCTTCATTGAAAGCCCGTCAATGAGCTCTTTGTCCCCGAACCCTTTTTTCAGATTCTCTATCTCGATCACCTGATCACCCAATCTGGGTCCCGGCGGTATGAAAAGTTCGAGTTTCTGTTCTTTTTCTCTTACCTCTTCGCTGTTCATGGCTTCATATGCGTTCAGCCTTGCCTTGCCTTTGGCCTGGCGGGCTTTCGGGCTCATTCTTGTCCATTCAAGCTCGCGCTTTAAGATCTTCTGCCGTTTAGATTCCTGCTTTTCCTCGTTGGCAAGCCTCGCTGCCTTCTGCTCGAGCCATGAACTGTAGTTGCCCTTCCACGGGATGCCGTCCCCCCTGTCGAGCTCAAGTATCCATCCCGCTACATTGTCGAGGAAATATCTGTCGTGTGTTACGGCTATCACAGTACCCGGATAATTGTGAAGGAACTGTTCCAGCCAGTAAACGCTCTCGGCGTCCAGATGGTTCGTTGGCTCGTCTAATAGAAGAATGTCAGGCTTGCTTAAAAGCAGCCTGCAGAGCGCGACCCTTCTTCTTTCTCCGCCGGAAAGGACTTTTACAGGCATGTCGTCAGGCGGGCATCTTAATGAATCCATGGCCACTTCGAGCGTATGATCAAGGTCCCAGGCGTCAAGATGGTCCATTTTTTCCATCAGTTCACCCTGAAGTTCGATCGCTTTGTTCATTTCGTCATCCGATAAAGGTTCTCCTAGCTTTGCGCTGACATCTTCGAACGCTTTAACGACATCGACTATGTGCTGGACTCCTTCCTGAACGACTTCCTTTACGGTTTTAGTTTCGTCAAGCTCGGGCTCCTGATGCAGATAACCTATCTTGTAGTCTTTATCGAAAGTGACCTTTCCGTCGATCTCTTTATCGAGCCCCGCGATGATCTTTAACAGGCTCGATTTTCCGGCTCCGTTAAGCCCGAGAACGCCTATCTTAGCACCGTAATAGAAGGAAAGCCAGATATTGTTCAGCACCTTTTTCTGGGGCGGGTAGATCTTGCTTACGCCTTCCATCGAGAATATTATCTTGTTGTCTGCCATTATATATCCTTAAATGAATTATTTTATAAAATATGCGAAAACAGCCGCGAAAACCAGAGCCGGCAGAAGATTCAGCACTTTCAGCTTTTTGATCTCGAGAATAGTTATTCCCATTCCCAGAAGCATCAGCCCGCCGACAGCTGAAACCTCGGCGATCATCGGGTCAGTAAGATATCCTTGTACAACTCCCGCGAGCAGTGTCAGTCCGCCCTGATAAATGAAAAGCGGTACCGCTGAGAACATTACTCCGATACCTAAAGTTGCTGCCAGTGCCACCGCTCCGAATGCGTCCAGGAAAGATTTTGCTAAAAGAAGGGTCGGTTTGCCTCCCAGACCTTCTTCGATAGAACCGAGTATCGTCATCGAACCCATGCAGAAAAGCATGAAAGCCGTTACGAAACCTTCAGTGAATTTATCGTTCTTCGAGCCTATCTTTTTCTTTCCCCATTCGCTGATCTTCTCCATTTTCGATTCTATATCGATAAGCTCGCCGGAAATTGCGCCCAAAACTATGCTGAAAACCATAATAAGGACGTTCTGGGTTTTTAACGCCATGGATATTCCTATATAGATCGTGAACAGCCCTATCCCCTGGAAAGTGGTCTTTGTGATCTTTTCAGGCATTCTGGAATGAATAAGAACGCCGATAAGCCCACCCGCTATCACCGCACCGGTATTTACTATCGTTCCGATCATTTATTTCTTTCCCGATTTTTACAGGACTGTAAAATAATAAAATAAACTGTTATAATCTATGCAATTTTTTTATATTATCGTCAACAAAAAGGATGAACTATGGCGGAACAGAAAGAACTTATAATCAGAACTGCAGAAAAATTCAGCTCTTCGGATAAACGGGGTAATGTTTTCGTAGGTTTCGATGGTTTTATAGATAACATCTTAAAGCCTGTGCTTGTAAGAAAAGATAATAAGAATTTTGTACCGATGACCGATATTGTCACTTTCGCGGACAGGATAAGAAGCGGAGCCGGGAAAAGCATTAATGTTGAGATCGTCAAAGAGCGCTCGAGCATGGGCGGCAACGGTCCGATCATGGCTAATTCGCTTGCCCTTCTGGACAATCAGATCGACATAATAGGTTCGATGGGTGCAAATGAAATTCTGTCGATATTTAAACCTTTTACCGACAGATGCAGAACCGCCGTTACATTCTGCGATCCGGGCATAACCGATGCTTTCGAAATGCATGACGGTAAGGTGATGTTCAATTACCCGCAGAGCGTTCTTGATATCAGCTGGGATAAGATCATAAAAGCTGTAGGCAAAGAAAAGCTGAAAAAAATGATAACTGACAATTCATATTTCGCTTTCGTCAACTGGACAATGATACCATTAATGAACGACATTTTCGCGCAGATCACAAAGATCTTCTCAGGAATGGACGAAAGAAAAACCGTCTACATTGACCTTACAGATCCCAAGAAGCGTTCTAGAGCTGACCTCAGTCTCTGCACTGAACTGCTTCTTGAAATGAACGGATATGCCGACGTGATACTCGGTCTGAACGAATCCGAAGCCGTTCAGATATCTGAAGTAACCGGAGCCGGTTCGGAATATAAAGACATAAAGCAGCTGGCGGAGAATATCCGAAGGAACCTGCCTTTGTCCGCCATAGTTATCCACAGCATAAAACAGGCCGCAGTGTGCGCGGAGAAAGGTTCGTTCATCATTGACGGGCCTTATACACCCGAACCAAAACTTTCAACGGGAGCGGGAGACATTTTCAACGCGGGATTCTATGCGGGATATATTTCCGGCCTCGGACTTGAAGAATGCCTGATAACCGGGGTTGCGAATTCGGGATATTACGTCAGAAATGAAAAACCTGCCGGAAGGCAGGCTTTAATAGAGTTCATGAAGAAATGGTCTGAACAATAGTCGTGGGGATAACTGGACTTGAACCAGTGATCTCTAGCTTGTCGAGCTAGCGCTTTAAACCAACTAAGCCATACCCCCAATGAACGAACCGCAATTTTAAGAATTTTTAATAAAAAAGTCAATTACGAATTTGCAATTTATTTCGCCTTTTATGCATTTCGCGAAACAGTTTCGGCGTTCTGTCGGAGATATATTTGAAGTATATATAAAAGGTATTAGATTACCGGTGTAAGCTAAAACAAAACCGCAAAGAGGAAAATAAAATGAAAAACAATAATAAAAACATACAGATGACAACAGAAGATCAGAAAGAAGTAGAAAAAATTAATATCCACTTCAAATTCAGACAGAACATGAACAGGATCAAATCCCACTTCGGATTCTAAATTCTCTCCTCATCACTCACTCCACAAAAAAAAAGGGACTCTAAAAAGCCCCTTTTTTTATATAACTTCGAACCTGACTTCTGACGATTTTCCGCCGGAATCGATTACTTTCAGGATATGATATCCTTTTTCGAGGTTCACATACAGGCTGTGGTCGGATTCGGTCATTCCGAAATAAACTCCATCAATATACCAGTAAACGACTGCATCCTTCTTTGTGTCCGCCACATCCAGCTTGACCTTCTGTTGAGCCCCGCCGATATCCTTGGGTATATAGATCCTCGTTCCTGCTATCGGATAAACTATTGAGAGGTCGTCTGAGCTTTCCAGAGACGGGCATGATCTTTTATGCTCAGGCACCATATAGATATCCGCTCCCGCTTTTTTCATCGTTCTGGCTATGAGCGGAGGATACTTCAGGATCACTTTCTCTATATGATCCTTATCCCAGCACAGCGAGCAGACCTGCTCAGAACCGTCTTTTGAAAGATGTATCTTTTTATGATACCGGCACACCGGTAGAGCGGGGCTGTTCTTCGGCATGAAGACGGCTTCGGGCTCGGGACAGTCCGGTGAAGGTGTGAATCCCGTATCTTTGCAGACCATTACGCTTTTTAGTTCATTCTGAGGCGCATAGAAAGGTTTATAATCCTGAGAACTTATGCTGTTAAAAATATCGAAAAGTAGAGGGCCTGCGGTCTGCGCGCCTGATATCATCTTGTTGGTCTCGCCGTCAAAATTCCCCGCCCAGATTCCTATCGTCCATTCGGGAGTGACTCCAAGAGCCCATGCGTCTTTGTGAGCGTAGCTCGTGCCTGTTTTCCATGACACCGGACGCGAATTTTCGAACACGTTCCAGAAATATTCTATACCCGGACGCCTGACCTCCTCAAGCATTTTTAGAGTAATATAGGACGCTCCTTTTGACAGGCACTTTTCTTTCTTTTCGTCCGGAGCGTTTTCGAATACTTTGAGCTGCCCGAATTCTCCGTAATTTCCGAGGCCTCTGTACAGGCTGACCACATCCCAAAGGCTGGTCTCCGCTCCGCCGATAATGAGCGACAGACCGTAGTCTTCAGCCCTTCTTGTCAGGCTGCGGATGCCCATCTTTTTAAGATCTTCGTAAAAATGTTTCAGGCCGTATCGTTTAAGCAGGATCACTGCGGGAACGTTCAATGATGAAATGAGTGCTTTTTTCACTCTGACAAGGCCGGAAAATGTATCGTCGGCGTTCTTCGGAGAAAAGGATGAAATATTGATCGGTATATCCTCAATAAGAGAATTTTCGCAGATCGTCCCTGCGTCTATGCACTTCGCATAAAGAAATGGTTTTAATATAGATCCGGACGATCTGACAGCCTGAACTCCGTCAACTTTTCCCGACTTCGAATTATCCCAGTAATCCTGCGAACCGGCATAAGCTCTGATTTTTCCTGATTTCGTTTCGCAGACAAGTACAGACAGATTGTAGATACCGTCATTTTTCAGATATTCGCTGTGCCTTGAAACTATCTGCTCCACCCGTTCCTGAAGTTCTCTGTCTATCGTTGATCTTATCAGGTCGTCCTTTGATTTGCGTACACAGTATTCCGCGGCATGAGGAGCTGATTTCGGGAACGGATAAGGCTTTAAAGTGACTTTCTCCAGTATTGCAGTCTGATAAATATCCTGAGTAATGATATTATCATCAAGAAGCTTTTTTAACAGCCTGTCGCGCTTTAGGATCAGCCTTTCGTGGTTTATTCCCGGGCTCATTCCTCCCGGCGAATTGGGCAGAACAGCTAATAGTGCCGCTTCCGCCCAGCTCAGTTCTTCGGCATACTTCCCGAAATAGCTCAGCGAAGCTGTCTGATATCCTATGATATTCCTTCCGTAGGGCGCTCCGTTCAGGTATCCGGTCAGGATCTCTTCTTTTCTTAAGAATAGCTCCAGCTTGAAGCTCTGAAGGCTTTCGATGAACTTGTTCCATAAATTTCTTTTCTTTGGATCTCTGATCCTTGCGAGCTGCATCGTGATAGTGCTCGCGCCGCTCTTTTTCGATCCTGAAATATTTCCGTAGAACGCTCTCGCAACGGCTATCGGATCAATCCCCGGATGATAATAGAACCGCCCGTCCTCAAAATTGATCACGCACTCTTTTAGCTTTTCAGGTACCGGAGATCCTGTATCGGGATATACCCACTGCTCGTCTTTGTTAAGAAAGACCCTTAACAGCTCGCCGTTCCTGTCAAGCACTACCCGGCTGTAAAAACCTTTTTCCGGTTCCAACTTAATCGGGATAAAAAGTATGCTTATGAACAAAAATAAAATAACCGCTGATACTATTATCAGTATTTTTTTTGATGCTGAATATTTTTTTATGCAGAAAATCCTTTATCCCTGATTATTTCTTAACTTCGGCCTTCATGCCCGGTTCTAGTGCATAATACTCCCTTGAATACATAGATTCCACCATCGTAGCTGGCAGATAGAATTTTCCTGTGGTGACAGCCTTCAGCCCGATCTCGAAATCGGCGGTTTTGGAATCTTTGTCCATATCAAAGAACCACATTACTCTGTCGTCCCTGATATCCGTGTACCTGATCCTCATAGACGACTTATATGTATCGTCACCGTAGTAATATGATCTCGTTTCGTCCGCCGAATTGTACGCGTCAGGGTCGCCTATGCGCTTATTGTCGATCTCCCAACCTGACGGAATGATCTGCACGAGAGCCATGTTCCTGAGCTCATTCGGAGTAGTTTTCGTGATCCTGATCTTTAAGGTAAAATTATCTCCCTGCTTCATGACCTTCGCGTCGGTGATCCCTGCTTTAGATGTGAACGATCTCTGAAGCGTCAACCCTTTAGCCTCTCTTTTCTCTGATGGCCTGAGCGGGATCCCGTCGTAATTGAGCGTCACGAAACACTTCTCTATCTGCGATGCTTTATCAGATATTACGGTTATTTTCTGATTAGGCATGGAAGCTATTTCTGTCGTATATGATGCCTCTTTTACCGAAAATTTGACTTCTTTGCCCTTATCGGCTCTTATCACTCCTGACAGCTTCGAGTCCGATCTGAAATAAGCCGGATATTTTTCCATGAATTTACCGACAGAAAGCATCATGAATCCTAAAGTCTGAGTGGAATACCATTCTTCAGATGCAATTTCATCGATCAGATGGTTATAAAGCTCAACTGCCTTCGTTTCCCTGCCGTTATCGCAGAGAGCCGAAAGAATGAACGCCTTGTCCCTTTCCAGCGTTCCGAATGAATACCTCATTTCTTTATAATCCTGAATTAGAACTCCGGCCTGATCCGCGATAGATCTCGCGGTCTCGTTTATTCCCGCGTATTTATAGGCGGTGGAAAGTATCCATTTTTCCGTATCATCCAGATAAGCGAGGTTAGTTTCCTTCATTATGTTCATCGCGCCTGTTTCGGGTTCTCCTGCAAGTGCTAGTACATACAGCCTGTATATCTGCTCCCTCACCCTGTAATATATTTCGTAATTTTTGTAATCGTTCCTGTTCCTGAAAACCCCTTTTAAACTTTCAGTCCTGTATTTAACAGCCATGGAATGTGCGCTTCTCTTCCAGTTGTCGTACATGTCGGTTGGTACAAAATAACCTTTCTTCTTAGCTTCCGTCATAAAATGTCCCGCGTAGATGTCCGACCATCCGCTGTAATTATTTCCGTACTGAGGCCAATAGTTGAACGACCCGTTGGCATTCTGGAATTTTCTCAATTTGGAAATACCGGAATTGATGTTCTCATCCAGTTTTTCGTAAATTGAACTGTGCTGCTTTAAAAGAGGTTTGACCGACAGTTGCGAGAATGATGCCGATACTGTCTGTTCTAGGCATCCGTAAGGATATTCTATAAGATAATGCATCCTTTTTGAGAGGTCTGGCATCTTTATCTTTGAAACTGTAACAGTCGCGTTTACAGTTCCAGCCATATAATCCGGGATATTTAATTCAACCGAACTTCCTTTTTCGCAAATTACAGTGACGGACTTGAATTCTCTCGGTGATACCGGATTTACCGCTATTTCAGTATTGCTTACCGAGCTGAATTTTCCCGAAAGCGCTGTAACTTTTATATTTCCTGTTCCGATCTCGTCTTTCGCTTTTATTCTAAAATAAACAGTTTTATTTTCTATTCCGTTAAAACTTACACTTTGCTTTTTGACCTCGGTAGTCAGCGGACCTTTCAGTTCAAGTGTGATTTCTGCGTCTTTTATCCGTTCGTCCATGCAGAATACCGTAACGGGTATCTCCGCCTCATCTCCCGACGCTAGAACTCTAGGAATAGACGGCACTGCGATTATTTCGGTTTTTACCTGGACTCTTTTCTCAAAACCGCCGTATCTGCCTTCATCAGCGCATACCGCCATTACACGCACGGCACCGACGTACTCAGGCATCGTGAATTCGACTTCGGCGTTCCCGTTCCCGTCTGTTTTCACCGGGCCTTTAAAAAGAGCTACCGGCTTAAACCTGTCCGCCTTGGTCTGAGAAAGCATTTTCGCTCTCTCTGCCAGAGCCATACTTCCGCCTATCGAAAAAGTGTTGGAAACAGGCCCTTTATTCGCGCCTATTACTAGTCCGTATAAGTCATAAAACGTAGTTCCGAGCCTTAATTTCCCGAAGAAATGTTTCCATGCGTCAGGCGATATAAAATCCGTTATGCTTAAAAGCCCTTCATCAACTACTGAGATCGTGAACTGAGATTCTTTATCAGCCTTTATTCTGCATTTGAATTTCTCGTTCGGCCTTAAAACTTCAGGCATAGTTACGGTTATAGACTGTTTCGATCCCGGATCCTCGACCTTTACGGGTATTGTTCCGATTATCCTTACCGGCCTGTCATTACCCGTTTCCGAATTCGGCTGGATCACGCTCACCGTGCAGTAAACGTTAGGGGCCATAGAACTTTTGACCGGGATCTCAACTACGGCTTCCTTGTCTTTTACCGCAAAACTGTAATTATCGATATTGACTGATCCTTTATCGACCGAAACGAGCACGCGCGACTTTTCCTGCGCCGGGAATTTTATGACGGCCGTCTCGCCATGTTTATAGATCTCTTTATCTGACCTTAAAGCCTGGAAGTCGGCGGAATTAATGTCCGCCGTCTCGCCGCCCCAGTATGAAGCGCTGACGAAAAACGCTGCCGAATGTGTTCCTTTCACTTTCTGAGAAACTTCGATCAGATACAGGCCGTCCCCACCGAAATTATAGCTGAATTTGTACGGAGCGGAACCTGAAACGAAATCCTGTTCATATACCAGCCGCGTCTCGAAATCGGATCTGTAGTTCATTCTGCTGTTAGTGCCGCTGTAATCCCACCACCAGTAGCTTTCGTTCAGGTATATTCTGATCTTCATGTCCCTACCCTGAAGAATATATCCGTCCGAAGCGAGAAGCACCGTTTTAAAATCCTGTTTTGTTCCGGCTTTAATAAAACCGGATTTCATTTTTTCGATACCCACGTAGGAATCGTAAGGATCGATATTTACCGTTTTCGCGCTCCTGTTAGGTCTTCCGCCTTCTTCAAGAACTTCTGCATTGAACCTTATCACCGCAGCCGATGAAGCCTTAGTTATCTTCGGAACGGTGAAATCCGCGGTTTTTACTCCCTCGGCATCGAGCGTTCCGCTGAAAAGCGATCCATCATAGCTGGAAAATCCTTCAGATTCGCTTCTGAAAGTATAATTTCTGTATCTAGGGAAGAATTTATCTCGAGGGTATATCGAATAGTTTACGTTCGCTCTCAGCCCTGACGCGGGACTTCCGAAAAGATAATTCGAACTTAATTTGACTTTTAGAGAAGAATCATTCGGGCCGAGGCTGTCTTTATCTGCCGTTAACTTTACGTCAAGCATTTCAGGCACTATCGTCTCGACGCTTATCCCCTGCGTGAACGTTTTTCCGCCCGCCTCGGATGTAAATATCCACTGCCCCGTCATGTCCTCGGGCATGATCTTCATTTTATAGCTGTAGAACCCGTCCTCACCTTTTTTAAGTACATCTTCTGTGCGGATCTTTCCTGTCGGGTCGCTTATTCTTATTTTAACGGGATGATCTTTCGGGAAAGTGTTGTCCTTGTTTCTGAATATCATCGATACATTGATATCATCTCCCGGTCTGTAAATTCCGCGGTCGGTATATATGTATCCTCTTGTCTGATCAGAATTGAAGTCAGCTCCCCCTATGTCGAAAGCCGAAAAGGCGGTCTGCATCTCGTTCGCCTTAATAACCGATCTTGCGTTATCTTTTTCTGCAGTTGTGCAAAATACTTCCCTTTTCTGCTTTCCGAATTCGGCTTTTCCCCTGTAATCCGTCGATGCTTCTGCCAGAACCTGATTCTGGAAATCCAGAAGTTTTACTACTGCTCCAGATACAGGAGAAGCTGATTCGATATCGAAAACATGAACGTAGACTCCGTTCTCCGAGTTTATCATACTCATTCCCAGATCGGAAAGTATGATGTTCTTTTCGGCTTTACCTGAAAGCGCGGGGTATCTTTCATCCCACTGAGAATAATCCGGTCCTTTTCTGAACATTGTGTTCTCTTCCCTGTAAGTCAGTTCGAGCACATATAAGCCTTTATCCTTTTTCGGAATGAGTTTACTTAAGTCCAATTCGCTTACGGATGTTTCATTCAGCTTTGATTTTATAAAGAGCGTATCTTTTAACACTTCGATCCCTACTCTTTCAAATTCGCCGTATCCGTAATAATAATCGTAATATCCGTAGCGGTTGACCGACTGTGTTCCTCTTAATCCGCTTCTCTGAAGGAACTGTCCAAGATTCGATTCATAGACTTTTTTAACAGTCAGATAAACGCTTTTGATATTCTGGGAATAGAACCTGATCTTTTTATTGTTGCCGGATGAAAGGAAACAGCCTTTATCGATAAAATCAAGAAAAGGCGCTTTGTCCATGAATCCAATATTAGAAACGTGATCCTTTTTCAGCCTGTAGCCGTATTTATTCATCAGGCTGCCGCTTACAGTAATTTTATAATCCTTGCCGTATTCGAAATTCCCTGAGATTATTATACTTTTACCGGTTTTTTTCAGCTCGAAGTCAGTTTCGGGACTGACTGAAACCAACCCGTTAATTTCCTGATCCGGCGACAGTTCCGAAGCGAATTTTATCTCTATCGAAGGGTTCTCATCTTCCGTTCTTCTCGATATCTGAATGATCTCCATTTCCTCTTTCTTTGTAAAAGAGAACTCATGAACATAATCTGAAGCTATCTCGATCCTGTTCTTGTCGATCTTGAGCACAAACAGCTTTTTCTCGTCCGACTGCTGGAACTCCGAAGACCTGAAGACGAACGAACTGCTGTCTGCACCACTGAATATTTCGAATGGAACATCATTGCCGTTCATCGTGAATTCAACAGCTTCTTTCAGCTCTTCAAGGCGTGTTTTATAATTGAACGCTATAGCTGCCTCATAGAGAGCTTTATTATTCGAGGTTTCTATAACATCACCGCTGAAAGAACGGACGTCCCTCTTCAGAATGGTGAATTCGAATCCGTATTCCGGCACTTCATTAAAAGTTTCGGAAAAACTTTTCAGACTGAGAACAGCCTTGTAAATATCGCCCTGTTTAAGATCTTTGTCAGGTATAAAAGAGATCGTACGTTCATCCTTCCAGAATGTTTTTCCATCTATATCAGGATCGAACCGCAGTACTTTTCCTGATATTTCCGATCCGGGACTTGTGTAGCCGGGAACAGGAGCTATAAATATCACATCAATAGTTTGTCCCGGAAATACACCGGAAGGCGTATAGCTTAAATATCTAGCGATCTGCTCAGAATCAGCCCTGCCGCTGCTCTGTTTTTCAAAACAGCCGTAAAATAAAAAAACCGATGCTGCCAAAAAAAGCGCCGAAATAAAGTACTTCATGTTCACTCCGTATTAAAGATAGTAAAATTTATACCAATTATACATTAAAAACAACTTGAAAATTTAACGATATTTTGTTACATTCCCGACCTGTTTAAGACGGGAGCCGACAGATAAATGAAAAGATTATCAAAAACCGCTTTTTCCTATTTCATACAGGGTCTTCTCGCGCTATTACCCCTGATAGTAACTATATGGGTGATAAAGCTCGTTTACCGGTTCATGGAAGGCATTATCGAAGATTTCATTTTCTTTATCCCACAGGAGTATTTGAATACTCATCAGTTCATTATCAAGATCGCGACTATAACAGTAATGTTCTTCGCGATCATGGGGTTCGGGATACTCATGAGAACCGTAATGGGAAAACTTCTGCTTTCACTTACCGATTCATTTTTCATGCACATCCCGGGATTAAGACCTATCTACAAAGCTGTAAGGCAGGTTATCGATTCTTTCTCGACGAATAAAAAATCCTTCTTTTCCAATCCCGTACTGATCGAGTACCCTTCAAAAAATATATGGACGATCGGATTCAATACTGGAGAAGTAACACCTGAGTTCAATCCTGATCCGACTGTAAAAAGATTCTCGGTCTTTATACCCACAACACCGAACCCGACGAGCGGTTTTCTGATGATAGTGACCACAGAACAGATAAGGAATCTTCCCATGAAAACCGAAAAAGCCATGCAGTTCCTGCTTACCGGAGGAGTCGTAAAAGAATGATGTTTTCAGGATTGTTTTCAGCTATATTATTATTATCTGTCGGAATTTACTTCATTCCGAACAGGTTGAAGTACCTGTTCACTATGATATTATTGCTGATTGCAATGTTTGTAACTTCGTCATGGGGAATAAAAGCTCTTTTTTATGATGATCTGCCGTTAATTGTTGATCTGAATTTCGAATTTCTGAATTTTGATTTCTCGTTCTACATTGATAAACTATCCTCTTTCTTTCTGCTCGCTATTAACTTTACTTCTCTCACGGGGTTCATTTACGCATATAAATACCTCTCGCCTTATTACAGAATAAAATACCCCCTGAGTTTTTCAATACATTACTTTTCATATTTCTGGCTTTACATTTCGATGTGCATGGTCGTTATGCTTCAGGACGGAACTGCTTTCATAATCCTCTGGGAGATAATGGCGATTTCATCATTCATGCTTGTTATTTTCAACGCAGAGAACCGGACGATAATGAAGACCGGCATAAACTACCTTATCCAGATGCATATAGGAATGTTATTCATACTTATTGCTTTTATGATCGCGGAGAACGGAACCGGCGTTATGGGTTTTGCTTCGCTCAAACCGTATTTTTCAGATCATTCCAACACAATTCTTTTTCTGATGTTCTTTATCGGATTCGGCATGAAAGCAGGTTTTATACCTCTCCATACATGGCTTCCTCTTGCGCATCCCTCAGCTCCCTCTCATGTATCCGGAATAATGTCTGGTATAATGATAAAGATGGGATTTTACGGTATTTTTAGAGTCGTTTCAGCACTTCAGTCCGATATTATGACTATAGGAATAATAATACTTGGAATTTCTCTGATTACAGGAATCATGGGAATTATGTCCGCTATAACCCAGCGCGATATAAAAAAGATGCTGGCATATTCTACTATTGAAAACGTCGGCATAATCGGGATCGGAATAGGTCTTGGAGTTGTCGGAATGGCAATGAAAAATCAAATACTTGTGCTCTTTGGTTTCAGCGGCGCTCTTGTTCATATATTGAACCATTCGCTGTTTAAATCGATGCTTTTCTTTGCCGCCGGATCAGTCAATCATGCCACACACACAAAAGATATGGAGGTTCTAGGGGGACTGGTAAAAAAAATGCCTCATACAGCTCTTATTTTCCTTATAGGGTCCTTGGCCATCTGCGGTCTGCCGCCATTTAACGGTTTCGTATCAGAATATCTTTTATATTCCGGTATGTTCATGTCTATTTCAGGATCAGGTTTGTATGATTCTTTCATTATATTGTCAGGCATAATCGGTCTTTCACTGATCGGGGGACTCGCCCTTTTCTGTTTTACTAGAGCGTACGGAATAACATTTCTCGGTCAGGAGAGGTCAATAAGGGTTCGCGGAGCTACAGAAGTAAATATGTCTATGATTCTACCTGGATACATCATTATATCCGTCATAATGGTTATCGGCCTTGCTTCATCGATTGTGGTTGTACCTGTTTTCAATATTGTTTCAGAAACTTTCACAAATACTGCTTATGACAGCGCGATCATCACTAACGTGCTTAATAATCTTTTACAGGTAAATATTTTAAGCGGACTTTTCATAATTATTACAGCCGCTCTTTTCTCTTTCAGACGTAATATTTTCAGATCGAAAAAAACTGATCTCAGGCCAACATGGGGATGCGGCTACACTGCCGGAACATCGAAGCATCAGTACACCGCTGATTCATACTCAGACAACTTTATCGAGCTTGCTAATCCTGTGTTGAGATCACAAAAATTATCTGAAGAAATTATGGCTACCGATATATTTCCCGAAAAGAAAAGTTTCAGCTCAGTATCAAAAGATATTTTCGATGACTATATTATCAGCTATCCGAAAGAATTCATTCTTAAACTTCTAAAAAAGATCGCTGTAATGCAGACCGGTCAGATCCATCATTATATTCTTTACATATTCTTATTCATTATTGCAGCACTCGTACTAACTTATTTCGAGCTTATCTGATATGACAGGAATAATTTTAACAATACTAACAGCTTTAATTTTTCCGGGAATAATTCTTAGAACAAAAAGCATACTGTCAGGAAGAAAGGGACCTGGAGTTTTTCAGCCGATTTACGATCTGAAAGTTCTCCTTCAGAAAGACAGTATTTTCAGTAGTACTGCCAGCTTTATATTTCAGATAGCGCCGACTATCGGGCTTGCGGCAATTATTTGCGCGATGCTTCTTATACCTTTTGCGAATGAACACGCTTTTTTTGATTTTGACAGCGATTTTGTTTACTTCTCATATCTCCTCGCTATAGGCAAATTCTTTATTATAATTTCCGCGTTGGATACAGGCAGCGGATTTGAGGGAATGGGCGCGAACAGAGAAGCCCTTTTCTCAATGCTGGTAGAACCTGCTTTCTTTATACTTCTTGCAACTTTGGCTATGCTGACAGGATACACATCTTTTTCCGATATCTTTACATCATTTTATATTTCTCAGAGCGATTTCGTGCTTATATTCAGCATAATCGGAGTATATTTATTCGTTCAGATAGCCATGATAGAAAACAGCAGGTTCCCGGTTGACGATCCTAAAACTCATCTTGAACTTACTATGATCCATGAAGTTATGATTCTTGATAACAGCGGTTTTGATAAAGCTTTGATACACATTGCATCGTATCTTAAATTTGCCGTTTACGGATCGATTATATACAACTTGCTGATACCGTCTGATCTGAACATATTCTTACAGATCATTCTGTTCATTCTAATACAAATATCGTTTGCAGTTCTAATCGGCCTGCTGGAATCATTCAGGGCACGAAATAAGATGAGTAAAAATCCTCATTTCATTCTTACTTTGACAGCCGTTTCATTTATTGCTTTCATAATTATCATTATAATTACAGGGAAAATCGTTTAAATGATAAATTATCTTTCAGTGATGTTCGCTATAACTATTGTTTATCTGGCTGTGACTGACAGGTTCGTCGTTTATGCAAGGCTTTTGGGGCTGCAGGGATTCATTCTTTTCGGAATTACCCTGGCTGAACTTCATAAAGCCAGCATCGGAGATCTGATTTTTATATCTTCAGAGACTTTTTTCTTTAAAGGTCTGGTCGTACCATATATGATAAATGTTATCGTAAAAAATACCAGGGTAGAAAAAGTTAATACCGAAGCCCTTTCTGGTTTTTATGAACTTCTGCTAATAATAATATCCCTATTTATAAGCATCTTTATGGCTTATACTCTTAAAAATCCGTATGTTGACACGGTTTTCCTTACTATAGCTTTCTTTACAATGTTCTCCGGGCTGATAATTATAGTAACTCACAGACTGATAATCTCACACCTTATCGGATTTCTTGTACTCGAAAATGCGGCTTTTCTCTTTTCCATAGCTGTCGGAAGTGAAATGCCCATGATGATAAATATCGGAACCCTTCTCGATATTTTTGTAGGCGTTCTTATCCTCGGATTCTTCGGAATGAAGATAAAGCCTAATATTGACCAGCTTACCCAGCTTAAGGACTGATGAATGATATTGAATTTGTTTTTTATAATATCCGCGCTCTTAGGTTTCTCGATCTTCTTTTCCAAAAGTAAGACACTTACTAAGATAATAGTTATATTTTTCGGAATATTACATATTTCCTTTACTGTTTATACATGGACAAGGATCGGAATCACTGACCTGATCTATTTTACTTATGATAACCTTGCAGTTCTATTCCTGTCTATTCTGTCTATTATAGTGACCGCAGTGATTTATCATGGCTTTATTTATGTATCAAAAGATGCTTTAAGGAAATACAACATTTATCATTCCTCGCTTATTCTGCTTGTAACTTGTATGACCGGAGCTTATCTTTCAAATAACCTTGCGGCTCTATGGATCTTCGCAGAGGCGACAACTCTTGCCGTAGCAGGTCTTATATATCATGACAGGACAACTGTTTCACTCGAAGCCACCTGGAAATATGTTTTTTTAAGCTCTGTGGGTATAACTCTTGCGTTCATCGGGATCTTATTTATTTCTATGATGATGAACGGAACGCCGTACAACGACCTTTCATTTGCTTCGATCTCAGAAGTCGCTGTCAATGCAAAGCCACTTTACTTAAAAATAGCCTTTCTTTTCATATTTGTCGGTTTCGGCACAAAAATGGAAATATTTCCTATGCACACGATCGGTATAGACGCAAATGCTGTTGCTCCGTCGCCTATTGGAGCTTTGATATCATCAGGGCTGGTTAACATGGGGTTTATTACGCTTTTAAGAGTTTATGGAGCCCTATCCGGATCGGATATATTTGAATGGATGAATAAAATACTTATTATTGTAGGATTGTTATCTCTGCTCACCGCCGCAGGATATATGCTGAAAGCAAAGCATTTGAAAAGAATGTTCGCGTATTCCACACTTGAAAATATGGGGCTTGTGGCAATAGCTCTCGGAGTAGGTGGGAACGGGTATTATGCCGCGATACTTCTTCTAATTTTGCATTCGTTCATAAAATCCAGTCTTTTTATTCAAATGAACCAGCTTTACAGGGTTCAGGGCACGTTATGGCTTGATAACAGCGGAAGGTACCTGAAAACATTTCCTGCAGGCGCTCTTGTGCTGATAATCGGGGCCGTCAGCATCATGGCCTTTCCTCCCTCAGGTTTGTTCCTTACGGAAATGATGATCTTTAAGGCCCTTGTGCTGAACGGGAACTGGTTCGTTCTGATATCAGCAGCTTTTCTCCTTTGCTGTATCATTTATGCCACGACAATCAGAGTAATGCATGTAGTATTCTCACCTCCGAGAGAAAAACCGGATTTCGTTGCTGATGAAAAAGTAAGCCCGTATGAAACTGTCAGCCAGTACATTTTTCTGACTATAATAATCGTTCTCTGCTTTTATCAGCCTCCTTTTTTAAAAGGCATGATAGAACAGACTGTGAAAATTTTATTTAATTAGAGCAGCAGATGAAATTATTTCTCGAAACATACAATAATTCAGATTCGGTAAATCTTGCGGATATACCAGTACTGAGTTATAAGTATTTTGCAAATATGCTCAGATCGTACTTTGTTGATTCGGACAACCACTGCCTGTCTTATTATGCATTCAGAAAAGATGATAAGCTGAAATTTATCTGTGCGATAGCTAAGGACAGCGATGGGAAAATTTATTTGTCATCACACGAACTGAAGGCAGGGATAACAGCGCTCGATTCTCTTACACCCGAATTTCCGCAGCTTCATATTTTTGAAAGGGAAATAGCTGAGAACTTCGGGATCACTTTTGAAGGGCACCCGTGGGCAAAACCGGTCAGATATTCTGAAAATAGAGCTGACAAAATTAAAGTTATGAATAATTATCCGTTCTACGAAATGATGAGTGACCAGCTTCACGAAGTCGGAGTCGGTCCTATTCATGCAGGAGTGATCGAACCGGGTCATTTCAGGTTCATCTGCAACGGAGAGAAGGTACTTCATCTTGAGATCCATCTTGGATATCAGCACAGGGGGATTGAAAATCTGATGCTTCAGAATGATAATCCGATCAAACTGTGCGTTCTTTCAGAAAGCACAGGCGGCGATACAGCTGTCGGAAATGCGCTTGCTCACAGCCAACTGATGGAGTCGCTTGCAGATTTTGAAGCTCCCGAAGATCTTCAGATAGAAAGATGCATAGCTCTTGAACTTGAAAGAATAGCAATTCATATAGGTGACACTGCAGCTTTATGCACAGATGTCGGATATCAGCTCGGTCAGGTCGTATGCGAAGCGCTTCGAACGACCATAATAAATACGACTCAGTTCTGGTGCGGGAACAGGTTCGGAAAAGGGCTTGTAAGACCGTTCGGAACTAATTATCCGCTGAATGATAGAACAGTTGAAGAGATAAAAAAAATTCTGAATGATTCGGGAAAAAGATATTTTGATATGGCAGAAAGAATTTATTCTCTGCCTAGCGTACTTGGAAGATTTGACGAGATCGGGATCGTGACTACTGAACAGGCTTATAGAATAGGCGCTGTCGGAATGGCCGCGAGAACCTGCAGCATCCCCAGAGACATCAGATCGACCCATCCTTTCCAGTATTTCAAAAATCATAGACCTCAGGTCGTAATTCAGGAAAAAGGGGATGTTCTTGCCCGCGGAATGCTGCGTTATCTTGAAGCAAAAGAATCAGTGAAATATATTTTCGAGCTTCTCTCAAAATGGGAATATACTGAAAAATCGAATTTGAAACCGGATTATAATTACAAGCTCAAACCGGATCGTTTTTCAGCGTCTATCGTAGAAGCTTGGAGAGGCGAATTATGCCATTTTGCGGTTACTGATGAGAAGGGGAATATTATGCATTACAAGATCAGTGATCCTTCAATGCATAACTGGTTCGCGCTTGCCCTTGCGGTAAGGGATCAGGAGATATCTGATTTTCCGATCTGCAATAAAAGTTTTGACTTAAGCTACTGCGGCTATGACCTTTAAAAAGGGACTGATATGATAATAAAAGAACTCAAAATATTAAGACAGCACGGCATCCAGTATGTGCCTGATCTGAAAACAGCCGTACTTACGCCATTATTCAGAGGGAGACCTGTGATAAAAGAAGATCCGACTGATCAGGAAACGGAGAAAATTAAAAAATTGTGCCCGTCGAATGCTATAACGACCGAAGACGGGTTCGGGATAGATATAGGTAAATGCGTTTTCTGTAAAGAATGCGCTCTGGCTTACCCTGATAAGATAGCATTCACTAACGATTACAAAATCGCTTCGAATGATAAAAATAATCTTATCGTCAGAAAAGGCGATTCCGAAATCAAATTCAATGAAAATATTGTCAGACCTGAAGTCAGGAAACTTTTTAAAAATGCTTTGAAGCTCAGACAGGTTTCAGCCGGCGGAGACAACTCCTGCGAATTTGAACTGTATGCGGCCGGTAATGTAAACTTTGATATGGGCAGATACGGAATTGAATTCGTCGCTTCACCAAGACATGCGGACGGTATTGTTATTACAGGCCCGATAACTGAGAACATGTCTGAAGCTCTGCAGATCTGCTGGGATGCGTCACCCGGTCCTAAGGTACTTATCCTAGTCGGGACGGACGCGATATCAGGCGGAATGTTCGCTGATTCGCATGCTGTGAACAGAAAATTTTTGGAAAAATACCCGGTAGATCTTTATGTACCGGGCAACCCGGCTCATCCTCTCACTTTCATAAATGGAGTATTGAGGTTAATCGGAAAATGATAATATGAAAGAAATCATTTTCATAATCATAACTTTTTCTGCTCTCGGAATTTTTACTTTACCAAAAAGATCCCAGTACTACCAGATGCTCGTAACGCAGATATTTTTAATAGTGGTGACGGGATATCTGATGTATCTGTCTTTCAACCGGATCGGCCCTCTTCAAATATATCTTTTTGAACTGATCGGGAATGATGTCAGCTTGGTGATAGACAGTCTATCCGCATTTTTCATTTTTGTGATTAATATTACGATTCTTACAGGCGCATTATACTCTAAAGGTTATCTGAAACCTTATCTGCGTGATAAGACCAGGCTGGAGATGGCATGGCACTATTTTAATTTTCTGCTTCTGCACATTTCTATGCTGATGGTAGTAATGCTCCGCGAAGGGATCAGCTTTCTTGTCTTCTGGGAGCTGATGTCGGTTGCAGCCTTCTTCCTTATCATTTTCGAATCGGACAAACAGGAAAACAAAGATGCCGGAATAAAATTTCTTATTCAGATGCATGTCGCCTTTTATTTTATAATCACGGCTTTTATTATCTGCAGTATTGCGACCGGACAGAATATAGGGTTTGATAGCTTAGAACAGTATTTTAAAACTTACCCCTCATTTCCGGTTTTTCTGCTCTTCTTCATAGGATTCGGTATAAAAGCCGGATTTATCCCCCTTCACACCTGGCTGATCCATGCCCATCCTGCTGCTCCGTCTCACATATCAGGCATCATGAGCGGAGTCATTATAAAAATGGGTATATACGGTATCGTCAGAGTGCTGACCTATATTCATTCAGATCTGATGCCGATAGGTGTTTTTATCCTGATAATCTCCATTATTTCAGGAATATTCGGCGTGGCAATCGCCATCGTTCAGCACGATTATAAAAAGCTTCTCGCCTATCACAGCATAGAGAACATCGGAATTATCGGGATCGGGATCGGAATTGGAGTGATGGGACTCGCAATTAATAATCCTGTTCTTGCCAGCCTTGGTTTTGCCGGCGGACTTCTTCATGTGCTTAATCATGCGCTTTTCAAATCGCTGTTATTTTATACCGCGGGAAGTATTTATCAGCAGACGCATACCAGAAATATTGAAAATTTGGGCGGTTTGATGAAGAAAATGCCGGCGACAGCAGTTTTATTTCTGCTTGGAGCAGCTGCTATTTCCGGTCTGCCTCCTTTCAACGGATTTATATCAGAATTTCTGATTTACACAGGATTATTCAAATCACTAATGGTAAGCGATTCTATTCTGAGCGTCACTCTTCTGGCAGGAATTGTAGCTCTAGCTGTTATCGGCGGTCTTGCGGTATTCTGCTTTACCAAAATATTCAGCATTATCTTTCTCGGTACTGTGAGAAGTGATAAAACCAGGCACAGCCATGAGGTAAGAAGTTCTATGCTTTTTCCTAAATTCATAATCGGAATATTAATTATTGCGATCGGCGTTATGCCTTTTTTAATGTTAAGGCCGATGGCTTTTGTAGCAGGAGTTATTGTTGATGATACAAGCTCTCTAAGAGATATGGCCGGTACAATGTCGGGAATATCGCTGTCGCTCAGCCTTCTGATTGTATTTATCGGGATACTGCTTTTAATAAAATTGAAGCTGTCAAAAGTCAGGCACACTGACATCGGACCTACCTGGGGCTGCGCCTATACGGGTTCTGATCCCGCGCTTCATCAGTACAGCGCTACCTCTTATGCTGAATACATTATAATGAAGGCAAGATTACTTGTCGGCGTAAAAAAACACTTCAGGTATTTGACAAAGGAAAAGATCTTTCCCTCCGAAACATATTTTAAAACGGAAAGCTCTGATGTTTTTGATGATAATCTTATTTCAAGACCGGTTGGCGGACTTTTATCTTTTATGGAAAAGATCGCAGTTTTTCAGACAGGAAATATTCAGCATTACCTTTTGTACGCGATCGTATTTGTGATCGTAATTACTATAATTTCAATATTCGGGATAATTTAGCATGGGTGTAGGTTTAGTTTTAATATTGATCACAAGTCTGATCTTCCCCGGAATAGTGTCCGTTGTAAAAGCTAAGGTCGCGGCAAGAAAAGGCCCCCGTGTTATGCAGCATTTCTACGATATAATCAAGCTGATGAAAAAAGGCAATGTTTACAGCCGGACGACAGGTTTTCTGTTTCAGCTAGCGCCGATAATCTATTTCTCTACCCTCCTGACAGCTGTATTTTTCATTCCGGTAGGCAACTATAAAGCCCTTTTTTCATTTGAAGGCGACTTTGTAATGTTCGCTTATCTTATGGCATCCGGAAGATTCATCATGATTATAGCAGCCATGGATACCGGGAGCGGATTTGAAGGCATGGGAGCTAACCGCGAGGCCTTTTATTCACTTCTCGCCGAACCGGTATTCTTTATCATAATGGGCTCAATAGCTCTGCATACCGGACATAATTCATTCTATGATATTTTCAGCAGCCTGTATGTCGAATCAGCCCTGACCTATTTTGTTTCTGCCCTGTCGATATATCTGATTTTCTGGCTCTCGATGATCGAGAACAGCCGTCTTCCTGTTGATGACCCTAATACGCATCTTGAGCTTACTATGGTGCACGAAGTAATGGTGCTTGACCACAGCGGATTTGAGCTGGGACTTATTCAGCTTGCCGGCGGCCTTAAGTTCGCGATATTCGGCAGCCTGATCTTCAATCTGGTTCTGCCTATACAGAATAATTATTTCGTTCAGCTGGCATTCTTCCCGATAGTCCAGATAATCTATGCTGTTCTCGTGGCGTTTGTGGAATCATTCAGAGCCCGCAATAAAATGATGAGGAATGCGCAGTGGATAATCACTTTGTCGGCACTTTCAATAGTAGTATTTCTTACGATCCTGATAATTCATGAAAAGGTGGGTATGCTGCCATGATGATAGTACTTCTTATCATATTCGCCTGCACGCTTATATATTTCTTTCTTTCTGAAAGAGTTGAGAAACATATCAACCTTCTTGCTGTTCAGGGAACGCTTCTCTTTATAATCGCCTTTATAAACCTTATCGAGATAAATCTTCTCGGTCTGATCCTTATTCTTCTTGAGACTCTGATAGTCAAGGCTATAATAATTCCCCGGTTCCTAAACAGGATCAGGCGGACTAACAACCTGAACAGGCTTGTGGAAAATTATATACCGTTCTTTTATTCCGTGCTGATAATAACAGCAATTATCATAGCGAGTTTCTTTACCGCTTATTCAATCAGAAATCATTTCGTCGATGTGAAATTTCTTGCGATCGCTCTTTCAACCATTCTCGGCGGGATATATTTCACTATAGTACACAAGAACATCTTCAATCATATAGTAGGAATTATGATCGTTGAGAACGGAGCGTTCCTGCTTTCTCTGGCGGTCGGCGGCGAATTTCCGTTCCTTGTAAGTATGGCGGTTCTGATCGATATTCTTATAGCTGTTCTCATCATCGGAATATTCATTGATAAGATAGGAAGCGCTTTTGGGAATATGTCAACCTCAAGTTTAAATAAGCTGAAAGATTAAAATGGCACTATTGATCTTCTTTATAATATCAGCTCTTTTAGCCTTATCGGTCTTTTCGAATAAGAACCGGAGCATAAATTATTCCGCAGCTTCAGTTTACAGCCTTCTTCACATTTCGCTTTCAGTTTATGCTTATTTGAATCTGAACAGCTCTGATTCGGTTTATTTTAAATTCGACAGCCTTGGCATACTGCTTAACGGACTGCTGAGCATAATACTTATCCCTGTTTTCTGGCACAGCAGATATTATCTTGAAAGATATATACATGACAGAAAAATGAAAGGAAGATTTATAAGCTTGATAATCATTCTTTCAACGGCTTTAAGCAGCATATATTTCGCTGACAATATCGTTATTGTATGGGTCAGCCTTGAGATAACTACTGTCGCCATTACATTTCTTATATATCATGAAAGATATCCTAATGCACTGGAAGCCGCATGGAAATTCCTTTTTATTTCTTCATTCGGGATCGTTCTTGCTTTTATAGGAATACTCCTTCTGTCAGTAAAAGTAAGTAACGCGCAGGATTCATCATTGTCTTACACACATCTTCAAGCTGTAGCCCAATTGATCGATCCGCTTTTCATGAAAGCGGCTTTCCTGCTTTTAGTTACAGGCTACAGTATCAAAATGAATATTTTCCCGCTATATCCGGCCACTGTTGACGCAAAGACCATCGCTCCTTTCCCTGTCAATGCGCTGACTTCAACTGCAGTGCTGAACGGCGGGTTTGTCGCTATCTTCAGACTTTATTGTATAATTTCCGGAACAGAGTCCGCAGTGTGGGCCAACCGCGTTCTGCTCATTATCGGGATGACCAGTCTCGTTATCATGTCAGTTCAGCTTTTCAAAGTTAAAAGGTTCAGCAGAATGTTCGCTTATTCAAGTATGGAACATATGGCTCTTGTCATAATAGCTTTATCACTGGGAAAACCGGGTCTGTATGCGGCCATTCTGCATATTATGCTTCACTCACTTGCAAAAACAGGGATATTTTTACATTACGGACAGATCAGGGCATATTACCGGAGCGGATGGATACCTGATTCCGGCGACTATATGAAACAGAATGGATTCAGCGCGATTGTTTATCTGCTCGGTCTGATGACAGCGACAGCAGTGCCTCCGTCAGGTTTGTTCGTAAGCGAATATCTTATACTGAGAGCTCTCTTTTCTGAAGGTTACAGCTACATAGCTATAGCTATTATTGTTTTACTTTCGGTAGTAATGTATGTGATCTTCAAATATTCTATGCAGCTGCTTTACGGAAAACTGCCGGATAATTTTCAGAAAGATAAAGCAATAATCAATAAATACGAGCCTGTTTCGCAGATCATCCTGTTTGGGCTTGTCTTTTATCTTGCTTACTTTACACCCGCATTCGTTAAGGAGCTTATGAATTCAATCGTACAATCTATAAATTAGAGGATTATGAACGAAAAATTTGAAAATATCTGTAGAGTAAAGAACAATTCGGCGACCGATCTGAACCTGATACCTGTTTATACATACAGCGAATTCAGTGATCTTGCTTTAAATTTGCTGACAAAGAAAGAGAACCACTGCGTAAACTATTTTGCTTCTCCTTATAAGAACGGCCTGAGATTCATCGCCTCGATAGCTGATGATACTGCAGGCGATATTATTTTATTATCGCATTTCTTAGCTTCTTCTGAACCTAAACAACTGAATTCATTGACTCCTAAAATTACTGCGCTGCACATTTTCGAGCGCGAAATTTTTGAAAATTACGGTATAGCTTTCAAAGATCATCCATGGCTGAAACCTGTGCGCTTTCCGCACGACAGATTTGACAGGAATTTGAAAGTGAACGATTATCCGTTCTACAAGATCAACAGCCATGAACTACACGAAGTGGGAGTGGGACCTGTTCACGCAGGTATAATTGAGCCCGGTCATTTCAGGTTTATCTGCAATGGTGAAAATGTGCTTCACCTTGAGATCCAGCTCGGGTGGCAGCACCGCGGAGTTGAAGCTCTGATTCTTGAAAAAAAGCAGCTTCTCCAGCGCGTTATCCTTTCTGAATCAATTGCGGGAGATACCGCTGTCGGACACAGCCTTGCGTTCGCCCAGCTTATAGAATCTTTGGGAGATATCAAAATAAGCGGACAGCTAATGGTCGAACGGGCTATTGCGCTTGAACTTGAACGAATAGCGATTCATGTAGGTGATATAGCCGCTTTATGCACCGACATTTCTTACGGCCTAGGCGCAAATATTTTCGCGATACTTCGTACCGGCATCATCAACTATACTCAGTCATGGTGCGGGAACAGGCTCGGCAAAGGTATGATCAGACCCGGCGGAATAAACCTGCCGTTCACGAATGAACATAAAAAAAGGTTACTTGAAGTACTTACGAAATTTGAATTTCAGTTCGTTGAACTTGCGCACAGAACATACAAACTTTCAAGCGTTCAAAACCGGTTCGATGATATCGGAACGGTAAATGAAGACCTCATAAGGTCTATAGGAGCGGTAGGTATGGCTGCCCGCATGGCAAATTTGAACCGCGACATACGCTCTTCACACCCGTTCGCAGGCTATATACAATTTCCTATCGAGCCTGTAATATTACCTAAAGGTGATGTTTTTTCACGCTTTCTGCTTCGCAGGAAAGAAATTAAGAGATCTATAGCTTGGATCAGAAATATCTTAGCCAATGCAAATTTCGATACTCCTTCAGAAAAACCGGTAAATGAAATTGTACTTAAACCGGACAGCTTTGCCATTTCTCTTACAGAGGGTTGGCGCGGTGAGATATGCCACTGCGCACTTACTGATGATACCGGAAATATGATTTTTTATAAAATAAAAGATCCGTCGATGCACAATTGGAAAGCTCTTGAACTTTCTCTCAGAAATCTGGAAATATCCGATTTTCCGATAAACAATAAAAGCTACAATTTAAGTTACTGCGGCTATGACCTTTAAGGAAAATTATCATGCTTGACGAAATAAAGATAATAATACATAACGGAAAACAGTTCATAACTGATCCGAAAAACGTTCAGCTACCGGAACCTTTTAGAGGCAGGCCTGAGATCAGCACCGTTAAAGTGGATGAAAATAAACTTGTTGAATTATGCCCTGTATCGGCTATTTCGGCAAACCCGGTCAGGATCGATCTTGGCAAATGTACTTTCTGCGGAGAGTGCGCATTCCGATTCCCTGAAAAGATAACCTTTACAACAGATTATAAATTATCCACAAATATACCTGAGCACCTTATAGTTAAAGAAGGCGAAAATATTCCGGTTGAAATCGACAGGGAAGCGATCAGACCGGAAATAAAAAATATATTCAAAAACTCATTCAAGCTGAGACAGGTATCTGCAGGCGGAGACAATTCAGCTGAATTTGAGTTGAACGCATGCGGAAACGCCAATTTCGACATCGGGAGATACGGAATAGAATTCGTAGCCTCACCGCGTCACGCAGACGGAATTCTCGTTACAGGACCGATCACAGAGAACATGGCTGAAGCTGTTGAAATTGCATGGAAAGCTGTTCCTGAGCCTAAAGTTTTTATACTCTGCGGCACTGACGCCATCAGCGGCGGCATATTCGCAGGCAGCAAAGCTATCAACAGGGAATTTCTAAACCGCATAAAAGTTGACCTTTATATTCCTGGAAATCCCCCTCACCCGCTCAATATTGAAAATGGATTGCTGGATCTCATCGGAAGATAAATAAAACTGGAGGCAGATTTTGAAAAGCGCAGTCATTTATAGCTCTAAAACAGGGTTTACGCAAAAATATGCTGAATGGATATCTCAGGAACTAGGCGCGGACCTTTTCCCGATGGATAAATTCGACAGATCCATGATAGATAATTACGATACCATTATATATGGAGGAGGACTCTACGCAGCCGGTATCAACGGAATCAGGTTCATAAAAATTAATTTCAGCAGACTGAGATCAAAAAAACTCATTATCTTCGCATCCGGCTCAACTCCATGGAGAGAAAATGCCGTAAACAAGGTCAAAAACAAGAATTTTACGCCCGAGGAGCAGGCTCATCTTAAGTTCTTTTATTTAAGAGGCGGTTTGAATATGACAAAAATGGGAATGTTCGACCGTTTCCTGATGAAGCTTCTCCGTGCAAGCATACTTTCCAAAGGAAAGAAGCGGGAACTCACGCCTGATGAAAAAGGAATGCTCGCTGCTATGGATAATCCCGTCGATTTCACGTCTAAAGATAATATAAAAGATCTCGTAGCTTACGCAAGAGAATAATTAACTGGTTTCTCGTAAAAACGCGGAATGTTTTCACTTAATTTACTTAGATATGGATTCCGGGCGCGAAGGATATTGCCGAGCTTTATCTTGACGTGCATTTAGAGTTTCAATCCTTGTTTTAATGGATTCCGGGCGCGAAGTATGAATACGAGAAGAAAGAAGAATTTACTTACACTAGTTTCAATCCTTGTTTTAATGGATTCCGGGCGCGAAGTTTAAAACTGATAAGACGACGGCGCTTATAAGCGCGGTTTCAATCCTTGTTTTAATGGATTCCGGGCGCGAAGCAGGGACGCTTATTCCGGTTCCGTACTGTTTTTCAAGAGTTTCAATCCTTGTTTTAATGGATTCCGGGCGCGAAGTTTTTCGGTGCTTTTTCGGTGCTTTTCTTTTTTGTCAGTTTCAATCCTTGTTTTAATGGATTCCGGGCGCGAAGTTCTGATCTGCTATGTGACATTAGGCAGCTCCTCCCTGTTTCAATCCTTGTTTTAATGGATTCCGGGCGCGAAGATTACGTGATGCTTTTCAGTAGCGATATTATGACAGTTGTTTCAATCCTTGTTTTAATGGATTCCGGGCGCGAAGTATGAATACGAGAAGAAAGAAGAATTTACTTACACTAGTTTCAATCCTTGTTTTAATGGATTCCGGGCGCGAAGCGCATATAGATCATAAACCGCGCCGCGCATAGCTTCGTTTCAATCCTTGTTTTAATGGATTCCGGGCGCGAAGCTATTCTAAAAAAGATGTAATAACATATTTTAACCAGTTTCAATCCTTGTTTTAATGGATTCCGGGCGCGAAGTAAATTCATCGTTCATTATGCAACGGATATGTCAAAGTTTCAATCCTTGTTTTAATGGATTCCGGGCGCGAAGCAGTTTGCAGAGGGATTCTCTCGGTAATGTAATTACGTTTCAATCCTTGTTTTAATGGATTCCGGGCGCGAAGGAGACCCGCGCCGGCAAATTGTGGCGTGAGCATATAGTGTTTCAATCCTTGTTTTAATGGATTCCGGGCGCGAAGGGCTTCAATACTTGCATAGGCGCTAATTCAGGATAGTTTCAATCCTTGTTTTAATGGATTCCGGGCGCGAAGTTGGGTCGGAGATGAAGGATATCCTGGAGCGTGGTAGTTTCAATCCTTGTTTTAATGGATTCCGGGCGCGAAGCGTTCCAGGTTATTGCAACCGTGTTACTCTGTCCGGTTTCAATCCTTGTTTTAATGGATTCCGGGCGCGAAGCTGATCGGTTGCGGAATAAGACAATGCCGAAGTCGGGTTTCAATCCTTGTTTTAATGGATTCCGGGCGCGAAGTTCCAGTCATCAATTATAATAGCCATAATGTCAATATCGTTTCAATCCTTGTTTTAATGGATTCCGGGCGCGAAGTTTCTTCTCTGTCATCATGTCGTCCTTACTTTCCTGTTTCAATCCTTGTTTTAATGGATTCCGGGCGCGAAGAAAAGCCGCGCAAATATCAAGTTTATTCGCAAAAAGTTTCAATCCTTGTTTTAATGGATTCCGGGCGCGAAGTCAAATTGCTCTGTAGTAAAGTCAGCTACTCCGATGTTTCAATCCTTGTTTTAATGGATTCCGGGCGCGAAGCGTATTGTTCTTATCAGATTCATTCTTTTGCACCGGAGTTTCAATCCTTGTTTTAATGGATTCCGGGCGCGAAGTCAAATTTACTTCATTTATTGTGATTTTCTTTTCAAGTTTCAATCCTTGTTTTAATGGATTCCGGGCGCGAAGGTTGTAGATTTAGTATTAAGATCAATAAATATTATAAGTTTCAATCCTTGTTTTAATGGATTCCGGGCGCGAAGAAGGTTTCACGCCCTTTATTTCCTTCCCGTCATGGTTGTTTCAATCCTTGTTTTAATGGATTCCGGGCGCGAAGCATAAGTTAATATATCAGATTCTTTTACATTAGAATGTTTCAATCCTTGTTTTAATGGATTCCGGGCGCGAAGTAATTAACTCAATTACAAGTATTATTTTCACTTTCGTTTCAATCCTTGTTTTAATGGATTCCGGGCGCGAAGTTAAGTCGTTATCATTTAACTTTTCGCAATATTCAGTTTCAATCCTTGTTTTAATGGATTCCGGGCGCGAAGATCAAAACGCAGTCAGTAAGTTCAACTTACGAAGCTGGTTTCAATCCTTGTTTTAATGGATTCCGGGCGCGAAGTCAGATACCGAAACCGGGAACGCGAAAGCAATCCGGTTTCAATCCTTGTTTTAATGGATTCCGGGCGCGAAGTTTTATTATTTTCTTTTACTCCGTTTTCGTTTCCGAGTTTCAATCCTTGTTTTAATGGATTCCGGGCGCGAAGTTCTGATCTGCTATGTGACATTAGGCAGCTCCTCCCTGTTTCAATCCTTGTTTTAATGGATTCCGGGCGCGAAGATTACGTGATGCTTTTCAGTAGCGATATTATGACAGTTGTTTCAATCCTTGTTTTAATGGATTCCGGGCGCGAAGGTATGGTCCGTTGATCCTCTTTTTTCCGAGCCTTGCGGTTTCAATCCTTGTTTTAATGGATTCCGGGCGCGAAGTGTGGTTCGGTGCGTTCGTTTTTCGGTAATTCGGAAGTTTCAATCCTTGTTTTAATGGATTCCGGGCGCGAAGCGTGTCCTTGATGTGCTTTCGAGCCGTCCGTTGCAGTTTCAATCCTTGTTTTAATGGATTCCGGGCGCGAAGTTGACTATTGATTATTATAAAGCTGTGACGCTAGAGTTTCAATCCTTGTTTTAATGGATTCCGGGCGCGAAGTTAACAGCTGTAACCAATCAGTTTATTTTTGCGAAGTTTCAATCCTTGTTTTAATGGATTCCGGGCGCGAAGTACGGACATGGCGCACATTATTTCAAAGTAAGGAAGTTTCAATCCTTGTTTTAATGGATTCCGGGCGCGAAGATAGTAAAGTGAATTATGAAGATAAAGAATGGGAGTTTCAATCCTTGTTTTAATGGATTCCGGGCGCGAAGCAGGAAAGCGTTTCATTATTACCATGCAGTCCTCGTTGGTTTCAATCCTTGTTTTAATGGATTCCGGGCGCGAAGTGTCAGAGATGAAAATAAACGTCTGGTTGACAGCTGTTTCAATCCTTGTTTTAATGGATTCCGGGCGCGAAGTTTATAGAGATAAACTGCCGAAATTCAGAAATAACGGGTTTCAATCCTTGTTTTAATGGATTCCGGGCGCGAAGAACCAACCCGACAGACAAATATCTAAACGACCCGATGTTTCAATCCTTGTTTTAATGGATTCCGGGCGCGAAGTTCGGGCGTTTGACGATCTCCGAGCGGGGCTAATTAGTTTCAATCCTTGTTTTAATGGATTCCGGGCGCGAAGATAATTTAAATAAGTTAATATGATAGTTATATCAGAGTTTCAATCCTTGTTTTAATGGATTCCGGGCGCGAAGTTGTAATGTAATTTCAGCTCCGATAAAACTTGAAAGTTTCAATCCTTGTTTTAATGGATTCCGGGCGCGAAGCCAGTCATCAGTTATAATAGCCATAATGTCAATATCGTTTCAATCCTTGTTTTAATGGATTCCGGGCGCGAAGCTGACCCCCCATACGGAATAGACTTTGTTGAAATATCGTTTCAATCCTTGTTTTAATGGATTCCGGGCGCGAAGGCTACCGGAATTGGAGCGGTCATACTTGCATATAAGTTTCAATCCTTGTTTTAATGGATTCCGGGCGCGAAGTCATCAACTTTTTTTACAGGCATTAAAACAACTGGGTTTCAATCCTTGTTTTAATGGATTCCGGGCGCGAAGCTTGAACATGACCGCCGTTTTTGATCTTGATACCGAGTTTCAATCCTTGTTTTAATGGATTCCGGGCGCGAAGCTTTTATCATGCTGTCTTCTCTGCGTTCTGAATACTTGTTTCAATCCTTGTTTTAATGGATTCCGGGCGCGAAGCAGAATAATGAATTAACCGAAAAAAATAAATCGGAATGTTTCAATCCTTGTTTTAATGGATTCCGGGCGCGAAGTGTATTCTTGACCGTTTAGGATTACCATCTTGCGCAGTTTCAATCCTTGTTTTAATGGATTCCGGGCGCGAAGCAACAACAATTTCCTGAGTATCTTCAGACATGAAAGTTTCAATCCTTGTTTTAATGGATTCCGGGCGCGAAGGCGCGTTGCGGCTGTGAGTGCGCTTTCGATTTCTAAGTTTCAATCCTTGTTTTAATGGATTCCGGGCGCGAAGTCGGTTTTCCGTCTTCAGTTGTAAGTTTTAGATTAGTTTCAATCCTTGTTTTAATGGATTCCGGGCGCGAAGTTCAGATACCGAAACCGGGAACGCGAAAGCAATCCGGTTTCAATCCTTGTTTTAATGGATTCCGGGCGCGAAGTTATCGCATTCTGATTTATCTTCTTTTGTTGAATAGTTTCAATCCTTGTTTTAATGGATTCCGGGCGCGAAGAGTCTCGTAATCTATATTTTGAATCTCATTGAGAAAGTTTCAATCCTTGTTTTAATGGATTCCGGGCGCGAAGCGGGATCTTTAAATATCATGATTGTACTAATTATTAGTTTCAATCCTTGTTTTAATGGATTCCGGGCGCGAAGTTCCTGTTTGTAGCATTTCTTCATAATTGCACTCAAGTTTCAATCCTTGTTTTAATGGATTCCGGGCGCGAAGAGGCTAATTTGTCATTCTTATTTTTACTCCATCTTGGTTTCAATCCTTGTTTTAATGGATTCCGGGCGCGAAGTAAACTGTTTATGTTCATCGATCCGCTGTACAAAAGTTTCAATCCTTGTTTTAATGGATTCCGGGCGCGAAGCTCAACTCCGTTAATTTTGATGTGATTAGACATTGTAGTTTCAATCCTTGTTTTAATGGATTCCGGGCGCGAAGTACATAAAAGAGGTGCAAGAATGAGAGATTGTAATAGTTTCAATCCTTGTTTTAATGGATTCCGGGCGCGAAGCAATTTGTAGATTTTAGGCTTTCAGATCATTTTAGTTTCAATCCTTGTTTTAATGGATTCCGGGCGCGAAGATACGATCCTGTACAGACAATAAACGAACTTGTACGTTTCAATCCTTGTTTTAATGGATTCCGGGCGCGAAGTTGTCGAATTCGTAAAAAATAACCTTCCGAAAGGTTAGTTTCAATCCTTGTTTTAATGGATTCCGGGCGCGAAGAACTTACTGACTGCGTTTTAATATAATCGCTTGCGGTTTCAATCCTTGTTTTAATGGATTCCGGGCGCGAAGTGTCTTTTATTCAGGATGCAATATCGAATTGACTGAGTTTCAATCCTTGTTTTAATGGATTCCGGGCGCGAAGCTTATCGCATTCTGATTTATCTTCTTTTGTTGAATAGTTTCAATCCTTGTTTTAATGGATTCCGGGCGCGAAGTATGCAGTAAAATGTTTCGGGTTCGCAGCGTGGAAGTTTCAATCCTTGTTTTAATGGATTCCGGGCGCGAAGTCAAATTTACTTCATTTATTGTGATTTTCTTTTCAAGTTTCAATCCTTGTTTTAATGGATTCCGGGCGCGAAGACATCCGGGCAGCTTGTTCAGCTTCCGAAAGAAGTGTTTCAATCCTTGTTTTAATGGATTCCGGGCGCGAAGAGCGTTTATCTTTTATATATCAAAATATCTGCTATTTAAGCATTCAGATTTTGGAGCTAAAACTGCTGATTTTCGAACTATTCTGATAATTCTCCTCCCTATTTCAATTACTTCTGCGGTCATTTTTTATTTTGTAACTCGTATAATATACGAAATTTATAGTTCTATGTCAACGAACGATTGCGGAAAATTCAATATTTATCACAAATTTTATTATAGGTACAATCTAAGCATTGCCTTTGGTATTTCGTCCTCTTTGGATAAAACCCTTCATGAGCTATTTTCTTAAACTCCTTTATGCAATCCAAAATATATTCTTTATGCTTCGGCTTTATATCGTATTTTACTAGTTTCGAGCCTGATCTCGTATATACGAAATAGCATTTAGTCATATTTGTTTTATAGTTGGAATCTATCAGCAGCGAGTAATAAACAGCCTGATAGAATTGAGTACGGAATTTATATTTGTTCTCGGCGAATTTATATTCAAGAGTAGTTATACTGCCATCCTCTAAATGTAAAACTTCGTCAATTATGCCACAAATTCCTAAACTCTCATCGCTGAGGTAAATTTCCTTTTCCTGCCTGATCACTCCGACTGATTTTCTTAAATAATCTTTTTCTAAGGCTTTGGCCTTGTGAACTTCTCTGCCAATTTGGACTTTTACTCTTTTTTCTTCATACTGCCTGATTTTAGTTACATACATATAATAAATAAACCTCGGGCAATACCAAAATTCCTGCAGATCGGTTGCTGTTATATATTTTCGATATTCGTTAAACATAATCTTTAGAAAAATATATTATTGATTTCATCGCTCACCAGCTTTTTATCAAAACCCAATCCAATCATTTTAACATTATCGAAATCAGTCTTACACATCGGGAATATATAAACGCTGTCGGTTTCGTGGTCAATAAGACCTTTTGAAAACAGCTCAAGTTCTTCAATTCGGTTATTTTCAATATTACCCAAAAATACTGATTTTTGTACTCTGTACAACCCGAATTTTTCGATTTGCTTAATAATCTGCCTTCGTCTTCTATCGCCAGGCTTCGAACTCTCAATATCGTAAATTACCCATATATTCATAAACCACCTCCTGACTAATTCAACAATTCATTCGCAAACTTATGGCAGAATGCCTGAATGATGCCGCTCCTCGCTATATTTTTATTTCCGTATCTTACTATTTTTTCATAATATTTGCTTCTCTCGTCAAAAAACAATTTCTTTCCTTCTTTATTCAGAGAATAACCTGCTTTAAGCTCATCGTACATTGAACTATTGACAAGCTTTTTAGTGAAGAGATGAAATACAATCGTATCCGCATCAATCCTGAAATTCTCAATGATATCAAACACTAGAGATTTTTTATTATAGTTGTCGGTATGCAGGAATCCAATATACGGATCTAAGCCTGCTATGATACAGCCTTTTTCAACTTCGGAATAAAGCACTCCGTAGGCATAATTTAAAAATGCGTTGAAAGGATCTTCAGCAGGCTGCCTGCTCCTGCCGTTGAATTTGAATCTTTCTGATAAACACAAATTAAGTATCTCAAAATACATCCTTGAACTATTCCCTTCCAGCCCGATGATATTTCCGATTTTAGTCTCGGAATTACATTCCAAGTTTTTAAGATTTTCTAAATTATTTCTGATCGAATCCAGCTTAGGAGTTATATCCTCATGTAGAAGTGTCCTGTTCTTAGAAATCTCTTCGCAAAATTCAATCTGATTAGATATTTTTTGAACTATCCAGCCTTTAGCAATCTCAAAACCTTTCTCAATCTCGCTATATTCAAGCTGTTTCCTGCGGATCGTTGTCAGCGACCCGAATCTGCAATGCCAAAACCTGCCTGACGGATTGCCGTATTTATCCAAAATAATTATATCAATATTGTTTTCCGTACAAAGATTGATCACCGCAGTTGTAATCACACCGTCACTGGTTAATATAAGCCTGTCAACCTTAGCAGGCGATACCTTAGTTTTATTCTCACCTACAGTAACAAGAATCATCTCGTCTTTGACGGAAAGGTAGGTGCCCGGTGTAGTAAAAATTAAGTCCATAAGTATTAACCTTAGAAGATTTTAATTGATTCCTTTTTTTTAAAATCAACTCCGATTTTATCATCGTAATGAACATCAAGATAAATGAAACCATCTTTGTCCTTTTCATGCCTAAATTGACCGTATCTTTGCTTACGAATTGAGACTTCATACTTAGCTTTTTCATACTGAGGGGAATTAACTAATTCAGGCTGAAATCTCATAGGTATAATACTAACGCTATCCATACCTTCTCTAGTGTAGATTCCATCTGTTCCCGAAACATCTTTAATGAAGTGATTCTGTTTTTGTATTTCTTTATACAGACTTAAAGCTTTTTGATATTCTTCATTATTTACAATATCAGTATTTTTATAAACTTGATTAACTAAGCTTGTCAATTCTTGTTCAGTCAATCGTTTACCATTATTTTCTTCTAAAAGAGCATAAGTATTTTCTAGAATATCCTTAGGGTAAACAAATCGTTCAGCAACTTCAGTATGCCTAAAAACAATCACTTTTGTATTTTCGTTTTTTCGTGTCCGATTTACTCTTCCAGCTCTCTGAATTATGGCATCGATCGGAGCATTTTCAGAAAAAAGAATATCATAGTCAATGTCTAAAGATACTTCTACAATTTGAGTAGCAATCAAAAACCGACATTCTTCTTGGTCTTCAGTTTTGCCGGTAACAATATTTTCAATCTCCAGTTTATCTTTGTTAATAAATCTGCCATGATAGCAAACTGGTTTAAAATCAACATACTTATGATAAAGTCGGATTGCTTCATCAACTGTGTTGACCACTATCAGAACTTTTCTATCTTCATTTAAAACAATTCTGATTTCATCGTCTAAATCATCAATTTGAGAATCTCTAACTTCAAAGCTGTTTCTTGCTAACAAAAGTAGTTCTTTATCAGCAATCTGTTCAAGCTGATCGCGCCCAATAGTATCAATAATCAATTCTTTAAGTTTATCCGGCATAGTGGCTGTCATAATAAAAAAGGTAGTCTGAAACTCTTCTTTTAAATATTTTATTGTGGCAACTATTAAACCTAAAGTATAAGGCTCATAAAGATGTATCTCATCAATTATTACTTTCGCCTTAAACAAATGAAAGGTTTTTAATTCCCAGTATCCGAGATTAAAGCCCATAGTTAAGACTTGGTCAATGGTACATACACTGATATTTTTGAAGAAAGTCTTATCTCTTAAAAAATCAAAATAAGAATAATCGTTGCCTTTTCTTTCTTTTTGAAAATATAGCGCAGAAGAGTGAACTAATGCGACATTATTGTCTCCGAAATATCGGCACAATCGCTGATAAATTGCATTGGTTGTTACTCTTGTTGGTAAAAGATAAACAATCTTAGCCATATCTTCTTTTTGTGATGCCCAAATTAATGCAGCTTCTGTTTTGCCACTGCCAGTTGGTGCTTCCGCTAGTACATTCTTATCAATGTTGCTTTTTAGCTGAAATTGTCTAAACTGAAAACAGGCATTGTTTTCTATTTTCTTTTCAGTTAATAGTTTACTTGAAACTGCTACTTGCAAATCTACTTGGCGATATTTTAACAGTGGCGCAAATGGTTGATGACTCGAACCTTGCCAATCGGCTGCGCACAGGAGAGCTTTATGAAAAATATACTCTTTGCGTGTGGCAATGGTATTTTTAGTAAAAGTTAACAGAATATTTGTATTATATAGATTTTGCTTAATTTCAATTTTAAATAATAATTTCAATATTGATTCTCTTTGTGTGAAATCATTTTTCATCTTTGCGTTTAGATACTCAAACCATGCTTTAAAGATTTCTGCATTGATTTTTATTTCTTTATGGCTAATATCCGTAAAGAGTTCATCATTTAATTTTTTATGGTGGGAAAACACAGCCCATACAACGGCTGGGTTAGCTTGATAATATTTACTACTTGTAAGAAATAAAATTATACCCGATATAAACTCATGACGAATATTTTCCTCATAATTGCCATCTTTGAGCATTTCTTGAAAATTATCTAAAGCCTTACCGGTATCATGTAAAAGCGCGGCAAGATATGAATTCTGCCAAAACTCTTCTGAAAACCCGATTGTGCTTTGATAGCGTTCTTTCAGTTCTTGCCAACTCTGTAAAACTGCTTCCGTATGATTGACCAAAGTTTCATCAGGATTCTTTTTGGCTAAAATATTATTTAGCATGACATTCCTTCTTTTTGGTAGGGCTGTAGCAGGACGGATTATAACTCGCCTGCTTACAGCTCCCTATGAATTATTCAAGTGAAAAATAAGGTACAAATTGCTCATCTACAGTAATTCCAGAAAGCTTCAAATTAAGCTTCATTTTTCTACCAATAATCGAAAAAAGTTTTCTCTTAACAACTCTTCTCACACCATAATCACTTTCATAATCAAATCGTGTCGGCATTTCGTATATGGTTTGTTCCGCTTTAGAGTAGATAGAAAAAGGTAGTCCGTTCGAAATATTCTCAAGAACCTCACCTGCAATATTCCCAGCTACTATACAATTTTCTAACTCGTCTGATTCTGTAACAGTAAAATCATTAACTATTTTAACTTTCGCCAATGAATCACTGTTGCCGAGAGTTAATGCATAAACTGGATAGGAGAAAGCCTTGCGCAGTTCCTCGATTTTAGGATTATCTCCATGAATGACAATTACGAACTCGCTGTGAAACAATACCTCTTTTTTAATGATACTGCCATTCTTGAAATCGTTATATTTCCACAAATCTTTTGCTTTGCCTTTACTCGTACCAGCAACTCCAATTTTGAAATCATTCTCGTTAAAGAACCGTTGGGCAGCTTTGGGTGATAAACCTAAAGCAGCTCCTATTAATCCGATAATCGTGGTGGGCGGCGGTAACATAAACGATTTGTGAAAATTTTGAAACTCCGGTATCCTGAAAGTAGCACTTTGTGTGCTTATTTTTAAAACCAGATTTTCCATTTTAATTACCGTTATTATCGTTAACTTTTTTATCTTCTTTATAGTAGTTTTTAATCCATCCTTTTATTTCTGCAAAACCTTCTTTGAGAGATTTAACATCATTCTCTTTTGTAAAAACTGCCTCTTGCGCAGCAAATACAGAATTTTCAATAAATTCGGCATAGTCAGAGTTTACTGTTTTTAATTTAATAATATCAACGCCGTTGTCTAAAGGCTGTACAGCTTCCAAGAAAATCGGATTTTTGCTTTTCATGTACGCGGCAGCAATAAATTTTGGTGATATATCTGCCAAGAATCGGGTTTGTCTGCCTGAACTCCAAAGATTTTGAAAAGCATCTATAAAAGCAATAACTCGTTTGGCTCTCTCTTCTTGAGATAATTTATTATCGGAAGTAAAACCAGCGCCGCAACCGATCCTGTCAAGCTCGATCAGAATCGTACCTCTGTATATTCCTGAGTGGATTTCAGTTTCAAAAATGTTTGGATTTGCATTTACTGATTTACCCATGAAGTTAGTTCCGAAATCCATATCACCTTTATAAGTAGTTAATGCTACTAACGATTCTACTCTTATCGGTGAAGTTCTTGTAGTAGAAGTTCCTTTTGCACCATCATCTCCGCCTTTCGCATCCATGTAACCAAAAAGATCATCGTCAATGTATTTGACCGGATCAAGCGAAGTTTTTGCGGCACCCTTTGCTTCACTTGCAACCTGTACAGGTGATACTGAGATTCCAAGTTCAGCAATTTTATCTCGCAGTGCCCTTCTGATTGCTTGCGACGAGACATAAGGCAATTCTTCTCCGCTGGGTAAGGTTACTTTTTTGATCGGATTGATATTGTCAATCTCCTTGTCCGCACCGTTAAGGCTGGCAAAACTAACTTTAGACAGGTAAGTAATCGTGATGCAATTAGGTTTGTACTCGTTATTCATGGCTTTCTCCTTCTGTAATATTTTTATCTTCTGATTTTTTTGGATTTAGCACAGAGTTTAACTGATTCAGAGAGCTGATAATTGCAAACTGCTTGATTAGATTATAATTCTGCTCTGTGATATTCTCTAAAATATCCTTACTTATACAAAGACCAAACTTGTTTTGCAGTCTTATCAACTCGTTATTGAACTGCTCAAGAGTACGAGCTTTTTTAAGAGCAATTATGTACTTCCTCGCTTTTTCTGCATTTGCTTTTCTAAGGTCTTTCTTTTTTTGGTCAGAAGCGTTTAACGGAATTTGGAAAATTAAAATCCCCTGCCCAATGCTAGTGCCAAGGTTAATGGCTCTTATTTGCAGATTGTCGTCCATAGTTTTGTTTCCTCCATATTTTATTATTTGTTCGTAAACATAAGTAAAGTCGGCTAATGTCGAATAGTTGCGATAATTTTTAAAACCATCGGAAAAATAGTCATTATAGCATTGGTAAAATAAATTTTCTATTTCTTCTGCTATTGTTACATTTTTAAGCACTCTTCCTAAAGTCTTATTGCGTAACATTCTTTCTAGTTTATAACTATCTTTTCTTTTTTTGTCTGAACCTTTAATAAATTTCAAATTGAAAAAAACATCTTTTAAGCTTATATGTTGCGTTTCAAAATAAGCGATCATTCGCAAGATAAATTTAAAATTATCAAATTCTTCAAAATAATCTGTACGCATAGTTCCCGCAAATTTTACGGCTTTTAAAGAAACAAGAGATATCGGAGGTAATTTCTTAATATCAATTTCTAGTTCAACCAATAATTCATCGACTCCATCTTCTTTATGATCAGAAATTTTATGCTTCTCAAAAAGTAATTTAAAAAAAGAATAGATAAGCATAAAAAGATTTTCATTTTCAAAGTAGAGATCTTTCTCAATAGTAAATTTCTCATTATCTATACCAAAATTATACAAATTGAAATTATTGAAATAATTCACTCCGATCATTTGTATTTCATTTTTAAATAGACTTCTGTAAGAATTAAATATTAGTTTTAAGTTTAACAAATTATCCGAGCTAAAGAGATAGGACATTAAATTATCAAGCCCTCCTGAATATGTGTAAAATCCAAGTTTGGGGCAAAAACGACTTAGATACATTGCTTTCCAACTGATTTTTTTATCTATACCCGATAAAAATGAGTTAAAATTTAATAGCCCCGATAAAAAAGGAGAAGTGCATTTACTGTCAACAAGCTTTTGATATTTTTCTCCTGTTAAATAACAAACTTTATCCCCTTCAATAAAGTAATTAATATCCATTTCTATATTTGTTGTTTTGGTATATGGAGAATTTATAAATACTTCCGATTCGCCACCTTTGTTTTCTATTACCTTACCTTTATCGTTTATTTCATTTTTCTTCAAGCTTCCATTTACAAAAGAATAATATTTTAACTTTTTTCCTTTGCTACTCAAAAACATGGAAATTTGCGTAGCTAAGTCAATATCTCTTTCAAAGAGTTTTTCAAACTTTATTTTCTCTCCGTTTTTGCCTTCGACTGGAGTAGGATCATTCGTAATTAATTCAGCTAGCCCATAGGTTTTCATCTTTGCAAAAGGTATTGCTTGAAAAGGATCTTTTATAAAATAGTACTTATCCGCTTTACTTCTTGCCTCAGACCCGCTAGTATCATACAATTCTTTTCCCATATAGTAATAAACATCCTCAAGAAGTTTAAAAAGTTGTTCTGATTCAATCTTTAACTCTAACTCTGATAGAGAATACTTATATTTAATCTCAGTTTTATCTTGAAATTCCTCCAAATAATAATCTAATGCTACAATTCCTGCATTTAGGAAATGGTTTCCTGTATGTCTGAACACAATTTCAGTTATTTGTTTTGTACTTACTTCTACTTTTTTCTTTGCCATTCCCATCCTCCATATCTTAATTTCTTACCCATCTACTTTCCATTTATTCTTTTTCTCTTTCCACCTTTCAAAAAATTCTGCCTAATTCCTTTTGTTGTGCCTGTTGAATTTTACAGAAGCCTTCTGTAAATTACAGTTGGTGACAATTTGGCACCAACTCATTTCTTTATTTCAATTTCTTTACCTGATTCAGAGACAGAAGCGATTTCATTTGAGCAATTGCCGATCTGTTCAGGTTTACCAGTCTCTGATTCATGGGTATCTGCATTCTGATAAATTCGGCATTCAGGCTCTCAAGATTTACCAGAACCAGCAGTTGTTCAATAGCTGAATAATCTCTGATGTTTCCTTCCTTATCGGGATTTTCTTTTCTCCACTGCGATGCTGTTTTGCCATACAAAGCTACATTAAGAAGATCAGCTTCGCTTGCATAAAAGAATGATTCTTGAGCTTTCGATATTTCAGGCGGAATTATATTTTCTTTCACGGCATCGGTATGTATCCTGTAGTTTACTTTTGATAGTGTCCTGTAAAGATTCCAATCAAGAGACAACCTTTTGTTTTCTTCATCCTTTAATCTTTGAAATTCTTTGATAAGATATAGCTTGAAGGGTGCGCTGATAGCCGAACCAAATTCAAATGCAATATCTTTGTGTGCATAAGTACCTCCGTAACGGCCTTTCTTTACAACAAAACCTATGGAGTTAGTTTTCTCTATCCATTCTGAAACGCTCAAAACAAAAGTATTTAACCCGGCTTGCATTTTAAAGTGGTCGAATTCGACCACTTTAAAATCAGGATTGTATATCTGCTCCCAGGTTCCTAAAAATTCCAATGTGTATCGGTTGCGTATCCAATTTTTAATAATGTCGGCCGCACGACTTTCGTTTTCTTTTGCATTAGCCATATCTGTTATGCAGATATAATCAGTTTGATTATCTGTAATTACCTGTACAGGTACATTTTGCACAATTATTGATTTTTGTTTTACCATATCGATTCCCTTTTTCTTTTTTCATTTCACTTTCCTCACATTTCCATATCCTCTCGATACGCTTTTTCCCAGTCCGATATAATCGGGCAAGATGAAATTTATTTTGAAATCACCTTTGAAGGCTAAGATTTCCATTCCTTTAAGATTTACCATTAAAGGTTTTAAATTCAGGTCTTTTACTTCAAGTTTGTTTTGTATTGTATAGCCAGCGAACTTGCTGACTGAGATTATATTTTGAACTACAATTGATTTCATTTTTGCGTCTTTGTCATCCTGAAATTTCAATATCATGTATTCTTCAAAATTCTTTTGATTCAAAGCTATCCAAGGTGAATAAAATTCGTATTTATTATATTCTGCACTGTCGCATAAATCTAATTGCTTTACTTCGATCTGCTTTTCATTAATATTATATTTCTTATCTTCTATATCAAGAGTGTATTCCGTAAGAAAAATATCCTTAAAAACATCTTCAGTTCCTGTTGTGTAAGAATAAATGCTCAGAATATTGTTTATTAACTTAAACTGCACCGCCGGATACCGGTGAATGAATTTTTCGCCATTATGGTTGTGGATCAGATCGTTTTCAATATATTTTGTCGAGAAAAACCCTCTTATTTTATGCAACTCTGATCTGCTGATTCTCACATCAGGAAATGTTACAATTGTTGTTTTGATATTCAACTTACACCTCTCCCAAGCTTAAAATAATAACTGTATTTTGACTTTCTTAATATATCTAATCTTTTCTGTTTTGCATAATACTTTTTTATTCATTGATCTACACCTCTTTTTCTATACAACAGACAATATACAAAAAGAAGAGTGTCATCTAATGACACTCTTCAGATTGTAGAACAACCCCCGATTTTCTCGGGGGTTTTCTTTTTGAGATAAC
>ENA-UPTA01000490-UPTA01000490.1-activated-sludge-metagenome-genome-assembly--contig:-NODE-490-length-46092-cov-20.189130_pt1 | contig 46092 bp, 36 predicted proteins | sample MGYA00238184_ERZ773361 | MGnify/ENA primary metagenome ERZ773361 (study PRJEB29100, sample SAMN05720205) | activated sludge metagenome | isolation source: anaerobic digester from wastewater... | reverse complement strand
GCCAACCACGGCAGTTGCGGGCCGGTCCTTCAGGGTGGAAACGTATAGGGCACGGGGACAGACGCTGTGCCAACCGGGCTTGGAGACCTTGCCGAAAAAACCGGGGCTGAAGCCCCGGGCTCCGTTGGTGGGACTGCGGGAGACACGCATCGAGAGAGCGAATGACAGGGCCCGTTGAACCGTCGATCCCGTTGTGTTAGCCTGAAGGGGAAACCGGCGGGAGGCATGCCGTGGCTTACGACCGTCTTTACACGAGGATCCGGTACGAGCGGTTCGATCTCTTCGTCCCCTTTCTCTGCCGGAAGTGCGGAAAACGCTGCCGGACGTACGTCCCCCGGTTCACGGAAAAGCGCATCAGGGAGATCTCGGATCATCTCGGCATCCCCTTCGCCGAATGCTTCAGGCGCTGCCGGGACCGGCGCCGGCCGGGAACCCCCGGAGCCGCTCCCTCATGCCCTTTCTTTTCAAAAAGGGACAGGCTCTGCGGGATCTACCCCCTCCGCCCGGATGTCTGCCGGCTCTATCCCTTCTCCTTCGGCGGCGGTGATCTTTCCTGCCCCGAATACCGGCGCCACGTGAGAATCGTCGAACGCATGACCCGGGGGGAAAGGGTCCTAGACGTCCACGACCCGTCCTTCCGTCCAGCGGAGGAATTCCGGCCCGTCCCCGCGGAAGAAGCGGGAAGGATGCTCGCGAAGTTTCTCCGGGCCGCCCGTTGCGGCGACCTGCTGGGGGAATTCCTTCTTCTGAACCGGCCGGCCGCACAGTACCCGACCCTGCGGGAAAGGCCTGCTTCCATTCCGGGAATTTCTTGAATCCCTGCCGCCAATTCCGTAAGATGAAGACATGAAGCTCTTCCGGCGCCGGTACCCAGCAACGGAAATGCAACTGGAGGAAGGGGGACGGATCGCCCGCGACCACGGCCTTCCCGAAACCGCGGACAGGCTTCCCCCGGGCGTCCACTCCGTCGAACGACGTTTCACCGTCTACAGGGCCCGGGGATACAGGGCGAACGTGGACAGCATGGATCCCAGGGGCATCCTGAAGGAAGAGATGAGACGAATCAAAAGACGGTGCGCCGCCCTGGGTATCGTTCCGCTGTTCCGGGGGGACTACGTCACCCTCCATTCGTTTCCACGGCGGAACGTCATCACCGTGGAAACCCTGGGGTCATCCTTCGAGGGAGGGGTCAAGAGGCTGGAGCAGAGGGTTTGGCTGGATATCCTCGGCTACGTGAAGCTTTGACGGCTTCGGAAAAAGCTCCATAGGCAAGGCGCCCGAATCCCGACGAATGAGACGTACTGATGGTACGTCAAAGGGAGGAGGGAAGAAGGGCAACACAGCATATGGGCTTTTTACGAAGCCGTCAGGCTTGACAGTGCGGAGGTCCTCCCCTAAGATGGGTCTCGATTTACAAGGGTCTGTTCAAATCAATCGCGGAAGGAGCTACCCATGGCCGTTCTCGAATGGAAAAAGGAAGGAACCGTGGCCGTTCTCACCATGACGAACGGGGAAAACCGGCACAACCTGGTCTTCGTCGGAGAGATGCTCGAGGCGCTCGACGCCATCGAAAGAGACAAGGAAACGACTTCCGTGGTGATCGTCTCGGGAGACGCGAAGAACTGGTCCCAGGGAATCGACCTCGCATGGCTCGCGGGACGGAAAAACAAGGGGGACCTCGATTCCATCCGGGAATTCCTGTACGGGATGAACCGGATCTTCCGGAGGATCCTCCTCTATCCCATGCCCGTCATCGCCTGCATCAACGGCCATGCCGCGGCGAACGGGGCCATCCTCTCGTGCGCCTGCGATTTCCGGTTCATGCGGGGGGACCGCGGGTTCTTCTTCTTTCCCGAGGTCAACATCAACATCCCCTTCTTCCCGGGGATGCTCGGTTTTCTCCGGAAGGCGATCCCTCCATACAAGTTCAACGAAATGGCCCTCACCGGGAACCGTTACGGAGCGGCGGATCTTGCGGCCCACAACGTTTTCGTCAAGGTGTGCAACGGAGAGGAGGAGCTGAAGGCGGAAACCATGGCCTTCGCCGCCTCCATGCAGAAGGGGCGGGGCGTCTTCGGGGAGATGAAGAAACGGATGCACCGGGAGATCATCGAGACCATGGACCGGGAGGACCCGAAGATCATCGAACCGCTTTTCATCGTCATGGAATAGCCCCCCCGGTGCCGGGGAGCAGGTATTGTACCCGGCCGGGGGCCCTCGGAAAACAAAAAAAGCCGCCGGTCCCGTCTTTCGGGAACCGGCGGCTTTCAACGTTTCGACCGGATTTTCTCAGGAAACGGCCCCGTCGATCCTCCGGCGGACCTCCTCCGCCTCCTTCATCATCCGCTCCATCAGTTCGGCCACCGTGGGCTCGTCCCGGAGAAGGCCCGTCACCTGGCCGACGGGAAGAACCCCTTTTTCCACGTCCCCTTCCTCCGTGGCGAGCTTGAAGATCTTGAAGGCGTTCGCCATGTAGGCAAGCTGGTAGGCGTTCTTCCATCCCGACGCGAGGACCCCGAGAAACATTTTCCAGTAGGGGATGTTCATCTGGGAGGCGATGTCCTTCGAATTGACGAAGGCCCCGACGATGTCGAACCCCTTCTTCAGGGCCTTTGTCGCCCCTGCCGTTTTCATGACCCGGCAGTACAGCCCGTCGAACCGCTTGGAGTAATAGGTGTCCGTCACATCCTTATCGAGGGAGAGCTTCTTGAAGTTCGCGTGGAGCGGGCTCTCCTTCGTCGTCATGAGGCGGGTCCCCATGGCGATGCCCTCGGCCCCGAGGGCCAGGGCCGCCACCAGCCCCCTACCGTCGGCGAACCCGCCCGCGGCGATGACGGGGATCTTCAGCACGTCCACCAGGCTCGGGATGAGAACCATCGAACTCACCGCCTCCCCGTGCGCCGCCGCCTCGTACCCCGTGGCGATGACGGCGTCGGTCCCGAACTCCTGGGCCCTGAGGGCGTGGCGGGCGTTGACGACCGTGGCCACCACCTTTCCGCCATAGGCGTGGGCGGCTTTGACGATCCAGTCTCCCTTGCCCAGGGAGAAATTGATGACGGGAACCTTCTCATCCAGGAGCACCTTGGCGTTTTCCTTCGCCCCGGGGAAAAGAAGGCTGGCGTTTCCACCGAAGGGCTTGTCCGTGAGTTCCCGGATCCTCCTGACAGCCTTTCTCGTCTGGTCCGCATCGAACGGACCGGTCGCAAGAATGCCCAGCCCCCCCGCGTTGGACACGGCGGCCACCATTTCGGGAACGCTGATCCAGCTCATCCCGGAAAGAAGCACAGGATATCGAATGCCGAAAAGCTCCGTAATACGGGTTTTCATTCAGAACCTCCCTGGGTGCATCTGTTGTCCGAATGCCCCCTGTATAGCGAAGAGGCCGCGGGAATGCAAGGCCCAATAACAAAGATCGGCCTCACTCCCCAGCGGCCTCGTTCGTATCCTCAGCCCCCGTGGCGAAACAAACATGCCGCCGTTTCCGGGATCCGGGGTGCCGCTCCGGCGCCTGTTCCCCCGGCCGTCGAACAGGCGCCGTTTTGAAATTTTTCCGTTCGTCAGTCCCTGAAGGCGGCCCCGGTGCCGGCCGAGGTGACCAGCCGGGCGTACCGTCCGAGATACCCCCCGCGGACGGGCGGCTCCCATGGTTTCAGGGATTTTCTTCTCTTTTCCATCTCCTTCGCGGAGATTTTGAGGGCCAGATTCCTTCCGGGAATGTCGATGGCGATGGCGTCCCCCTCCCGGACCAGGGCGAGCGGTCCGCCCTCCGCGGCCTCGGGGGAGATGTGGCCGATGGCCGCCCCCCGGGTCCCGCCGCTGAAGCGGCCGTCCGTCAGAAGGGCCACCGACGTGTCGAGCCCCATCCCCGCGATGGCGGACGTGGGTCCCAGCATCTCCCGCATTCCCGGCCCGCCCTTCGGGCCCTCGTAGCGGATCACGACCACGTCGCCCGGGACGATCTCCCCGCCCAGGATCGCCTTCATGGCCTTCTCCTCGCCGTCGAAGACGCGGGCCCGGCCTTCGTTGACCATCATCTCCGGGGCCACGGCGGACTGCTTCACCACCGCCCCGTCGGGGGCGAGGTTCCCCCGGAGAACGGCGATGCCCCCTTCCCGGGAATAGGGAGCGGAAACGCTCCGGATCACTTCCCGGTCCAGGACGCGGGCACCTTTCAGCTTTTTCGAGACCGGCTCGCCCGTCACGGTCATGCAGTCCCCGGAAATGACCCCGAGCTTCTCGATCTCCTTCATGACCGCTGTGATTCCACCGGCCCGGTGGAGGTCCTCCAGGTGATGGGGCCCCGCGGGGCTCAGGTGGCAGAGGTTGGGGGTCTTCGCGCTCAGTTCGTTGAACAGGTCCAGGTCGAGCGTGATTCCCGCCTCCCGGGCGATGGCCGGAAGATGAAGGACCGTGTTCGTCGAGCAGCCGACGGCCATGTCCACGGCGATGGCGTTCCGGAAGGCGTCGAGGGTGGCAATGTCCCGGGGAAGGATCCCCTTTTTCACGAGGGTCATGACCGCCATGCCCGCCTTCTTGGCGAGTCTGCGCCGGGCGGCGTGAACGGCGGGGATCGTCCCGTTCCCCGGAAGGCCGAGCCCGATGGCCTCGGTGAGGCAGTTCATTGAGTTGGCGGTGAACATCCCCGCGCAGGAACCGCATCCCGGACAGGCGTCATCCTCCAGGGCCCGGAGATCCTTCTCGCGGATCTTGCGGGATTTCACCTTTCCCACGCCCTCGAACACGGTGATCAGGTCCGCCGGCGCCCCGTTGACAAGGCCGGCCAGCATGGGCCCCCCGCTGACGAAAACCGCGGGAACGTTGATCCGGAGCGCCGCCATGAGCATTCCCGGAATGATCTTGTCGCAGTTCGGAATCATGACAAGCCCGTCGAAGGGGTGGGCCATGGCCATGACCTCGACGGAATCGGCGATGAGTTCCCGGCTCGCGAGGGAATACTTCATCCCCTCGTGGCCCATGGCGATGCCGTCGCAGACCCCGATGGCGGGGAACTCCACGGGGGTTCCCCCGGCCATGCGGATGCCCGCCTTCACGTCCTCGGCAAGCCGGTCCAGGTGGACGTGGCCCGGGATGATCTCGTTGGCCGAATTCACCACCCCGACGATGGGCCTCGCGAGTTCCTCGTCGGTATACCCCATGGCCTTGAACAGGGACCGGTGGGGCGCCCGCTCCAGGCCCTTCTTCATGACGTCGCTTCTCATGATTCCTCCTCGTTCAGTGGAAGTTCCGCGCTTCGTTCCCGAACCGCCGGGAGCATGGGACGGGGAGGGGCGGCCGGAACGAACCGGCCCGCCCTCCCCGGAGGCTTCTTATTTCTTTCGCCGCTCGGGCCGGAGTTCCCGGAGGACGGCGCCGGCCTGCCACATCTCCATGTTCCGCATCGCGGCGAGTTCCTTTTCGAGGCGTTCCCGGTAATCGGGGGCGCTGTTCGCGGTGAGGACGATCTCCGTTTCCTTTCCCTTCTTCACGCGGTCGTACAGCTCGTCGAAGACGGGGAGAACGGCCTCCCGGAAACGGCCCTTCCAGTCCAGGGCCCCCCGCTGGGCGGTGGTGCTGCAGTTGGCGTACATCCAGTCCATGCCGTTCTGCCCGACGAGCCCGATGAGGCTCTGGGTCAGCTCCTCCACCGTTTCGTTGAAGGCCTCGCTCGGGCTGTGCCCGTTCTTCCGGAGGATCTGGTACTGGGCCTCCATGACCCCCGCCAGGGCGCCCATGAGAATGCCCCGTTCCCCCGTGAGATCGCTGTAGACCTCCTTCTCGAACGTCGTGGGGAACAGGTACCCCGAACCGATGGCGATTCCGAACGCCACGGTGCGTTCCTTCGCCCTCCCGGTGGCGTCTTGGAAGACGGCGATGCTCGAGTTGATGCCGCTTCCGGCGAGGAAGTTCGCCCGGACCGTCCTCCCGGCACCCTTGGGGGCCACAAGGATGACGTCCACGTCCGGCGGCGGAACGACGCCCGTCAGATCCTTGTAGGTGATGGAAAAGCCGTGGGAGAAATAGAGGGCCTTTCCCTTCGTGAGGAGAGGCTTGACCTTCGGCCACAGGGCCTTCTGCCCGGCATCGGAAAGCATGTACGCGATGATGGTCCCCCGTTTCACCGCCTCCTCGATGGGAAAGAGGCTCTCCCCGGGAACGAATCCGTCCTTCACCGCTTTCTCCCAGGTGCTCCCCCCCTCGCGCTGGCCGATGATGACCCGGACCCCGTTGTCCCGGAGATTCAGGGCCTGCCCCTGGCCCTGGACGCCGTACCCGATAACGGCCACCGTTTCGTCCTTCAGGACTTCCCGGGCCTTCTCCAGGGGGAACTCTTCCGCCGTGATGACTTCTTCCGCAATGCCGCCGATGGTGATTTGTGCCATGTTCCTTCTCCTTCACCCCTTCCGGGTATGGTTATCTGAGGACGATCAGTCCCGACCGGCTCAAATCCTCGATGCCGTGAGGTTCAAGCCCCTTCATCACCCACTGGATTTCCTCGAGGGTGCCCGTGATTTCCAGAATGCAGTGGTCCGGTTCCATCCGGACGATCCTGCAATGAAAGTTCTCGATGTCCTTCCTGATCTTCTCCGTGTCCTTGTCCGCGAGGGGAATCCGTATCAGGATCATCTCCCGGAGGATCGCCCGGTCGTTTGCGACGACCTGAAAATCGATGACGTCCACCAGTTTCCGGATCTGGTTCTCGATTCGTCCCACGGTCGCCGTGTTCCCTTTCGTCACCAGGATGATCTTGGTGACCTCCGGGTTCAGGGTGACGTTGGCGCTGATGGATTCGATATTGAACCCCCTCCCGCTGAAAATCCCGGCGATCCGGGCGAGGACATCGGGCTTGTTGTTCACTACAATGGTCATCGTGTGGTTTTTGATCTCCATGTTCATCCGCTCCTGATCACTCTTTCCGTCCCAGATCCATTTCGGTGAGGGCGGCACCGGGCCCCACCATGGGGTAGACCCCCTCCTCGGAATCGACGACAAAGTCCATGAACACCGGTCCCGGGGTTTCCAGCCCTTTCTTCAGGACCGCCTCCATCTCCTCCGGACGGGTCGCCCGGAGGCCCGTCGCGCCATAGGCCTCGGCAACCTTCACGAAGTCGGGGGTCCGGCTGATGTTCGTGTTGGAGTAGCGCTTCCCGTAGAAGATCTCCTGCCACTGCCGGACCATCCCGAGGAACCCGTTGTTCAGGATGACCACCTTGACGGGCACGTTGTAGTTCACCGCCGTGGCCAGTTCCTGGATGTTCATCTGGATGCTGCCGTCCCCCGCTATGTCCACCACCGTCCTGTCGGGGCAGGCGATCTGGGCCCCGATGGCGGCGGGAAAACCGTACCCCATGGTTCCCAGGCCGCCCGACGTGAGGAGCTGGTTCGGCCGCTTGAAGGGATAGAACTGGGCCGTCCACATCTGGTTCTGCCCCACCTCGGTGGCCACGATGGCGTCCCCACCCGTCAGCCGGTGGAGGGTTTCGATGACGCACTGGGGCTTGATCTTCTCCCCCGGGCAGTAGGAAAGGGGCGCGTACGTCTTCCATTCTTCGATCTGTTTGTGCCATTCCCCGTAACGGTCCCCGGAAAACGCCTTCCCTTCCCGCTCCAGCATCTGATTGAGCTGATGGAGAGCCGTCCGGCTGTCGGACACGATGGCAAGGTCCACGGTGACGTTCTTGTTGATGGAAGCCGGGTCGATGTCGATGTGGACGATCTTCGCCCCCCTTGCAAAATCGGCGAGCCTGCCCGTCACCCGGTCGTCGAACCGGACGCCGACGGCGATGAGAAGGTCGGCATGGCTCACGGCCATGTTGGCGTAATAGGTCCCGTGCATTCCGAGCATCCCCAGCGAGAGCGGGTCCGTCCCCGGGTAGGCCCCCAGGCCCATGAGGGTGGAGGTGATGGGAAGCCCGGCCTTCCGGACGAACGCCCGGAGTTCCTCGGAGGCTTTTCCCAGGATGACGCCGCCGCCGATGAGGACGACGGGCCGCTTGGCATCCCGTAGCATGCAGAGGACTTTCTCCAGGGCCTGCACGTCGGGAAGGTACGAAGGCCCCTTCGTGCGGGGGAGGCCGGCCTCCGGGGGAACGTATTCCGCCATCCCCTGGGCCACGTCCTTGGGAAGGTCCACGAGGACCGGTCCCGGGCGGCCGCTCCGGGCGATGTAAAAGGCTTCCTTGACGGTCCTGACCAGGTCTTCCGTCCGTCTCACGATGAAGTTGTGCTTCGTGCAGGGCCTGGTGATCCCCGTGATGTCCGCCTCCTGGAACGCATCGGAACCGATGAGCGCCGTCGAGACCTGCCCGGTGAACACCACGATGGGAATGGAGTCCATATAGGCCGTGGCGATCCCGGTGACCGTGTTCGTGGCGCCGGGGCCGGAAGTGACGAGACAGACCCCCACTTTTCCCGAGGCACGGGCGTATCCGTCCGCCGCATGGGCGGCACCCTGCTCGTGGCGGACCAGGATGTGCCGCAACTGGCCCTTGTGGAGCTCATCGTATATGTCGAGTACGACACCGCCGGGGTAGCCGAAAATGGTGTCCACGCCTTCATCGAGAAGGGCCTTGATAAAAATTTGCGCTCCCTTCAGTTTCACGTACGCACCTCCTGGTCAGTTCCTCCCTGCTTGACAAGCCGGTTTTTTCAAAAAAAAACCGCTACCCTTTCGGGGTAACGGTCTTTTTTCCAAGAAATCGATTCCAGGCTAAACCATCACCCCGCCCTTTCGTAAGGGAATAATAATGATGCCGATGGCTACAATCGCTATGCACCCGAGGGATGTCTTGGCCTGTACCATTTCCGCTTCGATTCCTGCGTGATTCCGATATCCCTAGCAGCATCACACGGTCTTGTCAAGCGGATTTTCCTGCGATCGGGCATATCACTTCTTCTCCTTCGGCAGGGCGATGATCCCCGTCCTCGCCATGTCACGGATGCCAATGGATTGAAAATACTGGAGCGCCGTCTCCGTCTCCTCCGGCGCCCCCACCGTCTGAAGAACGGCATAGTCGTCCCTCATGAAAATCACCCTGCAGCCGAAAAGGTCGATGCCTTTGAGCACGTCCGCCCTGCGCCCGCCGGAGCAGTCGATCCCCATGAGAAGGACCTCCCTCTGCAGGGCCCGCGCCGCGGGCAGCTCCTCCACTTCGACGATGTCCACGAGCCGGTCCAGCTGCTTTCTCACCTTGTCGGTGAATTGCGAGTCGGCCCGGCTCATCAGCGTGATCCGGGAGACCGCCAGGTCCAGGGTCGGCGCCACGCAGAGGGTTTCGATGTTGTAGCCCAGCCTCCCGAAGATTCCCGCAAGGCGGGAGAGCACGCCCGGTTTGTTCCGGACGAGGATGGACAGGATGTGTTCTTCACCGTTCATGACTCACGATCTCCTTCAGTGGTGGTATGTTCGCTCTTCCTCCGGCCGCCGGGGGCCCCACGCAGCTTCCGGTTTCGCCGCTCCGGAACGGTCAGTCCGACCGCCCGTAGATCATCTCCACGTTCGACTTCCCCGGGGGGATGATGGGATAGACATAGTGGTCCGGATCGACCATGACCTCGAGAAGGTACGGTTCCCTGCTCGCCGCGAGGCGTTCGATGCCCTCCTCCGGGCAGGCCGCGTCGACCCGTTCCGCGTCGATCCCGAAACCCCTCGCCACGGCGACGATGTCCACCCGGTCTCCGAGCTGGCAGGCGCTGAGCCGGGCGCCGTAGAACAGATCCTGGATCTGGCGGATCATCCCCAGGTGGCCGTTGTTGAAGACGACGATCTTCACGGGCACCCCGTAGGTGCTGATCGTGGCGAGTTCCTGGATGTTCATGAAGAACCCGCCGTCCCCCGTGAAGGCCACCACGTTCCGGTCCGGGTTGGCCACCTTGGCGCCGATGGAGGCGGGAACGCTGAAGCCCATGGTCCCCATCCCGCCGCTGGTGAGAAGGCCCCTGGGCGCCTTCGATTTCCAGGAGCGGATGGTCCAGATCTGGTTCAAACCGACATCCGCCACGGCGATGGCCGTGGGCGTGAGGGCCTCCTGGACGAGGCCGATGAGCCGGCCCGGGTTCCCGCAACCGTTGAACGCGTTCTTTTCCGCCAGGGCTTCCCGCTCTTTCCGGATCCTTTCCCTCCACTCCTCCCGCTCCTTCGCATCCACCTTCCCGACGAGGCTCGTGAGGGCCTGCCGGATGTCGCAGACCAGGGCGAGGTCCGCCTTGATGTTCTTTCCGATGGACGTGGGATCGATGTCGATCTGGGCGATGGTCGCCAGCGGGGCGAAACTCTCCACCGTGGAGGTGCTCCGGTCGCTGAAACGGGTCCCCACGGCCAGGATGAAGTCGGACTGGTGGATCATCCGGTTCGCCAGCTCGAACCCGTGGGTTCCGATGAAGCCCAGGTTGAGCCCGTTGGCAATGCACACGGCGCCGACGCCCATCATGGTGCTCACGAAGGGGATGTTCCCCCGTTCGATCAGGTCGGTGATCTGCCGGCAGGCGCCGCTCAGTTTGACACCGCCCCCCACGATGATGATCGGCCGTTCCGCCTGGTTCAGCGACTGGGCGATCCGGTCCAGGACCGCTTCGTCCAGGGAGGCGCCGTTGCCCGTTTTCTTCACGGCCGGTTCGTCGGGACGGATCTCCTCTTCCCGGCAGCGGCCGGCGAGGACGTTTCTCGGAAGGTCCACGAGGACCGGCCCGGGCCGCCCGCTCTTCGCCAGGGAAAAGGCCTGCCGGAGGGCCGCCCGCATGTCCCGGGGATCCCGGACGAGAAAGCTGTGCTTCGTGATGGGCAGCGTGATCCCGATGATGTCCGTCTCCTGGAAGGCGTCCGTCCCCAGAAGGCCCGTCGGGACCTGGCCCGTCAGGGCCACCATGGGGGAGGAATCCATGTAGGCCGTGGCGATCCCCGTCACGAGGTTCGTGGCCCCCGGCCCTGAAGTGGCGAGGCAGACCCCCACCTTTCCCGTCGCCCGGGCATAGCCGTCGGCGGCGTGGGCGGCGGCCTGCTCGTGCCGCATGAGGTAATGCCGGATGGGGTGGTCTCTCAGCCCGTCGTGAATGGGAAGGGTGTTCGCGCCGGGATACCCGAAGATCGCTTTCACCCCCTCTTCTCTCAAGGTATCGAGAAGGATTTCCGCGCCGTTCTTCTCCATGTTCCGTCTCCTGCTTATTATGGATTTGCACCAATAAAAAAGCCGCATCCCTTTCGAAGTGCGGCTTTTCCGGAAATAAAAAAGCCGCGGGCTTTCGGGGCCCGCGGCTCCTGTTCGGTAATCAGTCCCTAAGGCAGAGCGGCGGTCCCCGTCGTTACGACGACTACTACTACAGCTACGGATACCGCCTTGACCTGGGAAAGCATCTGTTTCACGTTCCTCTTTTCTTCCGTCCCGTTCCACCGCCGGGAAACGCTTCTGGCGGGGTTTTCGGGTTCACTCTCCATGTAACGGCAATCTCTATCCGACTTCCCGTCCCCTGTCAAGAAAAAAAACCGGCGACGGAACGCCCGCCGAAGGCCGCGGGGAGCTACCGGGGAACCTCATCGGGCATCTCCTCTTCCTCCTCCGCGGAAGGCCGAGGCGCCGTCTCGACGCCGGGACGGAAGAAACTCTTTCCCCCCTCCCCGCCGGCCGGCGCCGTTTCCGCCGGTTCCGTCCCCTCGAGGTAGCACCCGAGAACGCCCTTGCCCGAAACGGGATCGGCAAGATACCCCGTCGCGGGGTCGATCCTCACGAACACCACCCCCTCGGGCGGCGAAAAGGACTCCACGGGGCGATCCTTCAGCGCCTTTTCCATGAAGTACAGGAAAATGGGGCTCGCCGCCCTGGACCCGGTCTCGAATTTCCCCAGCGGCTTCAGATCGTCGAAGCCGACCCACACGCCGGCGACGAGAGAGGGGGTGAACCCGATGAACCAGGCGTCCTTGAGATCGTTCGTCGTTCCCGTCTTGCCCGCCAGGGGCCGGCCCAGGGCCCTGACCCGCCATCCCGTCCCCCGTTCGACCACGTCGACAAGAAGATGGGTCGTCACGTAGGCGATCCGCGGGTCCATCACCTGCTCCTCTTCGGGACCGTTCTCCTCGAAGACGTAGCCCGTCCGGTCCACGATCTTCCGGATGAGAAAGGGTTTCACCCGTTTCCCCCCGTCGGCCAGGACGCCGTAGGCCCGGACCATTTCCTCCAGGGTCACCCCGGAACTCCCCAGGGCCAGGGACAGATCCTTCGTGAGGGGGGACTGGATCCCCATGTTCGCCACGTAGTCGGCGGCATAGTCGATGCCGATGTCCTTCAGGATCTTGATGGTCACGAGGTTTCTCGATTTGATGAGCGCCGTCCGGAGCGGCGTGGGCCCGTAGAACTTTTCCTCGTAGTTCTGAGGCTTCCAGGTGCTGTCCCGGAGGGTGTCGTGGAAGATGATGGGCGTGTCGAGGACGATGCTTGAAGGGGTGAGGCCGTTGTCGAAGGCGGCGGCGTAGAGGAACGGCTTGAAGGCCGAACCGGGCTGTCTCCTGGACTGGGTGGCCCGGTTGAACTCGCTCTTGCGGTAGTCCCGGCCGCCCATGAGGGCCTTGATTTCCCCCGTCTTCACCTCCATGGCGATAAGCGCCCCCTGCACCTCCGGTTCCTGCTCCAGGGCGACGGCGTAAGGGGCCTTTTCGTCGCCTTCCACGCCGGAAAGAATCCGGACCAGGATCACGTCCCCCGGCGAGAGGACCTCCGCGGGATCCAGCACGGGCGCCTGATGCGGGGCGACGGCGGGGTCGGGCTTTCTCGCCCAGGCCATGTCCTTCAGAGCCAGAACGCCCTCATGGCGGCCGATCCGGACGACGACCTTCTTCCCCGGGCTGTCGACGCCCATCACCAGCGCCTGGAACGTCCCGCCGCCGGGGTGGGTCCCCGGGGTCAGCGCATCGGGAAGACCCTCGTCCACCGCCGCCAGGAACGCCTCGTACTCCTCCGGTTTCAGCTTCCGGAGCGGTCCCCGGTACCCCTGCCGCTTGTCCAGTTCCCCGAGCCCACGGGAGAACGCTTCCCGGGCCGCCCGCTGCGTTTCCGCGTTGAGCGTCGTGAAGACCTCCAGTCCTTCCCGGTAAAGAACCTCGCTCCCGTACTTTTCCTGGACGTAACGCCGGACCAGTTCGGTGAAATAGGGGGCGAGCTTTTCCTTCTCCTCCATCTTCCGGAGTTCGACGGGCGCCGCGAGGGCCTCCTCCCTCTCCGTCTGGGTGATGAACCCCTCCTCGGCCATGCGTCCCAGGACGTATTCCTGGCGGTTCCGGGCCCGATCCGGGTGGTAGTAGGGAGAATAACGGCTGGGGGCCTTGGGGAGGCCCGCCAGGAGGGCGGCCTCGGCGGCGTTCAGGTCCCTCGCGCTTTTCCCGAAATAGCGTTCCGCGGCGGCCTCGACCCCGTATGTCCCGTGACCGAGGTAGATCTGGTTCAGGTAGAGGTTGAGGATCTCGTACTTCGTCAGGTACCGGTCGATCCGATAGGCGAGGATCGCCTCCCGGAGCTTCCGGACGTAGCTTCGCTCCGGCGTCAGGAACAGCGATTTGGCCACCTGCTGGGTGATCGTGCTCCCGCCCTGGACGATGGCCCCCGCCTCCACGTTCTTCACGAAGGCCCGGATGATCCCCTGGACGTCGACGCCGCTGTGCCGGAAAAAACGGGAATCCTCGGCGGCGACGAACGCCTGGATGACCGGCTTGGGAAGTTCGGTGATGTCGATCACTTTCCGGTCTTCCAGGTAGAACTCGTCGATCAGTTCGTTCCCGTCCCCGTAGACCCGGGTGATGATGCTGGGCCGGTAATCCTTCAGCGAGGAGATGCTCGGCAGGCCCTGGATGAGGTAATAGAGCGCCCCCGCGCCGGCGACCGCGACGGCGAGAGCGACGAGGAACAGGGCGGCAAGGATCTTCCACAGAATCCCCCGTTTCCTGACCCGTTTCTTCTTGATTTCCTTCAGGGTTTTGTCAGGCCGTGCCATCGCCTCCGTTCACCTTCCCGTCGCTTTCCCGTTCCGGCGGTTCCTGATTCTCCGCGTTTTCCGCAATCTTGTCCCCCGCCGGCGCTTCGGAGGCTTCTTCCGAACCCTCCTCCCGGTCCGCTTCCTCGGCCTTCCGCCGTTCCCCCCGCCGGACCACCCAGACGCTGATCTCGTACAGGATGAGGAGCGGAATGGCCATGAGCACCTGGGTGACCACGTCGGGCGGCGTCAGAATGGCCGCTGCGACGAAGGCGAGGAGGATGGCGTACTTCCTGTTTTTCACCAGCATGCGGGAATCGACGAGACCGATCTTGGCAAGGAAAAACATGAAGATGGGAAGCTCGAAAACGACGCCGAAGGCCAGGAGGACCTTCATGGAAAACGAAAGGAACTCCCGGACCGAAAGCATGGGCTTGATGAACTCGGTGCCGAAGGCGAGAAAGAACCGGAACCCGAAGGGAAAAACGACGTAATAGGCGAACAGGGCCCCCCCGATGAAGAAAATGGTGGAGGAAATCACGAAGGGAGCCACGTACCGCTTTTCCTTCTCGTAGAGCCCGGGGGAGACGAACTTCCAGATCTGGTACAGGATGTAGGGACTCGACAGGAGAACGGCCGCGAAAAAGGACACCTTGAGATAGGTGAAGAAGGCTTCCGGAAGGCTCGTGAAGATCATGGCCCCCTTGTCGGGAAGGATGTCCTCCAGGGGGGCGGTGAGAATGCTGAAGAGCCGTTCCTTGAAAAAATAACAGACGACGAACAGCGCGGCGACGACCGTAAAGACCCGGATCAGCCTGGTTCTCAATTCCTCCAGGTGCGAGGTGAAAGGCATTTTTTCATTTTCAGGATCTGTCATGGTTCACAGGGGGCAATACGGACGGATTCGGTTCCAGGGTGCACGGGCCGCGGACCGGAATCTCTACGGCTTCTCATCCTTCGTCTTCCCCGAATCCTGAACGGATTTGGGAATGTCCGTCGTGCTCCCGCCGGACATGAGGGAACTCTTCATCTTCTTCATATCGTTGCGGATTTCGTCGGTCTTCAGGGTGTCCTTCACGTCGTCGGCGGCCCTCCGGAATTCCGCAAAGCCCTTCCCGAGCGATTTCGCGAGATCGGGAAGCTTCTTCGGACCGATGACAATGAGCGCCACGATCAGTATGATGATGAGTTCAGGCATCCCGATGCCGAACATACCGACACCCTCATCCCCAATGTTGACGAACTCGCAAGCGGTCGAAAAAAAGCTTTTTCGAACGGCAAAGGTAAAAACTCCACAGGCGCGCCGCCCGACTCCCGGGAAACAAGGTGCGCGAAGGGTACGCCGCAGGGGCGGGGGAAAAAGTACAGCGCGGCATATGGACTTTTTACGGAGCCGTCAATGTTTGTGACAATATATACCAAATTCGCCTGTTGTCAACGCATTTTGGATATTTGCAATTTCACCGGTTCTATGATAGTTTTCGGCCTTGTTCGGGAAGAGCCGGAACGCCTTGCATAGAGCGAAAAATCCATGAAAACAGGCATTGTCAGGGACATCCGTTATCTGAACCATTACATGGATGCCTATCACCCCGAGTCCCCCGAAAGGCTCCTCGCCATTTACGCCATGCTCGACGGGGAGGACATGAAGGGGAAGTATCCCCTCATCGAACCCCGCCTCGCCTCGCACGAGGAAATCGCCATGGTCCACTCCCGCCAATACATCGACCTCGTGGCGAGCACCGCGGGATCCCCCCACACCTATCTCGACCCCGACACGTCCACCTGTCCCGAATCCTACGAAACGGCGCTCCTCGCCGCCGGCGGATTCATGAACGCCGTCGACCGCGTCGTGGAGGGGACCGCCGGCAACGCCTTCGCCTTCGTCCGGCCCCCGGGACACCACGCCGAGGCGGGACGGGCCGCGGGATTCTGCATCTTCAACAACGTGGCCATCGGGGCCTGCCACGCCATGAAGAAACACGGAATGAAACGGATCCTCATCGTGGACTGGGACCTCCACCACGGCAACGGAACCCAGCACACGTTCTACGAGGACCGCAGGGTGCTCTACTTTTCCACCCACCAGTACCCCTTCTACCCCGGTACGGGGAGCATCAACGAGATCGGCCGGGGCGAGGGACTGGGGTACAACATCAACGTCCCCCTCCGCAGGGGGTGCGGGGACGCCGAGTACACGAGCATCTTCAGGAGGATCCTGGAACCCGTGGCGGATTCCTGGAAACCGGAGGCGGTCCTGCTCTCCGCTGGATTCGACATCCACCACCAGGACCCGATCGGCGGAATGAAACTCCGGCCCCGGGGTTTCGCGGCCCTCACGAGGATCCTGATGAACATCGCCGAACGCCACTGCGGGGGCCGGTTCGCCGTCACCCTGGAGGGAGGATACCACATCGGCGGGATGACCGAATCCGTCAAGGCCGTTCTCAGGGAAATGAGCGACGAGACCCATCATTCGGAGGAATCCCTGGCCGCGATGGAAAAAGGGGCGGACCCGTCCCTCGACCGGGTCATCGAATCGGTGATCCGCCAGATCGAACCCGTCTGGAACGTTTTCAACCTGTCTCCCTGAAGCGGCAGCTCTTTTCAGGCCCGTCCCGGGAGCACGCCGACACCCAAGAAGGAGGATTCTGTGAAGATCACCAAGAAGGAAGTCGAGTACGTGGCACATCTCGCCCGTCTTGAATTCAGCGAAACGGAAAAAGACAAGTTCACATCCCAGTTGAACGACATCCTCGTCTACATGGACATTCTGAACCGGCTCGACACTTCGGGAGTCGAACCCATGTCCCACGCCACGGTCCTCTCCAATGCCTTCCGGGAGGACAAGGTCGTGGAATCCATCGGAGTGGAGGAGGCCCTGAAGAACGCACCGGACGAAGCGAGGGACTGCTTCCGGGTGCCCAAGGTGATTGAATAGAGGAAAATATGGAACTTTGCGAATTGACCATACATGAACTCCTGAACCGGCTGGCCGCCGGGGAGACGACCTCCGAGAAAATCACGGAATCGGTGTTCCGGAGGATCGCCGGGGTGGAGGAACGGGTTCACTCCTTCATCACCCTTCTCGAGGAACCGGCCATGGAAGCCGCCAGGGAAGAAGACAGGGCGATCGGGCAGGGAGTCCGAAAACCCCTGGGCGGAATCCCCCTGGCCATCAAAGACCTCCTGTGCACCAAGGGAATCCGCACCACCTGCGGTTCCCGGATCCTGGAAAACTTCATTCCCCCTTATGACGCCACGGTCGTCCGGAAGCTCAGGGACGCCGGCGCCGTTTTCGTCGGGAAAACGAACATGGACGAGTTCGCCATGGGTTCCTCGACGGAAACCTCCCACTTCGGGATCACGAGAAACCCCTGGGACCTCGAACGGATCCCCGGGGGATCGAGCGGAGGCTCGGCGGCGGCGGTGGCCGCCGACGAGTGCATCGCCGCCATCGGTTCCGACACGGGCGGGTCCATCCGCCAGCCCGCATCGCTGTGCGGCATCGTGGGGCTGAAGCCCACCTACGGCAGGGTGTCCCGGTTCGGGCTCGTCGCCTTCGCGTCGTCCCTGGACCAGATCGGCCCCTTCACGAAGGACGTCGAGGACTGCTCCGTCATGATGAACGTCATCGCCGGGTACGACCCCCGGGAATCGACGTCCGTCCCCCGGGAAGTTCCCGATTACCGGACATTCCTGGGACAGGACGTGAAGGGCATGACGGTGGGGATCCCCAAGGAGTATTTCATCGAGGGGATCGACCCCGAGGTCTCCTCGGCCATCCGGGGGGTCGTGAAAACCCTGGAAGGGCTCGGCGTTTCCGTCCGGGAAGTCTCCCTGCCGCACACGGAGTACTGCGTCGCCATCTATTATCTCATCGCCCCGGCGGAGGCGAGTTCCAACCTCGCCCGGTACGACGGCGTCCGGTACGGGTTCCGGTCCCGCGACGGAAGAGATCTCATGGACATGTACAAGAAAACCCGGTCCGAGGGCTTCGGCACCGAAGTGAAGCGGCGCATCATGATCGGGACCTACGGCCTTTCCGCGGGCTACTACGATGCCTATTACAAGAAAGCCTCCCAGGTCCGGGCCCTCCTGAAAAGGGACTTCGACGAGGCCTTCCGGGAATGCGACGTCCTCATCACCCCGACGAGCCCCACCCCGGCCTTCCGGATCGGGGAGAAGATGGACGATCCCCTGCAGATGTACCTCTGCGATATTTTCACCCTTTCGACGAACCTGGCCGGCATCCCGGGAATCTCCGTGCCCTGCGGTTTTTCCGGCGCGGGGCTGCCCATCGGGGCCCAGTTCCTGGCGGGCCATTTCGAGGAAGGAAAACTTCTCCGGCTGGCATCGGCCTACGAAAAACACGCGGATTTCGAGAAAAGGAGGCCGGCACTCTAATGGAATACGAACCTGTCATAGGGCTTGAAGTACACGCCCAACTGCTTACGGACAGCAAGATCTTCTGCGGATGCTCCACCCGGTTCGGGGTCCCCCCCAACCGGAACAGCTGCTGCATCTGCCTCGGCATGCCCGGCGTCCTCCCGGTGCTGAACCGGAAGGTGGTGGAATTCGCCATGAAGATGGGCCTCGCCACCAACTGCCGGATCAACCCCTTCAACATCTTCGCCCGGAAGAACTACTTCTACCCCGACCTTCCCAAGGGATACCAGATCTCCCAGTACGCCGAGCCCCTCGCCGAGGACGGGTACATCGACATGGACATGAACGGGAAGAGGAAACGGGTGGGCATCATCCGGATCCACGTGGAGGAGGACGCGGGCAAGCTCGTCCACGACGAGCACGCCCCCTCGAGCTACGTCGATTTCAACAGGACCGGCGTGCCTCTCATCGAGATCGTCAGCGCCCCGGACATGCGGAGCGCCGAGGAGGCGGAAGCCTATCTCCGGAGGCTCCACGAGATCCTCATCTACCTCGAGATCTGCGACGGCAACATGGAGGAGGGCAGCTTCCGGTGCGACGCCAACGTCTCCATCCGTCCCCGGGGTGAGGAGAAATTCGGGACCCGGACGGAGCTGAAGAACATGAATTCCTTCCGGAACGTCCGCAGGGCGCTGGAATACGAAATCAAGCGCCAGCAGTACGTACTGGAGAACGGCGGCACCGTGATCCAGGAAACCCGCCTGTGGAACGACTCCCAGGGGCAGTCCCACTCCATGCGGGGAAAGGAGGAGGCCCACGACTACCGGTACTTCCCCGACCCGGACCTGGTCCGCGTGGAAATCTCCGAGGCGTGGGTCGAAGAGGTCAGAAGGACCCTGCCCGAGCTTCCCCTCGTGAAACGGGAACGGTTCGTGTCGCAGTACGAGCTGCCCCCGTACGACGCCGGCGTTCTCACGTCCAGCCGGGCGCTCGCCGACTTCTTCGAGGAAACGGTGAAACGGTGCGGGTCGCCCAAGGCGGCGAGCAACTGGATCATGGGGGATTTTCTCGGCCACCTGAACCAGGAGCGGAAGGCGATCGCCGACAGCCCCGTCACCCCGGAAACCCTGGGTGACATGATCCGCATGATCGGGGACGGAACGATCAGCGGAAAGATCGCCAAGGAAGTCTTCGAGGAGATGTGGTCCTCGGGGAAACCGCCGGCCAGGATCGTCGAGGAAAAGGGGCTCGTACAGATCACCGACACGGCATTCCTCGAAAAGGCCATCGACGAGGTCATGCAGGCGAACCCGGGCCAGCTCGAGCAGTACCGTTCCGGGAAGGACAAGCTTTTCGGCTTCTTCGTCGGCCAGACGATGAAGCGGACCGGCGGGAAGGCGAACCCAGCCCTTCTCAACGAACTGCTGAAGAAGAAGCTCGCCCCGTAATGATACGGCCCATCGCCTGGACGGACGAGGGAATCGTCCTCCTCGACCAGAAGGCCCTCCCCCAAGAGGAGCGGTACGTCACCTGCCGGACCTACGGGGAGGTCGTCGATGCGATCCGGGATCTCACCATCCGGGGGGCTCCCGCCATCGGCGTCGCCGCCGCCATGGGAATCGCCCTCGCCATGAAGGACCGGACCGAGGAAGACCCGGAAGGGGAAAGGTCCTTCTTCGGCGAGGTCTGCCGGGCGTTCGCGGCAAGCCGGCCCACGGCGGTGAACCTTTCCTGGGCGATCCGCCGGATGACGCGCCGGTTCGAGGAGGAAACCGGGGGAAACCCCGCCGGCGCGGTGAAAGCCCTGGTCCGGGAGGCCCTGTCCGTTTTCGAGGAAGACATCCGCATCAACCGGGAGATCGGGCGCCACGGAAAGGCCCTGATCCCCAACGGCGCCCGGATCCTCACCCACTGCAACGCCGGGGCCCTGGCCACGGCGGGGTACGGGACGGCCCTGGGGGTCGTCCGGGCGGCCCGGGACGAGGGAAAGGAACTCCACGTCTACATCGACGAAACGCGGCCCGTACTCCAGGGAGCGCGGCTCACCGCGTGGGAGATGAAAAAGGAGAACATCCCCGCCACCCTCATCACCGACGGCATGGCCGGCTCCCTCATGGCCCGGGGGAAGGTCGATCTCGTCATCGTCGGCGCCGACCGGATCGCCGCCAACGGCGACGCGGCCAACAAGATCGGGACCTACCCGCTCGCCGTCCTCGCCCGGGAGAACGGACTCCCCTTCTACGTGGCGGCGCCCCTGTCCACCTTCGACCCCTCCCTCCCCGACGGGAGCGGCATCCCCATCGAGGAGAGGGATCCCGGCGAGGTGAGGATTCTCTGCGGCCGCCCCGTCGCGCCGGAGGGGATGGACGTCTGGAATCCCGCCTTCGACGTCACCCCGAACCGGTTCATCACGGCCATCGTCACGGAAGCGGGGGTTCTGCGGCCCCCCTTCGAGGCGTCCATCGGGGCCTGTTTCACCGGGCCCGCCCGGCGGTAACCCCCCGTGCTCTGTCTTTTCGATTTCGACGGCGTTCTCGCCGACTCCATGACCCTTTACGAGGGAATGGTCCGGACCTGCCTGGAACGGCTCGGCCACTTCTTTCTCCGGGAACGGGCGGACTTTCTCGATCTCTTCGAGGAGAACTTCTACGAATCCATCGGGAAGCGGGGCGTGGACGTGGAGCGCTTCAACGAGGAGATCGGAAAGATCCTTCCCTCCGTCGATTTCCGAAGGATCACGGCCGTCCCGGGGATGGCCGCCGTCCTTGCGGCGCTCCGGGAAAGGGACGCCCGGTGCGTCGTCATTTCCTCCAGTTCCTCCCGCGCCATCGAAGCGGTCCTGGAGAGGGAGGGATGGAACGGATCCTTCGAAGCGGTACTCGGGGCCGATTTCCTCCTGGAAAAGATCGCCAAAATCCGCCACGCCGTCGCCCGGTGGCGAAGGGACGGGGAACCGGTGTTTTTCATCGGCGACACGGCGGGGGACATCCGGGAGGCCCGCACGGCGGGCGTTCGGACGGTGGCCGTCACCTGGGGCTGGCACTCGGAGGAGCGCCTCCGGGCGGCCGGGCCGGACCGGATCGTCCGTTCCCCGGGGGAACTGCCGGCCCTGCTGGACCGCTGACCGAATCGATCCCGAAAATCTGGGACACTTCCCGCATTTTTCTTTGGAAAAATACGGGAAGTGTCCCAGGTTTTTCCGACAGTGTCCCTGGTTTTCCATTGATTTTCACGGGAAAGAAATTTACAATTCCAGAAAATAGTTTGCTCTTCCGAGGGGTTTTCGACACGCAGCCCGTTGTCTCCCAGGTCCTCCTTCTTTCGACCCGTGGAGGAACCGGGAACCCTTCATCGTCCCCCCTCCGGAAGAATGGGCCGCGGTGGCTGGAGCGGCCGCGAGACGCGGATCGAAAGGGGCGAGTAAAGGAGGCGCGATCATGAAAAGAACGGCATGGATCCTTCTTTGCGCTGTTTTCATGATTGGCTGGGCGGCGGGACCCGTTGCAGCGGACCAGGTCGTCCAGATCCCCTACGCGGTGAAGACGGGAGGCTGGTCGACTGGAGTTGCCATCACCAGCCTGTCGAACATGCAGATCGAGGATCTTACGCTGGACATCGTCAAGGAAACGGGCGATCAGCACAGTTACCTCACCCAGTACCGGACGAACATGGGAAACCTGACCGCCTACGCCATGATGGTGGGGTTCCTGGAAACCCTCTATGCGAAGACGCTGCCCGACGACCGTTTCTGGTGCGAGATCTGGCACTCCGGTGCGGAAAAATTCGCCGTCACCGTCTTTGTCATGAACGTCACCACCGGCCAGGCGGAGGGCTTCGGGTTCTATCCCTTCTTCTCGACTTCCAAGTCCCACACCTTCTCGGAGTACACGCCGCCCGGCGTCGTCATGGGAATCGACGTGGAATGACGGATATGGGGACCGTTGCGCGGCGCAGCGCCGCAGGCGGTCCCGTTCCACGGCATGCGGGGCGGCTCCCGGAACGCACCGGGAGCCGCCCTTCCGCGGGCCCTCCCCTCCCAGCGGGGAACAATCCTGTTGAAAAGAACCGGCCTTGATGATATGTGAAGCCCTGTCAACCCGTTGCGATTCCCATGGGAATCGAAACCCTCCGGGAATCCATAGAGGAGCGGCTTCATGAAGAAAGCCTTCATCACGGGCATTACCGGCCAGGACGGCTCCTACCTCGCCGAGTACCTCCTGGCAAGGGATTACGAGGTCCACGGCCTCATCCGCAGGTCGAGCACCTTCAACACCGACAGGATCGATCACCTGTACAAGGATTTCCACGACCCCGGGGCCAGGCTCTTCCTCCACTTCGGGGACCTGTCCGTGTCGGGGCAGGTGATGGACCTGCTCAACGACCTGAAACCCGACGAGATCTACCACCTCGGCGCCCAGAGCCACGTCCGGGTGAGTTTCGACATGCCCGAGTACACGGCGGACGTGACGGGAATGGGGACGCTCCGGATCCTGGAAGCGATCCGGAAGACGGGGATCCGGACGCGCTTCTACCAGGCCTCGTCGAGCGAGATGTTCGGCGCCGCGCCGCCCCCGCAGAGCGAGGACACCCCCTTTCAGCCGCAGAGCCCCTACGCCGCGGCGAAGGTCTTCGCCTATTACTTCGCCGTCAACTACCGGAAAGCCTACGGCATCCATGCCAGCAACGGGATCCTGTTCAACCACGAGTCGCCCCGGCGCGGGGAAACCTTCGTCACGAGGAAGATCACCCGGGCGGCCACCCGGATCCGGCTCGGCCTCCAGGACAAGCTGTTCCTGGGCAACCTGGAAGCGAAGCGGGACTGGGGGTTCGCGGGAGACTACGTGGAGGCCATGTGGCTCATGCTCCAGCAGGAAACGCCGGACGATTACGTCATCGCCACCGGGGAAACCCATTCGGTCCGCGAGTTCACGGCGAAGGTTTTCGAAAAGCTCGGCCTCGATTACCGGGACCACGTCGAAATCGACAGGAAATACTTCCGCCCGACGGAAGTGGACGTTCTTCTCGGGGACGCGGGAAAAGCCCGGAAAAAACTCGGGTGGAAACCGTCGACGACCTTCGAGGGTCTCGTCGAAATGATGGTCCGGTCGGACATGGAACAGGCGAAGCGGGAAAAAACACTCCTCGATGCCGGATACACGGTGAGGAACCATTCCTCCTGACGGGAGGGACATGCGGAAGGACTCGAAAATCTACGTCGCCGGCCACCGGGGACTCGCCGGTTCGGCCATTCTCCGATGCCTGGAAAAAAAGGGCTGCCGCAACCTCGTCTGCCGGAACCACAGTGAACTGGACCTGACCCGGCAGGCCGCCGTGGAAGCCTTTTTCGAGGAGGAACGGCCGGATTTCGTTTTCCTGGCGGCGGCGAAAGTCGGCGGGATCCTGGCCAACAGCACGCTGCCCGCCGAGTTCATCTACGAAAACCTCGCCATTCAGACCCACGTCCTTCACGCAGCATGGAAATCACGGGTGAAACGGCTTCTGTTCCTCGGAAGTTCCTGCATCTATCCCAGGCTCGCCCCCCAGCCGATCGAGGAGAGCCACCTCCTCACGGGAGAGCTGGAAGCGACCAACGAGCCCTACGCCGTCGCAAAGATCGCCGGGATCAAGATGTGCCAATCGTACAACCGCCAGTACGGGACCCGCTTCCTGTCCGTCATGCCGACGAACCTGTACGGGCCGAACGACAATTTCGACCTGGAAAGCTCCCACGTCCTTCCCGCCCTGATCCGGCGGTTCCACGAGGCGAAGGAATCCGGGGCGGACACCGTCACGGTCTGGGGGACGGGAAACCCCAGGAGGGAATTCCTCCACGGGGACGACATGGCAGAGGCCGCCTGTTTCCTCATGGATCTCTCCGACGACGTCCTGGACGGGGAATTCTTCAGGAGTCCCCTGCCCTCCTTCATCAACATCGGGACGGGAACGGACATCGCCATCGGGGAACTGGCCGCCCTGATCGCGGAAATCGTCGGATTCAGGGGGGAGATCCGGTTCGACGACACGAAACCCGACGGCACTCCCCGGAAGCTCCTGGACGTGTCCCGGCTGAGGCGCCTGGGCTGGGAGGCGAAAATCGGTCTCAGGGAGGGCATCGAAAGGACCTACCGCTGGTTCCTGGAAAACCGCCGGGCGAACGGTGGTCCCCGGGAAGGGGAGGAACGTCGATGAACCCGTCCTCCCGGCGCATCCTGGTAACCGGGGGTGCGGGATTCCTCGGTTCCCACCTTTGCGGAAGGCTCCTCCGGGACGGACACGACGTCCTGTGCCTGGACAACTTCTTCACGGGGCGAAAGGAGAACATCCTGCCCTTCCTCTCGAACCCCCGGTTCGAACCGATCCGCCACGACATCACCATGCCCATATACGTCGAAGTGGAGCGGGTCTACAACCTGGCCTGCCCGGCGTCCCCCGTCCATTATCAATACAACGCCATCAAGACGATCAAGACGAACGTCATGGGCGCCATCAACGCCCTCGGCATCGCCAAGCGGGTCCGGGCGCGGATTCTCCAGGCATCCACCTCCGAGGTCTACGGAGACCCGGAAGTCCACCCGCAGGACGAGAACTACTGGGGGCGGGTGAACCCCATCGGCCTCAGGAGCTGCTACGACGAGGGGAAGCGGGCCGCCGAGTGCCTCATGATGGACTACCACCGCCAGAACGGCGTGGACGTCAAGATCGTCCGGATCTTCAACACCTACGGTCCGAGAATGGCCCTCGGTGACGGGCGGGTGATCAGCAACTTCATCGTCCAGGCCCTGAGGGGGGAGGACATCACCGTCTACGGCGACGGGACCCAGACCCGGTCGTTCTGCTACGTCGACGACATGATCGAGGGCCTCGTCGGGATGATGGAATCCCCGAAGGGGTTCACCGGCCCGGTGAACATGGGAAATCCTGAGGAATTCTCCATTCTCAAGCTGGCCGAGACCATCGTCTCGATGACCGGATCCCCGTCGGGGATCGTTCACAAGCCCCTTCCCCCGGATGACCCGGTTCAGCGCCGCCCCGACATCGGGCTCGCGGAGAGGCGGCTCGGCTGGAAACCCCGGGTTTCCCTGGAGGAAGGACTGGAGAAAACCATCGCCTATTTCAGGACAGCGCTCCCCGGAAAGAGAAGCGGCGCGGGGAGGCGCCGGAGAAGTTCATGACCTTTGAAAAACACATCCTGTGCATCGGCGCCGGCTATGTCGGCGGCCCCACCATGGCCATGATCGCCTGCCGGTGCCCCCGGTACCGGGTCACCGTCGTGGACGTCAACCGGGAGAAGATCGACCAGTGGAATTCGGACGAACTCCCCATCTACGAACCGGGGCTCGACGAAATCGTACGCGCCGTCAGGGGAAAAAACCTCTTCTTCAGCACCGACATCCCCAAGGCCATCGAGGAAAACGACATCATCTTCGTCAGCGTCAACACGCCCACGAAGAACTACGGCGTCGGGGCGGGCATGGCGGCGGATCTCCAGTTCTGGGAAAAGACCGCCAGGGAGATCCTGAAATACTCGAAATCCCCGAAGATCGTCATCGAGAAGAGCACCCTTCCCGTCAAGACGGCCCTCGCCATGGAGCGGATCCTGAACAGCAACCACCACGGCATCGCCTTCGACGTCCTCTCGAACCCCGAGTTCCTCGCGGAAGGCACGGCCGTCCGGGACCTGACCAGCCCGGACCGGGTTCTCATCGGGTCGGAGGAGACGGAGCGGGGCCTTCGCGCCAGGGACATCCTGGTCGAAATTTACGCCAACTGGGTTCCCCGGGAGCGGATCCTCACCTCCAACATCTGGAGCAGCGAGCTTTCCAAGCTCGTTTCGAACGCGTTTCTCGCCCAGAGGATCTCCTCCATCAACGCCATTTCCGCCCTCTGCGAAAAAACCGACGCCGACATCACCGAGGTGTCCCGGGCTGTGGGCACGGACAGCCGGATCGGACCGAAATTCCTGAACTCGAGCGTCGGGTTCGGCGGCTCCTGCTTCAAGAAGGACATCCTCAACCTGGTGTATCTCTGCAGGCATTACGGGCTCAACGAGGTGGCCGACTACTGGGAGGGTGTCCTGAAGATCAACGACTACCAGCAGGACCGTTTCGTCCTGACCATGATCGACGCCATGTTCAACACCCTCTCGGGGAAGAAGATCTGCGTGTGGGGGTTCGCCTTCAAGGCGGACACGGGGGACACCCGGGAAAGCCCGGCCATCCGCATCACGAAGAGGCTCGTCGAGGAGAACGCCCTGGTCATCGTATCGGACCCGAAGGCCCTGAAGAACGCCCGGGCGGACCTTTGCGGCCTGGAGGACCGGGTCTCCTTCGTGGAGGACCCCATGGAGGCGGTGAAGGGGTGCCACGCCCTTTGCGTCCTCACCGAGTGGGACCTTTACCGGCACCAGGATTTCGAGGCCGTTTACGCCTCCATGGCGAAGCCGTCCTTCCTCTTCGACGGGAGGAACATCCTGGACCACGGGAAATGCTTCCGGATCGGATTCAACGTCTATCCCATCGGGAAACCCCCGATGACGCATTTTCAATGAACGGCGCGGCAGCCGTCCGAAGCGGAAGACTCCCGGGACACATCCCGATTCCACGCATGGAAAAGATCTCATGATTCTTGTCACCGGCGCCGCCGGATTCATCGGATTCCACCTCGCGAGGCGACTCCTCCGGGAGGGGGAAACCGTCACCGGCATGGACAATCTGAACGACTACTACGACGTGTCGCTGAAAGAGGCACGCCTCCGCCTCCTGAGGGAATTCCCCCGCTTCTCCTTTCACAGGATCGACCTTTCCGACCGCGCGGCCATGGAAGGCCTGTTCCGCTCCCTGCCCGGGAGCGGCGAAACGACGGTGGTCCACCTGGCGGCGCAGGCGGGCGTGCGTTACTCCCTCGTCCATCCCCGGGCGTACACGGAAAGCAACGTCTCGGGATTTCTGAACGTGCTCGAGGGATGCAGGGCGCTGCGGGTCCGCCATCTCGTCTTCGCCTCCTCCAGCTCCGTGTACGGCGGAAACACGAAAATGCCCTTTTCCGTCCACGACAACGTGGACCATCCGGTGAGCCTTTACGCCGCCACGAAAAAGGCGAACGAACTCATGGCCCACGCCTACGCGGTCCTCTTCGGAATCCCCTCCACGGGGCTTCGCTTCTTCACGGTCTACGGGCCCTGGGGCCGCCCCGACATGGCCCTTTTTCTTTTCACCCGGGCCATCCTGAACGGCAAGCCCGTCGATCTCTACAATTACGGCCGGATGAAAAGGGATTTCACGTACATCGACGACATCATCGAGGGGGTCGTCCGGGTCATGCAACGGATCCCCGAAGGGAAAGCCTCCCCGGAAGGGTCTTCGCCGGACCCGGGAACGAGCTTCGCGCCTTACCGGATCTTCAACATCGGGAACGGCACCCCCGTCGATCTCATGGAATTCCTCGGAACCCTCGAAAGGGTCCTCGGCAGGACGGCGGAGAAGATCCTGCTTCCCATCCAGCCGGGCGACGTGGAAGCGACCTTCGCCGACGTGGCGGACCTCGCCGGGGAAACGGGGTTCAGGCCCCGCACCCCCGTCGAGGAGGGAATCGGAAGGTTCGTCGACTGGTACCTCTCCTATTACGGGGACAATGCGGGGAAAGGGGGGTCCCCCCGTCCGGACTGACGGAGCGCGGGAATCCGCCGGAAACGATAAAAACCATTACACCCGGAGGTGTTCATGAAAGGAATCATCCTCGCCGGAGGAGCCGGAACGAGGCTTTACCCCATCACGCAGGTGGTGAGCAAACAGCTCCTTCCCATCTACGACAAGCCCATGATCTATTACCCCCTGTCCGTTCTCATGCTCTCGGGAATCCGGGAGATCCTCATCATCAGCACGCCCCAGGACCTTCCCAGGTTCCGTGAGCTTCTCGGCGACGGCGCCCGTTGGGGTCTCCATTTCACCTATGCCGAACAGCCGCGCCCGGAGGGCCTCGCACAGGCCTTCATCATCGGGAGGGATTTCGTGGGGAAGGATTCCTCGTGCCTGATCCTGGGAGACAACATCTTCTTCGGCCACGGAATCACAGAGAAGCTCCGGAGGGCCGCGGTCCGGGAGAAGGGCGCCACCGTTTTCGGGTACTGGGTGAAGGACCCGGAGCGTTACGGCGTCGTGAGTTTCGACGACAGGGGAAAAGCCTCGGAAATCGTGGAAAAGCCGAAAGAGCCCCGGTCCAACTGGGCGGTGACGGGTCTTTATTTCTACGACAACCGCGTCCTCGACATCGCGGAAAATCTGAAACCGTCCCCCCGGGGGGAGCTGGAAATCACCGACGTGAACCGGATCTATCTCGAGATGGGCGAACTCACCGTCGAAAAGCTCGGACGGGGCATCGCATGGCTGGACACGGGAACCCACGAGACCCTGCTCGAAGCGTCGAGCTTCATCGAGGCCATCGAGAGAAGGCAGGGCCTCAAGATCGCCTGCGTCGAGGAAATCGCCTACCGGATGAAATTCATCGGCGCCGGGGAACTGGAAAAACTCGCCCGGCCTTATCGGAACAACGGCTACGGGCAGTACCTGCTCAACCTTCTGAAAGGGGACCTGCCGTAAGGCCCTTCCGGGGGATCTCCCCTGCGGCCCCTCCGCCCGGCGGGGGGGCCGGGAAAGGTCATATACAGCCTCTGCGGCCGAGGGAGCGCTCCAGTTCGGCGATGCCCCGGAGCTTCTCCACCGTCTCCCGGAGGGCGTCCACGGTGCGGTCCATCTCTTCCAGGGTGCTTCCCCGGCCGAGGCTGAAACGGACACTCCCGGCGGCCCATTCCCGGGGAACGCCGAGGGCCTCCATGACGTGGGATACCTCCACCGTTCCCGCCGTGCACGCCGAACCCGCCGAAACGGCGATCCCCATCCGGTCCAATTCCGAAACGATCTGCTCCGCCGGCAATGCCCGGAAGGAAACGTTCAGGATGTGGGGAAGGGCCTCTTCGCCGTCCCCCCCGTTCCTCCGAGTCTCCCCGATTTCCTCCTCGATACGGGACGCGAGATAATACCGGAGTTCCTCGAGATGCTCCCTCTGCGAGGAAAGGTCCCGGAGGGCGATTTCGCAGGCCTTCCCGAACCCGGCGATCCCCGGGACGTTCTCCGTGCCCGGCCGCAGTCCTCGTTCATGCCCCCCGCCGTGCAGGACGGGGGCGAGGCCGGCGCCCCGCCGGACGAAAAGGGCCCCCACGCCCTTGGGACCGTAAATCTTGTGGCCCGACAGGGTGAGAAAGTCGACAGGGAAGCCTCCCACGTCCACGGGGATCTTCCCCGCCGTCTGAACGGCGTCCGTGTGGAACGGGATTCCCCGTTCCCGGGCCAGGGCGGCCGCCCCGGCGACGGGTTCCAGGGTCCCGATCTCGTTGTTCCCGTGCATGACGGTGACGAGGATCGTCCGGTCCGTCAGGATGTCCCGGAGCATCCCCAGGTCGATCCGTCCGCGGCCGTCGACGGGAAGCACGGTGACCGCATACCCCATCCGTTCCAGGTGCCGGCAGGGATTGAGGACGGCGTGGTGCTCCACCGCCGTCGTGACGATGTGGCTTCCCCGGTCCATCCGGGCCAGGGCGGCCCCCAGGACGGCGAGATTGTCCGCTTCCGTGCCGCCGGCGGTGAAAACGATCTCGTCGGGCCGCGCCCCGATGAGGGCGGCCACCCGTTCCCGGGCGGTTTCCACGGCCTTTTTCGCCTCGCCCCCGGACCGGTGAAGGCTCGACGGGTTCCCGTAGAACTCCCGGATGAAGGGCATCATTTCCTCGATCACCTCGGGATGAACGGGAGTGGTCGCCCCGTGGTCGAGATAAATCATAAGCCCGCCTTATTTCCCCTGGAACACGGGGTTTCGTTTTTCCAGGAAGGCGCTCACGGCCTCTCCCATGTCCTGCGAATTGAGAAGGACCATGTTCCGGCTGATCGCCAGCTCCATCCCCTTCTCCACGTCCACGTACCGGCTGAAATTCAGAACCTCCTTGGTGGCGCTCACGGCGAGGGGTGCGTTTCCCGCGATCTCCCGGGCCAGCTTCAGGGCTCCCGACTCCATTTCCTCCCGGCCGGGATACACGGCGTTGACGAGTCCCATCCGTTCCGCCTCCCGCGCCGTGTAATGCCGGGCCGTGTACGCCATCTCCCTTGCGAACCCCTGCCCGACGATGAGGGGAAGGCGCTGGAGGACCCCCATGTCCGCGACAAGGCCGATGGCGGCCTCCCGCAGGGAAAAGGCGGCGTCCTCGGTGCAAAGCCTGATGTCGCAGGCGCAGATGATGTCGAGACCGCCTCCGATGCACATCCCGTTCACCGCGGCGATGACCGGTTTCGGACAGGTCTCGAGGGCATCGCAGCAGTCGAAAAGGGCCCGGAGCCGGTCGGGAAAATGAAGAGCGGACCGGGCCGAACCGTCGAAACCGTCCGACAGGATGTCCTTCAGATCGAGACCCACCGAGAAGACCCTTGCGTCGCTCTTCAAAACGATCGCCCGGACGTCCTCCCGCGCGCCGAGTTCCCCGACGGCGGCGGCCATCTCCCCCGCCAAGGCCAGGTTGAGCGCATTCAGGCTTTTCAGCCGGGCAAGGGTGAGGACGGCGACGTTCCCGTCAACGCTCACTTTTACGTGTTCGAAATCCATTGCGTATTCCCCCGTTTCGAAGTGTTTTACTGCGATCCGCCGCCGGGCGACTCTCCCAGCGCAAGGCGGCAAAGGTCAACGATCCCGTGATTCTTCAGACCCGCGCCGGCGCAGGAAGGACCCCTGGCGTCCAGGCCCATAGGACAGAGATACGCCATGGCCTGCGCCCCGCTTTGGACCGCGTCCCGGACGTTTTCCTCCCGGAGCCCGGGAAATTTCACACCCCGCTTTACCATGCCTTTCATGTCCTGTCCACGGCACAGGGATTCCTCCCGGTCACTCCCCCTTTTTTCCGGAGTTTCAGAATTTCCCTCGCCTCGTCCGGGGTCGCCGGTTCGAGATCGAACTCGCCCATGATGCGCACCATCTTCTCGACGAGTTCGGCGTTGCTCTTGCACGGCACCCCCTTCGACAGGTAGAGGTTGTCCTCCATCCCGACGCGGACGTTTCCGCCCAGGAAGAGCGCGGTGGCGCACATGGGAAATTCCATCCTCCCCGCGCTCAGGACGGACCAGTTGTAGTTTCCCTGCCCGAAGAGGCGGTCCGCCGTCTGGTGGAGATGCATGAGGTCGTAAACCGTGCCGCCGATACCCCCCAGGATGCCCGTGACGAACTGGAGGAAAACGGGGGCTTCCAGGACGCCCTTCTTCAGGAGGTACCGGACGTTGTAGAGGTGTCCCACGTCGTAGATCTCGAGTTCCGGTTTCGTGCCGTTTTCCTTCATGATCCGGCACATGCCCTCCATGGTCTTGAACGTGTTGACAAAAACGAAATCGTGGGTGGCGCTCACGTAGGGCACTTCCCAGGCGAATTTCGCGTCCTTCAGCATGCCCGCCAGGGGGAAGATTCCGAAATTGATGCTCCCTGCGTTCATGGAGGAAAGCTCCGGCCTGAAGGCGGGAACCACCGACGCCCTCTCCTCCACGGTCATCCCCACACCCCCGCCGGTGGTGATGCACAGGAGAACATCCGACTCGGACCGGATCCTGTCCAAGATCCCCTTGAGGATTTTCAGGTCCGACGTCGGCCTCCCGTCCTCGGGACTCCGCGCATGGATGTGGACCGACGCCGCTCCCGCCTTCGCCGCATCGATGGCCTGCCGTGCGATGTCCCCGGGCTTCCACGGCAGGTAGGGGGAAAGGCTCGGCGTGTGAATGGATCCGGTAATGGCGCAACTCACGATTCTCTTATTCGACATGACTCGTATCCTCTCTTGCTCGAGATTCCACGGGCGACACCCATTCCGGATCATAAGAAGCATAAAAAATGCCACCGTCCCGGGAATCCCCATGCCCCTGAAATTCCAGGGGATTGTCTCTGCGGGGGATTCCCGGAGGCGGCGGCGGGAAGATGAAAACTGTCAACATTCGGACAAAAGTTCAGATACCGTCGGACCGCTCCCCTACCACCCCTTGGTCCACATGTCCTCGTCCTCGTAAACCTTCTCGTCCACGGCATGGGATTCCTGGGCGTCATCCTCGATCATTCTTCCGGAGATCCGGTCCTTCAGGACCTCGTCGTAATATTCATGCTGGATGAGAAGGTTCATGATCTCGTTCGTCCCCGTCCAGATCTGGATGAGACGGGCGTCCCGGACCATCTTCTCGATGGGAAACACGTTCGTGTAGCCGATCCCGCCGACAATCCGCATGGCGATGTTGCACACTTCCCAGGCCGTGTCCGTGGCGAATTTCTTTGCCTCGCTGACGAGCCTCCTCGCCGCGGGCACGCGGGCCTCCACCGCCTTCCCGGCGGCGATGGTGATCGCCCTCGCCGCGTCGAGCCGGGTGACAGCCTCGGCCACCTGAAAGCTCACCCCCTCGAAGCACCGGATTTTCTGGCCGAAAGCCTTCCTCCGGTCACTGTAACGGACGGCCACCTCCAGGGGCGCCCGGGCGATACCCAGCGAGGCGCCGGCCGAGGTCATCCGCTCGGGCACCATCATGGTGTTGAAGATGTGGGCCCCCTGGTGGAGTTCCCCGATGAGGTTCGATTCGGGCACCTTGACGTCCCGGAAGAGAAGCCTGCCCGTCCCGCCGCCCCGGGTTCCGAGAAGGCCGTAGAGATACTTGGCTTCCACGCCGGGCCGGTCGGCCTCGATGAGGATCAGGCTGATCCGTTCGTGGGGTTTTCCCTCGGGATTCGTGTTGCAGTAGACGATGAAGAAGTCCGCCCCGTCGGCGGCGACGACGAACCGCTTCTGTCCCCGGATGGTGAAATACCCGTCCTTCAGTTCCGCCCGGGTGGTGGCGCCGAAGAAATCCGACCCGCCCCGCGGCTCGGTGAGCGCCTCCGCGGAGACGAGGTCCCCCTTCAGCATGGGCTTCAGGAACTTTTCCTTCAGCTCGTCCGAACCGAAGACGTTCAGGGCCTCGCCGACGATGGAGGGCATGGCGAAGGCGCATCCCAGGGCGGTCCCCAGGACCCCGATTTCCTCCAGGGCGGCCACCTCGGCGGCCCAGCCGAGGCCCCGCCCGCCGTATTTCACGGGAAACCGCAGGCCGAGCAGGTTTCTTTCCCCCAGGGCCTTGACGTATTCCCGGGGATACCGGATTTCGTCCCGGTCCATCTTCTTCACGAGATCCGGGGACACTTCATTTTTCACGAATTCCCGCACCTCCTCCCGGAGGGCGATCTCTTCACGGGTCAGCAGAACGTCTGGAAGCATGGGTTCCTCCTTCTCACGATCATGGGTCCCGCCCGGGAAGGCCCGGGACGAGAGTTATCGGTTGCGGCCCGCGCCCCGCGTCCTTTTCGGACCCGGGCGCCGGCGGGCATTTTCCTCCGGGACCACTCCTTTCCGATTCCGGCAAGCCGTTCGGCGGCCTTCCGGGCGCACCGCACGAGCGCCCCGGATCGTTGGAGCTTGGCCCCGTTCACCGGTCCGCCGGTCAGGGCGCTTCGCGCGACCAGGAGCCGGTGAAGCCCTCAAAGGTCCCGGCGGATCGGGATTGCATGCACCTTAAAAAAACCGGCCCTGAAGGGCCGGACTACGGAAACAAGAGATTCACCCCCCGTCCCCGGAGGTCAGGATCATGAGTCAAAAGAGTATCTCATGGGGGAAAGGGATTCGGACTTTTTTAAAGGATAACCTTGACGACGGTAGTGAGGGAAACGATCCCCCGGAAGGGGAATCCTTTTCCGTGGATCCTTACTGCTGCGTATCGGCGCCGTTTCCGCCGATCGGGTCGAGGCGGGCGATCCTCCCCTTCTTTTCGCCTTTCGACTTCAAGAGCAGCATGTCCGCCTTTCTGACGAAATCCTCTCCGCCGCTTTTCCGGGTGTAGGCCGCCACGCCGCAGCTTGCCGAGACACCGACCACCTGGTTTCCCCCGTCATCGCGGAGCGGAAGGGTATCCAGGGCGGCGTTCATCCTGCGGGCAACGACCTCCGCCATATCGGCGGAGCTTTCGGGAAGAAGGATGGCGAACTCGTCGCCGCCGTAACGGAAGGGGATGTCCGACTTTCGGATGACATCCCGGATCAGGTTCCCGAAACGGCGAAGGATCTCGTCCCCCATATAGTGACCGTATGTGTCGTTGTAGAGCTTGAAATCATTGATATCGATCATGATAATCGAAAGGTCGTGACCGTACCGGTCGGCCCTGCTGACCTCCTCGGCGAGCCGGAAGTCGAAATAGCGCCGGTTGTACAGGGAGGTGAGTTCATCGGTGAAGGAAAGCTCGTACAGTTTCTCGCTCGTCTGGATCAGCCGGTCGGAATAATGAAAGACTTTCCCCATCCTGTCCTCGAGTTCGCCTCGCAGGTGGAGAAAGGCCTTCCGCAGGGCAAGGACCTCGTTCTGCTCCGGCGGATCCTCCGGCAGACCGGCCGCCCCGGCCGTTCCGGCAGCCCCGTTCCGGACTTCCCTGGCAAGCGCTTCCAGGGAGAGGATCCAGCGGTGCACCAGGAAAAAACCCAGGAAGGGAAGCCCAAGCATGGCAAGAATGCACAGGGTGAAGATCAACGCGAGGGAATTCACCTGTTCCCCGCTCAGGACGGGAAGAACATGGTTGAAAGTGAAATAGAGCAGGATGAGGAGCGGAAGAACCGCCGACAGAAAGAAGAATACGACAATGCTTCTTCTTGCCTTTTCCCGGGTGAGGGAGGTCAGAATCTTTATCATTGCCGACATAGCACGCTTTTCATCATGCGCAATGCCCCCTCCTCCGGGCGGGACCGATGTTACAGGATATTTCCGTACATTTCAAGCGCTTTCAGAAAAAGGCGGTGTGGTTCCCCGCGGCAGCCTTCCGTTCCTTATGTAAACGATCTTTCGAAGAGTTCACGGATCGCCCGCTTCCCGTTCTCCTGAAGAAAGCGCGTCCCCGTCCCGGTAAAACGAACGCTGTCGATGACCGGTTCATCGTCCTTGCCGCATACCGCCCAGTCCATGCGGTCCCAGCGGAACCAGGCATCCCGTTTCTGGTCGAACACGTGGAGAGGTTTGTTGCAGAGTTTGCTGAACTCGGCGCCCCATCCGGTGCCGCCCTTGACGGTTCTGTCCTCCAGGATTTCACCGATCACGAAGATCTCCCGCCCGTAGTTGACCTGATACCAGATGCTCTGGAGAATCTTCCGGAACGTGGGGTTGTCCGTGTAACGGCGGTTCATCAACCGGGAGACGTACTCCAGGCTGACGTCCCCGTTTTTCAACTCTTCCTCGTTGAGGACCCGGAGCCCTCGCCGGCGGACGATGTTGTGTCCGTCAAACGTGAAATTCACCTCGTCGATCCCGCACCGTTCCGCGTTCTCGCCGAATTCCGCCTCCGCACCCCCTGCACCGCCGCTGAAAAGAGTCACATCTTCCTTTTTCATACCCGATCCTTCCTTCATGGATGTCCACGAGGTCCTCGAAAACCGGGAACCTCTAAAAATAAAAACCACAGGCGAAGCGCTGTGGTTTCATCATGGCAAGAACCCGCGTCCATATCATGAATCATCCAAAATGGAAACGTTTTTTTCCCTTCTCCGGCCGGACCGGCGCGGACCCCTGAAAATCTTTCCAAGGCGGGCACCGGATCACCGGAGAGGGAAAGTTCTGCCGGACGTCCGGCGGGATCCTGGGAATTTCATGCCTCCCGGCGGCGGGCGGCACATCCCGGCACCGGCGGCCGCATCTTCCCCGCCCTCCGTAGAACCTGTGGCAACGATCCGAATTTCTTCAATATCCAGGAAGCCCGGAAGGGCCTTCCCTCACGGGTGCGATCCAGTGGCATGGTGCTTGCTTGACAATGGTATCGGACGCGGGCCGTTCCTGAACGTCGACGTCCCGCGGGCAAGAATCCCCGGGCGGTTCGGCGATGGAACGGCGCCCCGGGAAAAAAGTCCCCAGGAGGCGGGAGATGTCTGTCATTCCCCAGGTACAGGACTCGAGAGTCTTTTCCGTGCTGAAGATCGACGACCGGTGGTACGCATCGTCCTATTCCGGCGCGTCGATGGCCGAGATCCAGGACGACGGCACCCTCGGTTCGTGGTTCCGGGCCAATGCGAACCTCGACGTTTCAGAACAATACGTCAATCAACGGCCGGTCACGAACGACACCGGAACGTCTTCGGGCTGTTCGTCCTCGGCCGTGTACACCGTGACGTACGATCCCGACCTTCACGGGTGGGAGGACATCACGAGGGACGAGTACGGAAGACTTTCGGGCAAGCACTCCCGCTGTTACGCCTGTTCCTGCCAGTCCACGCCCCGGTGGAGCTCCCTGTCCCTGTGGACCGGTTCAGCCGCGGAGGAGGCGGAGGTGGCCGCGATCGAAGAAACGGCCGCGGCCGGATCGGAGGAGACGTTGCCCTCGGATGCCTGTGCCTGCAACGGGTCGTCCTCGACGACGGACGACACCGGAGGAACGGAAGCCTTCGATTCCCGGGAGGAAACCGTCATGGCAACGGCAAGCGGCTCCACAGCGGAAAGCGACGCGGACCTTTCCTATGTGGGAGACGTGATCTCGCGACAGCTCGCGGCGCTCAAGTCGACCGCCGCATACATGCAGGCGGTCCGGAACGCGTCGACGGACGTCAATTCGGTGATCGATCTCTTCGACGGCGACACCGCATAATTCCGGGTCCGGCCCCCGCAGCGGGACCGGCCCGCCCGCAGGTCTACACCGACATTCCGGCCTTGAACCCCTCCTCCACGGCATCCCGGATCATACGGGCCCTGACGCAGTCCCCCACGGAACGGACGTCGGGGGCGCAGTCCCCGAACACGCAGGTCTTCTCCGGGTCTGTCCGGAACCCCACCGCAAGGACCACCGTGTCCCCGGCAATGAAATCGGGCCCGCCCTTCCGGAGGACCTTCACGCCCCTGTCCGTGATCTCTTCCACCCGGACATGCGTTTCCATTCCCACGCCCTCCTTTTTCAACCGTCCGAGGAAAAAGGGCCGGTAGGTGGGAGAAACATTCTCCGCCATGCGTTCCAGCATCTCCAGGACCAGGACCGACGTGACGCCTTCCCCGTGTTCGAGGAGAAATTCCGCCGTCTCGAGGCCGACCATGCCGCCTCCCACGATGATCACGGCCCCCTTTGCCGCCTTCCGGCCCGTGAGGACGTCCTCCGCCTGCACGACATGGGCTCCTCCCACGCCGGGGATTCCGGGAACGATGGGCTCGGCGCCCGTTGCCACGATCAGTGCGTCGGGGGCCTCCTTTTCGACGGTCCCGGTTCCGAGGGTTTCACCGAGACGCACCCGGACCCCCGCCTTTTTCATCCGGGCCGCCATGCTCCGGACAAGCGTCCCGATCTCGCCCTTGAAGGGCGGGATGGCCGCCGTGAGAAGCCTGCCCCCGAGGGCGTTTTCCTTCTCGAAAAGGGTCACATCGTGGCCCCTTTCCGCCGCAGTGAGGGCCGCCTCCATGCCGCCGGGCCCCCCGCCGGCGACGAACACCTTCCTTTTGCGGGAAGCCGGCCTCGGTACCGTTTCCGCCTCTCTCCCCGCCCGGGGATTCACCGTACAGAACGTGGCAAAGGATTTCCCCCAGTTCTTGTAGGTGCCCATGATCTCCGCCAGGCAGTTGGAGCAGGCCAGGCAGGGGACGATTTCGTCCGTCCTGCCCTCCCGGGCCTTGTTCGGCAGTTCCGGGTCGGCGAGAAGGGCCCGCGCCATGCCTGTGAGATCGGCTTTTCCTTCCGCAAGGATCTTCTCGGCCACGAAGGGATCGTTGATCCGGTTGGCTGCGATCACCGGGATGCCGGCCTGTTCCCGGATCCCCGCGGCGAGATGGGCGAAAGCGCCCTTGGGCAGCGACGGCGCCACCGTGGGAATGGGCGATTCGTGCCAGCCCGTGTACACGTCGATGAAGGAAACACCCGCCTTCTCCAGGGCCTTCGCCACGATTTTCGACTCCTCGAGTTTATGCCCCCCGGGCATCTGTTCCTCGATGTTGAGGCGGCACCCGACGGGAAAGTCCTTCCCGGCCTCCCGCTGCACCGCTTCGACGATTTCGAGTACGATCCGCATCCGGTTTTCCAGGCTCCCGCCGTAATCGTCCTCGCGCCGGTTGGTGATGGGGGAAAGAAAACGGTTGAGGAGGTAGCCCCCGCCGACGAGGATTTCCACCGCGTCGAATCCCCCTTCCCGGGCCCGGCGGGCCGCCCGCCCATACTCCTTTACGATGAAGCGGATCTCCTCAACCGTGAGGACCCTCGGGACGGCCCGCATCATCTGGTTCAGCACCGGCGACGGGCCCACCACTTCCGGCACGCCGTCCCCGAAAATCACGTGATAGGAAATGATGAGCTGGGCCGCCGCTTTCGATCCCTCGCCCCGGATCCGCGCCGTCAGCTCCCGCACGGGAGAAATGAAACGATCGTCGAAGAGTCCCGGTTCCACGGGAGACCCCGCGCGGACGGGCGAAAAGGGAATGTCGATCAGCCCGGCGCCGCCTTTCGCCCTCTCGGCGAAAAAGTCGATGAACCGCCGGCCCACCGTTTCGTCCGGTTCGGTATAACCCGTGGTCATGGGAAGCATGACGATCCGGTTTCTGACTTCCATCCCCCCGATCCGGACCGGCGTGAACAGGTGTCTGAATTCCATTTTCCGCCCCCTTTTCGTGATTGTGGTCAGCCTTCCCCTGTCCCCGTTCGATCCCGGGATGAGCTGGGGAAGATACGACATCCTGTTTACAACAGGATCGCGTTCCGCTTCAATCCCTTTTCCGACCTTGACGGCTTCCGGGGAAAATCCGTCATGAGACCATGTGGTAAAACAAAACGGGTGCCGCCTCCCGCAAGGAGCGACACCCGTTCTCTTTCCCGCCGATCCGGTCCCCCCGTTTTCGGGAGGCCCTGCCCACACCGTTTTTCTACCGGTTTCCCTCCCGCCGCCGCATCCGGAGGACGGAGGCGGCACCGACGAGAACCGTGAGGACGATCATCCCCCACGCGTTCAGGGTCGGGATGGCCTGTCCCCCTCCCTTTTCACGGACGCTGAAGTTCATCCCATTCGATGTTTTCCCGGACTGCCCCGCCGTCCCCGGGTTGTACACCGTCACCAGGTGCCGTCCCGGCGCGGCCAGATCCGAGGCGGGCAGAACGGCGGAAAGTTCCGTCCCGCTTCTCACGCGGGTCGTCTTCCGTTCCTTCCCGTCCCAGAGCACCCGGGCATCCCCCGAAAAATTCCTGCCCGCCACCGACAGGGTCACCTCGGGATCCCCCGCAACTGCGAAGGAGGGGGAGATCCCCGTCACCACCGGCGTGGGAACCTCGTCCGGCGACGATTTTTTGATCGTGAAGACGGTGCCGTTCGACACCTTCTCTTCGCCGTTTTTCACCGTCACTGTCGCGGTGCCCGGCTTCGAAACGTCCGTCGCCGGGATGGATGCGGCAAGGGCCGTGGCACTCTCGTACCGCGTCTGCCGGTCTTCGCCGTTCCAGCGCACCACGGAGCCTTTCGCCGATCCCGAGGCGCCCACGAACCCCGTTCCCTCCACCTTGAGGGTGAACTGCGGTCCGCCGGCCTTCTTCGAGGACGGATCCAGCTTCGTCACCGTCGGAACGGGATACTCCATCCTCACTTCGAAGGACACCGGCTCCGATTCCCCGCCGCCGGGCGTATACACCGTCACCGGCACCGTTTGCGCCTCCGACAGCCGGGACTTGGAGATCTCCGCCGTAAGCTCCCGGGAACTCACACAGGTCGTCGGCAATGCCTCCCCTCCCCAGCGGACCACCGAACGCTTCCCGTCGCCGCCGATCCCGTAGAAATCATGGCCCCGGACGGTCAGCACGAACCCTTCCGACCCAGCCATGGCAAAAGCCGGCTTCAGGCTCTCGATCGCCGGACGGGGAGGAACGGCCAGGATCTTGAACTCTTTCGTCTCCGATGTCCCGCCGCAGGCCTCGGGCGTGAACACCGTCACCGGCACCGTCCCCGCCGATGGGATCCGCCCGGCCGGAACGGTCGCCGCGATCCGGGTGCCGTTCCCGCCGGTTCGTTCCAGGGTCTCCCCGTTCCAGCGGACGGCGCTACGGGAAACGAACGACGACCCCTGCGCCGACAGCGTGAACGACGGCCCGCCCGCCACCGCGAAGGGCGGCTCCAGCCCGTCCAGGACCGGCACCGGCGCGCACTCCATCACCTGAAGCACCTTCGGCTCCGACGTCCCGCCGCCGGGCTCGGGATTCACCACCCGCACCTCGAAGCTCCCGTTCCCGGCGATGCACCCTGCGGGAACCGTCACTTTAAGCTCCGTCGCCGTCCGTTCGTGGGGCGTCAGGTCCTTCTCCCCGAACCGCACCAGGGACGTCGACACGAAACCTTCCCCCGTCAGGGCAAGTTCGAACGCCGCCCCGCCCCGCGCCGCCGTCTCCGGCGAGATCCCCTCCAGGACCGGCGCCGGCGCCAGGAAGTGGACCACCATCGGCTCCGATTTCCCGCCTCCCGGTTCGGGGTTCACCACGCGAACCGTGGCAATCCCGGGATCACGGCGCAACTCCGGGGGAATCACAGCCCAGTCGAACGTGTCAGTGCTGACCACGGTCAATTCATTATCCAGCACTTTTCCATTCCATTCCAGTTTCGCCATGTCTGCAAAGTCCTTCCCATGGATACACAATGGATAATACGCATTCGTATCCGACGACACGGGATACTTGTTATACTCAAAAACTTTCCGGATCACTGGAATCGGGTTCTTCTCCAGAACCCTGATGGTCACCGAATTCGAATCATACACGGCATCACCAACTCTAGTTCTCAAACGGAATTCAATAGTCTCCAATTCCGAGAACTCTTCAAAAGGAATTAATGCCATTAAAGTATCTATAGTATTATGACTGACCGTAATGATTCCTAACCCTTCCTTCCCGTTCCAGACGTAACCTGTTCTGTTATTGGTGTCTTCCTGCTTCAGAAGGTTGCATGCTTCAACCATCAAATAATAATTCTCATCCGCTTTCAGAATGTATTCCTGTTTAACTTTCTTCAGAATCGGAACATTCTCATCCGCAATATAAAATTTAAGCGACTGGGACACCATCTCCCCACCGTTCCCGTCGGGAACTGAAACAGTCACGTCTGCGATTCCCGGATCTTTGATGTCATCCGCTGATACTTGGACATCATAAAATGTTGTTATTTCATCGACGGATCTTTTCTCAATGATGGGAAGTTCCTTTTTGTTCCATCGTATCGCAGTATGGGGATCTTTAGCATTTCGCGTTCTCAATGTCAGAACAAAACCCTCCCCTCCAGCCTTTCTGTAGACGGGTGAAATCTTGTTCAGCTCCACGTCCCAGTATGACTGGCCCGGACTGGGATCCGAAAGACTCTCTCCCGCCAGTTCCCCGGAAAGCCTATCGACTCCCATCGATGCAGCGGACCGGGAACGATCCAGCGACGGACCCATACCGTTCCCCGTGATGGAGAATTCCAAATCGTTGGATGTCCCACCAGCCGGCGCTGGGGTAAAAACCGTCACCCAGGCATCTCCCGCAGATCCGATCAGTTCCGCAGGCACCCATGCTCTGAGCTTGCCCGTATGGATATATTCCGTTTTCAGTGCCGCCTGATCATTCCATCTCACAACTGAGGACAGGGCAAAATGTTGACCCCACACCGTCAGAGAGAATGCCTCTCCTCCGGCGACAGCACTGGACGGCTCCAAGATATCGAGTATAGGTATTGGATTACGCAAGGTTACGACAAATTCGCGTACTTTCGACTCTCCCCCCTCCGGGCCCGGGGTGAACACCGTCACCGTGTTTTTGGATTCCTCGGCCACGTCCCCCGCCTCGATAAACGCCTGAAGCTCCCCGGCGCCTTTGTATTCCGTCTCCCGTTTCTCCCCGTTCCAGCGGACCTCCGAATCGGTCGAAAAATCCGATCCGTAAACCGTCATCCGGAACCCGTCGCCTCCCGGGTGAACCCAGTCGGGTACGATCTCATCGAGAACGGGAGGTTTCCGTTGCAGGATCTTGAATTCAAGGGGCTCCGATTCCCCGCCGCCGGGCGTGTACACCGTCACCGGCACCGTTCCCGGCTCCGACAGCCGGGACTTGGAGATCTCCGCCGCAAGCTCCCGGGAACTCACATACGTCGTCGGCAGGTCCTCGCCGTCCCAGCGAACCACCGAACACTCCCCGGGGGTGCCGATCCCGTAAAAATCACGGCCCCGGACGGTCAGTATGAACCCCTCCGAACCAGCCATGGCGCAGGCCGGCTCCAGGGTCTCGATCACCGGACGGGGAGGTACGGCCAGGATCTCAAACGCCTTCGCCTCCGACGTCCCGCCGCCGGGCCCGGGGGTGAACACCATCACCCGGACTTCCCCGATGTCCGCGATGTCCTGTGCCGGAATCGACGCCAAAAGCTCCGTCCCGGAAACGAATTCCGTCGGCCGGTCCGAACCGTTCCAGCGCACCGTCGAAGACTCCACGAAGCCGCTTCCCGTCGCTTTCAGGGCGAACGACGGACCGCCGGCGACCGCCGAAGAGGGCTCCAGCAAAGACAGGACCGGCACGGGGTTGGAAGACGTCGAGAAAAACGCCTTCACGTTCCTGTCGCCCGTCAGGGTCACCGAAAGGGGATTTTCCGTCTTCCGCTCGCCATCGACATCCCAGCCGTCAAGGACGTAACCCGGGGCGGCGGCGGCCGTCAGGGTCACCTCCGTGCCGCTCCTGAACGCGGCGCGGCATGCCGTCCCGGTACAGTCGATCCCGGGGGGCTCCGAAACAACCGTCCCCTCGCCCGTTTGCGTCACCGTCAGGACGGGGCTCGGCCCGAGTGAAGCCTCCACGCGGGCGAGCAACCCGTCCGTTTTCGGCTCGTCGACGCTTCCTCCGCAGACATAGACCGTCTTGCCGTCGGGATGAACCGCCACGCCTTTACAGTAGCCGTCACGCCCGGAAGGAGAGACGAAGGTCGCCCCGATCCGCGTCGCCAGATCGGGATTCAATCCCATGAGGAAGGCGTCATATGTCCCGTTCATCACGGGCACCGCCCCCCCGGCCGTACCGGGAAAATCAGGGGAAATGGATATCCCCCCCGCATACACGACACCATCCCCGGGACGGATCGCAAGGCAATGGAGTTCATCATCTCCCAAGCCGCCGGCGTACGTGGACCGGTGAAGAACCGAAAGATCATCGCTGAAACGGGAGACAAAGCCGTCCCTCTCGCCGCCGCTCCTTTGCTGAACCGATCCGGCGACGCCGGGAAAGTTGTCCTTTATTCTTGTCAGTCCGCCCACGAAAACGGTACCGTCAAAGGGGCTCACGGCCGCGCAGCGGATCTCGGTCCATGCGACCCCGCCGCCGAGGCAGGCCGTCCGGTAAAACCGGGTCAGCCCGGCGTCCATGCGGGTGACGAACCCCTGCATCGTGGCAAGCCCGATCGCGGTCCGAAACGCCCCCTCCGCCGCGGGAAGATCCCCCGATTTCGAAAAACCGGCAACATAGACCGACCCGTCCCCGGGATGGATCGCAACCGCCATTGCGGCGTCCTGGTCGCTTCCCCCGACGTACGAGGCCTGAAGGATTCCCTTCAGGTCGCCGGTCAGGCGGACGATGAAGCCGTCGCCCTTTCCGGGGGCGTCGGGCTGCGCCCCTCCGGCCGTTCCAAAAAATCGGGAATCCCACGTCTGGCCTGCGACATAGACCGTTCCGTCCACGGGATGGATCGCGACGGCGGTCGCCCTGCTCGGGCCGCTTTCCCCCCCCAGATACGAGGCCTGGATGAGGTTCTTCAAGTCCGCGCTCAGACGGGCGACGAAACCGTTGGTCTGGTCGCGTACGGCAGGCTCGGGCTGCGCCCCTCCCGCCGTACCCGGAAAATTTTTGGACTCCGTACACCCCGCCACGTAAACCGTCCCGTCCACGGGATGGATCGCCATGGCGGAGCCGATCCGTTCGATATCGGGGTGTTCGTCTCCGGTACCGCCGAGATAGGTGGCCTGGTGAAGAGAGGAAAGATCGCCGCTCAGACAGGCGATAAACGCATCCCGCCGTACCGATGCGGGCCGGTGCTGCGCCCCCCCGGCCGCGCCGGGGAAATCGGGGGAATTCGTGCGGCCGTAAACGTACACCTTTCCGTTCACGGGACTGACGGCAATGGAAAAAATCACATCCTCGCTGCTTCCTCCCAGTTCCAGCCACCGGAGAACGGGATCGATGACCACGGCAAACCGGGGGTCCCTTGCCCCCAGGGAAAATCCGTAGGCCATCTCCTTCCCGCCGCGCAGGACATAGGAAACGGGGACGGCGATCCTCTCGCCGTCGATTTCCTGGTATGCCGCCGGTTTCGACAGGGTCACCGTCCCGTCGCAGGTCCCGATCGCCAGTTCGCCCCCGTCCGTGACCGACAGGGACTGCCCCCCGGAAATCCCGATCCGTATCGCCGAGGGGTCCGCCGAAGGCCCGACGGTGATCAGCTTTTCCACCGTCCCGCTTTTCGCCTTCAGGCGGACGGTGACGCCGTCATAGATTTCTCCGAGGGAGACCTCTCCCCACGACGACAGGGCGGACCGCCACCGGAAGGCATTTCTCCCGAGGAAGGAAGAAACCCTCGTTGGCAGAAGCTCCCGCCCCTCCGGACGGACGGCCCTGCCGTCGAGAAAGGTCTCGGTGACCTTCCGGACCGTCCCTTTCCCGACCGGGAACACGTGCTCCACGGCCCCGCCCCGGGTCACCCGCAGGAAGCCCCCGCCGGTTCTCGCCGCGAAGGCGACCTCCTCCTCCATCTGCCCCTCGTTGGGTACGAAGAAGCAGGAAAGCGATTCCAGACGCTTCGCCGCAACCCCGCGGTCCACGGCAGACGGTGCCCGGTCTCCGGCCGCGGACAGCCCGGGAACCGCCGGAACCAGCACAGCGGCGGCGACCGCCAGGGCCGCCGCCCGGATGAATACAGGCCATCGGCCCGAAGACCGGCCCTTCCCTTTCCGCACTCCCCATTTTTTCCCGCCCGCCGGAAAAGCTTCCTCCGCTCTTGTACGCATGCCGCGAACCCCCCATTTTCCGTGTTTTTCGAACCTCCCGAAGCGCCGTCCGCGGGCATCGCCCCGTCAGCGGTTTCCGAAGGCCGTGCGTACAAGTAATACAAGGGTTGTGCCATTGGTGTAACTTATCGTATTATTTGACTTATCATAGATTTTTCGCCTTCTCCGGGAGCACCGGGGTTGCCATCCGGCGGGAAGTCTCCCCGCGGTGCCGCGACGCACGCCCCGATCCTTCTGCCCGAAGCTAACTTGCTTTCATTACTGTAGCTTTTTGAAATCATCCCCGGGGATTCCGGCCGCGGCCGACTCGGAAAACCATTTTTCAGGCGGCGGTTCCCCATTCACCAGGGTTGGCAGTTTCGGATTGGCGGTTGGCACCTCGAAGGGCAGGGTGCCGGCCGGCGGGCGGGACTCTCGAGGGAGATTCAGGGAAGGGCGCGGGCACGGGAATCCCCGTATGGGCCGCAGCGACGGCGAGATCCCAGTCCGGGAAGGAATCATCCCGTTCAGGAAATCGAGGAGGACGGCAAGACATTTCCCCGGGATCCCCGCCCCCCTCTCAGGAGGCGGAGATCCTGTCGGGCGGGTTCCCGAGCATTTCGGATGTGCGTCATTTCTGACGGCTTCGTAAAAAGCCCATATGCTGTGTTGCCCTTCTTCCCTCGTCCCTG
>ENA-UPTA01000489-UPTA01000489.1-activated-sludge-metagenome-genome-assembly--contig:-NODE-489-length-46094-cov-55.521558_pt1 | contig 46094 bp, 48 predicted proteins | sample MGYA00238184_ERZ773361 | MGnify/ENA primary metagenome ERZ773361 (study PRJEB29100, sample SAMN05720205) | activated sludge metagenome | isolation source: anaerobic digester from wastewater... | reverse complement strand
CAAGCATTTCCTCTCGGGCAATCCAAGAGTGATCGAGGTCGACGCAACAAGGTGACAGAAAAGAGATAAACTCACGAGAAATAAAGAAGTGAAATCAAAAAATGACGACAGAGATTGAAATTCCGATTGGGGAGTTACCCTCTTCAGCAAAGGCAGTATTTTCACTGCTGGTGGATGGCAAGCCACGGACATTAAACGAGATGGTCGGGAATGTTGCGTTCTCACCACGGACCATCCGCAACTCACTCAACCGCCTCAAAGATGCAGGCCTTATCGTGGCCAAGTTTAATTTCAGGGATGCGCGAAAACCCCTCTATCAGCTCAAAGTCACATGAAGGAAAAAAAGACCATGGGAAATTCTCTGGCCTTTTATTCAATTTATCGAGGTTTTATCATGCAAAAGATGATATGCGTTGTCTGCGGCCATATCTACGATCCTGAAAAAGGGGATGTAGGTGTCAGCCCCGGTATAGTGTTCGAATCCGTTCCCGGTGATTGGTGTTGCCCGGTGTGTGGGGCAGCGAAAACAAAGTTTGTGCCAAAAAAGTGAACATCTTCCCCTTCTTACATCCTTTTTACAATTTTTTCTTATGACCATTTATCTCCCTTTTGAACAATAATGGTGCATCAGGTATCAATCCAAAAGGGGAATTTCCTCCCAGGCTCCCTTCTATTTATTCCGGTTCAGACCTCCACATTCAGGTACACCCTGACCAGGATGCCTATAACAAATGAGATTGCGGCGATACCAAGACTTATGGTGGCCATCTCTGAGAATCTTTTCAGGAAAGGGAGATCCTTTGCCACAGAGGTATAGAAGGTAAAAAGAACGATGATGAGTATGCCCAGGGTGAGGGTGAGTGCAAATGCCTGTAGCGGTTGGTTCATCAGGAGAAACGGCATGATCAGGACCACAACAGTCAGCACATACGCCCCACCCGTATAGAGGGCTGCAGTCAGCGGATTGTTATCTGACCGCTCTGATTTCTGGGAGAGATACTCTGAAGACCCCATCGAGAGAGAAGCAGCAATACCCATGATCAGCCCTGCTGCCGCAATCAGTTGATTATTCTGGAGGGCAAGGGTGAACCCTGCGAGGCTTCCGGTAAATTCAACAAGAGCATCGTTGATACCGAGAACCACTGATCCGACGTACCGTAGACGCTTCTCATCGAGCATGCCGACGATCTGATGTTCATGTTCTTCTTCATCCGCTAATATCCGTGCTGCTTCCGGAATGAACACCAGGATTTCTCGGTATGTCTCCACTGCCTCGGATTCACGTTTTTCCATCAGTTTTATACCAAATGTCAGGCCGAAGAGGCGGGCGACAAGGAGATAGAAGACCAGTTTCAGCCTGTCAGGTTGCACATCTCTTCCGCTCAACCCTTTCCAGAAGGAGTAATGGCTGAGCTCCTCTCTCGCCATCTTTTCAAGGACCTGCCTGTTGTGGAGATCCGGGATCTGTGCTGCGAGATTCTGGTAAATCTTATACTCAGTGATCTCTCCTTTCTGGAACACCTCGATGCGCTCAAGAAGTTCAGGAGCAAGCGCCCTGCTTGCGCCCTCTGCGATAAGCATAGGATGATATCAGCACGAGCATTGTTCAATGTTACCGCAATACATCGGAATTGACCTGCGTGTTCCAAATGGAAGCGTGAAATGAAGTTTGTAACAGTAGGGTGGTGTAGGTATACTCAATCCGGTATCGAAAATGAATCCATTGAGATCATGATTAAATCCAGGCTGTTAAGGAGGAATATTTTGTTCCGGTGAGAGGAGAATCTCATTGGGGAGCCCGGAAAGGGCAACAGCAGCAAGTGCCCCGATAACACCTCTGCCGCCATGCAGGGTAATTCCCTGCCTTCCGGCCGTCTCCTCTGCAAATTCCCTGCCAACCATCTCTTCCCGTGCCTTTTTGCCGTATAATCTCAGAGGGGGATCGATACAGAATCCCTGTTTCACAGCAATTCCCCATTCCCCTGAAAGAGCCTCGTCCTCAACGAACAATATCGCCCGCTCCACCACCTTTCCAATTGATTCATGGGTCGTTGCAAGTTCGATGTAGCTGCATGAATTTCCGGCTGTCCTCCACGGTATATCCGGGCTGAGCATGACGACACGGTGATCAATGGGGATCACTCCCTTTCTCGCACCAAGATACTGGAGCAGGGCAAGCGCAAGGGCAAAGGTTGCCCCTCCCTCCGAACTGTCAGTGTCATCGATGCCAATTATCAGGTGTGAAAGGGCACGGGTCCTGACCGCACCAACCACAATAGTACCTTCCCTTCTCACCAGGACATCGCATACCCCGTCTGCATGCCCCATCATGTCGGTCAGAGAATACGCAGGGCCCCCGATACAGCGGATATGCTGTATGATATCATCTCCATCACGGGTGACTCCGACCACGCCCACTGCAGGGGAAGGAGGCAGCCCGATCTTCACATCAGAATATCCAATCCGCGCGAATTCCCGGAGGAGCTGCCCGTCCCTCTGTACTTGCTTCACCACACCATTGGCAAGCATATGATGATGCCCGCAGAAGGCGGCACATCCCCCGCTCAGGCATTCGTGAAAAATCTGGACCTGATCTCCATCCACGGTGGTGAAAATTTTCCTGCAGGCGCTCTGGGGGAGGGCTGAAACGGTGGCATACCGTGCAGGTGAACGCCCTTGTTTCTTCTCCCGCTGGATGACACACCCCTCTTCAACTAGACGGGTTATCCAGTCCTGCGCTGTGCTCCGGGGAACCCCTGCCCCGTTCTGGACATCGGTGACGGTAAATGACCCCCTTTCGACGGTATACCCTCTCATCAGATGGAGAAATTCCCGTCTCCGTTTAATTACCCCTCGCATGGCTATCCTTGATGAAGAGGAGGTCGCCAATGCAGGCACTGGCCGTCTCCCTCGAACCCGCCCCCTTTCCGATGAGGGTGATCTCTCCTGCCATATCCGTGTCAATCGTTATTGCATTGAGGGTATTTTCTACCACGAGAGGATGGGTCCGGGGCAGGATTCGCGGAGCGACTCTTAAAATTCCTTTTTCCGGTATAGCCTCTGCAATCAGCCGGATTGTACAATGCTGATCCTCTGCCAACCTGAGCGCATCGTTCGTGAGCATATCTATCCCGGTGATGGTCACGTCAGAGAGTTTCACATTCCTCTTCCATATGGTGTTGGAGAGGATCACGAGCTTGATGGCTGCATCGATTCCCTTCACATCGTAGGTCGGATCTGCTTCAGCGTACCCCATCTCCCGGGCTTCCAGGAGTGCCTGTTCATAGGTGAGACCTTCTGCGGCCATTCTTGTCAGGATGAAATTTGAGGTTCCGTTCAGTATGCCATATACGGCAAGCACCCGGTTGCCGGCAAGCGCATGCTCAAGGGTATGCATGACCGGGATCGCGCCCCCTACCGTCGCTTCATATCGTATGACAACCCCATTCTTCCGGGCAAGGGACTGCAGGGTGGAGAAATGCAGTGCAATGGGACCTTTATTGGAGGTGACCACATGTTTTCCCCTCCCTATGGCTGTTTTCATGAAACCAGTGGCAGGCTCACCAGAATCGGCATCAGTTGGTGTCACCTCGACGAGCACATCGTAATCGCACCGTTCGACAACATCAGCTGCCGAGAGGCTCTTGTCACCGCAGTATCCCCTCTCGCGTTTTGCCATCAGGACTTCCTCGATATGGATACCATCAGGGTCCATGAGGGCACTCTTTGAGTCTGCAATACCGGTGACCATAAGCCCGAGCTCCTTTCCATCGATCATTTCAAGGAGGCCTCGGCCGACGGATCCCATTCCCAGGATAGCGATCTTCATCCCGTTGCCTCCAGCGGCTCAATGATGAGAAGATTTTTCTCTTTTGCGACTCCGCGGAGGATGCCCAGAGCCTGTTCCATGTCAGCTTTGTTGACGGCCTTTATCACAAGCCGTGCGGACGAGGGTTCATTTATTGCAGGCATCACCATGGTGAGCTCGGTCACTTCTGCAAAACCGGTGCAGTCAATCCTATCTACGGTATCTCCTAGATCGGTATGCATGATATGCCCGATCATGATCATGGTCTGTTTATACAGGAGCCGCTCTTTTCCCAGCCGGAGTACATTGACTCCCTGGCTCTTTATCAGTGAGAGCAGTTCCCCCAGACGTTGTTCCTGCAGTTCGAGCACAATCTGGACGCCCAGTACATCTCCTTCAGCCTTCTCATCCCTCTGATGAATGACCGCGATGATATTTCCGCCAACTTCCGATATCGGCTTCAACGCGGCCACCAGCTGACCGGGAGAGTCCTTCATCTCCAGTTTCATGGATACCTGCACCAGAAACCACCTATACCTCTATTCGAATCCGGGAGTGATAAGCCTTTTACCCTCACATGCCGGATTTCACCAATCCCTGGCAAAAAAAGAGAGGGTGGGAGAGATCCCCCACTCATGAAACAACGATTACTATTCTGCCTCAGGGGCCGGGGGGGGAGTGTTCGCGTCAGTTTCATCCGGAAGAAGACGATATCTGTGACAGAAAAAAGAGAAAGAACGGTTTCTCACCCTCGCCTCATGCACCGAGAACAAGGTGATAATATCGCCCATGAACGCGATTCTTGATTTGTAATGGCGGGGGATCATGCCATTGAATATCTCCTTGGTGATATGATTGGTGCTCCCATACCTCCTGATGCCGAGGCGATGCTGTGCCCGCTCATCCATGCCGGCAAGGTACCAGCTTTCGATCTCCCTTATAATAATGATAAAATGATCATTTGCATAAAGATCATACCTCTCGTTTAAAAGGCGCTTTTTTGCCAGGACATTGGGTTCCTGATCGATATCGGCACACATGATGAAGTCATGCCCCATTTCGCCGATGCTGCGGATGAAACTGTTCACCTTCTCATTCTTCATGCAGGCATACATGACAATCTCAACAGACGTATAAAGGTCAGCAAAAAGTGGTTTTACTACCCTTGAGAAGAACCGCTCATCGTCGTTCCCCTCAACCAGAATGAAGAGGCGCCGTTCCTTCATTCCATTCCCAGGAGGTTCTGGATAAAGAGATCCTCGATGCCGATCTCATGTTCAAGAAACGTACGTATCTCTTTTCTGGTAAAAGGACGGCTCAGTCGTGAAAATCCCTCTGCATCCCTTGAAATGAGTAAAATGTCCTCGATATCGACCTGTTTCACCATCTCGGGATTGTGTGTGGTGACAATGACCTGTTTCGATGAAGCGGCATCCTTGAGCATCTCAACAAGCTTAGAGATAAGGAACGGATGGATATTCCGTTCAGGCTCCTCGATGATCGTGACAGGCCGGTTCTCGAAATAGAGCGCGATTATGAGGGCAAGGATGTTGATAGTACCATCGGAGACCATGGATGCGGGGAGAAATTTGTTTCTGCTGTAAATTTCCTTCAGTTTCAGGAACAGTGACATGTCCATAAATTTTTCCACCGCGATCTCGTCAACGAATGGTACCATCTCCCTGATCAGGCTGAAAAATTCTGTTTTTTTCTTCGGATCTTCAAGGATATTCTTTATCACGATGGCAAGATTGCTCCCGTCCTTCTCAAGTTCGGTCTTTCCCATGATAGGAACTGCACGCTTCAGGAGTCTAGGATCAAAATCGTATACCTTCATCCCGCGAAATATCCATTCGATAGGGGGTATCCCGGGAACTGATATCGGGAGGTTCATGATCAGCCATTTCAGGGGGATCTGTCTCTTCTGGAAATACTGGGGAAAGAGATCCAGGTCTTTCAGTTCGAGTCCTCCGGGTGGGCAGACACAGTATGCAACCGATCCATCGACTCTTGAGAGGGTGAGGGTCCCGGCACCGAGTTGATGTATCCCTGATGCTCCGGAATGGCAAAAATTTCCTGAAACCGTCAGGAGATCGATTGAGATCTCGTAACTTTCACCGCTCTCGGGGAAGGTCAGGGCAAATTCATACTTTATCTCGTACGGTTCAAAATATACGGGAAGTCCATCCTTCACTCCGATAACATCCGCCCTCTTCTCCTCCAGAACATAGACTATCCTGAAGGCGAAAGGCATTGCCGGCCCGATAATGGTATTCCGGAGATATTCCACTCCTCCCTGGAGAGAGATGGCATTATTGAGCCCGTATTTGGCAATATCCCTGATGAATTTGAAGACCTGGATAAGATTTGACTTTCCGGATGCATTTGATCCGATGATGATGTTAAAATTGTCCGGTGAGAACTGAAGATCCCGGAAACTTTTGAAATTGCTGACGGCAATCTCACGTATTGGCATGACAAACCTTCTCAGACTCGGTATACAATAATCTTTGGCCAACCAATTCATGAAAATGATCAGGGTGCGGAAATGTCCAACAGAAAGAATGTTCTTGAAATCAAACTCATCTACTCCATGGAAGGGTGAGTATGGGAGGGATAATCTGTGCAGAGACACTCACCAAAACGTATGGCTCGCTTACTGCTGTCGATTCAATAAGCTTTTCAGTACAGCAGGGAGAGATGTTTGGCTTCCTGGGACCGAACGGGGCCGGGAAAACGACAATAATGAGGATGATCCAGTGCATATCACCAAAGACGAGCGGCAGCCTCTCTGTCTTTGACCTGGATGTCACCACCCATCCCCGGGAAATCAAGGGAAAACTCGGGGTACTCCCTCAGGAAACAAATCTCGATCCGGACTTCACCTGTTTTGAGAACCTTACGAATTATGCCCGCTACTTTGAGATCCCGAAACGAGAGGCAGCGAATCGTGCAGAAGACCTCCTCTCTTTTGTACAGCTCGAGGAGAAGCGGGATGTTCCCATTGAAAAACTATCCGGTGGTATGAAACGACGGCTCCTTCTGGCACGGGCCCTTATCAACAATCCGGAGCTCCTTATTTTAGATGAGCCGACGATAGGGCTCGATCCGCAGGGTCGTCACCTGATCTGGGAGAAACTGAAAAGTCTTCAGGCTTCGGGAAACACCATCGTCCTCACCACGCACTATCTCGAGGAGGCGGAGCGCCTCTGCAACCGGCTGGTCATCATGGAGGGCGGGAAGATCCTTGTTGAAGGAAGCCCGCAGGATCTCATCTCGAAATACGTGGGTGCTGACATTCTTGAAGTGGAACACTCCCGCCCTGTAATCGATTGCCTGGACACTATGCCTGTGCGATACGAAATATTCGGAGACATTGTTCAGGTCCATACCGATAAGCCGAGAGAGATAGCAAAAGAGCTGTTTGAACGCTGTAATCCCGGCCGGGTATATGCACGACAGGCAACGCTTGAGGATGTGTTCCTGAAACTGACTGGGAGGATCCTTAGGGAGTGAGGGGGACATGGATACCTATCTGATTCCCCGAATATCACGATTGTCCCTCAACGTGTGGAGAAGGAACTGGGATGTGTTCTTCAAGACCTACCAGGTCAATTTCCTCCCCCCCTTCATAGAACCGGTCCTCTATCTCCTTGCAATTGGTTTCGGACTCGGGATGTATGTCGGGGAGATCAATGGCATTCCCTATGTAAATTATATCGCCCCCGCGTTGCTCGCCATCTCCATCATGAACGCGTCGTTCTTCGAATGTACCTATTCTTCTTACGTGAGGATGTATTACCAGAAGACGTTTGATGCCATGATCGCGACACCACTCTCGCTGGATGATGTGATAACAGGTGAACTCCTGTGGGGTGCAACAAGAAGTCTCATTTATTCATCGGTGATGCTGCTCGTTCTCATTCTTTTTGGCGTGGTCGACCTCCCGTTATCCCTCCTCATTATCCCATTCTCATTCCTCGCAGGCCTGCTCTTTGCCTGCATCGCAATGTGTTTTACTGCGATCACACCTGGTATCGATGCACTCAATTATCCGGCGTTCCTCTTCATCACCCCCATGTTCCTCTTCTCGGGGACCTTCTTCCCGCTTGAGGTGCTGCCGCAGACAGTACAGGTCATTGCTGTTACTCTCCTGCCGCTTACCCAGCTCGTTATCATCACCCGTTCACTTACCCTCTCATCCCTCTCCCCCCTCTTCTTCTACAGCCTTCTCTGGATAATCATGGTGACCGCCCTCTGCTTCATCCTCTCTCTGCGGCTTATGCGCCGGAGACTTATCGTCTGAACTGCAGGATTCAGGATCATAACTTAATACTGTCACGTCATTTTTCTTAGAACCGGGATACAACCTATGACCGTGTATGCATGCTGCCAGACCAACGTGGTGAGCGTCAAACCCGATGCCACCGTCCAGTTCGTAGCGAAGCTGATGAGAGACAAGAATATCGGCTGTGTGGTGGTTACCGATAACCACCAGCCGGTGGGGATTGTGACCGACAGGGACATCGCACTCCGGAGTGAAACACTCTGTGGGGAACCTGAATCGGCCCTGATTGAGGGCATTATGACCCGGGATCTCAAGACTATCCGGAAAGATACAGGAATATTTGATGCCATCCAGGAGATGAAAGCCTCAGGGATCCGAAGGATGCCGATCGTTGACCAGGGGGGCCGTCTTGTGGGACTGCTCACCGTTGATGACCTCATCAGGCTCCTTGCCCGCGAAATGGCTGACATCGCACGTATTATCGGAAAAGAGAGCCCCGCTCTCTGATACGACCATTTTTCAGGATTTGCCGGTAAAGATTAATAAAAGCCCTGATGCAAGATTTCATCACGATTACCGGAATTTTTATTTCTAGGTTCAGGGGAGCACCTGATGTCTGAACAGGCAAACCGCAGTTCGCGGGGAGTCATCCTTGTCATCGTCACGATCGGCACGTTCCTCAATCCGTTCACCGGTTCGAGCATCAACCTCGCCCTTCCGCTTATCGGCGAGGAGTTTGCCATTGATGCCATCATGCTGTCCTGGATCCCGGCAGCATATCTTCTCTCTTCAGCGATTTTCCTGCTCCCTGCCGGAATGCTCGGCGATATCATCGGGAGAGCGAAAGTATTTTCCACCGGAACCCTGGTGTACACCTTTGCATCACTCCTTGCCTTTTTCTCCCCTTCTGCATCCCTGCTTCTTGCCTGCAGGTTCCTCCAGGGGATCGGGGGTGCGATGCTGTACTCCACGGCTATTGCTATCATAGCTGATCTGTACCCCCCGGGGGAGAGGGGACGCGCAGTCGGTATCAATGTGATGGCGGTATACGGGGGGATGACCCTCGGCCCCTTCATCGGGGGGATCCTCACCCAGCTCTTCGGGTGGAGGAGTATTTTTTTCATCACAGTTCTTCTCGGGTGCATTGTCCTCCTTTACGTCAGGAGGATCCCCCCAATCCTTAACGAAAACCGGCGGGAAACATTTGATTATCAGGGAGCGGTACTCTCTGCTATAGCACTCGTCCTCTTCTTTATAGGCACGTCACGGATCCCCAACACTGATGCGTTCATATGCATCCTTCTTTCCGGGCTGACGTTTCTCATATTTTATCGTGTGGAATCTGGAAAATCCTTACCGCTCTTCCCTATCACGCTCATCTCTTCAAACCGGACATTTTCGTTCTCAAATCTCGCAGCTCTCATCAATTACAGCGCAACATTTGCGGTGACATTCCTGCTCAGCCTTTACCTGCAGATTGTCAGGGGAATGTCTCCCGCAACAGCAGGATCGATCCTCCTCATCCAGCCCTTTATCCAGATGGTCATCGCTCCGGTTGCAGGCAGGCTCTCTGACAGGACTGATACTTCACGGCTGGCAGCGATCGGTCTCTTTACCTCTTCTGCAGGGCTTCTCGGCCTGGCTTTCCTCGGGAGGGATACGGCGCTTTCATGGATCGTCCTCTTCCTTATCTTTCTGGGGTTCGGCCTTGGGCTCTTTTCCACCCCCAACACCACCGTTGTCATGGGGAGTGTGGAAAAGAGCCAGTATGGAATCGCGTCCTCATTTCTGGCAACGATGCGGAGTACCGGCATGATGCTCTCGATGGGTATTGTCATGATCGTCTTTTCAATCCTGCTGGGTAGCACTTCTATCAACCCAGAAATGTCTCAAGGATTCCTGGCAAGCATGCAGATTATTTTCCTCGTTTTTTTCGTGCTCACCATTCTTGGAGCTCTCATCTCTCTTGATAAGAAAAATCTCGATCGAAGAATGGAAGCCTGATTTGGACTTCAATTGGATCTCAACGAAATCTCGCTCATGAGATTGTTCTTTTTTCCTCTATCGTGGAAATGGGCGTGAAATGCTCCTGTACCCCAAACAGTATTGAAGGGAAATTCTCAAGAACAAAGGCTGCAGGGGAATACACGATGCCGATTCGAGACCAGGTGCATCGATGAGGTCACAATTCATTTGACTATGGACGCCTTATTGCTACGGGAGCTGATGATTCATGACGTTCTGGTTCTTTGTTGGTATCATGGCTGCCGCATTGACAATGTTTGGTTTCATCCCACAGATAATCAGGATGAACCGAACCAGATCGGTCAAAGACATCAGTGTTCTTACCCTGGTCCAGTTTACTCTTGGAGTGGCGCTTTGGGCGGCCTATGGCTTCTTTATCAATGATCTCATTGTTGTCGGTGCAAATCTGGTGAGCCTTTCCACCCTGATAGTCGCACTGGGCCTTTATTTTCATTACCGGGGCACTTTGCAAAGAACTGACATATCTTCAGAGGGAGGATGATGTCCGGCTTTCACCCAAAGGTGCAGTCTCCGGTCCACCCGGAGGAGCGTGAACTGTAATGATCCTTCCCTTCGATCAGGGTGGCGGACCCATAGATAGCCGTGGCCAAATCCTCTCGTATGCCATCCTGGCACCCAGCCCTTTGAATATCCAGCCCTGGTCAGTACTCTGCAAGGACTCATGCCGGATTGATCTCTATCTGGACAAAAGGCGCCTCCTGTCTCTCATGGATCCAGGATCCCGCCAGGCCTGTATCTCCTGCGGTACATTCATCGAGAACCTGGATATCGCTGCGCGGGAAGCGGGACTCAGGGCTGAAATCTCATTATTTCCTTCGTCCTGGCCAGTAGGTGATATTGATCCTGGGCAGCCTGTTGCTGAGATCGTGCTTGTCCCTGATCTAGGAGTGGTGAGTGATCCCCTCTTCGCATGGCTCGAAACCCGGCATACAAACAGGAGTATCTATACGAACGATCCGATCCCGTCAGACATCATCTCCATACTCGCGGATGCAGCCAACCAGCCGTTCACTACCCTGGGATTCTCAGCCGAGCCGTCATTCCGGCAGGAACTCAGTACGCACATCACCGATGCAATGGAGATCACCTTCTCCGACCGTGATCGCTTCTCCGAGTTTCTGTTCCATGTCCGGATTCCCCCGATTTCCGCCCATCAGTATTCGGACGGGTATGGGGCGAGTGAGACTGGACTTGATGGTGTTCGAGGCTGGCTCTCACTGCTCCCCCTCCGGATAAGCCCTGCAGGATTAAGAAACGGCCTCGCAAGGGGACTGATTCTCCGATTAGCACGAAAACAGGCAGAATCAGCTGCTGCGTTCGGCTGGATCGCGACAAAAGGCAGTTCCCGGCATGACCAGGTACGCGCGGGACGCACCTATGAGCGAGTACATCTTACTGCTGCTTCGGCAGGCCTGTCCCTCCAGCCCATGACATGCGTCCTCGAGCCCTATCCCGGGATGGGGGACCACTACAGGAGGGTGCTGGATCTTCTCGGCATCCCTGACACGCACACCGTCCAGATGCTGTTCCGGCTTGGATACTCACATTCCTCTTCACAATCCAGGAGGCGGGATGTTCAGGATTTTTTGGGAGATACTGAATGATGTTGCACCCCTGGGATCACCCTCCTGATACAACCAGCTGCATTCCAAGGGCAACAAGATAGAGGGCCACTCCGCAGAGCGCGAGCGGAATCGTATATCGGCGAATCACCTGTGCGAAGTCATCCCCGGTAGTCCGGCTTACGATCCAGAAGAAAGGATCGGTCACAAACGAGAAGACAAAACACCCTGCTGCGATCATGAAGATGAGTGCAACCGGATGAATCACCTCAGCAACGTGTGTTCCCGCAAGTATTCCGGCTGCCAATACCGCGGTAACAACCCTGGAACCCTGTGCGGTCTGAATCAGGGAAGCAAGGACAAAGGGGACCAGGAGAACAGGGATGATTGCTGTTATCTGTCCCAGTGCTGCTTCAGAAAAACCGCTCGCGAGGATCACTCCTGCAAGTGCCCCTGCACCGCAGATGTCGAAGATGATAACGCCCGCATGCCTTGTTCCACGCTGCAATCCGGCTGCCCGGATCCCGGGAGCCGCTGTCACAATGGCGGTAGCAGCACCAGCGAGCATGATCACCTGTATCAGTGCGCCGTGCGAAAGGCCAAAGGCAAGTCCAACCGGGATCGCAAGGAGGATCGCAATAAAGGGTGCATATGCACGGAGATTTCTCTTTTCAGAGGACGAAACGGTTTTAAAGGTGAAGTCGTCAGGTCTGGCCATGCTCTCATGTTTGTCACGGGATCCGAAACAGAAACGGTACAAGAGAAGAAAAATGAAGAGCAGCAGAAGCGAGAGAGGAATTGCCAGGGCATCATACGAGACGGGTGACATATCGGGGGTGAGAGACTGGACGAGAGGGATAACCGCAGGAGTGGGATAGACCAGTCCGAATGAGATGAGGCTCCCTATGGCTACACAATACAGGAGCAGCATTCTGGTTTTTTCTTCACCCATAAGCCCTTTCACCACGGGCGAGAGGATGATGAATGCGGTAACACTGCATGCTACAGGGAGAGCCAGCAGGTATCCTGAGAGGCCTGATATTGTGTAAGGGTTGGCCGAATAGTTCCTGATATCATGAACAATCTGTTGAATATCCCCTTGCTCATCGAGGATAGCTGCAATGATGGCTCCCGAGAGGATGATGAGCGCAAACAGGGCAAATATCCTCCCGAGACCTGTCGTAATCACGCTGATCAGCTGATCGGGGGGCATCCCGATCAGGATGCCGAGGAAAAGTGCCCCCCCGGTCAGGTTAAAAATTGGCGGGATGCGGAATCGTATCCCGAGGAATGAGACGAGAAGGAGGGTCAGGAAAAAGGAGGGGAGGGGATCCATCTGATACACTTCATTGTTTTCAGGATGATAAATGCAGGGGTTCAGCAGAAATAAGCCCGTTTCGTAAGATCATCGAGACCGGGACCGATACCAAAGAACATAATGGCTGGAACGAATGATAGGTTCATCAATGACAGCCGGTGAGGAGAAGATACTGTCTGAAAAAGTGATCAATGCACTGGGGCGGACCTACCACCTGGTACTTACCGGCAGGGATCTGGGTGATCGGTACCCCGGTATGATGATCTATACCCTCCAAGTCATGTCAGGAGGGGAGGTTATCGCCCGTTTCCGTACAAACACCTACGAATACCCCCCTTCATCCCCGATCAGCGCATCAGGGGTCATTCAGGCCAGATCGGACGAATGGGTGAAAGAGCTGCTCTCGGATCCCAGTCGATTTCTGCAATCACGGGAGCGGATGATGATCAGGGAGCCGGATGATGTCCCTGCTCATGAGGTCCTGATCTTCCAGGGGAGCCCGAGACCGGCAGGGAACTGCAGCGTTCTCGCATCGTGGGCTCAGGCAGAGGCCGAACGCACTGATAGCAGTGCACGTGTGGTGTATCTCGATGATCTTGCGATCTGGGCCTGCATTGGATGTTACCAGTGCTATAATACCGGCACCTGCATCTTTGAAGATGATATGACAGGGATACTCAGATTAATCTCCCACGCCCGGATTATCGTGATCTGTACCCCCGTATTCACCAACACCGTCCCAGGCAGTCTCAAGATCATGATCGATCGATGCCAGGCCTATCATGCGGAGCAGGCTCTTACCGGAAAGAAGTCCGGGAAAACGGGGCTTCTCTTCTCTGTGGCCGGGCGTCAAGGACAGGAGAATTTCTCATGTATTACCCGTGTTATTGATGCATTTTTAAAAAATATCCACATAAAACCTGTCAGAAGTGTCTTTTTTGATGATCTCGACAGGATTGGGGATATCCGGAACATCCCGTATGCAGAGGAGAAGGTCCGGGATGCCATGAGGAAAATTCTTATGGAGAGAGGGTGAACGCCGCGGTTTTTGCTATGTATCCCCCAGATAATAGGGAGCCAGTAATCATCCTGTGGGAGTGTCCTGTACTGCTTTGAGAATATCATAATCATGGGAACCACAGAAAAGAGCATCTATGAAACAGGAGGCTGTGCGGAACCTCAACCGGGATATCGCGATATGTACGCGTTGCAGGCTCTCCCTGACACGCACCAATGCCGTCCCTGGTGAGGGGCCGGTACCTTCCGCCCTTTTTTTCATCGGCGAAGCTCCGGGGAGAAATGAGGATCTTACAGGAAGACCATTCGTCGGACGTGCGGGTCACGTGCTCGAAACGCTGCTTGCTACGATCGGTCTTCAGCGTTCCAGTGTTTTTATCACCAGTATCGTCAAATGCCGGCCACCTGAAAACAGAATCCCAAGGAAAGATGAAATAGCGGCCTGCGGAGGGTATCTCCAAACACAGATACACCTCACCGCTCCCACCTTACTCGTCCCCATGGGAAGGCTTGCATCTGAACTGGTCTTCTCGCATTTCGGGCTGCCGAACATTCCTATTGGCCGTATTCACGGGCAGCTGGTGCATGCCGGGCAATCATGCAGGGATCTCGCGATATTCCCGGTCTATCACCCTGCTGCAGTGACCCATAATCCCCCTCTCAAAGGAACAATTTTTGAGGATTTTCAGGCCCTCGGGAGACTAATCGAGGAGAAAGGTCTGAAACTACGGGATGAACAAGAGTAAAGTGAGCCCATGACAAGGGTGGATGCACATTTTTTCAGGGAGCCAGGATCCTGCCAACTTCGGTAGATCGAATCATACCAACCCCGATCGCTGCCATATCCAGACAATTCGAGCGGTGAATCTCCTGGTTCTTTGCTGTGACAGCATCCTCGATGAGGTATACCTGGTAATTGAGGGCACAGGCATCAAAAACGGTCGTGCGGATGCAATTCGGTGTCTGGATCCCAGTCACAAAGAGGGTATCGGCCCCCATCGTCCGGAGCAACAGATCGAGCTCGGTATGCATGAATGCACTCATCCTGGTTTTCCGGATAATGTATTCGCCTTCACAGGGTTCCAGCTCGCTGATGATCCCTGCTCCTTTCGTCCCTTCAACAGCGAATGGCAGTTTCCTGAAGAGATCGTCCCTGAACCGTTCCACATCCGATCCATCCCTGCGGTGTATACGGATGACATGGAAAATCGGGAGCTGTTCTTTCCGGAATTCCGCAAGTAATCCCCTGATAGTGCCCGCGATACGATCGGCCCCTTCCACCTTCAAGGGGGCGCCATCCCGGACGAAATCATTCTGCATATCGATGATAAGGAGGACAGGTTTTTTCATCGGGTATCATTCCCTATCCCTGATCTTAGGTGGAGCGAGGTGAAAAGTGCTGTCCCAACCATTCCATCAGGGAGGATCATACATCTTCTCAAGCTGATCTTTTGGCAGGATCAGGGAGAGCTGAACCTTATTCACAGATATGTCTCCATGCATACTGGTTTCTACGCTTTTTAAGCGATTTACACTGTCCAAAATACGTCTCGCCCCATATCCAGGGCTGGTAATTCCGGCACATATCCGGTCTCACCGGATGGATACTACAGAGGTAGGTCTCTTTTCCATGCCTTTTTAAAAACGGGCAGACGGTCAGATATTCCCCTGTGACAGGATCACGCATCTCGATCCGGATGACAGCCCCGAGATCTTCCGGTGTGAGATCGGCACAGTTTACCCAGGCCCCGTCATCTTCTGCAGCGAAGAAATACCGGAGGATATCTGTCCTGCCCTGCTCAAGCCAGGTGTAGAGATTCAGCACAGTGGGCGTGACCGAATTTCCAAAAATTCTGCAGCACAGCCCGCACTGTTCGCATTCCTCACTCTGATCATCCGGTTCACTGGGGGTATCCGGCATCCTAATCGTCCTTTTTGCTGCATGATGGATCCTGCGACAAACACCGAATACCGGTTCTGGAGGATGTGTTCTGCATCAGGGACCCCAGATGATCATTTCGGTTGATAAGATCCCCACTTCTCGAGCGCCCGGGCAAGTTCCTTTGATCCCGCTGCCTTCTCAGGAAGAGAGATCCCTTCCTTCCATGCTTCGATTGCCTGCAGTGTCGCCTCAGCCCCTGCCCTTGTACCGTCAGGATGTCCATGGATCCCGCCACTTACGAGAAGCACAAGATCCTGCCCGTAGATATCAAGTACATCGGGGACAATCCCGGGATGGAGACCTCCTGATGAGACCGGGAATGCGCTCTTCAGGCTTCCCCAGTCCTGTTCAAGAAGGATGTTGCCCGAGGGCTTTGTCAGCGAATTCCGGAGGACATCAGCCAGAAGTCGCACTTCCTTTTTTGAACCGATCAATTTTCCAACCGCTGTGCCGGTATGGATCTGGCTCACCCCGATAAGGCGCATGAGCTTGGCGAGGAACTGCATTGAGATCCCGTGTTTCGGGTCGCGATCGAATGCCGCATGCATTGCACGGTGGGCATGGATAGCCAGCCCGAGATCCGAACAGTAGTCCCTGAGTGTCGAGACAGCCGAAGTCCCGGCAACCACGACATCGATCATGGCATAATTCCAGCCATATTCGGCGAGGAGGGAGGCGCGTTTTTCCATGGTATAGGTATCGGCAGTGATATTGATGAATGCCGATTTTCTCTCCCCGGTACGCTGCTCTGCCTGGTCCCTCTTTTTTGCGAGGGAAGAGACACGTTCCTCAAACCGGTTGAAGGAGGTCGAGGTCAGGTTCTCATCGTCCTTGACAAAATCAAATCCTCCCATCCAGGTCTCGAATCCGATTGCCGCGTGTTCTTCAGCAGAGAATCCCACCTTTGGTTTTGGGACTGCCCCTGTCAGGGGTCGCCCATGGACCTTCATCATATCGCGGATCCCGTCCATGCCGAAGTGAGGACCTTTAAAATGTTGCAGATACACCTGAGGGAGGGTCACATCGATCAGCCTGAGATGTTTCAGCGCCTTCATCCCGAAAATATTTCCGGCAATACCGCTCAGCAGCTGGGACGCATTCCCTTCCTCCCAGAGGGCAACGGGGTACGCGATCTTCACAAAGGATCCCTCTATCTCAAAGGCTGTTGCCTGTAGATCTTTCATACGAGGGGGTAGGGAATACAGCGTCGTCCATGTCCCCGTTGAGCTCTCTGATGCAATCCTTCCAGCAGCCTCTTCCCTGCTGATCCCAGCTGCCGGCTCGAAGCGATACAGGCAGACCAGCTCATCTTTTAAAGGGACATAGCCGGTGTCCACGAAATCCATGTACCAGTCAATCGACATTGAAACTCATAACAAAAAAGGATCTGAGACCTGATAAGTCTGCACAAGCCATTTACTTTTCGTGAAGGAGCCCGTACCAGTGCTCAACACCTGCCGGATGAGCGAGAGAACGGGGTGCAGATCGGGTCTGATCCGGGATAAGATTACCAGTAACGAAATCATGGGTTCCTGCGAGGGTGGAGGGAAGGTGGAGATGAGAGAAATGGATTATTTTTTCATAACAATCCGGTGATTTTGAGGGTCCACCTGGTATGCCTTCGGATTTTCCAGAAGATCAAGGGCATTAATTTTCAGATCGATCAGTTCTGAATAGTTGAATGATTCCAGTTTTGTATCGTTCCCTTCGGGATAGTACACTGCAACCCCGTTCTCCATTTTTCTTGTTGCCACGATGTCTTTCATATCATAGCGATTACCGGATCTCAATAAAATACTATCTCTCCAGGTGAGGGACCCTTCTTTATAAGCATATCACATCTACTGGCGTTTCAGAGATTTGGAGAGAAAGAAGAAAACCGTTAACATCTTGGAAAAGGGACACTCGTATACGAAGGCATGAAAAATCCATTCCATGTGATGCTCATCCCGACCCTTGGTTGTCCCGCACACTGCAGCTACTGCTGGAGTTCTGATGCGGGATCCCCAAAAATGAGTATTGATACAGTCAGGGATGTTGTCACCTGGCTGAAAGAGTTCCGGAATGATCGCGTCACCTTCACATTCCATGGTGGTGAACCACTCCTTGCCGGCGCTGATTTTTACAGGCAGGCTCTTCCACTGCTCTCCCAGGAGCTCAGCCACCTGAACCCCGAATTTGCCATGCAATCCAACCTGTGGCTCCTCACGCCGGAGATTGCAGAGATCCTCGCCCAATACAAGGTCCCTCTGGGGACCAGCATCGATGGTCCCGAGGAATTAAACGATCTCCAGAGGGGAGATGGCTATTTTGCAAAGACACTGAGAGGGTATGAGATGGCAAGAGCGCATGGCCTGCGGGTCAGCTTCATCTGCACTTTTACCAACTATTCCGTCCGATTTCGTGAGGAGATTTTCAACTTCTTCCTTGAGAACCGATTCAGGTTGAAACTTCATCCGGCCCTTCCCTCGCTGCGTGATAAAAATCCGGAACAATGGGCACTCGATCCGGATGAATATGGCGATTTGCTCGTATTCCTCCTTGACAAATACCTGGATAACATGGGCTCGATCGAGATCATGAACATCAATGATCTCTGCCGGTGCATTTTTACACGGAGGGGATCGGTATGTACTTTCGTGAACTGCACGGGTAACACCTTTGCAATAGGCCCCGATGGGAGTATCTATCCCTGTTACCGGTTTGTCGGGATGCCGGAATGGGTGATGGGTCATGTCCGGGATGTGCCAACGATGGAGGAATTGTCATGTTCAGGTGCATGGCAGCGAATGCACCAGTATGAGGAGTACGTTGATGAAGCATGCAAGGGATGTAAACACCTCCTTTATTGTCGCGGGGGGTGCCCGTATAACGCTATCGTATCCACCGGAGGAAAGATTGCCGGCGTCGATCCCCATTGCAGGGCGTATACACGGATTTTCAATGAGATCGGAACACGGCTCAATGATGAGATGATGAATACTTCATTCCTTGACGGGGCTTCGTCCTTCCAGGGAGCACAGGGTGCACAGAAGAGGCCGGGAATTATGACGCTGATGCACAAAGTCCTTTTACGGTAAATGAGGATTTGCATTGCTCTAAAAATCCCGGGACTTCTTTTTTTGGTATTCATGCCTTAAAGTGTTCGCTTTTCTGATCATTCCATTGTGGATTGAGACAATCGCGATACCATAGGGAGTAATTCCAGGGGGATGATGTCGATTATGAGGTGTTATCAGGACGACATATCTCAAGAGACTAGAGACCTACCTCCACAGAGGATGATCTCCAGGGAGCGCTGAGAAAGTGAATTAATATCCCGTCGCGTAGTAGTATCCTCCTTCCTTCAGCACACTGAGGGGAACCCTGAACAGCTCCGTCAGATTCTCATCAGTGAGAATCCTGGTTTTCGGCCCATCCTTCCAGAACCTGCCATCCTTCATCAGAATCACCCGTCTGATTTCAGGGATTATATCATGGATGTTATGGGTCACGAGGATGATCCCGGTGCCGGATCTCGCAATCTTTCTCAGCATCGAACGGAACGTGTGCAGTGAATGGAGATCGAGGCTGTTGGTGGGCTCATCGAGAATGAGGGTCCTTGGATCATGGACGAGGGCCCTGCCGATAAGAAACCGCCGGGCTTCACCGGAGGAGAGCGAGGTCATCGGCCGTTGCTGCAGGTGATCTATATCAAGGAACTCGAGGATCTCATCGGTCTTCTCCTCCATGCTTGCCGTTACTTCATGCCGGAAGAGGCCTACACTCGAAAAGAACCCGGATAATACCACATCGCGCCCGGAAATATCCCGTGTAAAAGTGAACAACAGGTCATTTGACACGATCCCGAACAGTGCTCTTAGATCCCAGACGTTCCAGACATCGCGACCCCGCATCCGGAATATCAGGCCGTTCTCATCCTGCACCGCCGGGTAGTACTCCCTGTTGATGGTCTTGATGAATGAGGACTTTCCGGCACCGTTCGGACCCAGGATGGCAATGTGCTCACCCTGATGAATGGTGACCGAGATATTGTTGAGCACTGATTTCCCCCCTTTGATAATGGTGACATTCCTGAATTCCAGGAGAGGGGGGTAGTTGGTATCGGGATCAGGATTCATAGGGAATTATTTCCATCGCATTCTGGCTGTCATTATACATCATATGTCTGAACCGATTAAAACTACGATGTCTTCCCTGTTTTCAGATTTTCCCGATCCCGGGATGACGACCCGATCAAAAGAACTGAAGGCTGGATGCAAACTCTCTGCCGCATCCGTCATACTATCCCCGCAGGGAAATCCCGCTGGCTGATTGCCGTGGATACGCCAGCCATTTCGCTCATTTTATCGGGCTCCTCCACAGACAAAATACCCATGGTACAGATGACACCCGATATCATGGAAGCCTTCAGATCATGCAAAATTTTCCCGCTGGCAACCGCATCGAGGGATGGCGAACCGAATGTGGTCCCCATGGGCGCTGTCTTCCCACGCGATCCTGCTACGATCTGGATAGGGAACCAGTTCATGAAGACGACGATCAGGAATATAAAGGAGAACCCAAGGGCGAGTCTCTACGTCTGGGGCCCCGGGATAAAGGGATGTTACAAGATCAAAGGGGATGTGATGATAAAGACTGCGGGAGACGAGTATGAGACGATGCGCCGGGAAGTGGCAAAGGCAAAGCCAGGGCTTGTCTGCCGATCGCTCCTTGAGATGAAGATCACAGAGATCTATGAATGCATGCCCGGCGAACATGCCGGTGACCGGCTGGTATAGAAGCGAAGGATTCCAGAACCCCTTTTTCATCCTGATAAAGATATTCCTCCGTGCTTCCTGGCTGCAGAAGGGTCATTCCCAGTTACTCTCTTTTTCGAAAAGTACATAAGCCGTAGCCCTGATGCTGATCAGGGATATTGCCATGAGGAAGACTACACTCCTGAGAACCCTTATCCATGCTCCTGAAATTCTCGTCATTCCCGTCGTTCATGACCCTCTTTGCGCGAGGATAGCTGAGCAGGCCGGAATTAAAGCCGTTTTTTCGGCAGGGTATGCAAACTCGGCAGCCTATCTCGGAAAACCTGACGTATCCCTGATGTCGTTATCCGAGATGGTCAGTTGTGCATCCCGGATCGTCGATGCTGTCACCATCCCGGTGTTCGCAGACGGGGATACCGGATACGGGAACGTGACGAATGTCATCAGGACCATAGAACAATATGAGAAAGCAGGAGTGGCGGGTATTTTCATCGAGGACCAGGTATTTCCCAAACGGTGTGGTCACATGGATGAAAAACGGGTGATTCCGGAAAGGGAGATGGTGGCAAAGATACGTGCTGCAGTCGATACAAGAAAAGATCCCGATCTCGTGATCATGGCGCGGACGGATGCAATCGCAGTCGAAGGAATTGATGAGGCGATTCAGCGGGCTAACCGCTACCATGATGCAGGTGCTGATCTTCTGTTTGTCGAGGCCCCCGAATCGGTAGAACAGATGCGGCGGATATGTGCTGAAGTTAAAGGGCCTGTCTTTGCCAACAACCTTCCCGGGGGTAAATCACCGTATCTTCCGGCGAAGAAGCTGGAGGATATCGGGTATGCTGTCGTCGCCGATGCCACTTCATGCACCTATGTGATAGCAAAGGCGGTCCGGGAACTGTTCACCGAGATATCCGGGAGAGGATCTTCTGCAGGATTGACCGATCGCATGATCCTCTTCGATGAGTTTAACCGACTGGTTGGTCTTCAGGAGATCAGGGAGGCCGAGAAGTTCTACTATTCAGGAATGGACTGATGGGGTTGGAGCTCTGGAGCTCCCTTGACAATCCCTGAACCGAATGGGGAAAAGCCCCCGGATTCTTTTTTTCAATACCCTGTTGACACTGACAGGGGAAGGAAAATACACCGGGCACCCCTGTCATGATTTCAGCGCATGGTAAAACCTATGGGTCAGGCCAACTTATCGTATGAAGTATCGAATTGCAGCATGTCCCCCCTTGACCTCGCTCGTTTTACCGGACTATCGTCCGAAGAAGCTCAGCTGCGGTTACTCAGTGATGGTCCGAACGAACTCCCTTCACGCGAGACCCGCGGAATAATCGGCATCATTCTCGATGTCATCCGGGAGCCCATGTTCCTCCTGCTCGTGGGAGCAGGCTCTGTCTATTTTATCCTCGGTGACATCGAGGAAGGTGCCCTCCTCCTCTCATTTGTCATGGTTATCATTTGCATCACGGTCTACCAGGAACGGAAGACCGAACGTGCCCTTGAGGCACTGAGGAACCTATCCAGCCCCAGGGCACTGGTCATCAGGGATAGGGAGCTGGTGAGGATTGCCGGACGGGACGTGGTCCGGGGCGATCTCCTTTTTGCGAGCGAGGGAGACCGGATCGCCGCAGACGCCCTTCTCCTTGCTTCCACGAACCTTTCAGTGGATGAATCCCTCCTTACCGGAGAATCGGTCCCCGTACGGAAGCTCCCTGCGGAAGGCACAACCGGTGAGCGCAGACCGGGAGGGGATGACCAGCCGTGGCTGTACTCTGGAACTCTCGTCGTCCAGGGACAGGGTGTTGCAGAGGTGGTATCAACAGGAATGCACACCCGGATGGGAGAGATAGGAAAGGCACTACAGACCGTCAATCAGGAAGAGACCAGGCTCCATTCCGAGACGGCACATATCGTCAGGAGCATTGCCTTCCTCGGCCTTTTCCTGTTCCTTGTCGTCGTTATCGTCTATGGCCTGACAGGGGGGGACTGGCTCCACGGGCTCCTTGCGGGAATCACCCTTGCCATGGCTATCCTCCCGGAGGAATTTCCCGTTGTCCTGACGGTTTTTCTTGCCCTTGGTGCCTGGAGGCTTTCAAAGATCAACGTCCTTTCCCGGCATGTTCCTGCACTCGAGGCCCTCGGCGCAACAACGGTACTCTGCACTGATAAAACCGGTACTATTACCGTGAACCGGATGACCGTTGCAGAGTGTGTTGTGGCCGGTTCTTCTTTTGACTGCCTTGCCGGGGCCGGCAATCCGCTGCCGGAACCGTTCCATGAGCTCCTCGAGTATGCGATCCTCTCCTGCAAGAAAGATCCCTTCGATCCGATGGAGCAGGCACTGTTGAAGACCGGGACTGACGATCGATCTTTTACCGAGCATCTTCATGATGACTGGGAGCTCCTGCTCGAATACCCGCTCTCCCGCGAGCTCCTGGCAATGTCCAATGTGTGGCGGTCAAGAAAGGGGAATGAATACATCATCGCTGCGAAAGGTGCACCTGAAGCGATCTTCGATCTCTGCCATCTGGGAGACAGGGAGAGCTCGGCACTGACTACCCAGGTTGAGGATCTTGCAGCGCAGGGACTTCGCGTCCTGGCAGTCGCAAAATCCCATTTCCGGCCGGGACAACTGCCCGATGGCCAGCACGCATTCCCCTTCACCTACGTTGGCATGATCGGATTTGCCGATCCCGTGCGGCCAGATGCAGCAGCAGCGATACACGATTGCAGGACCGCAGGTATCAGGGTTGCTATGATCACCGGTGATTACCCTGCCACGGCTCAGAACATTGCCCGGCAGATTGGGCTTTCGGATAGTGAGATGGTGCTCACGGGCTCTGACCTTGCGGCATTACCGGCAAATGAGAGAGATGCGAAGATCCAGACCACCTCAGTCTTTGCAAGGGTGGTTCCTGATCAGAAACTCCAGATCGTTGAGTCGTTAAAGGCTGGCGGGGAGATCGTTGCCATGACCGGGGATGGAGTGAATGATGCCCCGGCATTGAAGGCTGCCCATATCGGCATTGCGATGGGTGGGAGGGGGACCGATGTAGCCAGGGAATCTTCTTCGCTGGTACTCCTGGATGATAATTTTGCATCGATTGTTGCAGGGATACGGATGGGGAGGAGGATCTATGCGAATCTGCAGAAGGCGATGGCATATATCATCTCTGTCCATGTCCCCATTGCAGGGCTGTCACTGATTCCGGTCCTTTTCGGATGGCCATTGATCCTCCTCCCTGTCCAGATTGTGTTCCTTGAACTGATCATCGACCCTGCCTGTTCGATCGTGTTTGAAGCCGAACAAGAGGAGCCGGACATCATGCGACAGCCCCCACGAGATCCGGAAGAGCATATCCTTGATCGCCGCACAGTGGCAATTGCACTTATCCAGGGATTTGTCGTTCTCGGGATTGCATTCTCGATATATGTCTACGGAATGATGCGGGGACTTTCAGCGGATGAGCTGCGCACCCTCTCATTTGTCACGGTCGTGGTTGCCAATATCGCTTTGATATTTACCAACCGTTCCTGGACAGAGAGTATCGTACCTATTTCCAGAAAACCCAACAAGGCATTCTGGCTGGTCACCGCGGGAACGGTGTTCTTCCTTGCCGCGGTCTTGTTCCTCCCTGAACTGAGATCTCTGTTCCAGTTTGCACCAGTCTCTCCTGGATTCCTCCTCCTTTGTATCCTCGGGGGGATGCTCACCGTTGGATGGTTCGAGATCTACAAGATCACCGAACCAAGACTCAGGAAGGCCTGAATCCTCACGTTTGTCATTCCCTTCAAACTTCCCGAAATGGTCTGAAACCACGCTGGGTGGCATCTGGCAGAGTAGATTGTGGATAAATATCCTTCCTGCTGACCGAATGATACCGATCAGCAAAGAATGAAAACGGTCGTGGTGGAGGAGGTTATCCCTGCTTTCTGAAGGGGAATTGACGATCGTATATCCTCAAAAAAATGGAAAATTAGCCTCATCTCTTATAATATCCTTATGAAGCCTACTGGTAATGTATCAGACACAAAAAAAGAGTTACTCACTGGCCAGTTTCTCCCGGGCAACTTCGAGTTGTTTGAGGGTTTCTTCTGCAACTTCAGGATACTTGAGATCGAGTGACCGGATCTTTGTGGAGATGATATCCGCGATAAGGCTGCGGGCTATCCACTTGTAATCTGCAGGTATGATGTACCATGGCGCTGTATCGGTGCTCGTCTTGGAGAGCATCATCTCATAGGCGGTCTGGTAATCGTCCCAGAACTGGCGCTCTGCCAGATCGGAAAGGGCAAATTTCCAGTATTTCTCTTTGTCCTCGATACGGTCCAGGAGCCGCTTCTTCTGTTCCTCCTTTGAGATATGAAGGAAAAATTTCATGATGAAGGTGCCATTCTGCACCAGGTGGCGTTCAAAGGCATTGATATCATCATACCGGGCATTCCAGAATTTATCGCCCCGTTTTCCAGGGGGTAACTGTTGGTTATCAAGGAGTTCCGGGTGAACTTTTACCACGAGTACATCCTCGTAATAGGAACGGTTGAAGATACCTATCTCTCCCCGTGCAGGAAGTGCACGGGTATACCGCCAGAGGAAATTGTGATCGGTCTCTTCCGAGGTGGGAACTTTAAAGCTTGTTACTCTGCATCCCTGCGGATTCACGCCGGCCATGACGTGCTTGATGGTCCCGTCTTTCCCCGAGGTGTCCATGCCCTGGAGAACAATTAGGATGGAATACAGATTGCTGGCCCAGAGGAGTTCCTGCGATTCCGCGAGGGATGCCCTGTTTGCCTCGAGTATCTCCGCTGCCCGCTCCTTTATCGCATCCTTTCCCACTCTTTTCAGTTCGTCGTCCTGGGCCCAGCCGGTATCGTATTGTTTCAGCAATACCTTGCTCCCCGGGCTGACCATGAGTCTCCTGATGTACTTCTTTTTTATCATCGATCTCTCCCGATTGAGTTATCCTGAATCCACATGCGCTTCTCTCGTGCATCCATGGCAAGCATGACCCTTTGAAAGGATTGGCCCCAGGAGGTCATACTGGTGCCCCTTTTGAGTGTGTAGAGGCACCCGGCAGGATATCTGCCACCCTCCCCTTGAACTGGCTCATGTAAAGGTTGTAATAGAATCCCCCTGCTTTCATCATCTCATCATGAGTGCCCCGCTCGACGATCTCCCCGTTATTGATCACAAGTATCTGATGGGCATTGGTGATCGTACTGAGCCGGTGGGCTATCACAAAGCTCGTCCTGCCCTCCTGCAGTTTCCGGATTGCAGCCTGGATGGATCGTTCAGTGCGGGTGTCCACGTTACTTGTTGCTTCATCGAGGATCAGGATCCGCGGGTTGGCAATCATCGCCCGGGCGATGGTCAGCAGTTGCCGTTGTCCTTGCGAGAGACTCCGCCCGCCATCCGAGAGGATGGTCTCGTAGCCGTTTGGAAGCCGGGTGATGAATTCATGGCAGTTTGCGTCTTTTGCAGCCTGGATGCATTCCTCATCGGTGGCTCCCCCCCGTCCGTATTTCAGGTTGTTCATGACCGTGTCTGAGAAGAGGAACGGCTCCTGGAGCACTACCCCTATCTGTCTCCGGAGGCTCTCCTGGGTGACATCGTAGATACTCTGTCCGTCGATCTCGATCGATCCGCTGTCGATATCGTAATAGCGGGTGAGAATGTTGATGATTGTGCTCTTCCCTGCGCCGGTCGGACCGCAGAGGCCGATCATCTGGCCGGGCAGCGCTTCAAAGCTGTTCTTTTTGAGGATCTGCCGCCCGGGCACATAGCTGAAGTCCACATCTCTGAACACCACGTGACCGTTCACCGGTTTCAGATCGACTGCTCCCGGTTTATCGACGATATCCGGCTCCTCATCGATGATTTGGAAGATCCGGTTTGCACTCACTGCGGCCGAGAGGATGAAGTTATAATTGGCAAAGATGGTGGTGAGGGGGAGGGCAAACAGGAGGGTCAGGGAGAGGAACGTCGTAAGGACACCCACCGAAAGATCATGATTGATGATCATGACCGACCCGAAGAGCGCAACGAGCGAGACATCCAGATTCGTCACAAGGACCGTGAGGGGGTTGATCACCAGCGAGAGGACCTGTGCCCTGCTTCCGACCTCCCTGGCCCCTTCACTCACCACGGTCTGACTGCCGGCAATGGCATCCTGCTGGCGGAATGCTATTATCGTCTTCTCACCGGCGAGTGTCTCTTCCATGAGCCCGTTTAAGTCCGCGAGCCGCTCCTGGAGGAGAGCAAATGCAGGGCCGGCAACCTTCGCAAGCAGCCACACGAGCCCCATCATAAGGGGAATAGCGATGCATGCAACAACAGCGAGTGTGACACTGAGGAGGAACATGGCTGCGAGGGTAATGACCAGCATGAAGAGACCCATCAGCATAGTCCCAAGAGGCTGCTGGAAGAATGCGGTGATCACATCGATATCATTCGTGACCCTGCTCATCAGCTCCCCGATCGGCTGCCGGTCAAAGAACCGCAGGGAAAGGGTCTGCATATGCTCGAAAAGGTCCTGCCTGATCTGGAAAAGGGCTTTCTGGGTGACATCCGCGAGGAATCGGTATCCGAAGTAGTAGGAGATGAAGGTGAGTACGGACAACCCAGCCATCACCATCACCTGCTGGTACAGATCTGCCGTAGTACTAAGTCCGGAAAGGGTATTGACCGCGACCCCGAGCATCACCGAAAGGAAGATGAAGGAGACTGTACCCACGAAGAACAGAACTATAACAAGGGTGAGCAGAGCCTTCCGCAGGCCCAGATACGCGATCATCCGGCCGAGCGCTCTCATCCTTCTCGGGCGACGGATTTTTTCAGGTTTTGAGAGGGTTCCTGTCGTTTCGTTGGTCATTTCAGGTCCTCCCTCCGCACACCACCAAGTTGTGATTCGAAAATTTCCCTGTACAGCGGATTGGTGCTGATCAGGTCACGATGACTCCCCTTCGCGACGATCGCTCCCTGATCGAGGAGGATAATGGTGTCTGCGGTGAGGACGGTACTGATCCGCTGTGCGACGATGAATTTGGTAGTATTGGGCATCATGGTTCCCAGCGCATCCTGGATGCGGCTTTCGGTGACAACATCCACGGCACTGGTACTGTCATCGAGGATGAGAATGGAAGGCCGGGACGCGATCGCCCGGGCGATGGAGATCCGTTGCCGCTGCCCTCCAGAAAAGTTGGCTCCTCTCCGGGCTACACGGGAATCATAGCAACCGGGGATCGCTGAGATGAAGCCATCGGCATCGGCTGCCTTTGCTGCCGACACAATGGGATCATAGGGGATTTCAGGGTCGGAGAACGCGATATTCTCCTTAACGGTCCCGGAGAAGAGGATACTCTCCTGGAGGGCGATTCCTATCAGGGAACGGAGGTGATCCTGGGGGAGCTCCCTGATATCGGTGCCATCGATGGTGATCCGCCCGGTCGTGACATCGTAAAATCGCGGGATCAGGTTGATGAGGGTGGTCTTCCCTGAACCGGTCGGACCGAGGAAGGCAACCGTCTGCCCGGGTTCTGCGACAAGCGAGACGTTCCTGACCGATTCTTTCCCCCCGGCACCATCATAGCTGAAGGAGACATTCTCGAATTCTACCTTCCCTTTCAGGTGAGCCGGATCCAGGTGCTGTGGGGTGGAACTGTCCGCAATTGCAGGAGTGGTATCAAACAGTTCCACGATTCGTCCTGCAGACGCCTCTGCAGAGATGATAGCCGGCAGGACGAATGAGAGGATCAGCAACTGGGCCAGGATGAAGAAGAAATACTGGGTGAACGCGACGATCTGGCCGATATCCATGGTTCCGGCCAGGACCTGGGTGCCTCCAAACCAGATGACAAGGGCATTGGAAAGACCGAGGATGATAAAAATCGCGGGAAGGAGCAGCGCACTATAGTAGAGTGGGGGTAATGAAGCCTGACGGAGATCATCATTCTTTCCTTCAAACCGCTTGTTCTCGTATCCCTGCCTTACGAAGGATTTTACCACCCGGACGCCTGCAAAGACCTCCTGGAGCACGTTGTTCAGCCCATCCAGCATCTTCTGCCGGTTGATATACTGTTTCTGGAGCATGATCGCGACAGCCCCAAATATCAGCGCAGTAACGACGATGACGAGGAGAAAGATCCAGACCAGATCGGGGCTGTCTAAGTAGACAAACACCAGCGCGGCAAGGATCATGAAAGGGGCGTACAGGATAAACCGTGTGGCATAGTTCACTGCCATATTGATCTGGTAGATGTCATTGGTGAGACGGACAAGGAGTTCCCCCGTGGGATACCGGTCAAGGTTCCCAAACGAAAACGTCTGTATTTTCCGATAGGTTTCCTTGCGAAGGTAATGTGCAGTGCCCTCTCCCAGCCGTGCTGCGATGTACAGGTTGGCCATCGAGAATGACCCTGCGAGAATGGCAAAAAAGAGCATCTTCAGGCAGCTTTCCACTACCACTTCAACGTCACCGGCAACCACCCCGTTGTCCAGGAGGTTGGACACCTGGACTGGTATCATGAGCATGAAGAGTGCCCCGAAGAGTACCAACACTTGGGACAGGGCGATCCATTTCCATACCTCCCGGTACACCACCAGTAGACGGCGAAGATTCTCAAGCATGGTCGTCAGCCACCCCCAATCTGGAGCAGCATTGGTACACTCATGCTACCCTGGGGTAATGAGAGAGGGAAGTATCTCTGGTTTATCACTCTGAAAAGTTCCATGGTGAATTGAGAAGCAGAACAACTATTTAAACTAAATCCCCTCTGAAATGGATTCGGTCCGATCATTACAGAACAATCTACATATCCTTGCAACTCCAGGCACTGAAGCTTAGCTTTGATAAAGGATTACAATTGTTACGACGGCTACAATAATGAGAATCACGGTATTCCTGTTTATCCCGGTCCTTTCCCCACGTTCAGAGAGGATCAGCCCCCTCCGGATCGTAATACACAGAAAGCGATGCTTATATCTTAGGGAAAGGATGAGAAGATACATATCCTGTATGCCTGTAGATGAAGAAACCCCTCTTATCCCGGCCCTGGCAGAATCGGAAAAAGGAGACTACCAGCGATTGTGGAAACCCGGGTTCCTCCTTGCCATTATTATCATCGCTCTCATTGCCATCGCTTTTACCGCGGTTTTTATGACGCTGTATGGATACCTGGACAAGGTGATCTGGCTGGAAAATGATTTTGTACTGTCCAACCGGTGGACTATACCAGCGGGCGTGCTGATCTTCTCCCTCCTCGTTGGGCTCTGCCAGAAGTACCTCCATGCCCCGAACGTAATCCACGGAAGTGCCATGGAATCCATGCGGAAAGGACATGCCGGGAGCGACTACCGGACCTTTCCGGGAGCCTTCCTTTCGTCCATCTGCTCCCTTCTCTCAGGGGCAAGCATCGGGCCAGAGGGCACCATCGCCACAATGGTCAGCCAACTTGCGATATGGGTCCGGACAAAGATGCGGATCGTCCGGGATTCCCATGATGCTCACCTTGGATTTGATATGGCAGCCCTTGCCTCGGCATTCAACGGCATTGTGGGGAGCCCGGCCTTTACCGGTGTCCTTGCGACAGAGTTCCAGATTGGGGAGAAGAATGTATTCAAATTCCTCATCTGGAACCTTGTGGCGGGGCTCGTGGGATATTTCTTCTACCTCTCCCTTGGATTTACCTCCTTTGCAGCCCTGCTTCCCTTCCCCCCCCTCGAGAGCCTTTCTGCCATAATGGTGGTTTCTGCCATAGCCCTCGGCATAGTCGGGTCTCTTCTTGCGATCTTTACCGGACTCTGCCTGAAAGGAGCCGGGGAACTCATGGAGAAGAGTTTCGGGGAGAGAGTAGTGTTCCGGACCGTCGCTGCAGGGATTGTGATTGCGGTCGTCTGTTACTTCCTCCCGGAGCTGTTATTTTCCGGTGAAGCCCAGATCCATGCCTTCGTTCAGAACCCAGCGGCGTTCGGGATCGGGATGCTCCTTGTGCTTGCAATCCTCAAGCTGGTACTCTTCGCCCTGTCCTTCAAGGGGGGGTTCCTTGGTGGTCCTGTCTTCCCCATTCTCTTTGCCTCGACCTTGGTCGGCCTTGCGCTCTCACTCGCTGTCCCCGGAATCCCGGTCGGCATCTTTGTGCTCTGTGTCGAGGCTGCAACCATCGCGTTCGCACTCGGGGCTCCCTTAACTGCGATCATTCTTATCGTAGTGCTGGGCAATCCTTCACCCTACCTGGTGGCGCTCATCGTAACCTCCGTGGCCACCGCCCTGATCCTTGGGGCTCTGTTGAAACCAATCATGGAACGGCGGATACGCGAAAAAGCCACACCAGAAGCAGGCCAGACTTCCAAATCTGCTTTTTTTAAGGACCACCACTGAAGCACGTACAATCTCAATAATCCCGCTGTGCCATGATCACACAGAAACCAGCCCTTGCATCTACCTCTGTCACGGTGAACCCGGTCTCCTCAAGGAGTGCACGGACCTCTCCCTGCGAATAAAACTGCGCTACGGAGAGAAACCGGCCTTTTCCGCCTTCCTGAAGGTATCTCTGATGGATAGGCCCCATGCGTTCGATGAATGCGAGCGTAAGAGGCCCCCGGGATACAAGAATGCGGTGGAGTTCCCTGAATGCAGGAACCGGATCCTCAAGGAAACAGATGACGGTTACGAGCAGGAGTGAAGAACATGAGCCATCCCTTAGTGGGAGCGCCTCGGCCAAGGCCCGGACGACTTCGATCCCTTTCTGACGTGCCATCCGACCGAGGGTACGTGAGGGTTCGATCCCCAGTGCAATCCCCAGGGGGGCGGCGAAACGGCCGGAGCCGACCCCCACTTCGACTGAGCGGGAGTTTGCTGCCGGGAGCACCTTCATGATGCGGGAGAGTTCTGCGAGATACTCATCGTGATGCTCATCAAACCACCGGTCATAATCCTCTGCATACTCTTCAAACACGTCCTGCAACAGGGATCCCTCCTTATGTCCCGTAGAGGCGCTTCCGAACCCGTTCTCCGATGGCCTGCTCTCTCTGTTTCAGGCTGGAGAGATCAACATTACCCTCGCGGAATGAAGAGAAGAGGGAATAGACAAAGTCCACGGTCAGGTCCATCACCTCCTTCTTAAACCTGACTTCAACCGTGGTATCCCCGGCAAACCCCTTGATGGAGAACCAGTCAGGCTTCTCGAACTTGTAGAATCCTTCACCGACACGGGGGAGTGATTCAACCTGCCCAAAGGTGCCAAGATAGCGAAAAAATCCCGGAGATATAGGGGAGTCGAGGAGGAACTCCTTCATAAAGGATCCATCAGCACAGACCTTATGCCTGACCGACCGTAGAATCCGCATTCCTGGCTATCTCCCGCATGGCATCCGCTGCAATCCGGCATTCTTCATCGGTCGTGAACCAGGAGTGGCTGATCCGGACGCACCCCTCACCTCCGTCAATGGCTTTATGGAGTAGCGGGGCACAATGTAGTCCGGTCCGGGCGATGATGTTGAATCCCCGGGCCAGCATGAATCCCACGTCATCATTCTGGAGGCCTTTGATATTGAACGCTATGATGGGCAGGTCCGGGTGGTCATTGTAGATCATGACATTCTCCTCCTTCTTCAGTTCCCTGATGAGAAACAATGTTTGTTTTTCCGCCTTTTCACTGATGGTTGCCAGTCCCGTCTCGTTAAGGAACTCTACTCCCGCTGCAAGAGCTGCCAGGCCCGGGTAGTTGTGGGTCCCGATCTCGAACCGTTCCGGCATCCCGCGGGGATGGAGGAGCGAGAACGAGTCCGTCCCGGTCCCGCCAAACCGGACCGGTGCAATGGTTTCCGGGTCCCGCAGGAAAAATCCCCCGGTCCCAGGGACGCCAAGGAGACCCTTGTGGCCGGTGATGACGAAGGCATCGACCGGAAGGTCCTTGAGGCCGATGGGAATATGGCCGGCAGTCTGGGCACCGTCCACGATAAAGAATATACCATGGTCATGCAGGATTTTCCCGATTGCCCTGATATCCTGGGCTGATCCGAGCACATTGCTGCCATGGGTCATGACCATGAGGCGGGTATCGGGCCTGATGGAATCTTGAACGGCGTCGGGACTGACAGAACAGTCCTTGAAGGGAATGATATCCAACCGTATGCGGCCTTGTTGCTCATATTCGTGCAGAGGACGGAGCACGGAGTTGTGGTCCAGTGCCGTGGTAAGGACATGGCACTCCTCCTTTTTTTCCGCAAGAAAACCAGAGATGAGGATATTCAGGGAATCCGTTGCATTATGGGTGAACACAAGGTTTTCGGGGGGTGCTCCTCCAAGAAACACGGAGAGCCTGTCCCGGGCCAGCGTGAGGTAGTCATCACCCTGGGTCCCTGTCGTTCTCCCTGATCCGAAGACCGGGAGTGAGAGGGAGTGCGCAATCGCTGCAAGCACCCCAGGAGGTTTCGGCCAGCTGGTTGCTGCATTGTTGAGATAAATAAGGGGTTTTTGAACGGGGACCATCTTTTTTTAAGATCTGACTATCACCGGGAAAAAGGGATCGGTTGTACCACGAACCATTATCGCGGGATGAGAGGTACAAATAGTACATGGCCGATGTCACTCCTGCGGTTCTGAGGGAAGCAGCAGAGGTCCTAGGAATCCAGGAGCATGCCTCCCTGAATGAGATCAAGCAGATATACCATGAACAGATCAAGAAATGGCATCCTGATGTCTCAAATCTCGATCCGGCCGCATCTCACGAGATGACCATCCGGTTGAAGATGGCATACGATCTCCTGGCTGATTATTGTATGAACCATGTTTTCTCGTTCCGGATCGAGGACATCTCTCGGGACCTTGGGCTGAGCCCCGCGGATTTCTGGATGGAACGGTTCGGGGATGATCCTATCTGGGGATAAATCCTGCGTATTCTGGATTATCGTGCTATCTAGGTGTCGTCATATCCCGATTCCTTGCATTGATTATGTCCTGGGTTGTTAATAATGGTGATCGGGAGCCAAAGAGTTCATGATTATCCTTATGGAGAAGATGTGAGGGATAGTATGGCAAGAAAATTTACCCGACCCCGTCTTGTTGTCAGCAGATGTATCGAGTTCGATCCATGCCGATATGATGGCTCAAAAATACCTTCTCCAGTAGTGGATCGCTTGAAAGCCCATGCTGACTTCATTCCGGTATGTCCCGAGGTTGAGATTGGCCTTGGGATACCGCGGGCAACGGTCAGGATCGTCAGGATTGAGGGGGTTGATCACCTTATCCAGCCCGCGACCGGTCGGGATGTGACGAGTGATATGAGCAGTTTCGCAGGTCAGTTCCTCGATAATCTCCCTCCCGTCGATGGTTTCATCCTCAAAGGCGGCTCACCCACTTCCGGTATTAGCAATGTGAAAGTCTATCCATCAGCTGAAAAATCGATGGCAGTTGAGAGGACCGCAGGCTTTTTTGCACGGGAAGTGCTGAAGCGGTTCTCTTACCTGCCCGTCGAGGATGAACTTCGCCTGATTAATGCACGTATCCGTGACCATTTTCTTGCCGGCATCTTCATACATGCTGCATTCCGCGAGTTAGAGCAGACCATGGATCGGGAAGCCCTTGCACGGTTTCACGCGGCCAATAAGCTTATTCTTATGGCATGTCATCAGCAGAATCTCCGCAGTATGGGACAGCTGGTCGCGATGCGGTCAAAAAAAGAGCCAGAAGATCTGTTTGCTCAGTATCATGAGCTGCTCTGTATGTCACTCAAAAACGTTCCCCGCTATACCAACAATATCACTGTCCTCCAGCATGTTCTCGGACATTTCAGCAATCGTGTCACCAGCGAGGAGAAAGCGTATTGCCTCCGGTTGATAGATCGATACAAGAACGGCCACGCCACGCTCGCTGAACCCCGGGACCTCCTCCGTTCGTGGGTGATACGGTTCAACGAACTCAGCCTTCTGGATCAGACGTTCTTTGCGCCATATCCAGTTGAGCTTGCAGACCTGCCTGCCGACATGATCGAGCGGGGTAGGGATGTCTGGAAGTCCCTGAAGTCATCAAATACCCAAAAAACAGAGAGAGAATCCCGGTAAAAGATGAGAGCCTCTGTACGAAAAAAAAGAGCGGATTTCACAGAAGGCCATGAAGCGACAGTTGTCTATCCCCACCAGCTTTTTCAGGAAAACCCTGCATTGGCTGTGGACCGTCCGGTGATCCTTGCTGAAGATCCGTGGTTTTTCAAACGCTTCCGGTTCCATGCGCAGAAGCTCGTGTTACACCGTGCCTCAATGAGGAGATATCGCGACCACCTTGCTGCACGAGGATTCAGGGTCGAATATATCGAAGCAGCAGATCTTGACACCAGTACAGACCTTATCGTCCAGCTGGCCCGGAAAGGCATTTCAGAAATCCACGTCTGCGATCCGCTGGAAACCAAGCTGATTGAAGAGATTGAAAAGGCTTGCTCGATGCAGGGAATCCGGCTGGTCACGTACGAGAGTCCAATGTTCCTCTGCTCCCGTGATTATCTTGCAGAGTTTTACAAGGGAGGGAGGAGGTTTTATCTCACGGAGTTCTATATCGCACAGAGAAAACGTCTTGGGATACTGCTCGAACAGGATGGAAAGCCGGGTGGGAAGCGGTGGACGTTCGATACCCTCAACCGCGAATCCTTGCCAAAGGATTTCCCGATACCCCCTGTCTGGCATCCTGCTGAGAACGAGTATGTACCTGAAGCGATCAGCTACGTGAAAGATCATTTTCCGAATGCCTGTGGCAACGTGACCCCTTTTTTCTGGCCGGTGACCTTCGAGGATGCGAACCGCTGGTTCGAGGATTTCCTCGTGAACCGGCTGTCTTTCTTCGGACGATATGAAGATGCGATTCACCGGAACGAGCCAGTCCTTTTTCATTCTGCACTCAGTCCGCTGCTGAATATCGGGCTTCTCACCCCTAGAAATGTCGTGGCTGCCACCCTAGCGTATGCAAAGGATCACGAGGTCCCTGTTGAATCCCTGGAGGGTTTTATCCGCCAGATTATTGGCTGGAGGGAATTTATAAGGGCTGTTTACCTCCTGGCAGGAAAAAAGGAGCAGGGTTCCAATGTTCTGGTAAAGACCCAGCCAATACCTTCCTGCTTCTGGGATGCATCGACGGGAATCGAACCCGTCGATACCACAATCAGACGTGTCCTCGCGACAGGATATTGCCACCACATCGAGCGGCTCATGGTCCTGGGAAATATCATGCTCCTTGCCGGATTCCATCCAAACCAGGTCTATGAATGGTTCTCGGAGCTTTTTGTTGATGCCTACGACTGGGTCATGGTGCCCAATGTCTACGGCATGAGCCAGTTTGCAGACGGGGGAATGATGAGCTCCAAGCCATATATCTCCGGGTCCCGGTATATTCTGAAGATGGGGAACTATCCCAAGGGTCCGTGGTGTGAGGTATGGGATGCGCTCTACTGGCGTTTCCTCTATGTTCATCGTGATCTCTTTGAGCATAATCCACGCATGGCTCCCTTCATCACCTATATCACCCGCATGCCTGAAGAGAAACGCCAAAATCTGATCGAAAAGGCTGAACGGTATCTGATCTCCATTGGGGCATGTGCTCTCGTGTCACAGCTATCCTCTCCGGCCTAATCCCAAGAGGATGCCGTGCACGAAATTATATAGTCTAAGATAATTACCCCTGTGTGGAGGAATCATGACCAAGACAATCCGGTATGAAGAGAGTGGGGGTGTTGGGGAGGTGGAGTTCCGGAGGTATCCTTCCATAATCCTTGCCACAGTTACTGGCACGAATGAAAATGAAAATTTCTGGATCCTCTTCAGGTATATCACGGGGAATAACCGTTCCGGAAAAAAAGTGCCCATGACCTCCCCGGTCATAACCCCGGAGAAGATTGTCATGACAACCCCTGTGATCTCAGAGACGAACGCGATGTCATTTGTGCTGCCGGCGGCTTACAGGATGATGGAAGTGCCCGAACCAATTGATACCCGGATTCGCATCCAGGAGATACCCCCAAGGGAACTGGCGGTCATCCGGTTCGGCGGAAGAGCCTCGGCGAGTGATGTCGCCCAGGTTCGTGAGCGGCTCCTCAAAAAACTCGAGGAGTCAAAAATTTCTATCGTAGGAGCACCGTTTTTAATGCGTTATAATGCACCCTATACTCCGGGATTTATGCGGAGAAATGAGGTGGGGGTTGAAATTAAACGATAGCCTGTGGATAGTTCACAGTCCCCGATTCAGTGCCGGAAAAGCCCCAGCCGGGTTGGCAACGGAGCCCGTAAATCAGTTATTTTTACGCTCGCGCAGAATTGCGAGTGAAAAAGTGTAAGGCTGTTTTTATAGGGAAACGACCGTGCGGCAACACTTTGCACCTAGCTTATCAGAGAAAAGATCCAACACCTTCTCATGCACATTCAGGTCGAAGGGATCGAGGGACTTCCCCTCATCCACAAAGGAGACGACCTCCCTGCCCTCATCTGTGAACTGACCTCGTTCAATGATGGGGATATCCTCAGCATAGCTTCTTCTGTATATTCCAAGGCAAAGGGATACACAAAACGGCTTGCCGATATCACACCTACAGCTCGGGCGATCCGGATAGCAGATCGGACACGGGAGGACCCACGGTTCATCCAGGCGGTCCTGGATGCCTCGACCGACATTCTCCTCGAATACCCATTCGTCCTCTCTGAAGTCTCAACCGGTCACATCGGGGTCCGTGCCGGAGTCGACCAGAGCAACATCGAGGACGAGATGGTGATCTTCCTCCCCCCGGATCCCATGGCTGCAGCCGATGAGGTCCGCGAGGAAGTCTACTCAATCACCGGAAAAAATATCGGGGTCATCATCACCGACACCTGCGGGCGCTCATTCCGGAGGGGCCAGACCGGCCATGCCGTCGGCTGGAGCGGGATGACCGCGATCCGGGATTTCCGGGGCGATACCGATCTCTTCGGGCATGTGCTCAAGATTACCGAGGAGGCCGTGGTCGATGAGATCGCCGGCTTTGCCAATTTCGTGATGGGAGAGAGCAACAACGGTGTGCCAGCTGTGGTCTTCCGCAACTGCGGAACCTGGCAGGGGCATGATAATCTGTATTTCCGGAGAGAGGAGGATATCCTCAGAAAGTTACTGGAGAACGCCAGGTAGCATGCTACACACGGTCCCGGCGTCTTACAAGAAGTCCCTGATACACTTCAGCGACCCATGGACTCAAGGCTGAAACCCATGGGTCTATCTGGTCGTCAGGGTCCTCGAATTTCCGGCTGATGTGTGCCCAGGTATCAGTTGCCATATCTCTCACTCTCTCTGCCTGAGATCAGAATCTTCGTCCATTGCTGCGTCGACACACTGTTCAAGTCCTGAAACCATCTCCCGCAACTCTTCGATGATACTCCTCATCTCTTCTGAGGTCCCTGATGGACTGCCAGGGATTCCCCAGTCCTTCCGCTTCAATTCTTCGAGCGTGATATCAATCGTGGTGAGGTTCGTGCGGATAGTCCGGGATGCCGGGATTGCTTTCTGGTTTCTCGGGACCGCCAGGTCATCCAGGACCTGGACGAGGCGTTGCCGGATCGGAGGGATTGCGTCCCTGATCATCTGGCGTCTTTCCTCAGGGATATCGGAAACATTGCGGGGGAATGCCAAGTCGACAGGTGATCCGTCCAGTACCTCTTCAGTATCCCTGAGCAAGCCATCAATATATTCGAATGTGACGCAGAGCCATCGCTCCTGGTTCTCATCCAGTCCGGATTCGCCTGCTCCCCTTATGGCTTTCGCTTTCCGGTGAGACATCTCAACTGTCCCGACAATGGTCATGAGAGCGGGACCTAGCACCCATGTTCATCTCACGAACGCCTTCCGGCCTGCGTACCGAGCACTGGTGCCCATCTCCTCCTCAATCCGGAGGAGTTGGTTGTATTTCTCCACCCGCTCTCCTCTGGCCGGGGCCCCGGTCTTGAGGTGGCCAGTTCCCATTGCTACCGTGAAGTCCGCGATGAACGAGTCGACGGTCTCCCCGCTCCGGTGTGAGACCATGGCCCCCCATCCCTGTGAATATGCCAGTTCGATGGCAGCAATCGTCTCAGTAACGGTCCCAATCTGGTTCAGCTTGATGAGGACCCCGTTCGCCACTCCTTCCTTGATACCTCTCCGGATCCGGTCCACGTTCGTCACGAAGAGGTCGTCGCCGACCAGTTCCACCCGGTCACCGATTTCTTGGGTAAGGCCTTTCCAGCCGGTCCAGTCATCTTCCGCAAGGCCATCCTCGATGACGACGATAGGATACGTGTCGACAAGGTCCCGGTAATACCCGGTCATCTCACTGGCTGAGAGGGATCTCCCTTCGGTGCGAAGTTCGTACTTCCCTTTATGGAAGAACCCGCTCGATGCCGGGTCCAGGGCAAACCCGATCTCTCTTCCTGGCGTGTACCCTGCTGCTTCGATTGCCTCGGTCATGAGAGCAAGAGGCTCCTCATTCGATGAGACTGCCGGTGCAAATCCTCCTTCGTCCCCGACACCGGTACTGAACCCCTTCTTCTTCAGGATGTCCTTGAGTGCGCTGTAGGTCTCGCTCCCGTAGCGAAGGGCCTCGTGGAAGTCGGGAGCACCCCAAGGGACGATCATGTACTCCTGGAAATCGGACCCCTGCCAGTTGGCATGAACCCCCCCGTTCATGATGTTCATCATAGGGACCGGCATGACCGCCCTACCCGGTCGCTCCAGGTAACGCCAGAGACTCATCCCTTTGGCGCTTGCCGCTGCACGGGCTACCGCCATCGAGACCGCAAGGATCGCGTTTGCACCGAAGTTGGCCTTGTTCCTGGTCCCATCGAGCCGGATCATCAAATGATCGATTGCTTCCTGGTCGGCAGCATCGATCCCGATCAGGGCCTTCGCGATCTCGTTGTTCACATGGTCAACGGCATGCAATACTCCCTTCCCGCGGTACCGGGCTTTTATACCATCGCGGAGCTCGACTGCTTCGTGGGTTCCAGTCGATGCCCCGGACGGACAGGCTGCTCTTCCCATCACTCCGCAGGCAAGGAGTACATCTGCCTCGACAGTCGGGTTCCCCCGGGAGTCAAGGATCTCCCGGGCTTTTATCAGGGTGATTGTGGTTGTTGACATGGCCTATTTCTTCCTCACACGTTCTGATCGTTCTTCATTGGATTTATCCACATGATGTTCTCAGCCGATGAGTCCTTCCCTCCAGGATCGCAAGCGACTCCACGGCACGGGCAGTGAACTCCAGGGTTGGGGAACCACCGAAGACGGAACGTACAAACCCCCCCGAATGATGGGCGCACTGCTCAATGAATGCCCTGCAAGCTCCTGCATACCGGGGAGTGGTCCGGAGGAGTGCCGAGACGCGCAACCCGGCATACAGGTGCTCGAGGTAAGGGGGTCGGCTGCCCGGCCTCCCGAGAAACCCGAACTCCGGGTCCTCGCAGGACCAGATGAAGCGGCTGATGCCCAGGTTCTCCCGCGGATAGCCGAGCACGACAAGGGTCTCTGCTGCCTGCCAGGTGTCCTGCAGGGTTCCGGACGAAGCTCCAAAACCTCCTGACTCTCCCTGGAACCGGAGAATGGTCCCGGTGATCTGCGCCCTCCATTCTTCCGGGAGAGGGACCCGATGAAGCAGGATCAGGGATAACCACGTGTACAGTGGTTCGAAGAGCGAGAAGCTTTCAATCACCTGAGTCTCAGGGGAGATGCAGGGAATGCTGCACGAGATGAAGGGTGCTATATCGTAGAGCGGTGCTGCACCCAAGAGCTGCAACCCTCGTCCGGCAAAGAGCGCCGCTGCATGGGAAGAATACAAACCGTCCGGTTGCTGGAGACCCTGCAGGAATGCCACCGTTTCATCATCACGATTGAGTTCGCCGAGCAAGAAAAGCACCTGCAGGGCGTGGAAAGTATCACCGGCATTTGGTTCATCCAATCGATAGAAGCAGTAACCCCCTGACGAACAGCGGCGTTCCTGCACATACTGCATGATATTCGGGTGGAAGGAGGTGGTGACCGCGGGAATCTGGCAGGAGGTATCCGGAGTCATACCTTCGAAGACCTTGCCGGCGCGAGTGCCTCGATGATTGCTTGCAGATCACCGGATGCCTTCAGGAGTTTTTGGGTCCGGTCCGCAATCTCATCCGCATGCTCTTTCCGTCTTGTATAGGCTGCCTCGATGGCCCCGTACGTGGCTTCGATAGTGTGGGTGAGGTCTTCATCGAGCTCGCGGGAGAATACTCTGAACGCGGCATCGATGTTCTGCAAGGTTGCCCACCGCAGGTTCTCGACATTGTGGACCACGAGGGTCTGGATCTCCTTCCCGATCCGTGCTTTGATCCGTTTCTCCCGGATCGATCGGGGAAGCGCCTTGTCGACAAGGTCCGGGGAGATGGTGCCGAGGACGCCGGACCAGGACTTCCGAGAAACCCAGTACGGTTCCCGGGCAAGCACGAGGGGGCTTGTTGCTGCAGGAGCGTGGTGCGGGATCTCGAAGATGGTTGACGCGGCGATCCGTATCGATTCAACCAGAGCCGCCGCCCGCTGCTGGTGGCCGGACAGGATCGCGAGCAGTTCTTTGTCGAACTTGCCGGTGACTTCGCCAAGAGTATGCTCGAAGTAGACCGGGATCTCCTGGGCGATTGCGTCTTCCGCGACCTGCGCATCAAGCTCCTTTGTTGATGAGATAGCCGCTGCTGCAACGCTTTCCAGGTGGTGTTTCGAATTCTCCCGCAATGCTGCACATCCCTCTTCAAGGAGCTCAACGACTCTCCGATGATCCCCGTTCAGGATATCCTGGGTATGCTGGCGCTCCCGTTTCGCTTCATCGATCTTCTTCTGGAAGAGGGCGAGGCGCTGTTCGAGGTCGGTGATGGGCATCTGGAGGGACCGCATCTCAAGGTTGACCTGGAGCAAGGTATCAGAGAGCACATCGAGCGCCTTTCCCCCGACCGCTTCCCGGAGGACACGGGTCTTTTCCCGTGCCAGGAAATCGATGAGGTGCCCGGTAATCAGGGGGAGGCCGCTTGCTTCGAGCAGGGCAGTATCACCCTTCTCCTTTGCTGCGAGTGCCTGTTTTGCCGAGACGGGGAAGACCTGGCCATCGGGCATGATTCCTATGCTTTCCGCCAGGACTTTCCGGAGGAACGCGAGTGCCGTCTCGCGCTCGCTCTCGGAGAGGTAGTCGATCTTGTTCAGGACGAAGAAGACCCGGGCGACCTTCTCCCGCACCTGCCTGAGGAAGTCCACCTCGACTTCCGTGATGGGCGGGTCGGCTGATACCAGGAAGAGGGCGGCGTCACACTGCGGGAGGAAGTTGAGGGTCATCTCGGTATTGTGCCGGTGAGTCGACCCAATCCCGGGAGTGTCGATCAGGACGACCTCCCTGAGAATGGGAGATGGATGGGTAATCTCAACGTAAGAGACACCCTTCTCGTTTTTCGGGTTGACATCTTCGGACACATACCCGAGCAGGGTCTTGCTCATCCAGTTGGCGTTGTCCGAGGGGTAGATCTCTTCCTTTCGCTGGTCCTGGAAGTGGACGTGGATTGAACGCCCCTCTCCATATCTGATAAAGGTCGGGATTGCGGTGAGCGGAATGACGGAGCTCGGGAGGATATCCTCGCCCAGCAAGGCGTTCAGGAGTGTGCTCTTCCCCCGTTTGAACTGCCCGAGGACTGCCAGCTGGAACCGGCCCTCGGCAAGCCGGTCCCGGAGGCCGGTCAGGGTCTTTTCCTGCGGTTCCATCACCGGGCCAAGGTCCCGAAGGATGGTGATCCCCTTGTTCATGAGGGAAGGGAGATTCGGGGAGGTGGAATCCGGAGATGTGGGGGAAGATTGGCCGAACGATCCTGGAGTAGGGGAAGAAGTGGTGTGGATATTTGGTATCGGGTCGTGCATGATACTCCTCCTATCATGTCAGGGAATAACGGTCATTTGACCGTCATGGGTAGGAGTTATCAGCAGGACCTGCGGTTGAATGGTGAACTCCATCACCAAGATAGCATTGTTATGTCTCTACCGGATACCATAAAATTTCTCTTGGTGAAGGGAGAACAGGTGCTCCAGTGAAGTTATGACAGCCCGGAATGTTCGTCTCCGCTCCATTCCGTCCGCTCCTCCTTTCGTCCGGCGCTCCTCCACTCCGCTCCGCTCACATACCGGTCCTGTTCTCTTGAGTTTGATGTGTGATGACGCTCCCGGCTTCATCGTTCACTCCTCGCCGGCAGCTGCTCCCTCCCGCTCCTCGCACCATGCTTCGCATCGTGCTCGTCACTGTGTTCCGTACGCCATTGACGCTCTGCGACTCGCAGCGCTCGACCTCGTGCTGATGCACTCGGTAACCGGCGCTCGCTCGGGCCGCTGTGGCCACCCACTCTCCCGGCCTCTCGTCGCTTCCAGGGGGGCACTGCTACCCCCTTCGCTCCTCGCCCTGATGGGACAGCCTCCTCCTCTCCCAAGGGAGAGGCAGTGATCATGATAGATGCCCTTCGGGCCACACCCTTCTCTGGGGCATTCTATCGTATCACAGTGTTTCATGCAACAGCGACGAGCGGTCCGTGAAACGGTCCGCGAGGAGCGGGAGGGTGCAGCCGGTGATGAGGAGCCTGCGACGAAATCACGGGTGTCTTCGTTGCCAACAGTCCAGGATGAAAAACAAGGGAGACGGTGCGAGCGGAACGGACCGGAGGAGTGGAGCCGAGCACGGTCGACCGACAACAGTCTCCAGAGAACCGGGAACCAGCGAGGAGCCCCCGGTTACGGAGGGCATCAGCCCGAAGTCGAGGGGTGACGAGCGGTCAGAGATCACAGAGAACCGAGTGGGTGGGAAGACGGCTCCGGTTACGGCTCGCTGAAGGGCGAGTTGTCGCGGGCCGGCAGGCGGGAGGCGGTGGTGGGACCTGCAGGAGGGATACCAGAACAGAGATATGAAGGGTCGGCTATGTACTATTCAGCCGGGGCCGCGGCCGGTCTGAATACTCTCATAGTAACGCATGGTGTTTCGGATCGGAGATCTCCCCGGCGTCTATGTCTGGTAGTCCTCGATGAACTGGCGCAGGTGGTCGTCAGTGACCCGGTACTCGTTCCCAATCTTCACAGCCCGTAGCCGCTTCTGGTTGATCATCGCCCGGACGGTCCGGACGTTCAGCTTCAACATCTCCGCAACTTCTTCTGTCGTGTAAAATTTTGGGGTGGTCATTGCCCCTCCATGAGGTCCACGGTCATCTTCCGCAGGCGGACCGCGTCCCGGATCCTCTTTTCGAACTCATCTGGTTGGCTGAAGTCTCCATAGACCTTGATTGCACCACCCTTTCCCGGCGTTCCTATCTCAATGCTGTCCTGGAACACCGGCCCTTCAATAATCTTCTTCACGATCACTTCTTCCATCGTTCTAGTCCTCCCAGGGGAGCATAATGGTAATCACCGGCTCGGCGTCATCACCGGGGCCACATACTGCTTTCAGCAGCACGTCCTCAGTGACGATCGATCCCGATTCTTCCATGGTCGCGAACAGAACCCGGAACTGTATCGTGCTGGCATGCCTGCTCCGTCTTGCAGCACATCCAAACATCCAGAGCAGGTCCCAGATCCTCCCTTCCACACTCTGACCAGGAAGCTCGTCTAAGTAGGACGGCGATAGGTAATCATCCCATACCGCCCGGGTCACTGCGACCTTGACCTTGATCCCTGCCTCGCTAACAATCTGGTCCGACAGTTCGACCAGGACCCCATCGCTGATGGCATCAGCCCGGGTGTATGCGAAGATGATCTCATCATTCGAGAAGAGGGAAGTGAGGGTCATAATCACAGGTCCCCCTCAATGCCGATCTTGAAGGTCTGCTCCTCGCTCATGTACATCTCGCGGGAGAGCTTCCAGATCTCGTTGATGATCGCACCCTCGAGGATCTGCTCAAGGGTCAGATCGTTGTCAAATCTCCGGTTGAACTCTTTCCGCATGGCCTCCAGCCATTCAAGGTTGTGGGAGGTGAATGCCACAACGATGGGCTGGCGTTCCTGGCTCTGCACGAGGACCTGGGTACTCATGCCAAGACCCCCGCGACTCCCGCCGGTGCTGCTGCACTTGCCGGACATCCCGGCTCGGGCTGCTCCACCATCATGGCAAGATGGGCATATTTCTTCTCACCGGAAAGGATGCCCCTCACCTGGGACAAGGGAGACACATACGAGAAGCCATTGATCCGGAACATAACCGCTTTGCCGGACCGGGAGATCCCGGCCTGGCCGATTGCCTCCGGCTGCCCGCAGGTGCTGATGACCTCGGCAATATCGTAGATGCTGACCGGCCATCGCTCGATAAGACGCTGCACGTCACCCTTTGCAATGACGCACTGGCGGGTCTTGATGTCGATACGGAGCACACCCTCGGCATTCTTCACGCTGCCGATGTGCTCGAAGGTTGGATTGTTGTAACGCATGGTGTTTCTCACCACATAATCATCGGCGGGAGAGATGATATAGTGCCGCCATGCAGCGCGAAAGTAATATTTACTTACCTATAGTGTATTTATTCTGCATATATTACGCAATCGATTTCGGCCCTCCGGGCACCGCCCACTACTCGCTTCGCTCGTATCGAGGGCTCGCCCTGCGGGAGGTTGATCTGGGCCTGCGATCGCTCCGCTCCGGCGACGCCCTCACTGCGTTCGGTGGCAGCCTTCGCTGCGCTGGTTTTGTTATTGAAGGGGAACATCGCGATGGAGCGAAGTCTTCAGGCTGAGCCGGCGTCCGTGCCCGGACGTATCGAACGCGACGCCGAGCGGTAGCGGGATGGCGGAGCTTCACTTGTCATATGATATTTAGGTCTTAAAAACCGAATTTATAACAAGAATATTAGGATTTTAAGATCCAAGTATCTCTTTTCTGATTTCCTCAACTTTAAAAAATACAGGATCTACATCAATATTCGAAAAGAATTCCTTTACAAAATTCTCCGAAATGACAATCGCCCATTTCGAACATCCTGCACCAAGGCATTTGTAAGGGAAAAAGGGATTTCCCGAATCCTCTCGGAATTTATTATATGAAAATTTTCCATCCAATCTGTTTATTCCATACGGATCATCAAAATGTGGTTTACCATGTTGCCATTTTGGCTCATAATGAACGAGAATATTTCTCAAATCTATCAATGCATTGACATCTTCATAATATTTTGAGGGATAGTGTAAGCCTTTTCCTTTAATTATTTTATATACATCTAGATATCTTTCAAGAATAGTTTTCCACCGATTTTTGTATATCCCTCGATTATCGGTTTGATTCCAATAATTTACTAAATTTTCAATAATGGATTCATCAATCTTAGAAAAATTTGGGAAATTTCCTGATT
>ENA-UPTA01000485-UPTA01000485.1-activated-sludge-metagenome-genome-assembly--contig:-NODE-485-length-46176-cov-7.300189_pt1 | contig 46176 bp, 51 predicted proteins | sample MGYA00238184_ERZ773361 | MGnify/ENA primary metagenome ERZ773361 (study PRJEB29100, sample SAMN05720205) | activated sludge metagenome | isolation source: anaerobic digester from wastewater... | reverse complement strand
CAGCTTGAAGAAAAGCTCGCGTCGGCGAAGCGCGAACTTGCGCAGAAGAAGGAAGATATTTTGCAGAAGCAGGAGCAGGAGAAGCGGGCCGCTGAGGCAGCGAAGCAGGCGGCGCAGAAAGCCGCCGTAGATAAAAAAGCTGCGCAGCTGCAGGAAGAGCTTGATAAGAAAGAAGCGGAGAAGAAACAGCTTGAAGAAAAGCTCGCGTCGGCGAAGCGCGAACTTGCGCAGAAGAAGGAAGCCGAGCTTTTGAAAAAGGAACAACAGCGCCACGAAGCGATACAACAGCGCCGCGAGAAAGAACAGCAGCGCAGGGCAAAACGTGAAGCGGCCCGGCAGGCAGAGGAAGCAAAACAGCAGGAAGCGCCGAAAACATTAACGGAACAGGAGGCTGAGTTCCGCGCAGAACAGAAAGAAAAACAGCAAAAGCTGAAGGAAGAGGAGCGCAAAAGGGCTTCTCTGGCGCGCGAAGAAGCGCGTGCATTGCGGGAAAAGCAGCGGCAGGAGCGTTTGAAAGAGCAGCAGGCGCGTAAAGAGGAAGAACTGCGCATCATTCGCGAATCTCAGCAGGCGGCCCGGGAAGCGGAACGGGTTTCTGCCGAGCAGCGGCGTAAAAAACAGACGGCTGTGCCTGCAGCGGAAAAACCTGCGGTGCAGAAGCACGCCGAGGCCGTAACAGCCCCTGCGCAGGCAAAGACACCGCCGCCGGCGGTCAGCAGCGAAGAGCGCAGGCAGGCACAGGCTGATGAACTCCGGGAATATGCCCGGCAGATCAAGCGGGAATTGATCGAACAGGAATCCAGCAGGATACGCGGCGAGGGCGCACACGAAGATGATGATACAGAAGGAAGGCGGATGATCCCGGCGGATGCGTATGAAGACCGCCCTGCGGTACGCAAATCAGGGCCGCGCCGCAGACCGGACCGTTCCCGGGCCATCAATAATAAGCTCGATCAGATCGACGCCTGGCTTGAGGAGAATCTCTGGTAAACCGGACCGGCCCGAAAATACTTGACAAACCGGCTCGCTATGTTAAACTCGATTCATAAACCTAAAACGGAGGTGGTTTGTATGTCAAGAAAAGGTTTTACGCTCATCGAACTCGTTATGGTCATCGTTATCATCGGTATCCTCGCGGCAGTCGCCATCCCGAAGTTCATCAATCTGCAACAGGAAGCCAAGCACGCGGTATGTTTGTCGAATGCAGGCGCGATCAGGACGGCGATCTCGAATTTTTACGCGCAGTGCAACCTGAACGCGTCTTCCATCAATGGAAGCATCGCGTATGATACCGCAACGTGCTTTCCCAACACGACCGAACTCGCCACGCTCACCAGCGCGTTCGCTCAGAATTATTTTTCCGAACAGTCACTGCCTCCTGTTCCTGACGCGGTCGGAAACTGGAGCGATGCGTATGATTCGGCAACAGGCGTAATCAACACAAGCCAGTGCTGTCCGTAATGAGTTGAGCTTGATACGGTATTCTGACGGCCCTTGAAAGAACGCATATACTTCAAGGGCCGTCTTGTTTTTTATAAATATTGGTCATTGAACAGGTTATAACCTATTTGCCATCCTGATTTTGCTTGACAGAACCCCAGAGTGCTTTATAATCTTTATAAAGGTATTCATTGATAAAATGCATAGGATCCTGGTCGTTGATGATGCCCTGTTCATGCGCCGGATGATCTCGCAGATACTCGAAGCGCACGGATATCAAATATGCGCGTACGCGGCAAGCGCGAAAGAAGCCGTTGAGAAATATAAGGAACACAATCCGGATCTGGTGACCATGGACATCGTGATGCCGATGATGGAGGAGCTCGACGGCATCGGCGCGGTGCGCCAGATCGTTCAGTATGATCCCGGGGCGAAGATCCTTATCTGTTCGGTCATCGGCCAGCAATCGCTCGTCGTCGAAGCGATACGCGCCGGCGCGCGCGAGTTCGTCATGAAACCGGTCAAGCAGGAACGGTTGATCGATGCTGTTGCCAGGGCGTTGAAAACCTGATAGGAGCGGGCCGCATGGAAGGCGTCAATCTTACTGATTTGCAGAAAGATGCGTTGAAGGAGATCGGAACGATATGCGCCGGGAACGCGGCGACGGCGCTTTCTCAGCTTCTCGACCGCAAGGTCTCGATCGTGGTGCCGCGGATATTGTTCCTGCCGATCGAAGAGGTCCCGCAGGCGGTCGGCGGCAACGACCAGCTTGTCGTCGGGCTTATGCTCCGGGTGCTCGGCGACCTGCCCTCGAGCATTATTTTTATTTTTTCCCAGAAGGACGCATTGGCGCTCGCCTCCCTCATGACCGGCAAGGAGGTCTCGGAGACCGCGGTCATCTCGGAGCTTGAGCGCTCGGCGCTCAAGGAGGTCGGCGTTATCCTTTCGAACGCCTATCTCGGAGCGCTCGGCAGCTTCGTCGGCATGGGGCTGGTCCCCCGCGTCCCCGAGGTCATTATCGACATGGCGGGCGCTATCGTCGATTATATCCTCATCGAGCTTTCCTGTAAATCGCTGTTCGCGCTTCTGATCGAATCCGAATTCAAGCAGCCCGAGTCTTCGATAACCGGGCATTTCTTTCTGATACCAGATCCCGCCGGATTCGAGATGATCCTGCGGGCCATCGGGGATAAGTAACCGTCGCAGCGGTATCGCCGGCGGCTCAATCCGGGTCAAACATCATGCAAGATAGTTACCGCGAACTGTTCCTTTCCGAATCACAGGAATACCTTACCAATATTAACAACTGCCTCGTCAAGCTCGAAGAGAATCCGTCGGATAAAGATTCGATCAACGAGATCTTTCGCTGCGTCCATACGCTCAAAGGCATGTCGGCGACCATGGGCTTCGATAAATTGTCTCACCTGGCCCATGAAATGGAGGATCTGCTCGATGAGCTGCGGAATCTGCGTAAAAAGATGACCTCGGAGACGGTCGACGCGCTCTTCCAGGGCGTCGATATGCTTGAACAGCTTTTTGAAGAGATCAAGACGAATAAAGAATCGGTGATAGATATCGAGCCTGTCCTGAAGAACCTGAAAAGGTTCCTGGTCGATATGCCGGAAGAGGCCGCGGGCGCAGAGCGTGCGGCAGAGCATGCAAAACCGGCGGCGCCCGTCTTTACTCCCGGGGAACATGCGTCCATCGGCGAATTCAAGAAAAGATTTTCCAGCGTATTCAGCATCAGCGTTACGCTTATTAAAGACTGCGCGATGAAAGAGGCGCGGGCATTCCTGATCATCACGAGCCTGCGCAGGCTCGGGGAGGTCGTTTGTTCTCATCCGGACGTATCGGCCTTGAAGGAAGGATCGTTCGATCTTTCCTTCGACGTTGTCCTGGCGACCAACGAGCAGCAGCAGGTATTGCAGCAGGAACTGAATACCCTTTCCGATGTCGAGCATATCGAGGTCCGCCTGATCGATGCCGAGGTTCAACCGGCAAAAGACGTTTACATTCCGGAGGAAAAAGCGGGCGCTCCCCGGCAGGCCGCCGCGGCGCCGGCGTCCATAAAAAAGATCCAGAACATGCGCATCCCGGTCGAGCGCCTGGACAAGATCATGAACCTCATGGGCGAGCTTGCCATCGCGCGGATCCGCCTTCTGCAGATCGTCCAGTCGTATAAGATCGAAACGCTCGAAGAGGTGAGTTTCGCCCTTGACCGGCTCATATCGGCATTGCAGGCCGAGGTGATGCAGACGCGGCTTCTGCCCGTCGCGTATATCCTCGACGCGTTCCCGCGTGTCGTGCGCGATGTCGCCCGCAAGCAGGAAAAGGATGTCGAATTCTCCATTTCCGGCGGCGACATAGAGCTTGACCGTATCGTGCTCGACGAAATATCGGATCCCCTGCTTCATCTGGTGCGTAATGCCGTGGACCACGGCCTTGAAAAGCCCGAAGCCCGCCTGAAAGCCAAAAAACCGGCGAAGGGGAAGCTGTTCATCAATGTCAGCCGTCAGAAAGGCCAGATATATATCGAGGTCGGCGACGACGGCAAAGGCATCGACGTCGAGGCGGTCAAACGGACCGCGGTGGCCAAAGGGATCGTTTCGGAGGCCGATGCGGCGTCGATCGACGAAAAAAAGATCCTCGACCTTATTACCATGCCCGGGTTCTCGACCGCCAAGACGATCACCGATATCTCGGGCAGGGGGGTGGGGCTCGACGTGGTCAAATCCAGGATCGAGTATCTCGGCGGCAGGGTCGATTTCGAGACCAAGGTCGACGAAGGCAGCAAATTCATCCTGACGCTGCCGCTGACCCTTGCCATCATCAAGGCCATGCTCGTTTCGGTCAAGCATGAGATATATGCGATCCCGCTGGTGAACATCCGGGAGACGATCAAGATAGATCTCCGCGAGGTAAAGGTCCTTCAGAGCTTTGAGGTGGTCAAGGTGCGCGATGAGATCATTCCCATCATACGGCTCGATAAAGAGCTTGCGATCGCGAGCCTGCCCGGCGACAAAGAGGAGTCCCGGGACCGCATGTCGCTGGTGATCTGCGAATTCGGCAAGAAGGCGTTGGGGCTTGCAGTGTCCTCGGTGCTCGGCGAACAGGATATCGCGGTCAAACCTCTCGGTTCGCTCATCAAAAGGACCAAGGGCATCGCCGGCGCCACGATCCTCGGCGACGGAAAGGTCGCATTGATCCTGGATATCATGTCTTTACGGTAGGGGGGCGTATGGAGAATATAGCTTTGAATAACGATCAGCTTGACGTACTGCGCGAGATCGGCACCGTCGGATCAGGCAGCGCCGCGACCGCGTTGAGCCAGCTTTTGTCCAAGCGCGTTTCGATCACGGTTCCGAAGGTCAGCCTCGTCGCGGGGGACAAGATATCCCCGGCGGCGTTATCGATGAATGATGAGGATATCGGCCTTGCGGTCGATCTGAAGATCCTCGGCGCTTTGCGCGGCGGGATGCTTGTCCTGTATTCCCAGAAAAGCGCGCTCATGATGATCGATATCCTTATGAAGCGCCCTGCAGGCTCGACCCAGCTGCTGAACCTGCTTGAGGCGTCTGCGTTGTCGGAAAGCTCTCATATCCTGGCAGGGGCGTACCTGAACGCGGTCGCACAGATGCTCGATCTGCACAATCTGATGCTGTCCATACCGCAGACCATCGTCGACCGTATGGACCGTCTCAATATACTGCTGGGCCGCCGGTTGTCCGACGGAGGCGTTAATTATCTTCTTCCTATCGAGAACAAAATGGTCATCGAGGATACCGAGGTCGACCTGTTCGTGATATTTTTGCTCGAGGTCGACAGCGTCACCAAGATGCTCAAGATCGTGGGGCTATGAGCAGGGAGATATTCGCGCTAGACATAGGCACCCGGAAGGTGATGGGGATCGTGGCCGAAGCGGCGGGCGGCAGTCTGCATATCGCCGACGTGGAGACGCAGGAACATGCGGCGCGCCCCATGCTCGACGGCCAGGTGCATTCCATCCGTGCCGTCGCCGATACTGTCGCAGAGATCAAGGCGGCGCTCGAAAAGCGTCTTTCGCGGCCGCTCACGGCCGCGGGCGTCGCGGTCGCCGGGCGGAATCTTCTGACGCACACAATGCGCATCGAGCACGCGGTCGATCCTTTCCAGGAAATAACCCAGGATATGGTGCGTTCGCTCGAGCTCGACGCCATAGGCCGGATCATCTCGGATGCGGGCGCAGGGCTGTCGGATTTTTATTGCGTCGGTTACAGCCCCGTGCATTACGAGCTGGACGGCGAACGGCTCCAGGACCTTGTCGGCCACCGGGCGGGCACGATCGGCGCGGAGGTGATCGCGACCTTCCTTCCCCGGGTCGTCCTGGACAGCATTTTTTCGGTCCTGGCGCACGCCGGCCTTGAGCCCGTCAATATCACGCTTGAGCCGATAGCGGCCATGAACGCGATCGTGCCTGCCGAGATGCGCAGGCTCAATATCATACTGGTCGATATCGGCGCCGGTACGTCTGATATGGCGCTGTCCCGCGACGGCCTCGTGTTCGCCTACGGCATGGTCCCTGAAGCGGGCGATGAGATCACCGAGTGCATATGCGGCCACTATGTCGTCGATTTTTCGACCGGCGAGCATATCAAGCGGTCGATCGGTACTTGCGATGAGATCTCGTATAAGGATATCTGGGACCGGAGCCATACGGTCAAGGCGCAGAGCGTCCGGGAAGTGATCCGGCCGGCGGTCCAAAGGCTCGCATCTTCCATTGCTGCGACCGCGCTGGAACTCAACGGAGGCGTTCCGCAGGCGGTCATAGCCGTCGGCGGAGGAGCGCTGACGCCCGGCCTTCTGCACGAATTAGCCGGAATGTGCGGCCTGCCGGCGCAGAAAGTCGGCATCAGGCTTCCTTCTGCGATCAAAGGTTTGCTCGATCAAACAGGCCGTCTGTCCGGCCCCGAGGCGGTGACCCCGATCGGGATCGCGTCCATGACCTCCGCGGGCCAGGGGATGCAGTTCATCAATGTAACGGTGAACGGCGCGCGGATCAAGATGCTCGATCTTTCCCAGAAAAAGGACGTTCTCGGCGCGCTCAGCCTTTCGGGCGTCATGCGCAACAAGCGCCTGTACCCCCGCATGGGCATGGCAGTGAGCGTCGAGGTCAACGGCGTTTTTAAGACGATCAAAGGCACCATGGGACAGCCGGCGAAGATTACGATCAACGGCGCGCCGGCGGGTTCTTTGACCGTTCCGGTCCGTGACGGCGACTGTATCGAACTCGTCGATGCGGTCGACGGCGAGGACGCGTCCGCGAAGGTTTCTGACGTCATCGGCCATCACCGGGTGCGGTGCATCCTGAACAACGAGCTTGTATCTGTCCCCATGCCGGTGACGATGAACGGCGCCGTTGTCCCGCATGATGCGCCGGTCGTCGACCGCGCCCGGATCGCCACGGAGCCGGTGGCGGTGCATCATGTGCTGCGGCACAAGGGTATCGAGGCCGGCCATTGCCTCGAGCGCCAGATCCTCGTCAACATCAACAATACCCCGCGGGTATTGCCTCAGCGCAACTATACGCTGACGATCAACGGCAGGGCCGCGGACCTCGATACGCCCGTGAGCCAGGGCGATGCGGTCTTTTTTCAGCCGCAGGAGCCTTCTTTTTACCGGGTCCGCGACGTCGTGGATATTCCCGAGGGCATCGACCGGATCACGATCAATGTGAACGGCAGGGATATCGATATCGGATTACGCAAAGCCCAGGTGTTCATGAACGGCCATGAGGTTTCGCCGGATGAATTTCTTGTTGACGGCGCGGATATTACCGTGTATTATTCAAAGCAGCATCAGGTGCTTTTGTCGGAGATATTCAATTATATCGACGTCGACGCGTCGCAGGCCCTGGGCAAGCGCATGCGTTTTTTCGTCGACGACGCTCCCGCCGGCTTCACGACCCGTGTGCCTGCCGGCGCGCAGGTGAGGATCGTATTCGAGGACAGGAATTAGCCAGGAGGCCAGAACCATGAAGATACAGAATTATATGGAAGATGTCGTCCAGGACGAACTGGAGCTTTTATTGTCAGAGCGCGACGATATCTGCAAGTGCCAGAAATGCAAGTATGACATAATGGTCATGGCGCTCAACCGCCTGCCGCCGCAGTATGTGATCACCAACCGCGGACGCCTGTACACGAAGCTGACCGAGCAGGAAACACAGTTCAAAGCCGATGTCGTGAAGGAGTTGACCAAGGCGATCCTGAAGGTGAGCCGCAATCCGCAGCATTGAGCGTGCCGGGCGGCAAAAACGGGGGCCATGATTGGAAGATAAAGTTCCGGGTATCAGGAGCAGGACGTTCGGGGACGAGGCGGACCTGGCAAAGGTCATCCCGTTCGTGAGCCAGCGCTACGGCATCGACCTGGCGTATTACCGCCAGAACTTCCTGTTCAGGCATTTGCGCAGCCGCCTGCAGGATACCGGCTGCGCCGGATCCGCCGAGTATATCGCCCGCATGAAAGCGGACCCCGGGGAGTTCAAGAAGTTCCTCGAGACCCTTTCTATCAACGTCACGCATTTTTTCCGTGACGCGGAAGTTTTCAAGACGTTCGGCCGCGTCGTCATCCCGGAACTTATCAGGCGCAAGGATACGGGCGAACGCAATTGCATCCGTATCTGGTCCGCGGCATGCGCATCGGGACAGGAATCGTATTCGCTGGCGATCCTGTTCAGGGAGGCCATGGGGCCGGCAGCGACCTCCTTCAGGATCACGGGGACCGATGTCGATCAGGAAGCGCTTGACCGGGCGGTCAAAGGAGTGTATGATGAGCGGGATTTCCGCGAAACGGACAAGAAGCTGCTTGATAAATACTTCACTCTCGATTATAATAGTAAGCAATATCGCGTCAATGACGATATCCGGCAGTACGTCAGGTTCGAGAAGAATAATCTTATCACGGATGAACCGCTCAGGCACGTCGACGTGATATTTTGCCGGAATGTTCTTATATATTTCAACCGGGCGCAGCAGGACGTCATATTCTCGAAATTCTATGCCGCGCTCAACAATACCGGGTATCTGGTCGTTGCGAAGGTCGAAACGATCTGGGAGAAGGATAAATTCGACCCGGTAGACCTGAATGCAAAGATCTACCGGAAGATCGCCACAAAAGAGGCATAACGGTGTCTCGAAGATAATAACAGGGAGGTACGAATGGCACGTGTGTTAGTCGTGGACGATGCGCTTTTTATGCGCAGGATGCTTTCAGACATCTTGAAGAAAGAGGGAATAGAGATCTGCGGTGAAGCGGAGAACGGCAAGGACGCCATCGATAAATACCAGCAATTGAAGCCGGACCTGGTGACCATGGACATCGTCATGCCCAAGATCGAAGAGATCGACGGTATCGGCGCGGTGAAAGAGATCGTCAAGGCCGACGCGCAGGCGAAGATCATCATGGTTTCGGCCATGGGCCAGCATTCATTGGTGGTCGAGGCGATACAGGCGGGCGCAAAGGACTTTGTCACGAAGCCGTTCCAGCCTTCCCGCGTCATCGAGGCAGTGAAGCGGGCACTGGGAGGATAATGGACGGGGTTATGGAGAGCAATCTTATTGAAGTCCAGATGGGCAAGATGGAAATAGCGCAGGCCCCGGACCGCCTCATCACGCGGGGGCTCGGCTCGTGCCTCGGCCTTACCATCTGGGACCCGGTCAAGAAGATCGGCGCCATGGTGCATCCCATGCTGCCCGACATGGAGCGTTCCAAGATCAAAAGCAATCCGAGCCGGTTCGTCAATTCCGGCATCACGCTCGCATTGGAGGAACTTGAGAAAAAAGGCTGTTTCCGTTCGCGCTATGAGATCAAGATGTTCGGCGGCGCGCATATGTTCAGCTTTATCAACGCCGACAGCGCCCTGAACGTCGGCCAGAAGAACATCGACATGGCCCACGATATATTGAAGGGGCTTAATCTTAAGATCATTGTTGAAGAGGTCGGGGGCACGTTCGGAAGGACCATCGAGCTCGATGTAGAGACCGGCAAGGTGCTTGTCAAGACGGTTTCCTGGGGCGAGAAAGTCGTATAAATGGATAGAAAGATCACGGTACTTGTCGTCGACGATTCGTTCCTCATGCGCAAAGTGATCTCCGATATCATCAACAGCGACAGCGGCATTGAAGTGATCGGCAAGGCCAAGGACGGGCAGGAAGCGCTTGATAAGATCGTGTCCCTGAATCCCGACGTCGTGACCCTCGATCTGAACCTCCCTGTTGTCGACGGTATCGACGTCCTGACGCGGATCATGAGGTCGCATCCGACCCGCATCATCATGTTCTCGGCGTATACCCGCAGCGGCGCGAGCGCTACCATGCGGGCGCTTGAGCTCGGAGCCGTCGATTTCATCGCCAAGCCGTCGGGCGAGATATCGCTCGGGCTCGATAAATTAAAAGAAGAGATCGTCACCAAGATCAGGCTGGCTGCAGAAGTCAATCTGGAGCGGTATATCGTTCAACAGGGCGCATGGGCAATGGCGCCGGCTGCGCCCCGCGTTGCAGCCGTCAGGAACCTGGTCGTGATCGGAGCGTCGACCGGGGGCCCGAAAGCGATCCTTGAACTCGTCCAGGGGTTGAGCGCGGAATTGCCGGCATGTTTTATCATCGTGCAGCATATGCCCAAGGGTTTTACCATGTCTTTTGCGGAGCGCATTTCCTGGCAGTCGGGCATGCGCGCCAAAGAAGCGGAAGAGGGGGATGAACTTGTCGAAGGCAAGATATTCGTCGCTCCCGCCGGTTATCACTTAACGCTTGACCGGCAGGGTGAAGCGTTGCATATCCATCTGAACCAGGACCCTCTGGTCAACTTTGTGCGGCCGTCGATCGATGTGGCCATGTTCTCGGCTGCCGAGGCCTTTGGGAAGAACTGCGTGGGCGTGGTCCTGACCGGCATGGGCAAGGACGGCGCCGACGGCTCCCGTAAGATCAAGGAAGCGGGAGGAAGAGTGATCGTTCAGGATGAGAAATCATCCGTTGTCTGGGGCATGCCGCGCTCGGTATTCAAAGAAGGGGCGGCCGATGCGGTATTGCCGATATCGGAGATCCCCGGCGCTATCGCGCGGTATGTCAATATGGCTGAAACGGGAGCACGCAGGTAATTTATGTAAGGAGTGAGACCGCATAATGGCAGAACAATTATCGTATAACCAGCTCGATGTCCTCAAAGAGATAGGCACGATCGGATCCGCGACCGCGGCAACGGCATTGGCGGACATGCTCGCCTCAAAGGTCGAGATATCGGTCCCCCAGGTCACCCTTGTTCCTCTTGAGAATATCGGTAATGTCCTGTCCAGGCCCGATGAGATGTATTTTATCCTGGATATGGAGGTCCAGGTCGATGTCAAGGGGCGCATTTTCTTCCTTCTTCCTCCGGATGACGCCAAGTTCCTTGCCGCAACGCTCCTTTCGCGTCCGAAAGAAGAGATGGATTTCAACGACGAGATGTTCAAATCGGCGCTCAAAGAGGTCTGCAATATCCTCGGCGGTTCCTACGTGTCTGCCATGGCGGATATGACGAAGTTCACGATCTCCATCTCCACCCCTTCCATGGCGCTCGATATGATCGGCGCGATCCTCGATTTCATCTTCATCCAGATCGCGGAAGAATCCGACGAGGCATTGTATATCAAGACGGATATTACCATAAAAGGGCTGCGTTTGAACGGCCTGTTCCTGCTGTTCCCGACGACCGAGTCTTTACATAAGGTTTTTGAATCGCTCAATATCAAATAAGGGAGGGGCATATGGCTGTGGAAAAGCGTACGGAATACCAGCTTGTCGTTTTCACGCTTGGCAAAGAGGAGTTCGGCGTCGATATCAGCCAGGTCCGCGAGATCGTCCGTCTTGTCCAGATCACCTATCTGCCCAAAGCCCCTGATTTCATCGAAGGCGTCGTGAACCTGCGCGGCCAGGTCCTCGCCGTCATCGACCTGGCGAAGCGCATCGGCATCAAGGCGAACGAGCGGGGGGACAATACCCGCATCATCGTCGTCGAGGTCGGCGATAACACGGTCGGCATGCTCGTCGATTCCGTGTCCGAAGTTCTGCGCCTTCCGGGCGAGTTCGTCGAAGAGGTGCCGAGCCTCGTCGATACCGAGGTCCCGGAACATTATATCCGCGGCGTGGGAAAGCTTCAGGACCGGCTTCTCGTATTGCTCGATCTGAACAGGATCCTCACCCCCGAGGAGTTCCAGCACGTCGAGAAGCATGTGAAAGGCGCCTCGGTGAAGAACACCGATTGATACGAAGGAGTATTCGTCAATAATATCCTGCAAGCCGCCGGTAGCTCAAGGCGGTTTGTAGTTTATGCGGCTATGAGATATTATCCCGCCTTACTGGACCTCAAAGACAAACAGTGCTGCGTGATCGGCGGCGGTTGTGTTGCGGTGCGCAAAGCCAGATCCCTGCGTGCCGCCGGCGCAGCCGTTACGGTCATTGCGCCCCGCCTGTCAAAGGTTATGGCCCGTCTGGTCCAAAAAGGTTCTGTTGCCCGCATCCCCGGCGTTTATCAAAAGAAATATCTGAAGGGCGCGTTCCTGGTGATCGGCGCTACCGCCGATCCCCGGGTCAATTCCCGCGTGTCGTCCGATGCCGCGCGCATGGGCATCCTCGCGAATATCGTCGATCGTCCCGCGGAGTCGAATTTCATCGTTCCGGCTGTCCTGCATAAGGGCGGTCTCATCATCGCGGTATCAACCAGCGGCAGAGCGCCTGCGTTGAGCAGGCGGATCAAGCTGGACCTGCGGGCACGGCTGCTTGGCAAATACACCCGCGCGCTCTGCGCGCTTGCAAAAGAGCGGAGGAGGCTCCGCAGGACTGCCGCGGGCTTCGCGCAGAGAAAACGCGTCCTGACCCGCATGGCCAAGCGCGCCCTGCGCCTCCGGCGAATATGAACGGGTATATATCGGTATTGTTCAACGCGGCTTTTTTCATCCTGTTCGCAAGTTCGGCGTTGTATGTCGTCTACTTTGTCGGACAGCGGGAACGGGTGCGCGCCGGGGCGTATGCGCTTGCGATCGCGGGGCTCGGATGTTTGAGCGCTCTTATTGCCGCGCGGTCTTTTGCCGCCGGAGCATTCTCGGTCTTCGGCCTGCATGAATCCCTGGTGTTTTTTGCCGGGGTGATCGTCGCAGCGTATCTGTTCGTTGAGCGCAAAAGCGGCAGCAGCGTCAACGCTTTCTTTGTCATGCCGCTCGCCGTCACGCTGCTCGGCGCGGCGAAGTTCATCGACAGCACGGTCAGGCCCCTGCCTCCGGCTCTGCAGAGCCGCTGGCTCGGCATACACGTAACGTCGTGTTTTCTGGGATACGCGTGTTTTGTCCTGGCTTTCTGTTTTGCGGTGCTGTACCTGTGGCAGGAGGCCGAAGTCAAATCGCGCAAGGTAGACCGGTATTTCTTCCGGCTGCCGTCTTTAGGCATGCTCGACTCGACGGGGTATAAGGCCGCGGCGCTCGGGTTCGTGTTCCTGAGCATCGGCATTATCAGCGGGTCGGTCTGGGCGCAGCGGTCCTGGGGCTCGTTCTGGAGCTGGGACCCGAAAGAGACGTGGTCCCTTGTCCTGTGGCTTGTGTACCTGGCATACCTGCACGGCAGGGTCAGCCGGGGCTGGAAAGGCCGCCGGAGCGCTTACTGCGCGATCGCAGGGTTCATCGTCATGGTCTTCACGTATCTGGGAGTGCCGCTGTTATTCCCCGGCCTGCACGCATATCTGTAAACACCGCATCGGAGCAAAGCGTTTATGAACATACGGGTGCTCGGGCTGAATCATAAAACTGCGCCGATCGAGATCAGGGAAAAGGTTTCGTTCCCGCCCTCGCGCATCGACCAGGCATTGCTTTCATTGAAAAGCCGCCGGGCAGTCAAGGAGAACCTGATACTCTCGACGTGCAACCGCACCGAACTGTATGCGGTCGTCGAGGACGGCGCAGCGGGTTCCGGCCAGCTTGTTTCGTTCCTTGCTGATTTTCACGGCCTTGACCCGGCTCAGCTTTCGAAATATATCTATGAGAAATCCGATAAGGATGCGGTCAGCCACTTGTTCGAGGTCGTGTCATCCCTTGATTCCATGATCGTGGGGGAGACCCAGATATTCGGCCAGGTAAAGGATGCGTATTTCAAGGCCCGGTCGCTCAAGACGCTCGGCAGGACGCTTGACTATGTTTTTGAAGAGGCGATACGCGTGGGCAAAAAAGTCCGCTCGGAAACACAGATCGGAAAAGGCGCGGTCTCGACCTCGACCGCCGCGATCGAACTGGCCCGTAAGATATTCGAGACGCTTGAAGGCAGGACCGTCCTGATCATCGGGGCCGGCAAGATCGGCGAGATGACCGTGAAGAATCTTTATTCGCGCGGAGTGTCGACCATTCTGGTCGCCAACCGGACGCTCGCGAAAGCAAAGGACCTCGCGCACGTTTTCGGAGGCAGCGCCGTATCGTTCGAAGACCTCGCGTCATCCCTGGTCCGGGCAGACATCATCATCAGCTCGACGAGCGCGCCGCATTTCGTCATCACCCGCGAACAGGCAGCCGCAGCCGTCCGGTCGCGCGGCAACGAGCCGCTTTTTTTTATCGACCTGGGCATGCCGCGCAACATCGATCCGCGCGCGAACGAGATCGAGAACGTGTATGTGTATAATATCGACGATCTCGCCTCGGTGCGCGACGCGAACATCCGCGACCGCATGGCGGCGGCGCGCGACGCGCGCGCCATCATCGCGCAGTGCGTGGAATCGGTATGCGGCAGGTTCCTGCAGCCGGCGCATGCGGAAAGGCCGCTTCGGTGAAACGGCCTCCGGTCATTATCGGCGCCCGCGGCAGCATGTTGTCCGTTGCCCAGACGAATGCGGTGATCCGCGCACTGCGCAGGGCGCATCCGGGACGAAGATTCGAACTGCGGACGATCACGACCCTCGGGGATCGCGCGGCGAAATGGAGCCGCAGCGATACCGGTATCTTTGTGAAAGAGATCGAGGACGAACTTTGCGCAGGCAGGATCGATATCGCCGTGCACAGCGTCAAGGACCTTCCGTCGCGGCTTCCGCCGGGACTGGCGCTTGCCGCGGTGACAAAACGCCGGGATCCCCGCGATGTCCTTATTACGCGCTCCGGCGGCGGTCTTTTTTCTTTGCGCAAAGGATCGTGCATCGGCACCTCGAGCCTCAGGCGCAGGGCGCAGATATTGCATCTGAGGCCCGACATGCGGATCATGGAACTGCGCGGGAACCTCGACACGCGCATACGCAAGCTGCGTTCGGGCAGCTACGACGCCATTGTCGTCGCCGCCGCAGGCCTGTGCAGGCTGTGCGTCAGGAATACCGGCGCCCGGCCTCTTGCCGTCGAGATCATGCTGCCCCAGGCCGGCCAGGGCGCCCTCGGTATCGAGGTGCGCGCGGACGACCGGTTTGCGCGACAGCTCGTCAGGCCGCTCGATGACCCGGGTTCTCATGCGTGTATCGATGCAGAACGTTCTTTTCTCCGTAAGACCGACGCCGGCTGCCGCATGCCTGTTGCTGCGTTCGCGCAGATCTCTCAAGCGCGCATGGCGCTCGAAGGCATGGTCATTTCTCTTGACGGGACCCGTATGATACGGTTGAGCGCTTCGTCTTCGGTGCGGGATGCGGAGGCGCTCGGGAAACGGCTCGCGCGCCAGGTCCTGCAATACGGCGGAGCGCAGATCTTAAAGGAGATCCGTGATGGCGGATAAAAAAGGGATCGTATATCTGGTCGGCGCAGGCCCCGGAGACCCGGAGCTGATCACCGTGAAAGCCGTCCGGCTGTTGCAGAACGCGGACGCGGTCGTGTATGACCGCCTGGCCAATCCGAAGATCCTTCAACAGATCCCTGCGGCTGCACGGTTGTATTATGTCGGCAAGGCTTCGAGCAGCCATACACTGCCGCAGAACAGGATCAATGCGCTCCTGGTGCGGCTTGCAAAAAAAGGGAAGACCGTTATCCGATTAAAAGGCGGTGACCCGTTCGTGTTCGGCAGAGGGGGAGAGGAGATACTGGAGCTTGTGAAGAACAGGATCCCGTTCCAGGTCGTGCCCGGAGTGACGAGCGCGGTATCCGTGCCTGCGTTCGCGGGCGTGCCGGTCACGCACCGCGGCCTGACCAGCGGGTTCGCTGTTTTTACCGGCCAGGAAGACCCTTCAAGAACAGACTCGGGCATTGCGTGGGATAAGATATCGACGGGCATCGGAACGCTCGTTTTCCTGATGGGCGTCGAAAACCTGGAGAAGATCGTTGCCGCGCTCGTTCGATACGGACGGCCCGGGTCGACCCCGTGCTGTCTGATCCAATGGGGCACGCTGCCGAAGCAAAAGACTGTTGCCGGCACCCTTGCCACGATCGTTGCGGCAGCCCGCGCCGGCCGCATCGCCCCTCCGGCGATCCTGGTCGTGGGGGAGGTCGTGTCATTGCGCTCCCGATTGAACTGGTTCGAGAAACAGCCGCTGTTCGGCACAAGGATCCTGGTGACCCTGCCCGCAGAAGACAACAGCCGTTTATCCGAGGCGCTTGAAGCCAGAGGCGCTGATTGCACTGCGCTGCCGCTTATTTCCATCGCTCCTCTTGCGGACTACGGCGTCCTTGACGCTGCGATCCGCCAGATCGAGGATTTCCACTGGCTCGTTTTTACCAGCCGCAACGGGGTCAGGTTCTTTCAGGAGCGGCTTGCGTCGCTCGGCATGGATATCCGATGCCTGCAGGGGATCAAGGTCGCTTCGATCGGCCCCAAGACAAAAGAAGCGGTCGGATCGCTCGGATTGCGCAATGATGTGCAGCCGAAAAAATATACGCAGGAAGGCCTGGTGGCGGCGATGAAGAAAGCGGGGGTCAGGAGTGCGAATGTCCTGATCGTGCGCGCGCAGGAAGCCAGGGATGTCCTGCCTGACAGCCTTGCCTCGCTCGGCGCGCATGTGAAAGTCATCCCTGCGTATAAAGCGGTGCTTTGCACTCAGCGGATAAAGACCGCGGATTACCTGAAAGATTTCGATATGGTCACGTTCACGAGCTCTTCCTGCGTGCAGGGGTTTTTCAAGGTATTTTCCCGGCAGCAGATCTTTTCCAGAACGAATACCTTTAAAGTCGCTTCTATCGGCCCGGTCACGTCGCAGACCTGCAGAAGATACGGGCTGCGGGTTGCGATCGAGGCAAAAGAATACACCCTTGACGGATTAGCGTCGGCGATACTTAAGAAGAACGGGAAATAACATGATCAGCATCACCAGGCTTTTATGCGACCTGCCGTCGTACGGCGATGAACTGCGGTACCGCGCGAATATGACCACGGAGACCCGCAGGCCCATTGTCGTATGGAACGTGTCGCGCCGCTGCAACCTTGCCTGCATCCATTGTTATTCGAATTCCGCCAATGCCGATTACGCGGGAGAGCTGACCACGGACCAGGCAAAGGCCATGATCCTGGACCTGGAGGCGTTCGGGGTGCCGGTATTGCTGTTTTCCGGCGGAGAACCTCTCATGCGCCGGGACCTGTTCGAGCTCAACGCATTCGCGCACGACCACCGTATCAGGACCGTTATTTCGACCAACGGCACGCTGATCACCGAACGCATGGCGGCGAAGATAAAAGACGCGAACATCGATTACGTGGGCGTGAGCCTTGACGGCATCGGCAGCCGCAATGACATGTTCCGCGGCACAAAAGGCGCGTTCGAGCGCGCGCTCACGGGGATCCGCAATCTGGTCGCGGTCAAGCAGAAGGTGGGCCTGCGTTTTACCATTACCCGGCACAATTATCCCGATATCCGCGATATCTTCAAGCTCGTCGAGGACGAGGCCATCGACCGGGTCTGCTTCTATCATCTGGTCTATTCGGGGCGAGGCTCGTCCATGACCGAGGATGACCTTGCGCGGGCGGACATGCGCCAATGCATCGATTCTATCTGCGATTGGGCGGAGTCCATGTTCAGCCGCGGCCTCCATAAAGAGGTCCTGACCGTTGACAATCATGCCGACGCCGTCTATGTGTATCTGCGCGCGCTTAAGAATGATCCTGCCCGGGCAGGCGGGATCCTGAAACTTTTGCAGTATAACAAGGGCAATGCGTCGGGTATCGCGATCGCCAATGTGGACAACCTGGGCAATGTCCATGCGGACCAGTTCTGGCAGTCGCATACGTTCGGCAATGTCCTCAGGAGGAAATTCGGCGATATCTGGATGGATACGTCCGACGAAGTCATGAAAAAGCTCAAAGACCGCCTGCCGCATATCAAGGGCCGCTGCAGCAAATGCACGTATCGGGGATTGTGCAACGCGAATTTCAGGGTCAGGGCAGAAGCGGTCTACGGCGACATGTGGCAGCAGGACCCGGCCTGTTATCTGACGGATGAAGAGATCGGGATCAGCGAGGAGACACGCTATGAAATACCCATTGTACCGGCCCCGGCGCCTCAGGGCTGACGAAAATTACCGCCGGCTGATCAGGGAAACCGGCCTGAGCGTCGATGACCTGGTCATGCCGTTCTTCGTCAGGGAGGGCAACGCCGTCAGAAAACCGATCGCGCCTCTGCCGGGCAACTTCCAGCTTTCGATCGACAACCTGATCAAAGAAGTCAGATCGGCAAAGGCCCTGGGAATACCCGCGGTGCTGCTGTTCGGGATCCCCGATTCCAAGGACGGATCCGGCTCAGGCGCGTATGCGGCTGACGGCATTGTGCAGAGGGCGTGTTCTGCCATACGGCAAAAGGTCCCGGGGATCCTCGTCATTACGGACGTGTGCCTGTGCGAATTCACCTCCCACGGCCATTGCGGGGTTCTGAAAGCCGGTGCAGGGAGCACAACAGGCAGGCTGCGCGGCACCCATGCGTGCGGGGACGCGCGTATTGATAACGACGCAACGCTCGAGCTTCTGGCGCAGACCGCGGTCTCCCACGCGGAAGCGGGCGCGGATATGGTGGCTCCGTCGGCGATGATGGACGGCCAGGTCAGGGCGATCCGCTCGGCGCTTGACGCCAACGGCTATACGGATTGCCCGATCATGGCGTACAGCGCGAAATACGCGTCGGCTTTTTACGGCCCGTTCCGCCGGGCAGCGGGATCCGCGCCGCAGTTCGGGGACCGCAGGTCGTACCAGATGGATATCCCCAACGCCCGCGAAGCCCTGCGCGAGATACAGCTTGATATAAAGGAAGGTGCCGATATCGTCATGGTCAAACCCGCGCTTGCGTATCTGGATATCATCGCCCGCGCGCGGCAGGAATGCACGATCCCGGTTGCTGCGTATAATGTGAGCGGCGAGTTCGCCATGGTAAAGGCTGCGGCGAGGATGGGCTGGCTTGACGAAAGCCGGACGATCATGGAAGTTTTGACCGCCATCAAGCGCGCCGGCGCCACGATCATCATCACTTACCACGCAATGGAAGCAGCGCGCATGCTGCGCCGGACCCGATAGAAAGGTCTCGAACAATGCTAAAAACGGGGTCAGAATTATTTATTTAAGAAATCATGGGGACGGTTCTCTTTGAGAACCGTCCCCATGGAAATAAATAATTCTGACCCCGTTTTTAGCCCTTGAACTTTATGATCATTTCCTGGAACACGACAAAGGTGTGCAATCTGAGGTGCGAGCATTGTTACCGCGACGCCGGCGACAGGGCCCCGCAGGAATTAACGACGGACGAAGGCAGGGCGCTGCTCGATGAGATCGCCAAAGCCGGCTTTCAGATCATCATATTGAGCGGCGGAGAGCCGCTCATGCGCACGGATATATTCGATCTGATCGCGCACGCACGGTCCGCAGGGCTGCGGCCGGTGCTCGGTTCGAACGGCACGCTCTTTACGCCTGAGATCGTCCGGCGGCTGAAAACCGCCGGGATCGCGCGCGCGGGCATCAGCCTTGACAGCACAGACGCCGCTATCCATGACGCATTCCGTAAGCACAAAGGCGCATGGGACGCGACGGTCGCTGCCATGCGTATGTGCAAAGAACACGGCCTTGATTTCCAGGTGCATACGACCGTGACCAGGCGGAATTTCAACGAGATCATGGATATAACGGATTTCGCTATCACCCTCGGCGCAAAGGCGCACCATATCTTCTTTTTAGTGCCGACGGGCCGGGGCAAGGATATCAACAGTGTATTTATCAGCGCGCAGGATATCAGGCGCGTGCTTGAACAGATCCTGCGCAGGCAAAAGGACTGTCCGATCGAGCTGAAACCGGTGTGCGCGCCGCAGTTCGTGCCCCTGGCAAAGCACATGGGCACTGACATGCGGTTTGCGCGCGGCTGCCTTGCCGGAACTTCCTATTGCTGTATCCTGCCTAACGGCGACGTTCATCCGTGCCCGTACCTGCCGCTGTTGGTCGGCAATGTCCGTCAGGAGCCCTTCAGCGCGATGTGGAAGGCCAATCCTGTTTTTACGAAATTGCGCACGCTCGCCTACGGCGGCGCATGCGGGACCTGCGGCAATAAGCAGACCTGCGGCGGATGCAGGGCCCGCGCATACTATAACTTCGGCGATTATATGGCCGAGGATCCCGATTGCGCTCTGTTCGCGCCGGCAGTCAAACATGCTGAATAAAAAAGACAGGCTTGTTCTGTCACACCTGCAGGATGATTTCCCTCTTGACCCGCAGCCCTATGCGGTCATCGCCCAACGTCTTCATATGCGGCCTGTATCGGTCTTTCGCATGGTGCGCCGCTTCCGCGCCGACGGGGTCATCCGGTATATCGGCGCAGTGCTCGATACGAAAAAGGCGGGTTTCCGTTCCAGCCTGGTCGCGCTCGCAGTGCCTGCAGACAGGATACGGCGCGTAAGCGTTGTCATAAACAGCCATCCGGAAATAACGCATAATTATCTGCGGGATGACGAATATAATATGTGGTTCACGATCACCTGCCGGACGGACCGCCGGCGCAGGGCATTGGTCGGACGGATATGCCAGGACGCGGGGATCTCGAAATGGCTGGACCTGCCGACGGTCAGGATGTTCAAGATCGATGCGCGCTTCCCGCTGGCGGATCAGCCGCGCAGAAACAGGCCGCAGGGCGGATGCGCAGGGCGAAGGGTGTCAAAAAAATATGCCGCGCCCGGCCGCAGGGCGCTGGCGCAGCTGGGCACGGAACTGGATCTCAGCGGCCGGCCGTTTGCGGCCCTGGCGCGCAGCATCGGCTGCAGTGAAAACGCGGTGCTTGAGCGTATCCGGACAGCCCTGGGAAAAAAGCTCATCCGCAGGTTCGGCGCCGTGCTTGACCATCATAAGATCGGCCTCACGACGAACGCGCTCGTCGCGTGGCAGATAGACCGAAAAGATATTTCCCGGGCGGCGCGGGTGCTGTCGCAGATCAGCCCGATATCCCATTGTTACCAAAGAAAGACCCGGCCGGGCTGGCCGTACACGATGTATACCATGATACACGCGGCTGACCGAAAGGCGTGCCGGAAAATATTGCAGTTGATTTTGCGTTCGCTCGGGCATACAATAAAAGGCATGAAGGTTCTGTACACGGTCAGGGAATTGAAAAAAACGCGCTTTCACGCGGGTCAACCGGCCCGCACCTCCTGATGGAAGAACGAAGAAAATATAAAAGGGTCTTCGGCAGGCTGCGGATCATCTATAAAATAAAGGAAGAGATGATCGAGGGCAGCGCGTATTCCGTCGACGTTTCTGCAGGCGGTTTTTGCGTGGGTTTCGACCGCAGGCTGAGCGATGATACGGTGATCGATCTGCTCGTGTATTTGCCGGATAATGAAAAGCCGTTCACGTGCAGGGGGCGGGTCGCCTGGCAGAAGACGCATCCGGGCAGGGACAAAGACGGAAAGCTCATATATGAAACCGGCATGCGCTTCGAGAATCTGGAGCTTAAGAACCGCCTGCGGCTGATCTATTATGTCCACGGGAAAGCGAAGAAAACGGATCCGAATGAAAAAAAGAGCGCGCGGTAAACAGTCAAAGGGATTGTACGAACGGGCCTGTGAGGTGCTCGTCGGCGGAGTGAACAGCCCGGTGCGCGCGTTCGGGGCGGTCGGCGGCGGGCCGGTGTTCATGAAACAGGGTTCCGGCAGCCATCTCGTCGATGCCGATAATGATCGGTATGTCGATTATTGCATGTCGTGGGGCGCGCTCGTTCTCGGCCACGCATATCCTTCTATCGTCGAGGCGGTAAGGAAAGCGGCGGGACGCGGCATGTCATTCGGCGCTCCGACCGGGAACGAGACGCTGTTCGCGCAGATCCTCTGCCGCGCCGTTCCCTCGATGGAGAAAATACGGCTGGTCAATTCCGGCACGGAAGCCGCGATGTCGGCGATCAGGCTCGCGCGCGGAGCCACGGGCAGGGACAAGATCCTGAAATTCGAAGGATGTTATCACGGCCACAGCGACAGCCTTCTGGTCAAGGCGGGTTCCGGCGGAGCCACCTTCGGCGTCCCGGATTCGCTCGGCGTGACGGCCGGCACGAGCAGGGACACGATCGTGTGCGCGTATAATGATATCGACGCGGTCAGCCGCATCGTGCGTTCGAAGCATAAAGAGATCGCCGCGGTCATCGTGGAGCCCGTTGCGGCGAACATGGGCGTTATATTGCCTGATCCGGGGTTCCTTGCAGCCCTGCGGGAAGTGACGCGCAAATACGGGATCGTGCTGATCTTCGACGAGGTCATCAGCGGGTTCCGTTTTACCTACGGCGGCGTGCAGAGCCTGTTCGGCATCGAGCCCGACCTGACGTGCCTGGGCAAGATCATCGGAGGAGGCATGCCGCTGGCCGCCTACGGGGGCAGGAAAGAGATCATGGATCACCTTTCTCCGGCGGGAAAGGTATATCAGGCAGGGACCCTGTCGGGCAATCCCGTTGCGGTCGCCGCAGGCATCGCCGTGCTGAAAGCGCTTCAGGACAAGGATTACACCCGGCTCAATGCGGATACGACCGAACTGTGCCGGGTGATCGAGGATATTCTCAAACGAAGCGGGGTCCGTGCTGTGATCAACCGCGCCGGATCCATGTTCACGGTTTTTTTCACCGGCGCGCGTGTCCGTGATTACGCGTCGGCGAGATCATCGGATACGAAAGCGTACGCCCGTTTCTTCGGGGCAATGCTTGAGAGCGGCATCTATACCGCGCCGTCCCAGTTCGAGGCGAACTTTTTTTCGTTCGCGCATACGGAGCAGGACCTTAAAAAGACCATCATGGCTGCTGCATCCGCGGCGAGGCGCGTGTAATATTTTATGAAAAGATCTCTCACGGGAAATCCGGTCTGGAAGGCGCTGGGCTCTGTCAGGCTCACGCTCGTTTTGTTGTGGGCCATCATCGCCGTATCGTTCGCCGGCGCGCTTTTGCCTGCGGAAAAGCAGCCGCTTGTTTATTCAAGCGTATGGTTTTTCTGCCTGCTGGCTGCGTTCGCCCTCAACCTGCTCGCATGCAGCATCGACCGTCTTTTCTTCCATCGGGCAAAGATCGCATCCGCCGTTACCCATGCATCGGTCCTGGTCATCCTGCTCGGCTGTCTCATGAGCGCGGTGTTCGGGTTCCGCGGTTCGATGGAACTGTCTGAAGGCCAGAGCTCCGATGAGTTCATGGCCGCCGGCGGCGCGCGGGAGCTTCCGTTCATCGTGACGCTCGAGGATTTTTCCCTCGAATGGTATGAAACGGCGCATGAGGGGTATCCCATGCGCGCGCGCGTCGAAAATGCCGATTTCGTCGGAAAATATCTGGCGCAGCCGGGGCAGGAATATCAGCTCGGGGATACGGGGTATTCGTTCTCGGTCCTGCAATACATCCCTCATTTTGTCTTTGACCAGGACCATACGCCCGTGAGCCGTTCCCCGCAGCCCCTGAACCCTGCTGTGCTGGTCCGCGTGACCGGGCCGACCGGCGCCGGAGAGCGGTGGGTGTTCTCCCTGCATCCCGACATAGAAATGGGGGGCGACCCCAATGTGCGTTTCCGGTTCGATCTCGAGCCGCACATCAAGGCATACCGCAGCAGGGTGCGCGTCACCGATCCGCAGCGGCATGCATCTTTTACTGCGGACATCAAGGTCAATGCTCCGCTTTCATACCGCGGGTATACGCTGTATCAATCCCGCTATGATTCCGTAGAGCTTTCCTGGACCGGCCTTGACGTCGTGTATGACCCGGGCGTCAGGATCGTGTTCCTGGGTTTTATCCTCATGAATATCGGCATCATCGCGATCTTTTATCCTAAATTCAAAGCGTCGCTTGCCCCGGTACGTGCCCAACGCAATGACTGATCATCTCTTAAAAGCCTGTTTTATCTCGTATATCGCAGCCGCTGTCTTTACCGGCATTGCGCCGGCGCGGAAGCAGGGGGCGGGACAGAAGCTCGCGCTGTGGTGCATGCGTATCGGGTTTTTGTTCCATTCCGGACTGATCCTCGCGCGCTGGCATGCGGCAGGCCGGCCGCCGTTCGCCAGCATGTACGAATCGCTTATCCTGTTCTCGTGGGCGATCATCGCGGTGTATTTCATATTCGACCGCATGTATCGCGCCGCAGTCCTGTTCATCCCTTCGTTGATGCTTGCGTTATGCCTGCTCTTCGGAGCGTTCTTCGGCTCAAGCGCTCTGAAGCCGCTCGTGCCCGCATTACAGAGCAAATGGATGGCGGTGCATGTCATCACCTATTTTATCGGCTACGGCGCAATAAGCCTTGCGTTCGTGCTCGGCATCCTGTATATCGTATCGAACATGCGGCGCAGCGCAGGGGCGGATCCGCTGCGGCTTCTCGATACGCTCATGTACCGGCTCATCATATTCGGGTTCCCGTTCTTGACCATCGGCATGACGACCGGGTCTGCCTGGGCGGATGCGGCCTGGGGAACGTACTGGGGCTGGGACCCGAAAGAAACCTGTTCGCTGATCACCTGGCTCGTGTACGTCGTCTATCTGCATATGCGCATCCTGCGCGGCTGGCGGGATGCCAAAGCCTCCTGGCTGTGCATCCTCGGCTTCCTCGCAACGCTCTTCACCTTCATCGGCGTCAACTTCATCCTCCCCGGTCTCCACAGCTATTCGTAGCAAAGTGCTGAAAACGGGGCTCAAAAACGGGGTCAGAATTATTTATTTGCTGCCTACCCGGCTCTCGGCAAATAAATAATTCTGACCCCGTTTTTGAGCCCTTTATCAGCTTGACAAGGATTTGTTTAGTGCTACAATAATTATATTCATAACACTGAGGGGAATATGTCGTCGCTCGTGCGGTTCGGGGTATCGCTTGAGAAAAGCCTTTTACAGCAGTGGGACCGTTTGCTCAGCGCCAAAGGCTACGGCAACAGGTCCGAAGCGTTGCGTGATCTCATCCGCGCCGAGCTCGTCAAGGACGAATGGTCCTCGAAAGAGGAAGTCGTCGGCGCGATCACCCTCGTGTACGACCACCACAAGCGCGAGCTCGTCACCACTCTCACAGACCTCCAGCATGATTTCGGCGGGGTCATCTTCGCGAGCCAGCATATCCATATCGACCATCATAACTGCCTTGAGATCATCGCGGTCAAAGGCAAGCCTGACAAGATACAGGAGCTTTCCGATAAAATGCGCGGAACCAAGGGCGTCAAGTTCGGCACATTGAGCATGGCGACCACGGGGAAGGATCTGGCGTAGAACGGTGATATTTTTTTGTCGAGCAGTAACACGATTTTTTTAGTCGTGTGAACAGCGGGAGGGCGTTGTGTTACGGCGCATAGCAGCAGGAAAATGGTCGTGCGGCTTCATTGCCGGAATATATTTTTTATCTCCGGCCCTGGTCTGGGCTGATCCGGTGACCAATGAGGAATTGCTCGCGGAGATCCGGGGATTGAGGAGGACGGTCCAGGCGCAGCAGCAGCGGATCGAATCTTTGGAGCGCCGGCTCTCGGCACCGGAACAGGCGCCGGCATTGTCGGCGGCACAGGTCCCTGCGGCAGGCGAACAAGCGCTCGAGGGGATCATGATCGGTTTCGAATCGACCACGATCGTCCAGGCAGTGCGCAACGCCAACGGCGCAAACCAGTTGTCGGCGCGCGAGGACGCGACCGATGCGTCCATGACCGCAAAGATATCTTTTGAAAAGGAATTCGAGGATTATGGCTTCGCATATGTCCAGTTCAAATCCGCGCCCGGCGCAGGCGCGGACCGGGCCCTGCAGCTTTACGGCAATGTCAATAACAACGCGTGTGATAACTCCAGCGTCTATATGCCCGAGGCCTGGTATGAGCAGTATTTTAAAAGCCTGCCTCTGACCGTGACATTCGGCAAACTCGATGCGACCAATTATATCGATACCAATGAATACGCGAACATGGATACCTCGCAGTTCATGTCCCTGATATTCGGCAATTCTCCCGTCATAGAATTTCCCTCGAGTAACGGGGCAGGGGCGCGTTTCTCTCTGGCTCCGTCGGATCTTCTCGATATCGAGTTATTTGCCTCTGACAGCAAGGCAGGGTGGAACGATGTGTTCGATTCCCTGTTCCTCGCAAGCCAGATCAATTTCAAGCCGCAGTTGTTCGCGAGAGGCGGGAATTACCGCTTTGTCGCCTGGCGCAGCGGCGATAACCATACGAAATGGACGGATGCGGCCAGGGATAAGGAGAACAGCTATGGCTGGGGCATCAGCCTCGACCAGGAGCTGACGGATATTTTCGGCGTTTTTGCCCGCTACGGCTGGCAGAACCCCGATGTGTATCTTAACGGCAGCGATTTTTCCCTCGAACGGTCCTGGAGCTTCGGGCCGCAGGCCAAAGGAGCTTTGTGGGGAAGGCCGGATGATGTGACGGGTATCGGTTTCGGCCAGATCACGCCGTCCGATAAATACCGCAACGCCAACGGCCTGCTTGCACGGACCGAATCGCACCTGGAATGGTATTACAACTGCAAGGTCAACGATCATCTCCGGATCAGCCCTGACCTGCAGATGATCTGGCGGCCGTACGGCAAGGATGCGGCCAACGGCGACGGCACTATTGTGGTGTGCGGCCTGCGTGGACAGGTGGAGTATTAAATAAAAGGAGGCTTCATGCATATTCCGGACGGGTTCTTAAGCGCCGGCACCTGGGCAACGGCCTGGGCAGTATCGGCAGGAGGCCTGGGCGCATGTATCCGCCAGGCATCGCGGCAGATGAAAGAGAAGGTCGTGCCTCTGATGGGCGTCATGTCCGCGTTCGTTTTTGCGGCGCAGATGCTCAACTTTCCCGTTGCCGGCGGGACCTCGGGCCATTTCCTCGGCGGGGTCCTTGCAGCGGTCTTCCTGGGGCCGTGCGCGGGAGCTATTGTCATAGCGGTCGTGCTTATGGTACAATGTCTGATCTTTCAGGACGGAGGGCTGACCGCGCTCGGCGCGAACATCTTCAATATGTCCTTTGTGGGGGCAATGGGCGGATATTATATCTACCGGCTCTGCAAAGCCATGTTCGGCAAGCCGGGACGTATCGCGGCTGTGGCCGTTGCGTCATGGCTGTCCGTGATCCTGGCCTCAAGCGTATGCTCGCTGCAGCTTGCCGTTTCAGGGACCTCTCCGCTCAAGGCCGTGTTACCTGCGATGCTCGGCGTCCATGCGCTGATCGGAATAGGAGAGGCGGTCATTACGTGCCTGGTGTACTCGTTCGTGCTCAAGGTGCGGCCTGACCTTATATATAAGGAGGGTTCCCGTGAATAAAAAGGAGATCCTGTTCGGTCTGCTCGCGGCGCTTTTCCTGGCCATGGCGCTTTCCCCGTTCGCGTCGTCGTTTCCCGACGGCCTTGAGCGCGTTGCCGAGGATAAAGGCTTTCTGGAAAAAGGCGAGGCCGAACCTGTTGTCGCTTCTCCCGTGCCCGATTATTCCTGGCCCGGTGTCAAAAGCGAAAAGCTCGCCACGTCCGCGGCAGGCGTCGCGGGCACGCTGCTCGTGTTCGGCGCAGCCTGCGGGTTCGGGGCTTTGTTAAAGAAGAAAGGGACCGCGTGAAACACGCATTCCTCGACGAGTACAGCCGTCTGGACAGCATCCTGCACCGCAGGGACCCGGTCGCCAAGATCATCGCTTTGTTCGCATGCATCGTATTCGTCGTGCTGACCCCTCCGGAGCATATGCGGTCGTTCGTGCTGTATTTCTTCGTGCTGTCCTGCCTGGTTGCGATATCGCGCGTCCCGCCTTTGTTCGTCATGAAGAGATCCTTTGAGATGATGCCGATCGTGTTCTGTATCGCGCTTTTCATCCCGTTCTACCGGTCCGGGGTCGCAGTATTCTCTTTGAACATCGGGCCCGCGCGCCTTGCGGTCACGCACACCGGGCTTTTGCTCATGTGGAACGTGCTGGTGAAGGCGTATCTGTCGATCGTATGCAGCATCCTTCTTGTCAATACCACTGATTTCGTCGATCTGCTCAAGGGATTCGAGCGGCTGCGCATGCCGCGCCTTCTGGTCATGATCGTTTCGTTCATGTACCGGTACCTGTTCGTCATCGAGGATGAGCTGGAGAAGATGCAGGTCGCGCGGGCGTCGCGTTGTGCGCGGGAAGGCGGATGGGGGCAGATCAGGACCCTGGCCAATATCGTCGGAGTGCTGTTCATCCGGTCGTATGAAAAAGCCGAGACCGTGTATCTGGCTATGTGCTGCCGCGGCTACACAGGGCCGGTCCGGGCCATGCACGACTGGCGCATGACCCGCAACGACGTGTATTTCTGCGCATTCGTGTTCATTATCCTGATCCTGATCAGGTTCAGCGGAGTATAAGAGGAATATGGAACAGCCCATTGTTGAGTTACAGGATGTCCGCTTCACGTATCCGGACGGGACTCCGGCCCTGGCAGGGGTGGACCTTTCCGTTGCCCGCGGACAGACGCTCGGGCTTATCGGCCCCAACGGCGCGGGCAAGTCAACGCTGCTGCTCCATCTCAACGGTATCCTCAAACAGGAAGGGTCGGTGAGGATATGCGGCACCCGGGTCAGCGACAGGGACCTGGCGCTTATCCGCGGCAAAGTGGGACTGGTGTTCCAGGACCCCGACGCGCAGCTGTTCATGCCCACGGTCTTCGACGACGTCGCGTTCGGGCCGCTCAACATGCGGCTGCCCGGCCACGCGGCGCGGGATGCGGTGATCAGGGCGCTGGAGCTTGTCGATATGCTCCCTGCCATGAAACGCTCGTCCCATCATTTGAGCTTCGGCGAGAAAAAGCGAATTTCCCTCGCAACGGTCCTTTCCATGAATCCAGAGATCCTCGTGCTCGACGAGCCCACGAGCAATCTCGATCCCAAGCACCGCCGGGGCCTGATCGAGCTTCTGAAGGAACTGCCGGTCACCAAGGTCATCGCTACCCATGACCTGGAATTCGTCATCGAGCTGTGCGATTCCGTCGCCGTGCTCGACCGCGGCACGATCGTCGCCCAGGGCGGCGTGGCCGAGGTTCTTTCCGATAAACGGCTGCTTGAATCCCACGGCCTGGAAGTCCCGCACAGCCTGCGCAAAGACGCGCATTGCCATATCCCCGGCAACAGAGAAAAAAGTTTACATCTCCCTCTGGAACATATACAATAACGGTATGGGAAATAAGATACTGATCATCGAGGACAGCCTTCTTTTGTGCCAGGTCCTGGAAGAGGCGCTCCAGAAAGAAGGATTCGACGTCGTTATCGCGCATGACGGCAAAGGAGGATCTTTGAAAGCGGCCGCATGCAGGCCAGATATCATCCTTCTGGACCTTGTGTTGCCGGATGTTCCCGGCGAACAGATATGCAGGGATCTCAAAAAACAGCCGGACACCGAGAACACGCCCGTGATCATGCTGACGGCAAAGGATTCCGATGCCGATCATGTCGTCGGCAGAGTATTGGGAGCGGATGCGTATATACCCAAGCCGTTCGATCTTGAGCATCTTCTGGCGCAGATCCGGAGATTGATCGCCGGCTTTGTTCTGTTCGTCCTGTGTCTGGGCGGCGCGGGCGCGTATGCCCAAGACGCGAACGAAACACAGGTCCCTTCCGGCATGGAGCTCATCAAGGTCGGGGAGCATTCCGTATACGTTGCCCGGGGGACCAGGGTCACGCAGCGGGGATCGCAGCTTGTGCTTGAGCCGCCGGATGAGTTCATTGCGCGGAGGCTTCTGGCTCTCGAAGAGGAGATCGCCGCTTTGAAAGAGCTCCAGCGGCAGATGCTGCAGCGCATCGAAGCCTTGAGCGCGTCTATCGAGCGGCTGGACCCGTTGAAAAGCGCGGAGGCTGACCATGGATCAGAATGAACGGGCCAAGTTGCAAAAACTTTATGAAGAGTACGCCGACGCGCAGGTCCTCGAATTGCTCGGGGACGGGCCTGACGCTTTCGTTGAGGGAGCCTACGCCTTGTTGGAGGAGGAAGCGCGGCGCCGCGGCATAGCGCTCAACGCGGCCCCGGAGATGGAACGCGAAGACGACGGCAATCCGGCTGCGCAGGTTCCGGGTGCGGAGGAACTGCCCGAGACGTTCGTCGAGATCATGGTCATCGATACGGATGAGGACCGCGAGGCTGCTGCAAAGGCGATGGAAGCGGCCGATATTCCGTATCATTTCATGAAGATGAGCATGGCAGGCAAAGACCTGCCCGTTGCGTTGATGACAGATCAGCGCAGGATCGAAGAGGCGGTAGCAAAATTACAGCCGGTAGATTTTACCGGGAGTATTGTCTTATGGTAACGGATGGGCCTGCGAGGCACGCGCTGTTCGTGAGACGTTTTTCTGCAGGCGTATCCGTTTTTTTTCTTTGTGCAGGGCTTTGCGCCGCGCAGGAGCAGATCCTGTACTGGCCGCAGGACCAGGAAGCGGCAGAACCCGAAAAAGAGACTGTTTTCTGGCGAACGCTCGCCCTTGAACTGAAAACCCGCCTGAACAGGAACCCCCGCGACAAAAACCTGAAAATTTCATTCCTGAATACCCCTCTGGGCAAGCATGCCGTCGAGGACCTGATGGCGTATACCCTGTCCGGCGACGGCGCGGCAACGATCCAGATGCGTGATACGCTGGAAAAAATATCGGTCCTGCCCGAAGAATTATACTGGATGGGGCAGTTCCTGTTCGAGCACGGCCTTGATGCGCTGCCTGATCAGGAGCCCGACGATCCGGCATCCGCGGAATTCAGGATATCGATCCGTGTGGATGACCGGAAAAAAACGATCCGCCTGTATAACAGCCGCAACACCAGGGCCCGGGAGATCCTCTGGCAGTATCTGTATTCGTTCGGCCAAAGGCTTGAACAGGATGCCGGACTTTCCGACCGGAATAAACCGATCATGCCCGTGTGCCGCGGCGTGACCGGCATCCAGGAGATCGATGCGGACAACGACGGCCTTATCGACTGGTTGAAGCTTAAGATAGAATTCTACGCGTTCAGATCCGGCGATTTTACCCTCGGGTTCTGCGGCCGCAAGACAGATCTATTCCTGTCGCAGGGCAATTCCGCGCATTACCTCTATATCAACGCCTGCCTTTTGAAGAATACGGGGCCGGCGCTGTATGACTATTCGAGGATCACGATCGGCACCACGCCGCTGCATCCGAAGGGCCCGTATGTTTTCGATCTGGATATCGACGCGGCCGCATATGCAGTCCGCGCCGATGTGCGCGCAAGCCCGGACATGAGCTGTATCGGGGCAGGGCCGGTAAACTTTACGGCGCGGGTGAATCAGGAGGTCGTCATGGAGATGTCCCGGCAGGGCCGCGAAGAGGACCGTGCCGTGATCAGGTTCACGGTCAAAGAGGTCAAGCCGGAGTACGTCATTATCGGCCATGAAAACGATTCGATAACGATGACGGCACGCGACCCCTTGTTCCTGCATGATATCGAATGCATGGGATGCGTTCTGGGTCTGGTAAAAGCCGAGGGGGGATCTGCGGTGTTCGAAGCGGGGTGGATCGTGCCCGATCCGGCCGTGATCGAGAACAAGATCGAATATTTCAACGAAGTGTGCGTCAGCGACAGTTACCGCGGGGATAAGGACCAGGCGCGGCTGTCGCTCGACAACGCGCTCGCATGCAAAGAGGCGATCGCGAACACGCAGGACCTCAGGATAAACATCGTCTATACCGCTCCCGCCGAGTGACGCTGCCGCTTCGCCATGTTGACCAGTTCCCGCGCGTGATCGAGCGCGATCCCCGTTTCACGCTCACCCGACATCATCTGCGCCAGTTCTTTGAGAGTTCCGTCGGCATCCAGGCGCTCGACGTGCGTGACCGTGCGTTCCCCGGCGACCTTTTTGACGATCTTCAAGTGGGTATCGGCGAACGAGGCGATCTGCGGCAGATGCGTGATGGCGATGACCTGCCTGTTGCGGGAGAGTTCCTTGAGCTTTTTGCCGATGACCGTGCCGAGCCTGCCGCCGATCTGCGCGTCGATCTCGTCGAAGATGAGCACGGGGATGGGATCCGCTTCGATAAGCGCTTTTTTTAAAGCGAGCATGAGCCGCGCCGCCTCGCCCGAGGAGACGATATCGGCCAGGGGCTTGAGGTCCTCGCCTTTATTGGGGCTGATATAGAACGTGACCGCGTCCGCTCCGGCCGCAGTGAACCCGCTTTTTTCGATGCGGCAGTCGAATTTTACGTGTTGTATGCCCAGTTCCTTCAGTTCCTGCTCGATCGTTCTCTTGAGGGCCTGGCCTGCCTTGAGCCGGTGCTTTGTCAGCACTGCCGCCGATCGTCGCAGCGCAATTTCGGCAGCGGCGGCTTTTTCGTCGAGCGCGCGGGTGTTCTCCTCGGCGTGAACAATACGCTCGTATTTTTCCCTGGTCTGTTCCAGGTATGCGGCCGCGTGCGCGATCTCCGGCCCGTATTTGCGCTTGATATCGTAATAAAGATCGCATCGCCGGTTGATCTGCGCCGCTTCTTCAGGCTCAAAAGAGAGACTGTCCAGATATCCGCGCAATTCCTGCGCGAGCACGCTGACAGAATCCTGGATGTCAGCCAGGGACCTGGTGAACCGTTCCGTTGCCGGATCGATCCTGTTCAATGTCTTGGCATGAGGGAACGCGGACGCCAGCCCTTCGCTCACCCCCGTATCGTCGCGCTCGATCGCCGCAAGCATCTGCTGCGCGGCTTCATAGAGCTTCTCCGCGTTGTTGAGTTTTGTCTGCTGTTCAATAAGGAGATCGTACTGTTCCTCGTCAAGGGGCACGGCTGAAAGCTCCTTGATCTGGTGCTCGAGCATTTCGATATCCCGCCGGCGCGTTGCAGCGAGTTCCCCAAGCTGCTGCCGTTCATGCTTGAGTTGCATATACTGTTCGTATATCTGCGTATAGGCAGCCATGTTCGTATCCATGGCGCACAGCCGGTCGAGGATCCCCCGATGAGCTTCTGGGGAAAGGATCATCTGGTGGTCATGGGGCCCGTGGAAATCCATCAGATGGTCCCCGAGAGCTTTCAGCTGGGCAAGCGTTACGGCGAGGCCGTTGATCCTGGCCTTCGTTTTGCCGTCGGGCAAAAGGGTGCGGTTGATGATGAGCTGGTCTTCTCCGGCAGTCAGCTCTTCGAGGGGCGGATACTCGCGTATGAGGCCGGAGGAAATTTCGATGACGAGCTCGGCTCTGCACGGCGCGTTCGGGTCCCTGACCGCCGAGGCGCTGATCTTTTCGCCAAGGCAGAAGCGCAGGCCGTCGATCAGTATTGATTTGCCCGCGCCTGTTTCGCCGGTCAGGACCGTGAGTCCTCTGGAGAGATCGATCGACAGGGAATCGATGAGCCCGAAATTTTTGATTGTCAGCATTGAGATCATGGTATAATACTATCAAAGAAACGGCGGATTGAAAAGAGAAAATACTCGGTGATGCAGTCTGTACGCCAACACAGGAGGAGCGTATGTTCGGCATGTTCGGCGCATTCGATCCCGGATTTTACCCCCGGATATCGCGGCAGTCGGTCGGCAGGAGCATCGGTTTTCTGCTCGTGTTCGTCCTTATCATCAGCGCGGCCGTATCGGTCAAATATACCGCCGTCGCCCTGTCCGGACTGTCCGTTGCGAAAAAATGGGTCAATGAGAATATGCCCAGGATATCGGCTGAATTCCCTGTTATCAAGATGGCCAAGGGGGATCTCATAGAACCGAAGCAGGCGTTCGTCAAGGAATATAAGGCAGAAGGCCAGCAGTTCGCCGTTATTATAGAGCCGGAACCCGGCAAGGTTTCTGAGATCATGTCGAGCTATCAGAATGCGGCGATTTTGACCGCGCGGCAGCTGCTTACCAAGCAGACATCGGGCCGGAACGCATCCGCGGAGATAAAGACGTACAATCTGGAGAACGCGTCGTTCACGATCACTCCCGGGCCGCAGGGGTTCGCGCTGTCTTTTGAACAGCGGCAGTTCGATCTGGTGCCGAAATTCGTCAACCGGTGGATCGATATCATCGGCATGTGGATATTCCCCGTTCTTGTGTTGTTCTGGTTCGTCGTGTACAGCTGCACCAAGCCGCTCCATGTGTTCATATTCAGCCTTGTTTCGCTGATCATTGTCGCGGTCGTCAAGGTGAAGATGACGTATAAAGAGATATGGAATACAGGAGCGTATGCATTAGTGCCTGCGACGTGCATCGCTGCGTTCTGCGATATTATCGGCCTGCGCATACCGTTCTTTCCGTTGGTGTATATTCTGGCGTATGTTGTTTATCTGTATCTGGGGATCAGATCTGCCGGAGCAGGCGGGGATGCGTTACAGCCTGCAACTGGACAGAAAACAGGAGATTAGTCAATAAAAAGGGGAAACAGGCCATTTACATTCCCCGGATATAGAGTATGCTTAAGGTAGAAAGACGGCAAAGGGTGCCTGAACAGTAATGTCGGCAAAAAGCAACAGTCGATTGTCCCCTTTGCCGTTTAAAACATAGGGACGGTTCTCGTTTTTCGAGAACCGTCCCTATGTTTTTCGGGAAAATAAATAATTCTGACCCCGTTTTTAGCCTTTAGCAGATGCGGGGGAGCTGGCCGCCGGAGAGCATGTCGATGATGCGGGTGGAGCCGATGGAGGTGTGGAGGAGCACATGCGGGGTGTCCGAACGGGCAGGCCGGCTTGTTACGCGGCCGATGACGGCTGCGCGTTTTCCGAGCGGATGTTTTCGCATGGCGGCTATGATCTTTTGAGCGTCTTTGGCCGGGGCGAATACGAGCACCTTGCCTTCGTTGGCCATATAGAGCGGATCGATGCCGAGTATTTCGCATAAGCCGCGCACCGGGCCGTTTACCGGCAGGGCGTCTTCTTCGATCAGTATCTCCACATTCGACTGGAGCGCGATCTCCTTGAGCGTGGTCGCCACGCCGCCGCGCGTCGGATCGCGCATGACATGAACACCCGGCGCGGCACGGAGTACGCGTTCAATAAGGCCGTTGAGGCAGGCGCAGTCGCTGCGGATGGAACTGCGCAGTTTGTAATCTTTGCGCGCTGACATGACCGCGGCGCCGTGATCGCCGATCGTGCCGTTGATGATGACGCAGTCTCCGGGCCGGGCATTATTTGCGGAGATGCGGCAGGTTTTCAAGATGAGCCCGATGCCTGTCGTATTGATGAATATTTTATCGCAGGCGCCTTTTTCAACGACCTTCAGGTCCCCGCCGACGATCTGAACGCCCGCTTTTTTCGCCGCCTGAGCCATGGACGCGACGACCGTTCGCAGGACGGAGACCCCCAGCCCTTCTTCTATGATACAGGCCGCGGTGAGGTATCGGGGGCGGGCGCCCATGACCGCAAGGTCATTGACCGTGCCGCAGACCGAAAGCTTCCCGATGTCGCCGCCGGGAAAGAATATCGGCTGGATGACGAACGAATCGGTCGTGAACGCGCATGTGCCTTCCAGCGGCACCACAGCGGCGTCCTCGCATTTTTTCAATATCGGATTGGAGAACGCGGGGAATACGATCTCGCTTAAGAGCCGGTGCGTCAGCTTTCCGCCTGAACCGTGCGCCAGTAATATTTTTTCGTCCATGGTCTAATCCCTGTTATATTTGAACCACGCCGCGCAGGTCCCTTCGGACGATACCATGCACGGACCGAACGGGTTTTCCGGCGTGCAGGCCTTTGCGAATAACCTGCACTGCTGCGGCGTTTTGACGCCCCGCAGGACATCCCCGCATATACATCCCCGGGGTTCGGTTGTTTTGAAAGAGGGTATCCGGAATTTGACAGCCGCGTCGAACGAACCGTATTCTTTGCGCAGCCGCAGGCCGCTCTGCGGTATGCTGCCCAATCCGCGCCAGTCCGCGTCAGCCGGCTCGAAAACCCTGTCCATCATTTCCTGCGCTTTTACATTGCCTTGCCGCCGGACCGCGCGCGCGTACTGGACCTCGACACAGGCCCGGTTCTTTTCTTTCTGCCGGATGAGCATCAGCACGGTCTCGAGTATATCCGTCGGTTCGAACCCGCTTACCACGCAGGGGATGCCGTAATCGGCTGCGATAAAGTCATATGCGCGCGATCCGATGATCGATGTCACATGGCCCGGGCACAGGAACCCGTCGATCTGAAGCTCCTGCGCTTCGAGCAGGGCTTTCATCGCCGGCGGTATGGTCTTGTGGCAGGAGTAGATCGAGAAATTCCCGATCTTTTTTTGCGCCGCATCGCTGACGACCGAAGCGATGACCGGCGCCGTGGTCTCGAACCCGACCGCAAGGAACACGACTTCCTTCCGGGGTTCGCGCCCTGCGATCGCAAGGGCATCGAGCGGGCTGTACACGATCCTGATGTCCGCGCCGCCTGCGTTCTCTTTTTCAAGCGACCCTTTTGTCCCCGGGACCTTGAGCATGTCGCCGAACGTCGTGATGACGATATCCTTATTGCGCGCCAGCGACAGCATCCGGTCGATATCCGATTGCGACGTCACGCACACCGGGCAGCCCGGGCCTGAGATGAGATCGATCGAGGAGGGCAGGATCTGCTTGATCCCCGACCGGAAGATCGCCATGGTGTGCGTGCCGCAGACTTCCATGAGGTTGATCTTTGCGCGGGCGGACGCATTGATGGCCGAGATCAGCCCTTTGACGATCTCTTTGTCGCGGAACTCGTCGATATATTTCATTGGTCGTAATAGATGTTTTTGAGCAATTCGAGCGTTTCACGCGCCTGTTGTTCGTCTATCTTCTCGATGGCGAACCCCGCGTGGAGCAGGATATAGTCGCCGGCTTTCACATCGTCCACGAACCGCACGTCCGCGTCGCGCCTGACGCCGTTGGCATCCACTTCGGCATGCGTGCCGTCGAGCTTGATGATTCTAACCGGTATGGCAAGGCACATAGTGTTTAATTTTTTGCATTGGCAAGCGCCGCCTGGCCGAGCGAGACCGCTCCGTCATTCGAGGGCAGCACTTCGTTGTAATACACAATGAATCTGTTTTTGCGTAAATGCCCCGCGGTTGTTTCGAGAAGAAGCTTGTTCTGGAACACTCCTCCGCACAGGCAGGCAGTATCCGTTTTTGTCCTGGCGCGAATGGCCCCGCACATGCGCGCGATAAGGCCTGCCAGTCCGTTATGGAATTTGCGCGCGATATCCTCCCGGGATACATACGCCCGGAGGTCTTTGACGAGCTGTTCGAGCATCGGGCCGCTGTCAACGATCAGCATATTCTCTTCTTCAAAAATGCCGAAGCGGTAGGCCTTTGTCGTCCGCGAACGTTCGGCGAACATCTGCAGCCTGATCGCTGCCTGCGCTTCATACGTGATGCGGTCGCAGATGCCCAGGATCGCGCTCACCGCGTCGAACAATCTGCCTGCGCTTGAGGTCAGGACCGGCTTGAGCTTTGCGAGCGTGATGAAATCCGCGAGTGAATTCTGGTATTTGTTTATGAATCCTATGTTGAGCCGGTATATGTCCTCGCCGAACGCCTGATAAAGGTAGCTGATGGCCATGCGGAAGGGCTCCTGCGTCGCTTTATCCCCGCCGGGCATGGCCACGTATTCGAAGCGGCCGGCGCGCTTGAGGTTCGACAACGTTCCGTGAAAGAACTCTCCGCCCCAGATCCTGTTGTCTTCGCCGCAGCCGGTCCCGTCAAAACAGACGCCGATGATCTTTCCTTTGATCGCATGTTCGGCGATGACGCTGGCGCAGTGCGCCCGGTGATGCTGTACGGGGATGAGGGCGAGTTTTTTCTTTTTGGCCCGCAATGCCGCGGCATAATGCGTGGAAAGATAGTCGGGATGAAGGTCATGGGCCACGATCGCGGGTTTGACGCTAAAAAGTTTTTCGAGCCGCGCGACCGCCTCTCGGTAGAACTGATAGGTCGCGTATGTTTTAAGGTCGCCGATATACTGGCTGAGCACAAAACGCGGACCATCAGCAAGGCAGAACGTGTTTTTCAGTTCGGCGCCGCAGGCAAGTGTCGGCTTCATGGTCCTTTGCGCAAAGAACGGGAACGGCGCATATCCGCGGCTGCGCCGCAGCATGACGGGCTTCCCGTCCATCACCTGGACGATCGAATCGTCGACACGGTTATGGATCGCGCGGTTGTGGACCAGGAAATGATCGCAGATCCCCGACAGGTTCCTCATCGCCTGATCGTTGTCGATCTCAAGCGGCTCGTCCGCGACATTGCCGCTTGTCATGACGATACAGTCGAGCGGCTTGCCGTCGGAGAGGTTGCGGTCGAATAACAGGTAATGCAGCGGAGTATAGCAGATCATGATCCCGAGATAATTATTGTCCGGGCTTAATTCGGGGCACAGTCCGTTTTTGTCCTTTTTCTTCAGGAGCACGACCGGCCGCTCGGGGCTGTTGAGCAGTTCCTGTTCCGTTTGCGGCACCTCGGCGAATGCCTGCGCTTTTTTTGTATCCGCTACCATGACCGCGAACGGCTTTGACGGCCTTTTTTTGAGGCTGCGCAGCCGCTGTACCGCCATGCCGTTGCGGGCATCGCAGGCGATGTGGAAGCCGCCCACGCCTTTTATCGCCACGATCGAGCCTGCGCGGATCCGGCGAATGGTCTCCGTTATCGCATCTTCTCCGGCCGCGATCGTGCGCCCTGCGCACACGAGCGATACCTGCGGCCCGCAAATAGGGCAGGCGTTGGGCTGGGCATGGTAGCGCCGGGAATCCATATCGCTGTATTCGGTGGCGCAGTCCATGCACATGTTGAACGCCTTCATGGTGGTGGCCGGACGGTCGTAGGGCATGTTCTGTATGATGGAAAAGCGGGGGCCGCAGTTCGTGCAGTTGATGAACGGATACCGGTATCTGCGGTCGGTATCGCTGTTCATTTCGGCAAGGCAGTCAACGCAGGTGCCGATATCGGCAGAGACAAGCGCCGCATGCCCCGCGGTCTTTTTGCTGTCCCTGATGCAAAATCCGCTGATGCCTTCGGCGGCCGCGGCGCGGGCGCGCGTTCCGGTTATGCGCGCCAGCGGCGGAACCTCTTTCCGCAGCGCTTTGAGGAATGCGTTCATCTTCGGCCGGTCAGTTTCGGCGTGGATGGAAACGCCCTGCGAGGTGTTGAGCACATATCCGTCGATGCCCAGGCGCTTGGCAAGCCGGTGCACGAACGGCCTGAACCCGACGCCCTGGACAACTCCCTCTATATCTATCTTGAACGCCGATCGCATGTGAAGGGATCCTTTTTCTAAAGCTTCGGCACTATTCTAACACAAAACATGCAAATGAGAAGTATATTCGCACGCATTCCTCGCAATGCGCTGTGCCCGGATTTCTTTCGTAATTGCTTGACATGTTTTTTATTTTATGATACAACCATAGTCAAATCAGGAGGATAATGCTGCCACGGGTCAAGACACGCATTGAAGTGTTCGCAAGCTGAAAAAGGAATCTTTTTCGGCTTTTTTTATTTATAAATAGTTTTGAAAAAGGGTTTAATAAAAAAAGAGGAGGGATGATGGAACTTACGAGGCGTGAATTCTTGCAGTTGTGCAGCGCGTCTGCAATGGGAATGGGTCTTTCCCAGATGGCTGTGCCGAAACTCGTTTCTGCATTGGAAGAAGCTGCGGCAAAGAGGCCGCCGGTCATCTGGCTGCAGGGCGCAAGCTGCTCCGGCTGCAGCGTATCGCTGTTGAACACCGCGCATCCGAAGATCGCCGATGTCCTCACCAAGATCATCAGCCTTGAATATCATTCGAACGTCATGGCAGCGTCGGGAGAACTCGCATTCTCATACCTCGATACGATCGCGGAAAAAGCCAAAGGCGAATTCTTCCTTGTTGTGGAAGGCGCTGTCCCGACAAAAGATCACGGCGTGTATTGCACGCTCGGCGAGAAAGACGGCAAAGAAGTGACCATGCTGGACCTGGTCAAGGATATCGGCCCGAAGGCCAAAGCGATCCTTGCAGTCGGAGATTGCGCGTCTTTCGGCGGCATCCCAGCCGGCAAACCGAACCCGACTGAATGCAAGCCGGTCTCACAGGTCGTCTCAGGCGTGCCGATCATCAATATCATGGGATGCCCTCCGCACCCTGACTGGATCCTGGGAACGGTCGTGCACGTGTTGTTGTTCGGGCTCCCTGAACTGGATAAGCTCGGCCGTCCGAAACTGTTCTTCGGAGAGACCGTCCATCAAAACTGCCCCAACTTCTCGTATTTCAGCGAAGGCAAATTCGCCAAGAAATTCGGCGATCCCGGCTGCTTGATCAATCTCGGCTGCAAAGGCCCGATGGCAAGTTCAGATTGCCCGCTGCGCAAATGGAATAACGGCGTGAACTGGTGTATCGGAGCCGGCTCCATCTGTATCGGCTGCTGCAGCGAGGATTTCCCGGACGGAAAAGCGCCGTTCTATGCGGCATTGCCAAAGGACCAGTGGCCTAAGGCAGACAGCGAGATCGTATAAGGGGCCCATATATAATATAAGGAGGTTTTGATGGCTACGCAGAAAATATCGATAGATCCGGTAACAAGGATCGAAGGGCATTTAAAGGTCACCGTCGAGGTCAATGACGGCAAGGTCACCGACGCATACAGTTCGGGAACGCTCTGGCGCGGCATCGAGGTCATCTTGAAGGGGCGCGATCCCCGCGACGCAGGTCAGATCACGCAGCGCATCTGCGGGGTCTGCCCCATGGCGCACGGCACCGCGTCCATCATGTGCCTTGACGACGCGTTCAAGGTCACGGTTCCCGACAACGGAAGGATCATCAGGAACTTGATGCTCGGCGCCAACCATCTGCAGTCGCATATCCTGCATTTCTACCATCTTGCAGCGCTCGATTATGTCAACGGGCCGGCGATCCCGCCGTTCGTGCCGCGGTATTCGGGCGATTTCCGGCTTCCGCCAAAGGTCAACGACACCTATGTTGCGCATTATCTCCAGGCGCTTGAGATGCGCAAGAAGTGTCACGAGATGCTGGCGATATGGGGCGGAAAAATGCCTCCGCAGACGGCAATGGTCGTCGGCGGAGTGACATGCACGCCTTCGGTTGACAAGATCGCGTCGTTCCTGTGGCGCTTGCGCGAGATCAAGGCGTTCGTCAACGACGTGTACATCCCCGATGTGCTCGGCGTCGCGGATATCTATTCCGATTACAAGCAGATCGGCCGCGGATACGGCAATCTGCTTTCCTACGGCGCGTTCCCGCTCGATACGGCCGGAAAGAGCAAGTTGTTCAAGGCAGGCCGTTTTTCCAAGGACCGGGTGCTTGATTTTGACGCCAACAAGATAACCGAAGACGTCAAATACTCTTATTACAAGAACTCGAGTTCAGGCAAGAAGCCCTCGGACGGCGTGACTGATCCCGAAGCGGAGAAATCCGGCGGTTATTCGTGGCTCAAGGCTCCCCGGTATGATAACCAGCCGTATGAAGTCGGTCCTCTTGCCCGCATGTGGGTCAACGGCGATTACCGCCAGGGCATATCCGTCATCGACCGCCATGCTGCGCGCGCGCTCGAGGCGAAGAAACTCGCCGATGCCCTGGAGGAATGGGTGTTGCAATTGAAACCCGGGCAGCCTGCCTGCGCGGAAACGAAGGTCCCGGATTCAGGCGAAGGCATGGGATTGACCGAAGGCGCACGCGGCGCTTTAGGCCACTGGATCAAGATCGCCAATAAGAAGATCGATAATTATCAGGCAGTGGTGCCCACGACATGGAACTGCGCTCCCCGCGATGACAAAGGCGCGCGCGGTCCGGTCGAAGAGGCGCTTGTCGGCACGTCCATCGTCGATACGGATAATCCGCTTGAGGTGGTCAGGATCGTCAGGTCGTTCGACCCTTGTATCGCCTGCGCGGTGCATCTGATCAAGCCGAGCGGCGAGATGAAGAAATTCCGCGTCGTATAACGGTGAAGCGGATCATCGGCTGCGGCAACCTGTTGTTCCGGGATGAGGGTATCGGGGTCCATCTGATACGCTATTTGCAAAAGGAAAAACTTCCCGCAGACGTGGAGCTGGTCGACGGAGCAACGGGCGGGTTTGACCTGCTGAGTTTTATCGAGGGTTCCGACCGGGTTGTTATCGTCGACGCGGTGCAGGCGGACGGCGTTCCCGGGGATATCTATAAATTCGCCCCCGAGGATTTCGAGGTCGAGGCATTCCCTCAGACATCGCTGCACGATGTGTGCCTGAAGGATATTTTTAATATCGTCAAGCTTACCGGCGCCATGCCGCAGGTCACTGTTTTCGGCGTTGAACCGAAGACCGTCGATTGGGGCATGGAACTTACCGACGAGGTCCGGGCAGCCCTGCCGAGGCTCGGACAGCTCGTACTGGAGGAAATACAGCATGCATGAGGTCGGAGTGGCCAAAGAAGTGTTGAGCCTGTGCCTTCAAAAGGCCGGCGGCAAGCGGGTCCGGTCGATCAAGGTAGAGCTGGGCAATGACGGCCATACGACGCCCGAATCATTGACCCATGCGTTCGAGATGGTCGCCAAAGGCACGCTCGCCGAGGATTCGCGGCTCGACGTCGTCCAGGGGGATGATCTTGAGTCGCGCGTCATAGAACTGGAAGTGGAGAACTGACGTGTTCAACGTCGGCATGCCCGAGCTCCTTCTGGTGTTTGTCGTCGCCCTGCTGGTCGTCGGGCCCAAACGCCTGCCTGACCTCGGCCGTCAGCTGGGCAAAGCAATGGCGTCGTTCAAGCGCGCGACCATGGACCTGAAAGAGGCGCTCGAGCAGGAGCCGCCGGTAGATATAAAGGAAGAAGTCGAAAGAAAGCTTGGATATAAAGACGAAACAAAAGACCGGCCGGTTTGATGAGCCGATCCCGCTTCTTGTGCATCTCGAGGAGCTGAAAAAACGGCTTATCTATTCCTTGCTCGCGGTGGCTGCCTGCGGGTTTGCGGTATATCCGGCGGTTGACATCGTTATCCGGGACCTTGCCAGGCCCGTCGGAACGTTCATTTTCACCGGGCCGGTCGAGGCGTTCTGGACACGGTTCAAACTCGCTTTTTTTCTCGGGTTGTTCGTCAGTATGCCGTTCGTTCTTTTTCAGTTCTGGAGTTTTATCGAGCGCGGGCTTATGCCCGGAGAAAAACACATGGCGGGCCGTATCACCGTCATCTCCGTCCTGCTCTTTGCAACAGGCGCGTCGTTCTGCTATTTTTTGATATTGCCCGTCGGGGTCGGGTTTCTCCTTGCATACGGCTCCGATGTGCTGGTGCCGATGATCAGCATTTCGCGGTATCTGTCGTTCGTGTTCGCCATGGTGTTCGCGTTCGGATGCATCTTCGAACTGCCGCTTGCCATCGGATTTCTGGCAAAGGCAGGGATCCTCAGGTCTGAGACGCTGCGCAGGCAGAGAAGGTTCATCATCGTTTTTATATTCATCGCCGCGGCGGCGCTCACGCCCGGGCCCGATGTTTTTTCGCAGATCCTGATGGCGTTGCCGCTTCTGGTATTGTTCGAAACAGGGATCATGGTCGCGCGTTTCATCGAGAGGAGGAAGGTTCATGAGATTCGGAATGGGTGAGTTATTGATCATTTTGCTGATCGTGCTGCTGATCTTCGGGGCGGGAAAGATACCCCAGATCGCGCGATCATTGGGCGAGGGCATCAAAGAATTCAAGAAGAACGTGTCAGGCAGCGATGAGGACCGCAAAAGCGGGAAAAAAGAATAACCGTTCCATTTTATACTTGACAGAGGCAGGAATTACGCTATGATAAGTCCAGTGATTGTAAGCAGTAAGGATGATTATCCCAAAGCGCAATCAAGGAGGTATGCAATGAAAAAGGCGATCATGTATGTGCTGGCGGTTTGTTTCATTTCCGTTGCCGCTGCGGCGTCCGCTCAGGAGAACCAGTTCATCGGCGCGGAAAAATGCAAAGGCTGCCATCCCCAGCAGTATAAGGATTTCGAAGCGCGCAAATTCACCAAGGCATGGGCGGTGCTCAAGATGCGGGGCAAGACAAAGGATCCCGAATGCCTGAAATGCCATGTGACCGGATACGGGGAGCCCGGCGGTTATGTTTCGGAAGACGAGACGCCTCATCTGCGTTATAAGCAGTGTGAAGCGTGCCACGGGGCAGGAGGCTTACATGCCTCGAATCCCGGGGACAGGGTCGCTATGCAGGCGATGAAATCGTATGTCCGGGACAAGGACGTGTGCATTCAGTGCCATATCTGCATGAAAACGCACAGAACTGCCGATTTCTAACAGGGACTTGATAAAAGCGGGGTGGATATGATCGAGATCTTCAATGTAAAAAAATCCATAGGGAACAAGCTTGCCGTATGGCTGAGCGCGGGATTGGTGTTGAGCCTGGCGATCATCACGTTCATGAACGTGGCGTCGCAGAACGATACATTGTTCGACCGCGAGAAGAACGCTGCGCTTGAACTGGCCGACACGGTCATGATCGCCATCAGGTATCCCATGATGACCGGGGATCAGGACGTCATCCAGATGCAGTTCGATCAATTCAAGAACGTCAAGGGCATTGTCGAGATGCAGCTGACCGAGCATTCAGGCGAGGTCAAGCGCGCGACGGATACAGCGTTGAACGGCAAAAAGCTCGACGTCAAGGCCGATCAGTCCGTCATCGAAAAGAACCTGAACGCGGCGCTTGACGGCGCGCATTTCGAAGGCCTTGAGCCGCGCCGCAACGCCAAAGGCAGGGTCTTTACGGTCCTCAAGCCCATCCCGAACGAAAAAAGCTGTCATAACTGCCACGGCGCCAAGATGGAATGGCTCGGAGTCCTGCGGATCTGCCTCGACTGGGCTCCTATCGAGTCTGCGATGCGCAAGACACAGTTCAACAACATAGTATTTTCCGTCATCGGCTTGATCCTGATGATCGTCCTGGTCACATTCCTGATGCGCAGGATGCTCACCAATCCCGTCGGAATCCTTATCAAAGGCACGGCCCCGGTCACCTCCGGCGACCTGACCGCCAAGATCAATATCAAGACCCAGGACGAATTGGGCAGGATCGGCCAGGCGTTCAACAGCATCATCGCCGCAATGCATAATGTCGTGTATCAGGTGCGCACGAGCGCCGATAAGGTCGCCAGCTCCGCGCAGGAAATGTCCTCCTCTTCCGAAGAGATGAACGCGACCACGCAGGAAGTCTCGACAGCCGTTCAGAAGGTTTCAAAAGGCGCGAATACCCAGGCAGAGCGCGTCGAAGAAACGTTCATGACCATGGAAAAGACCGCCGCGAGCCTGAAGACCATGGTCGCAAGCGCTCAAAGCGCCAACAAGGCAGTCGAGCAGACGAGTTCCGTATCCGAAACAGGCCGCAATACCGCGCAGTTGACCGTTGACAAGATCGAGAAGCTTGCAGGGACCGTTATGGATACGGCAAAGGTCATCCAGAACCTCGGCCAGATGTCCCAGCAGATCGGAGAGATCACCGAAACGATCACGTCTATTGCCGACCAGACCAACCTCCTTGCCTTGAACGCGGCAATCGAAGCGGCGCGCGCAGGCGAGGCAGGACGCGGGTTTGCCGTCGTCGCAGAAGAGGTCAGGAAGCTCGCTGAAGGGTCTGCCGAGGCAGTGCGCAAGATCGGCGGCCTGATCCGCTCGATCCAGTCCGAGACGGGCCATGCGGTCAGCGCCATCGAGATGAGCTCGAAAGAGGTCATGGAAGGCAAGACGCAGGTTGCCAAGATCGCAGACGTCCTGACCGAGATCAATAAAACCGCGCGGGATGCATCGAGCGTGACCAGTTCGATCTCGGAATCGGGACAGCAATTAGTCGTCGAGGTCGAGCGTGTGGTCAAGGCGATCAACGAGGTCGCTGCGATCGCGAAGGAATCGGCCTCGACCGTCCAGGAAGTGTCGTCGAGCACGCAGGAACAGACTGCGTCGATGGAAGAGATGTCCGCATCTGCGCAGGAGCTCGCGCGCCTGGCCATGGACCTGAAAGAAATGGTCGGCAAATTCAAGCTGGACGAGAAATCAGCTGCGTCAGGCAAAAAAGCGTAGATAGAATAAAAAGAGACGGTGTAATTTTGAGAGGATCACAAAATTACACCGTCTCTTTTTATTCCGTATAATGTTCTTTTGCCAGTTACAGCGGAAACATAGGGGACGGTTCTCGTTCTTTGAGAACCGTCCCCTTGTTTTAGAGCGGTATGGTGCTTACTTTGTTGAATTTGACGCCGGTTTCGTAAACGCCGGGAGAGCTTTCTTTGACCCAGGTCACGGTCCCTGCCATAAAGAAGGCGCCTGCGTGGGGCAGGATGCTGGCTTTGAGCGTCAGCGGAGTGCCGACTTTCATGGCTTCATCAAGCTGGACGCGCATGCCGCCGATACTGATGTCAAGAAGGATGGTTTCTTTTTTTCCTGCACCGTGCTCGATGAACGTCCGTTCCTGGCGCGGTAACCTGCCGGTTTTGCGTCTTTCCTGCATAAACGCCTCCGTGTTTGTGCTCAGGGATATTATAACAAAAATCCATGCGCAGGCAACAAA
>ENA-UPTA01000481-UPTA01000481.1-activated-sludge-metagenome-genome-assembly--contig:-NODE-481-length-46409-cov-9.993636_pt1 | contig 46409 bp, 37 predicted proteins | sample MGYA00238184_ERZ773361 | MGnify/ENA primary metagenome ERZ773361 (study PRJEB29100, sample SAMN05720205) | activated sludge metagenome | isolation source: anaerobic digester from wastewater... | reverse complement strand
CTTCAAAGCAACAAGGTCAAATACATTATTGACAAGGTTTATATGATCCATACCGTTGATTCTGTTTCGCTTGCCGCTGAAATTCAGAAACAGGCCGAAAAAAAGAATGTTCACAAAGTGAAAGTGCTTATACAGGTCAATGTCGGGAACGAGCCGCAGAAAGGGGGCGTAAATCCTGAGGATTTGGTTGAAATATATAATAAGATTAGGAATTTTGACAGAATTTCAATTCGAGGATTGATGAGCATTCCTCCGTTTCTTGAAGCAGAGGAACTAAGACCTTTTCACAGAAAGCTTTTTGATCTGAGAGACATGATATTAAAAGAGAGTTCCGCCGATCCTTCAGAATTCAGGGAACTTTCAATGGGAATGTCAGCCGATTTTGATGTTGCAATTGAGGAAGGGGCGACAATAGTCAGGATCGGTTCGATCCTTTTCGGTGAAAGGTAGAATGATCATTCCCCGATAATTTTAACTAAAACCCGTTTTTTTCTCATTCCGTCATATTCACCGTAGAAGATCTGCTCCCACGGACCGAGATCAAGTTTCCCGTTTGTGACGGCAACAACAACTTCTCTTCCCATGAGCTGTCTTTTGAGGTGGGCATCGGCATTGTCCTCATAGCCGTTGTGATTATACTGCGAATGGGGTTTTTCGGGGGCGAGCTTTTCAAGCCATACTTCAAAATCGCGGTGAAGACCCGATTCGTCATCGTTTATGAATACTGATGCCGTTATATGCATCGCATTTACCAGACACAACCCTTCAAGAATTCCGCTTTTATCTATTTCTTCCTGAATTTCATGAGTAATATTAAGATATTCTCTTCTTTTTGCAGTGTGAAACCAAAGTTCCTTTCGGTGACTTTTCATAATGATCTCCATTTTTTTCAAAAAACCCTGTAATCATACATCCATTTGAAAAATGGTCAAAAATATATTAAAAGTTTCACAATTTTTTTTTGCTGATTATACTAATTGCGGATTTGATCTTATTTAACTTTCAGGAGGAAGATATGTGCGCAGTAAGTTACAAAGAGCTCGGGTTGGTGAATACTGTTGAAATGTTTAAGAAAGCTGTTGACGGCGGATATGCGATCCCTGCCTATAACTTCAACAACATGGAACAGCTCCAGGCGATCATCATGGCTTGTGTTGAAACAAATTCTCCAGTGATATTACAGGTTTCTAAAGGTGCAAGGGATTATGCCAATGCCACGCTTTTAAGGAATATGGCCAAAGGTGCAGTTGAATACGCACATGAACTCGGAAAAGATATTCCAATCGTTCTCCATCTTGACCACGGCAGTGATTTTGAAGTTTGTAAACAGTGCATTGACAACGGTTTCAGCTCTGTCATGATCGATGGATCACACCTTCCTTATGAAGAAAATATCGCACTCACAAAGAAGGTTGTTGAATATGCCCATTCGCAAAAGGATTATGTAACGGTTGAAGGGGAACTTGGAGTTCTTGCAGGCATTGAAGATGATGTGGTTGCAGCTCATTCAACTTATACTCAGCCAAGCGAAGTAATTGATTTTGTTTCAAAAACAGGCGTTGATTCACTTGCAATTTCAATAGGCACAAGTCATGGTGCCAACAAATTCAAGCCGGAGCAGTGTACAAGAAATGCTGACGGAATACTTGTTCCGCCGCCTCTCCGTTTTGACATTCTTGAAGAGATCGAACATAAGCTTCCCGGTTTTCCGATCGTTCTTCACGGTTCTTCATCAGTTCCTGCCGACCTTGTTGAAATGGTCAATAAGTACGGTGGAAAAATGAAAGATTCAGTCGGAATTCCGGAAGAACAGCTTAGAAGAGCGGCAAAAAGTGCAGTCTGTAAGATCAATATCGACAGCGACGGCCGTATCGCAATGACTGCCGCGATAAGAAAAGTTCTTGCCGAAAAACCGTCAGAATTTGATCCCAGAAAATATCTCGGACCGGCTAGAGAAGCACTTAAAGAGGTTTATAAACACAAAAATTTAAATGTGCTCGGCAGTGCCCACAACGGCTGAGAAAATTCATGAGAATTTATCATAACCTCAAAGATGTTCCTAAAAATGAAAAGATCTCCCTTGCGATAGGAAATTTTGACGGCGTTCATCAGGGTCATCTTCAAATAATTGAAAAATGCAGAAAGAATGGCGGTTCATGCACACTTCTGACATTTGATGTTCATCCCAGAGAGTATCTTTACCCCGGCTTTGCACCGCGGCTTCTTACCCTGAAACATGAAAAATATGCTTTTTTGAAACACGCCGGCGTTGACATCGTAATTGAACTTCCGTTTTCGCAATACTGTTCGATAGATCCGATAAAGTTTCTCGGGATACTTGACAGAGAACTTCAACTTGATTCGATAACCATCGGATTTAACTTCTTTTTCGGTCAGAACCAGAAAGGAAATGCAGATCTTATGTTCTGGTGGGGAAGATCAACCGGTGTCAGAATAAATGTTGTTCCTCCGATAATAAAGAACGGAATGAGGGTCAGTTCGACCATAGTAAGGGAATTTCTTGCAACCGGCGAAATGTGGAACGCATTTTCATTTCTTGCATATCCTTATGTAATTTCAGGAAAAGTGATAGAAGGCCGGAGGATCGGAAGGACAATAGATTTTCCCACGCTTAATCTTGATGTTCCGCCGAAAATAATACCACCTGAGGGAGTTTATTTTACCCGTACGGTTTTAGAAAATGAGACATTCTTTTCTCTGACTAATATTGGAGCGAATCCGACTATTGATTCTGAAGAAAAGACAAAAAGGATCGAGACATGGATCGCAAACGGAAATATTGACGAAATGTACGGCAGAAATATTGCAGTTTATTTTTATAAAAAAGTAAGGGACGAGATCCGTTTTTCATCTAAGGAAAAACTTTCAGAGATGATCAACCACGACAGAGTTCAGCTTGAACAGTTTAAAAACGCCAATAAATTCGAAGATTTGCCTGATATATTCTGAATCTTTGTCTGGAAAAATTTGCATTTACACCCAAAGCATGTAATATCCACCTGATTTTTTGCTGATGTTAACATATGAAGGAGAGAACGATGTCACGCAAATGTGAAATATGTGGAAAAAAGCCGATGTTCGGTCACAATGTAAGCCATTCGAACAACAAGACACAGAAGATCCAGAACCCGAATGTTCAGAAAGTGAAAATAAAAACAGAAAACGGCTCCTCTAAGAAAACAGTCGTCTGCACAAGATGTCTCCGTTCAGGAAAAGTTCAAAAAGCTCTGTAATTTTCTGAAAGTATTTCTGAAGATATTTGTTTTAAATTATTCGAAGTCGGCAAGAGCTGATTTAAGATTATCCATCCCTTCTGCAATGTTATCCATACTTGTTGCATATGAAAAGCGGATATATCCCGGCATACCGAAGCTTTCTCCCGGAACTACTGCAACATGGGCTTCATCAAGAAGATAATTTGCAAGATCAACAGTTGAGTTTATCTTGTGTTCATTCACTTTTTTATTTAAGTAATGTTTAAAGTTGGTGAAAATATAGAAAGCCCCCTCAGGATATGCAGATGTAAGGTTCGGAATGGAGCTGAGTTCGTCATACATGAACTGTCTTCTCCGGTTGAATCTTTTAACCATCATCTCAACTGAGTTCTGACTTCCGCTCAGTGCTTCAACTGCCGCATGCATCGCTATTGAGTTTGCGTTTGATGTCGTGTGACCGAGGAAATATTTCATTCTTTCAATGATGTCTCTCGGTCCTGCGGCATAACCTATTCTCCAGCCGGTCATGGCATAGGATTTTGAAACTCCGTTTACTACAACGACATTCCTTCTGTATTTTTCCTTTACAATGCTTGCCAGTGAAATGTGCTGTATGTTGTCATAAATTACCTTTTCATATATTTCATCACTGATCACAATTATGTTCCTTTCCGTAAGGTAGTTAACGATCTCCTCAAGGTCTTTGAGTGTGTAAACAGCTCCTGTAGGATTGTTCGGAGAGTTTATCATTATTGCCTTGGTCTTGTCAGTAACAACAGGTTTTATGTCTTCAAGAGTGAGACGGAAACCGGCCTCTTCTTTTGCATAACAGAAAACGGGAACTCCTCCGTTAAGACGGACAAGCGTCGGATAGCTGACCCAGTAAGGTGCAGGAATTATAATTTCGTCGCCGGGGCTGGTAATTGCGGCAAGAAGGGTGTGAATGGCGTATTTTGCGCCGTTTGTAATGATGATGCTGTTTTCATCATAGTGAAGATTGTTCTCTCTTAAGAATTTCTGGCGGATAACACATTTGAGTTCAGGTGTTCCTGATGAATCTGTGTATCTTGTGAAATTGAGATCAATTGCCTCCTTCCCTGCATTTTTTACATTCTGCGGTGTGTTGAAATCGGGCTCTCCGGCAGAGAAAGAGATCACATTCAACCCCTGCGCATTCATCCTTTTGGCTTTTGCCGCTATTTCAAGAGTGGCAGATTTCTGAAGCATTGAGGTAGTGGTGCTTAATCTTGGGCGCTTATTGTTGTCGCCGTTTTCCGGATTTCCGTTCAAACTTTCACTGATCTTTGTCTTGGGAGCCATAACTACACCTCATCAAATTGAAATTACTAAAGTTTATAGTTTAAAGAGCTGTATCGGGGCGAGTATATTGCTCAAAAAATCTTTAATCAAGATAAATTTAAATGGAAATCAGTCGAAATTCTTGATCATTCTCTGATGTTCACCGGGTTTAAGATCAACCGGAAAGGTTTTATCGATATTGAATTTCGGATTTTTAAACTGGATCTTATAACTTCCCGCAGGAAGAGAATGCTTGATGATGGGTGTCGCTTTAACGAGTTTTCCGTTTATGTAGACATTGGCCCACGGGCGACTGTTAATGCTTATGAATGCCTGTTCCTTTGCATTTACTGAGGGCTTGTTTTTCTCTGCTTTTCTATTGGTCTGCAAAGGGATCGCCGGAGCGTTTTTCATCGGTTTCAGGATGATACTTATTTCTTTATTTACTTTGGCCGGAACCTTTCCTATATTCTCTTCATAAGGGAAGTACCCCTGTTTTTCAATTCTTATTACGATGTCAAGACCCACAGGAATGTCATCCACAACGGTTGGAGACAAAGCTTTGGCTTTAACATCATTAACATAAAGGACTGCCCCTTCAGGATCGGTTTTGACGGTTATCATTGTTTTCTGTTCGCCGATCTTGAACATTTTAATGCTTTTATTGAAAACTTCACCCTGTCTGAGAGAGACTGTTTCTTTAACAGGGACGAACCCGCTCTTTGTAAGCTCTATCTGATGATCTCCGGGGAGTATTCCCTCGATCTTGCAAGGTGTTTCACACCTTTTTTGATACATTGTCCCTTCGTTCAGCATGACAATTGTGTTTTTTTCAGAGGAATCTATGAGGATCGTTGCAGTATCTTTTTTTGTTTCAAGCATTGTAAAACCGAAATAGGCAAGAAAGGAAAGGACAAGGAGTACCGCGATCAGAACAGGGACCTTTTTACTCCGTTTCGGCATTGACATTTCTGTGTCATGGTGCGTTTTTTCTGTTCTTGACGGCTGGCGGTAGTCGTTATAATGTTGCGGCTGATGATGGTCAACAGGTTTCTGTATTTTCTGGTATTCTTCAAGCTTTGCAGTCTCTTCTTCAAGTTCGTCAGCGAAGAACTCACTCATGAAATTCATCATGTCCTGTCTTGAAAAAGAATTGCCGGTTGTGAAAGAGAATTTTTTCAAATCTTCTGAAAATTCACTTGCCCACTGATATCTTTCCTCACGATCTTTTGAAAGTGCTTTGAGAACTATCCTGTCAAGTTCAGGAGGGACATTGCTATTGAAAACGCTGGGTGGCGGAACATCCGCCTTTCTTATTTTTTCAAGTGTTTCGACATCGTTCTTCCCAAGGAACAATCGCTTTCCGGTAAGCATTTCAAAGAATACTACACCAAGAGAGAAAATATCGCTTCTACGATCAATCGGTTGTCCACTCACCTGTTCGGGGGACATATAGCTGAACTTTCCTTTCAGCATTCCCGCCTGAGTTTTTGTGGACTTGCTTTTTGCCTTTGCAATACCGAAATCTATCAGCTTGACGGTTCCTTCGTATGAAACGATCATGTTCTGAGGTGAGATGTCCCTGTGAACAATGTTGAGAGAGTTCATTTTATCATCGGTCTTCCGGTGGGCGTAATCAAGTCCGTCACACACCTGTGAAATGATGTATGCGCTTTGCTCGACCGGCATCAGGAGTTCAACTCTTTTAAGTCTTTTTCTGATGGTCTTGAGATCTTTTCCATTAACGAGTTCCATTGCAATGAAGTAGGAATCGTCAATTTTTCCAAGTTCAAGGATCTGAACAATGTTCGGGTGCTGAAGCCGGACCGCGATCTTTGCTTCATCAATGAACATTTTAATAAATTCGGCATCTTCAGCGACTTCAGGAAGGATCTTCTTTATGGCGACGATCTTTTCAAATCCTTCCACTCCGAACATTTTCGCTTTGAAAACTTCGGCCATACCTCCGACATTGATGAGTTCGAGAAGGTAGTATTTGCCAAACAATCTCGGCAGCTTGTAATCAGTCTTGTTTTCTTCCATAAGGGTCACACCGCTTTTCATACGAAAATCTGTAATCGGGATATATTAGTTATACGGGAATGATATGTCAATAAATATTTGGTTTAAAAAACGGACAGGTTTTTTGTTAAATTTGCGAAGTGGGTTTTACAGATTCTGTCAGTGATGTCTGTCCCGAATTCATCAATGATCTTGGCGAGAAGTTCATCCGATCCGCTTCCGCTTCCTGATATGAGCTCAAACTTTCCCAAAAGAACCGTTTCCGAGATATTCTTTAAGGAGATCAGGTAGTTAGCTCTTGCAATAATTGATGCCGCCGCAACAGCCGGGTTTTGTTCCGCCCTGACAAAGAATTCAACAGGTATCTTTCCGGCAGCATCAGTGATGATTTTGTTTACGACGGGATTTTCAGTAAATCTGTCAACGATTATTTTTTTTATGTCGCTTCTTTTTTCGATAAGTCCTGACAACGCCTTGGAATGAGCCCATGCCAGCATGTAATTAAGGTTTCTCCCTTTTCCGGCAAGGTCTTTGTAAAAAGAATTATACCTTTCGGGCATTATTCTGACCAGTGAAAAAGAAGAAGGATGTTCTTTTGAAATGTGTCTGTAAATATCGATAATTTCATGGTTTTTAAGTTTTTTGCTGTCTTTTATGTTGAGTTTCAGAAGCTCATTTTCCTTTTCACCCAGCAGAAAAGAGCAGACAACTAAAGGCCCGAAAAGGTCGCCTTTGCCAGCTTCGTCGCTTCCTGCAACTCCGGTTGAAGTGAGAAGTGAGTTAAGTATCGACCGCACATCAGGATTTTTTGTAACAAAAGAGAACCCTTTTTTTTCTGTGTGGTAAATTGATACGGAAATGGTTTTTTTATCTTCAGCAGAATCGAGCTTGAACGAAATTCCGTAATCGATCTCTTTGAAACTTTCGGGGATCACAGAAAATTTTCTTGTAAGTAAAGCCGCATAGGCCCTTTCCACAAATTCAGAAAGCGCCACATTATTTGAAAACAGCACCATTTCTCACCGCTTTAAATATCAAATTGTTAATGAGAGAGAACACTTCCGCCAGTTTTTCATCTTTTCCCGCAATGACCGCTGTTTCGGCGTCGACAGTGTTCCTGTCACCTCTTGCGGCAGGGCCCGTTATCCCTGAAGTGGCTGAAACAGCACAGTTTTCAAGGGATGAAGCTATAAGCTGTTTTATCAGAATTATGCTGTCATTATGTGAAAAACCCTGCTGTTTAAGAAGTTCCAGTGCCGCAACAAAAAAGAACTGAGTGAAATTGCCCGAAAGAACAGCCGAAATATGATAAAAAGGAGTCGGTCTTGTCCCTGCGTAAATGAATTTGAGACCGGTTTTTGAAAGGGCCGCCTCAAGTGTGGGGTTCTTCTTTCCCCAGAGAGTGAAAAGAATGTCTGAAATGTCAGTATCTTTATTGATCGAAGCATAAGGGTGGAAAAGATAGCATCTCTCTATGTTCGCAGTCAGTGAACCCGAAAAGTGAACTATGTGCAGGTGGTTGTTTTTATTGCGTATTTTGTTTATATAGTTAAGAAGATGATCGTCAGGAAGTGCCGCAAAAAGAATGCCCGTCACATCGGGATCAGATTCATCCAGATCATTAAGTGCAATATTTTTTGACTTGAAATATGAAATCAGAGCTGTTCCCACACGCCCTTTTCCTGTCAGAAAAAAGTCCACAAATTTCCCCCTTATCAAACATCAGGATATTAGTAGTTTACCCTTGTTAAGTCAAATTTAAACTCATTGTCGAAAGCATGTCTATCAATTGAAAAACTTTACTTTTTTCGCTTAGCAGGTAGAAATTAAGGCGCATTGATTTAACTGGTTGTTATTTGGAGAATTGTCAATATGGAAATCAGTAAAAAGTATGACCATTCAGGTATTGAGAAAAAATGGTACAGATTCTGGGAGGAGAGCGGTTTTTTCAAGGCAGATCCTGAAAGCACAAAACCTCCTTATTCAATAGTCCTTCCGCCTCCTAATGTAACAGGTGTACTTCATATGGGGCATGCTGTCATGGCAGTTGTCCAGGATGTAATGAGCAGATACAAAAGAATGTCGGGTTTTGATGTTCTGTGGCTTCCGGGGACTGATCATGCGGGGATAGCGACCCAGATGGTCGTCGAAAGGGACCTGCAGAAAAAAGGAATCTCAAAGCATGATCTTGGAAGGGAGAAATTCCTTGAAAAGGTGTGGGAATGGAAAAATGAGAACGGAAATACGATCACAACCCAGTTAAGATGCCTGGGCACCTCCCTTGACTGGTCCAGAGAGAGATTCACAATGGACGAAATGCTTTCAAAAGCGGTCCGTGAAGTTTTTGTCTCTTTATATGAAGAAGGGCTTATATACAGGAACAATTACATAATAAACTGGTGTCCGAGATGTCATACGGCGCTCAGCGATCTTGAGGTCGATCACGAAGATGTTGAAGGAAACCTCTGGCATATAAAATATCCCGTTGCAGGAAATCCGGATGAATTTCTTGTAGTTGCGACAACAAGGCCTGAAACTATGCTCGGAGATACAGCAGTTGCAGTTCATCCCGATGATAAAAGATACGGACATCTTGCAGGGAAGATGGTTGAACTTCCTTTAACCGGTCGTACCATTCCGGTCATCGCAGACAGCATTCTTGTTGACATGGAATTCGGAACAGGAGCGGTGAAGGTCACTCCGGCGCATGATTTTAACGATTTTGAAACAGGGAAAAGACACAATCTTGAAGAGATAAATGTAATTGATGAAGACGGCTTGATAAATTCTCTTGGAGGAAAATATCAGGGACTTTCAACGGCTGAAGCAAGAAAAAAGATCGTTGAAGATTTGAAAGAGCAGGGGCTTCTTTTAAAAATTGACAAACATTCACATGCCGTAGGACACTGCGACAGATGCAGAACGGTCGTTGAACCGATACTTTCAAAACAGTGGTTCATAAAGATAGAATCCCTTGCAAAACCTGCGATCGAAGCTGTTGAAACCGGCAGAATAGTTTTTCAGCCGGACAACTGGAAGAAAACATATTATGAATGGATGTACAACATCAAAGACTGGTGCATAAGCCGTCAGCTCTGGTGGGGTCACCAGATCCCCGCATGGTATTGTGAGGATTGCGGCGAAACGATCGTTTCGAGAGTTGATCCTGTAAAGTGCACAAAATGCTCTTCTTCAAATATCAGCAGAGACAAGGATGTTCTCGACACATGGTTCAGTTCAGCACTATGGCCCTTTTCAACAATGGGATGGCCGGAGCATACAAAGGATTTGGACAAATATTATCCTACAACCCTGATGGAAACGGGCTTTGACATCATTTTCTTCTGGGTCGCAAGAATGATCATGATGGGGATGAAATTCATGAAAGACATCCCTTTTCAGAAAGTCTATTTTCATGGGCTCGTAAGAGATGAACACGGCCAGAAAATGTCAAAGACAAAAGGGAATGTCATCGATCCTCTTGAGATAACCGAAAAATACGGTGCTGACGCTTTGAGATTCACTTTTGCAATGATGCCCCTTTCATCAAGGGACATAAAGCTTTCAGTTGACTGGATAGAAGGTTACTGGGGATTTATAAACAAAATATATAACGCTGTCAGATTCTGCCTGATGCAGTTCAAGGATGGCGAGATACTGGAATTTGACCCTGTAGAATATAAAGAGGATGACTTTTCGTTTGCCGATAAATGGATACTTTCCAGACTTGAAATTGTAACGGCTGAAGTTAATAAAACCCTTGAGGAAATGAGGTTTAACGACAGTGCAGGTGCTCTTTACCACTTTTTCTGGAACGAATTCTGCGACTGGTATATTGAACTTGTAAAACCGGCATTTTTCGGAACTAACGAAAAAGAAAAGGAAGTTTCTAAAAAAGTTCTTGTGAAAGTGCTCGATGCAAGCTTAAAACTTCTTCATCCGTTCATGCCTCATGTTACTGAGGAATTGTGGCAGAGTCTTCCGTTTAAGAACAGCGGAAAGCTCTCTTCGATCATGATCAGCAGATTCCCCAGGGTCGGCGACTCGCCGGTATTTGAAAAAGATGCCGCCGTAATGGAACAGATCATAGAAATAATAACCTGCATAAGAACAATAAGGTCTGAAAACAACATCAAACCGTCTTTAGAAATGTCAATAATGCTTTCTTTAAACGGTGAAGTTGAATCTGCTATAAGAGAAAAGGAAGAGTACATAAAAAAACTGGCGAGAGTTTCGGCAATAGATTATGTTTCTGAAAATTATTCCCCGGACAAGGAAACGGCATCGGCCATGGTTAAAGGGGGAATGGTGTTCATCTCTCTATCGGGACTGGTTGATTTTACGGAAGAGATCGCAAGAATAGAAAAAGAGATAGTTAAAATTCAGAAAGATTTCGATCTTTGCGACAGAAAGCTTTCCAACCCCGGTTTTCTCGAAAAGGCAAACCCCGATGTTATTGAAAAGGAAAAGGAAAAGCATGGCGAACTCAAGGAAAATCTGGAGCATCTTAAAAACAGACTTGTTGAGATAAAGAAATGAAATGTCCTGAATATGTTTCACCCGATTTCATAAAACTTGTTCTCAGTGAAGACATTGGAAGAGGAGACATAACCACTTCGCTGATTGAAAATTCAGGCAGAAATGGCAATGCTGTCATTAAAGCCAAGGAAGATCTTGTTCTTTGCGGAGTTGATCTTGCGGTGTATATATTCAAATTCATTGATGATTCTCTTAAGGTTAAAGTTGATATACAAGACGGTGCAAAAATATCAGCAGGGACTGTCATAATGAGCGTTTCAGGGAATTCCGGTTCAATTTTAAAAGCAGAAAGGACAGTTCTCAACTTTCTTCAGCGGTTGAGCGGGATAGCAACTCTTACTTCAAAGTATGTCAAAGAAGTTGATAAAAAGTCCAAAACAAAGATAACAGACACAAGAAAGACAACTCCCGGCTGGAGAACACTTGAAAAATATGCGGTCAGAATAGGCGGCGGCTCAAATCACCGCTTCGGACTTGATGACGGAATAATGATAAAAGACAACCACATTGCAATGGCGGGATCAATTGATAAAGCGGTCAGATCAGTCCGTTCAAAAGCGCACCATCTTCTTAAAATAGAAGTCGAAACTTCAAATCTTACTGAAGTGAAAGAGGCACTTAAATCAAAGGCGGATGTTATAATGCTTGACAATATGTCTGTTGATATGATGTCAAAAGCCATTGAATTGATTAGCGGAAAAGCAGTTGTTGAAATATCGGGCGGAGTTACTCTTGAAAAGATAAACGAACTTTCAAAACTTGGTGCTGATTTCATTTCTGTGGGAGCGATAACCCATTCTGCTGTTGCAAAAGATATCAACCTTACTCTTAAGATATGAACATAGATAAAATAATTAGCAGATCGTTTGTTATCCTGTTCCTTATTTCCATCCCTTCAACTTTTATTTTCTGGTCGTTTCTGAGTGACAGATCGGGTGTTGACGAAGAGACCGAAAAAGCGCTTGCAAGTGTTCTCAATTCAAAATTTGAACAGGATGACATCGTTTTTACCGAAGTTGACTGGGACCTCGGATTTCTAAAACACCTTGATCACGGCATCCTTCCGGTATATCTTACATTAAAAGAAACAACGGCAGAAGATCTCCGTTTAATGAAAGAAGATGGCGGAAAGATATTTTTCCTTTTAAAAAATAAAGATAACTGGAAAGAGATATCGGACAGAACCGGAGTAAAGGAATTTGAAATAATAAAAGCCGGAGCAGGTGTTGTGGTCATTGGCTCTGACGGAACAGAATCTCAAAGAAAGCCGCTTGTTTTTTCAAGGGATATCGGAAATGCAAAAAATGTGTGGTTCTCAAAAGGAGATGAAAAGTTTCCCTGCACAAAGTCATCTTCATCAAAATGGCAGTGTGGAAAGGACGAGTGGAATTATGTCGGTCTTACAACGGCTGCAATGAATGGAAAACAGCAGAGAGCGGTCTGGGCACACCCTAAGACCCGAATGACTCTTCATGTCGAATTTGATGTGCCGGAAAAAGGTGAAAGAATATTTCTTAACACAGCATTTCTTGAAACAGGATACCGGTCACAAAACAGTTCACCTGTTGATGTTGAATTGTTGATGGACGGGGCAAGTGCTTTGAATTATTCAAATAAAAGCGAGAAAAGAGTTTATTCCAACTCAATTGCAATTCCAGAGAACAGCAATGTTCTGGAGTTAAAGTTTACTACCGAAGATGCGGGGCAGAGACATTTTGTTTTTAATGGATATATCAGGTAATGAAAATTTCTGAAACGGTGAAATTGAAAGATGTTTTTATAATGACCGCGACAGGATTTGCGGTATTCTTTTATATTTTCCTGACATCACATCTTGTCGGATTTGTCAGAGATGAAGGTTTTTATATGAAGGCCGCATCAATTAAAGCCGACTGGTTTGAATTTATGGAAGAAAGTTTCAGCAAGGGAGATTTGCTGGAGCCGTTTTCAAAAAAATCGATAGATAGATATTTCAGGTATAACAATGAACACCCCACACTCATAAAAACGATGTTCGGTTTTTCCCAGTATCTTTTTGAAAGAAAGCTCGGATGGATGAGTTTTGCACAGTCTGCAAGATTTGTAGCAGCTCTTTTCGCTGCTTTAACGGCTGTGATGATATATCTTTCCGGACTTTTGTTTTTTAACAGGTTCACCGCTGTAGTTTCACCGGTCATGTTCTTTCTGATGCCTCATATTTTCTTTCATTCCCATCTTGCATGTTTTGATGTGCCGATACTCTTTTTCTGGAGCGGAATGTTTATTCTTTATGCCATACATTTAAGAAAGAAAGATTGGCTGTCAGGTATTATAACCGCAGTTTTTCTCGGTCTGGCGATGGCGGCAAAGCACAATGTCTTTTTCATACCGGTAATACTTTTCATGTCGTGGGTTACTTTTTATTTCATTTATTACCGTAAAGAGCCCTCTGCAAAAGGTTTGTCCGGGTTTTTCAAAACAATTCCGAAGGTTTACTATATGTTTGTTTTTATTACCATTCCTGTTTATTTCTTAAGCTGGCCCTGGATCTGGTATGACACTGTCGGCAGATTTATTGAATATCTTAACTTTCATGCAAAACATGTGAACTATACCAATTATTATTTCGGGACTGAACTATCAAGAGGTCCTTTCCCGTTCAGTTTTCCGTGGGCTATGACATTTTTCACTACACCTCTTCCCCAGCTTATATTTTTCATTTCGGGAATATATTATCTGTCCGGAAAAGTTTTAACAGAACAGGTTCGCAATGAAAAAGAGATAAACTTTATATTTATTGCCGGTTCTCTTTTCCCGGTATTCCTTATAGCATTGCCGTCAGTTCCAATTTTCGGAGGAATAAAACACTGGTTCACAGGTTATCCGCTGATGATGACAGCCGGCATTTTCTATATTAGTTCCAAAATGCGGAAGGTTGCAGGTAAAACTGAGTTATTCAAAACAGTTGCTGTTTCAATTATTTTCTTTTTTTCTGCTGTTTCACTAATCCCTCTCAATGTAAAATTTGCAAAAAGAGGTGCCGCATTCTATAATCAGTTAATCGGCGGAGCACAGGGAGCGGCTGAACTTAGAATGCAGAGAAATTTCTGGGGTTATGACATACTTGAACTTGTTGGTGAACTTAACAGGAGAGCACCGGAAAGATCGACTGTTTTTGTAATGGGCGGATACGAAGGATTAAACTGGAACTCTTTTCTTTATTTAAAAAAGGAAGGTATCATAAGAAGTGACATAAACGGCACAAATAATTTGAAAAATGCCGATTTTGCATTCTTCTTTTATGAAAAACAGAACGAACACATGCTTAACCAGATAGCTTTAGAATTCGGCTCGGCAAAAGCTCTGGCCGTTTCTGAAACGGATTCGGTTTTTTATTCTGCTCTTTTCGGGAGGGAGAAATGAGCGGCTATCTTTTTTCCAATCCTCAGATAAAAAAATGGAAAACGATGTTTTTCCTTTCCTTTTTAATGAACCTGATTCTTATTGCGGTCATTGTCATGAGGGAGCAGGAAGTTTCTGAGAACACACAGGAAAACGAACAGCTTGTTGTAAAACCTGATAGCTCGCAAGATCAAGCGGATGTCCAGCCGGACAAAAACAGCGATGCCGGTGAAGTGCAGAAACCGGAAAACAAACCCGCAAAAAGCAATTATGTGCCGGGTGAACCGCTGAAAGGATTTGTTGTGATAGAGGAAAATTTCTTTTCCGCTTTCAGTCAGAGTGAACAAGTGGCGGCTTTTGCGTCAGACACAGGAATATCTAACCTTTCAAATCTTTTAAGTGCCCATATCGGAAGACTTCTTATGTGGGATATGGTGCTCCGGAATGATGTCAGGAAAAAAGACAGAATAGATTTTGTTTTCAGAGTGATACCTGATGATGAAAAGAAAAAACGGGATGATATGCCCGATCTCATAGAAATAATTGCCGTCAAATACAATTCAAAAAAGTTCAACAAAGACATCAGGGCATATAGGTTCCTTCCTGAAAAAACCGGTTTTTACAAATACTATTACAAAGACGGGACGATGCTGGAAAAAATAATATCGCCGTTCCCGCCGATAAAGAAATATTTTCAAGTCACCAGTCTGCTTGATGACAGAGCTCCCAGACACGAGGGCATTGACTACAAAGCTCTTGTCGGCTCCCCTGTTTATTCCACAGTGGAAGGAACTGTTTCAAGAAAGAACTGGATGACAAAATATAACGGATATTGCATCGAGATAGAAGAGAAGGGAAAACCGTTTGTATACAAATATCTACATCTTGCCGAGGTTCTTGTCGATTCGGGTCAGAAAGTCAAACCGGGAGACCACATTGCAAACTCGGGAAATACAGGAAAAACCACCGCTCCGCACCTCCATTATCAGATAAATCTCGGTCAAAAAGGGAAAGCGATAGATCCGTTTCTTCACCACAAGACCGTTATCGAAAAACTTTCAGGGTCTGATGAAGAAAAGTTCAGAAATGTTGTTGTTGACACAGATCGCATTTTAAATCTTTAAAGTTCACCGATGTCTTTTTTTGGCATGTTTTATCTTATTAAATAAATTTAGCTAATTATAACACAAAAAAATTGACAAAGTGCCGTCTGATTTATATCCTAACATGCACTAAGATTTTAGTGGATGTTTTATTGTTACTTTATCATATCGTTTGACAGGAGGGTCCAGTGAGAAGGATCATTAGTGTTTTCGGATTATTATTCATTCTGCTGATTTCTTTCACAGTCAGTGCTCAGAACAAGGTTGTTGTTGTCTCAACGATCGGTAAAAGCGGAGCTGAGAAAAAACTTGCAAGAGAAATTGATGACAATCTTTCACTGTTGTTTTCAACTATCAAGGACGCTGATGTCGTCGGTGAAAAGGATGCTCTTTCTTCAGCGCAGTCTGCAAAGATAACAAGATGCAACGGTAATCTCAAATGTATCGTGCAGGTGGCTTCAGATGCAGAAGGTGTTGACTATATAGTGACAACCCGGGTACAGGCTCGCAAAGGAGACGGGGTCAAGATAGCGGTTTCTCTCTATGACAGCGGCATGAAGAGACTCGGAAACAAGCCTGTTACTGCAGGCGATGATGCTGACGGTGAAGATCTCGCTTCAGATATCATCGGTGTTGTGAAATCGCTTGTATCTGAAAATGTTTCAAGCGGCTCTTCTTCACGCTCAAGATCATCTTCTTCAGCCAGTAGTTCAAGCAGCAGCTCAAAGAAGCTCTCATCCTACACTGAGGTAAAAAATGAGATCGTGAAGGGCTTTAATGCCTATGATAAAGGCGACATGGATGAAGCGGCAGACATATTCAACCGTGCTGCGAACGAAATGAAATGTAACTGTTCACAGAATGATACGGCAAAATCTCTTTATGATGATATTGACAAGATAAGAAAGGGGCTTCCCAAAGCAAACGATGCGATGAACGCAAATGATTACAGAACTGCCCTCAGGACGCTTGAAGATGTCAGAAAAGCTGACGAGAACATCAGAGAGCAGGGCTATAAATACATGGTCTTTAAGAAGGACAGAAACATCCGTCTAAAATATCTTCAGCCAAATCCGAAAGACGCTGAAGCTGTCGAACAGATCCACAGGGGCTTTAAATCTAAGATAGAAGAAGCCAGAAAATGGAGAGCGAAACAGCTTCTTGACATTGACAAATGGGTTAATGACAACATCAAGGAAAGGGAAAAGAAGATAGCTGACACCAAAGAGCAGGAAAAAGGGATTGCAAAAAATCAGAAAGATGCAGAGGACGCTCTTAAGAAAAAGATCCAGGACATGAAATATCAGTGGGAAAAGGATGATTCAAGTCTCGAAACCGAAATAGTTAATCTTGAGAGCCAGATAACACAGATAGAGCAGAGAGAAAAAGGTGTTATCAAGGTTTCCAACAAGAAAAGGGAAGCCGAAAAGGACAAGGAACTGAAAACTCACGACAAGGCATATACTGACTGGAAGACAGCATTCCAGAAAGAAAAGGATGCTTTCTACGACAAGCAGAAAGATCTTGAGAAGGTTGAAGGGGACAGAATAACCAAAAAGATTTCTGAACTTGAAAAGAAAAAGCAGGAACTTGAGGCAAAGAACAAAGAGACAGATGCCGAGATCCAGAAAATGGTGGAAGAGTTCGAAAAGGACGAGCGCAAGATAATGGCAGATAATGAATCTGTTAAAATGAAAAACGAGGACGAGGACAGAAAATATAATGTCACCGTTGAAAAAGAATATCAGAAGAAATTTGATGAACTCAACCAGAATCTTGCAAAATATGATTCCCAGGAATCTGACAGGACAAAAGAACTTGAGAAATATGACCGTGAAATAGAAGAGTTCATGGTTAAAAATGCAAATACGATGGGTAAAATTCAGGAAGATATCGAGAAAAAAAGATCTGAAGTGGAAGCTGAATATGCAAAAGTGAAGACCGAAGCACAGCAGAAAGTTGAGAAAGAGTATGAGACATCGCTCAATAAGCTTGTTGCGGAAAAATCAAAACTTGAAGAAGCCGTAAGCAGACACACAGACGAAACCGAAACGCTTAAATCAAAGAAAGAAGAAGAGATGATCAAGGCAAACGAAAAAGAGATAGTTGCCGCAGATCAGAAACTTGCAAAGAACGAAGAGTCGATCTCAAAGCTTGAGCAGGAGTACGAAACGAAGATTTCGCAGATCCAGGAAGCCATAGCCAAGACTGCTGATGATGAAGAAAATGAAAAAATGAAGAAGGAGAACGAATTAAGGGCAAAGAGCGAAAAACTTCTTTCAGAGATCGGAAGCATTGAGGAGAAGATAGCTGTCGAAAACGGTCGTTTTGATGAAACGAAAGGAAAGATCGAAGACGAATATGCAAACAAGACCGCAGCCGTTGAAGACAAAATAATGGCACAGCAGAATAAAAAAGTAGAAGTTACCGAGAGTTTCAGGGCATCATGGGGTGATTTTGTAAGCAAGGAAGTTGATAAGCTGACTGCAGAAGACAACAAGCTCAGAACTCAGATCGAAGATGAGAAGTCCAAGATTGCAGAGATCGATGGAAAACTTGAACAGAAAAAGATGGAAGAACTTAATAAACTTGATGTCAAGCTTAACAGCATAGAAGACACTTATGCTCAGAAAGCTGCAAAGGTTGAAGAAGACATAGCCAAAGAGATCGAAGCAGTTAAAGCAGAAACAATGAAAGAGCTTGAAAAAGCCGCTGCCGAAGATGCAAAGTCAGAAGAAACTTTTGCAAAGAAAATGAATGAACTTTCTGCAGAAGAACAGAAAATAGCGGCTTCTTATGATGACAAAATATCAAAGATTGAAGAAAAGGTCGCCTCAATTGATAAAAATTATGAGCAGAAAATGGCTCCTTTCAATGTTGATGCCATAGTTGATAAAATGAATCAGGCGATTGCCGAGCTTGATAATCAGAAAGTCGAGGAGATTAACAAACATCAGGAGCTTCTTGATGCAATAGCTCAGGCAAAAGGAAATGCTGAGCAGAATTATGACGAAAGAAGATCTGCGCTTAAAGATAATAAAGTTGAACTTTCAAAGCTTGAAAGAGACCACTCTGCCGCAATGAGAAAGATGGAAGTTGACGAACAGTCTACTCAGAGAAAAATTCAGTTTGCTGAAGCAAGTTATGAAAGAAAGATCAAGTTTGAAAAATCAAAGTACGAGCGCGATATTGAAAAAAATAAAGTTGAGCTTCAGAAACTTGAAAAAGAAAAAAACCTTGAGCTGATCACGATAAATAAGGAGCTCGGGGGATTGAAAAAAGAAAAAAGTGCTGCAATTGCAGCTCACCAGAAAAAAGTTGCGGCAGAGAACAATGCACATAAAGCTTCTGCAAATGCAAAAGCAGCCAATGCGAAGAAAATAACAGCTAACGGATTGGCAAAGGAAAAGCAGATAGCAGGAAGTGTTAAAGCAAGAAAAGCCGCTGTTGAAAAAGAGAAAGTGGCTGAAATTGCAAAGATCAATTCTGAAAAGGCGAATATCAACAACAAATATAAGGCCCTTGCCGACAAGGAAAAGGGTGGAATAAGAGCAGGTATTGCCGAAAAACAGAAAAGAATTGCAGCTATTGGAAAAGAGATAAAAGCATGGGAGATCAAAATCAAGAAAGTCGATCCTGCAAAACTCAAAGAAGTAACAGATCCGGTTGATAAAGAGATCGCAAATCTTCAGAAGCAGAAAGCAGATCTTCAGACAGAAAAAGTGGCAAAGATCGCTGCGCTTGCGGAAGCAAACAAAAAAGTAATGGCGGATCTGTCTGCAAAGAAAACAGCAGCAGCCCAGAACACAAAAGGTGTTGACGCTCAGATTAAGAGTGAACAGGCGATTATCGCAAAGAAATTTGCAGATATCAGAAACAAAATGAAAGCTGACATTGCAAACCTTCAAAAAGAGAAAGCACAGAAAATCGGTGCTTTTAAAACTGAGAATAATGCAACCCTTAAACAGAAAGCTCTGGCTGAAGGGGGATTCAAAAAAGCTCTTGCTGTCGAACTTGCAAAACTTTCAGGTGCAAGGAACAAGGAACTTGCAAAACTGAAGGCAGATCTGGCAAAAGTTTCAAAAGACCTTGCTGTTCTTGAAAAATCGCATGACAGTTTTGTTATGAAGGAAATTTCAAAGATAGATGAAAAATACGAAAAGATGTTGACAGAACTTGATATGAAGCTCGGATCTGAAAACCAGAGACTGCAGAATGAGAACAAGGTTTTTACAGCCAAGAAAAAACAGGAAAAGGCGGAAGCTGAAAAGAAATTCAAGATGTTCCTTGCAGACAAGGGGAAATTTAAGGCCAACAATGATAACCTCATAAAACAGGCACAAGCCGAAAGAGATAAAAAGCTTAAGGCAAGAAAAGACGAAAGGGCTAAACTGCAGGAGAAGTGGACAAAGGAAAAAGACATGAGAACTGCCGCTCTTGACAGAAAAACGGCCGGGCTCAAATCCCGTCTCGCCGCCAACAATAAGCAGATTGATGCTATTACTGGTGAAATTGACAGCGTTAACAATGTGTGGGCAAGGAAGCTTGAGGAAATGAAGGCGAAACATCATACCGACACAAAGAAGCAGGATGCTGTATGGCAGAAGACTGCCGCTGCAAAGGAAAAGTGGTATGAAGACACCAAAAAGGCCATTAATGACAAATATGACAATATGGAACTTAAGGAAAAACAGGATAGAGAAGCCCAGAAACAGCAGATGATGGCAAAAAGAGACAAGCTTCTTGCAGAAAAGGAGAAGAGAAAGGCAAAAAGAACCGATGTCCTTGATAAAGAGAAGGCGAACTGGGAAAAAGCAAAAGCAAAATTTGTTGATCAGCTTGAAAAAATCAAAGCCGAAATTGACAAAATGAATTCCCAGAAGGGGGACCTTGTTGAAAAAGATAAAGAAAATGCAAAGGTCAAAAAAGAACAGGTTCAGAAAAAATATGAAAGCACCATTGATAAAATTAATGCTGCTGAGCTTAAGATGGTTCAACAGAAATTCAAGAAGGAATACGAGGAAGAAGGTGTTAGAGAAGTTCAGACTACCGGAGCTACCAAAAAGATTGAATCTGTTGTTGCCGAAGCATATGCTAAATCAGGACTTGAAAAGCTTGAAAAGAATGATATTGCCCTTGCAAGAAAGGATTTCGTTGATGCTCTTTATGTTGACAGAAACAATAAGACTGCAAAAGAAGGACTTAAAGCGATAACTGTCAAAGCACAGGCAATGTACTGGGATGCCTCCGGGTCAAAAGATTCAAACAAATCCAAAGCTGTCAAGATACTTGAGACACTTATGAAATCACTTCTTCCGACAGATGAAATTTATTTGAAATCAATGTTGTTACTTGAAGAACTAAAATAAAATCAAATGGTTTCAGTATTTTTCAGGGGAGCGTTACTGCTCCCCTTCTTTTTTTTAAGTTTCAATTCATTAAAAGGTGACGACGGTCTGTCAAATTATTATGCTCTTTTTTTTTCTGATGCGGACAAGTATGACAAATGGTTAGCAACTGATAAGAATGACCGTTTTAAAGACATATTCATTTCCCTGTATTATCTTCCCGATAAAGGCAAAAGAATTTTTTCCAACGAAATAGAACTCAGGATCATTGACAGTTATTCAAAAAACGAATCATACGGATATTTTTATGCTGAGATCGGCTCTCAGACACCTGTCGAGTTTATAATATATGGAATTAAAAAAGGAGAGATCTCCATTAACGGTTCAAAGAAAGGAGATATAAAAATTGAGAATGAGACGGGCTATTCACATTTAAAAGGCACATTTGAAAAAGGAGTTTATTTCGTTTCTGTAAAAATAGAAAAAAAGATGGATGGGCTTCCGGTAAAAGTTCTTTCAAATAAAAAGCTGAAACTTTCAGAAGGAAGAGGTTTTACAAAAGATGCTGCAAGCAGATTTTTTTTAACAAATATCAGCAAAAAGTCAGTTCGCAATATTTTTTCAAAACTTTATAAAGGGTTTTGTTTTCCATATAATAATACGGATAGCGATTCAAAAGAGCTGTTCTTTTCAATATCAACGAGAAAAGATCTGACAGAGGTCAGATCAAATAAACTTATTTATTTTCTTTCTTCTCTTGCCGGAAGGTCATCAGTTGAGGAAAAGTTGAAAAAGATCGGGTTTTCATCAATTCAGATCGATTGGTGGAAAAAAAGTTTCTTTGAAAGAGAGGTGTGTTTTGATGAAAGGTACCAGTAAAAAATCAGTTTGGCAGATTGCAGTGTTAATCTTCTTTTTTGCTGTTACAGGAATGGTTCTGTATTTTCAGCAGAAAGAGATATCTCTGCTTAGAAAAAAAACAGAAATTAATGCAAAAGAGATAGAAGTTCTAAGAATTGATATAAATACAAAAAAAGAAAATGTATCTCATGAAAGCGATAAACAGTCCGCAAAAAATACAGATCTTTTTTTTCTTCAAAGAAAAATGACAGAGATGAAAAAAGAAATTGAAAGAATGAAAAAGAATAATGATTCAGATGCTCTAAATGAATATAGGGAAAAAGAGGAACAGACATGGGATGAGCATACTGAAAATGTAAAGAAACTATGGAGCGGAAATTTGAAGCAAAAACTGATCGAGCAGAAATTCAACGATGATGAAATTGCGGAAGTTCTGCACAATTACAGTGACATGATAGATAAAATGAAAGCATATTCTTTAAGCTGGTACAGGGAAGAGATCTCTAATGAGGAACTGAACAATGTTTCTGTTCAATATGCTAAAGATTTTTACGAATCTTCATCGTCTTTGATCGGAGAGCAGAAAGCTTCATTGGTGCTCGGGGTCGTTTTTCCCGATCCATTTTTTAGAAAAAGTCTTTTTGATGTTGAGTGACAATATCATTCTGATTCGTTTTTATCTGATTCTTTGCCCACGAGAGCAGTTCTGAGGTCTATCATATGCTGATGGGTTTTTGTGAATTTTTCAAGGATGGATTTTATGTGAATCAGCATTTCTCTGCTGCTTTTAACGAGATCCTTTATGTTTGATGCAACAACAGCAAACCCTTTGCCTGATTCACCAGCCCTTGCAGCTTCAATGGAAGCGTTTATCGCAAGGATGTCGATGTTTTTTGTTATCATACCGAAATCAGATATAGCTTTTTTTATTTCTTTGGTGTTGAGAAGGAAATTGTCTTCCACAAACGAATATCTTGTAGAAATAAGTGATCCTACAGCGTCATACAGGAATTCAAACTGTTTCCTGTCAACAACGGTCTGATCGGTTTTCACAGACTGTGAAAATTTGAAAACATCGATGCCGGGGGAAAAGACGGCAAATATGTTGATGTCGTGGAACTTGAGTGCTTCATTGAGCGAAGTTACCGTTCTTATCTGATTTTCTTCAGCATATTTGATGCCTGCGGAATCCTTGCGGTCATCAGCAATTAGAGCAATTTCAAATTCAGGAAGGCATGCAATGAACTTTACAAATTTAATTTCATCTCTGCCGGCACCTATGAAAGCAATCTTTCTTTTCATTTTGAACTCCACAAATAAGTTGACTGATATTAGCATATTTTCAGGATAGTTCAAACTTTAAGAGTTCTTTTTTCTTGAAAAAACCAAGTTTATTAGTATTTTCATATTGTTGCTGTCGTATTGAATTAACAGATTCAGATTCAGAGGTCGGTTCATGAAAAATCAACTGGAAAATTTAAGGAAGGACTTTTTAGAGCACATCAATTCAATTAGTGAAAAAGAGGCCTTGGAAACATTGAGAGTCTCTTTTCTCGGTAAGAAGGGTGCGGTCACTTCGATAATGAAAGATCTCAAGGATCTTTCAAATGAAATGAAAAAGGAAGTCGGACAGTTAATAAACCAGATAAAATCAGATATGGAAAAGACCATAAATGAAAAACATATCGAATTTGAAGAAAAAGAGATTCGCAAAAAAATTGAGAGCCAGTGGAGCGATATAACATGGCCCAGTGAACCTGTTCAAGGTTCCGTTCACCCGATCTCCAAGGTGAGGCATGAACTTGAAGAGCTTTTTGTTTCAATGGGATTTGAGATAATTGATGGGCCTGAGATGGAAACAGAATACTATAATTTCAATGCTCTGAACATTCCGGATGATCACCCTGCAAGAGATGCTCAAGACACTTTCTGGTTGAAGAACGGTATGCTTCTTAGAACTCAGACTTCACCTGTACAGATACGAGGAATGCAGTCCAGAAAGCCCCCTTTTAAGTTTGTATCTCCCGGAAAAGTCTATAGAAACGAAGCAGTTGATGCAAGCCACGAACACACTTTCCATCAGATTGAAGGAATGGTGGTGGACAAAGGTATTTCTGTTGCGAACCTCATATATACATTAAAGAAAATAGTTTCTAATATTTTCGGACACCCTGTTGAAATAAGACTTCGACCCTCTTTCTTTCCGTTCGTTGAGCCGGGATTCGAACTTGATTTCAAATGTCAGATATGTGGAGGAAAAGGGTGCAGCGTCTGCAAGCAGTCCGGCTGGGTTGAATATCTTGGATGCGGAATGATACATCCTAATGTTCTGAAAAACGGCGGAATAGATCCTGAAGAATATCAGGGCTTTGCGTTTGGCGGTGGAATAGAGCGCCTTGTTATGATGAAGTACAGTATTGATGACATCCGTCATTTCCACGGCGGTGATCTCCGTTTTATGAAACAGTTTTAACTTGGAGACTGAAAATGAAATTATCTCTTAACTGGCTTAAAGATTATATTGAACTTGATGACATCTCGGCGGAAGAGATATCAAAACAGCTTACAATGAAGTCTGCTGAGGTTGAGGCGGCTCACTGGACCGGTGCCCACTTTGAAAAGGTAATAATCGCCAAAGTGGAGAATGTAGTGCCGCATCCTGATTCCGACAGACTGAAGTTGGCTACGGTTTTTGATGGATCAGGAAGGCAGACGGTTGTATGCGGAGCTCCGAATGTGGCAACCGGACAGACTGTTGCTTTTGCGCCTCTGGGAACGGTTCTTCCCGGAAATTTCGAAATAAAACCTGCAAAGATACGGGGAGTTGAAAGCTGCGGTATGATCTGTGCAGAGGATGAGCTTGGACTCGGAACGAATCACGACGGCATAATGGTGCTTGACGGTTCGCTTACGGCGGGAACTCCTGTTTCGACAATTTTCGGTGAAAAGGATTACATAATTGAGATAGAGAACAAGACGATAAATCACAGACCGGACCTCTGGGGTCATTTCGGTATCGCAAGAGAACTGAAAGCTATTTTCAAAAGGCCCTGGAAAAAAGAACTTAAATATACGGTTATCAAGAGCGACCGTGTTGAAGAAAAGTTTGAAATTGAAATAAATACAGCAAGATGTCTTCATTATCTCGGATTGAAAATGGGCGGACTCAAGGTCGCTCCATCTCCTGAATGGATGAAGAAACGGCTTGAAAACATTGGTATCAGACCGATAAACAATATTGTTGACATTGCAAATTTCGTCATGTACGAGACAGGTCATCCGATGCATACTTTTGACAGACGCGACATTGCAGGGAATAAAATAGTCATCAGGGATGCGGGTGAAGGTGAAAAATTTGTTACTCTTGATGGCTTGGAAAGAACGCTTAAAGCGGAAGATGCAGTTATTGCCGATACCGCCAGAGGACTTGCGATAGCCGGTGTAATGGGTGGTCTTAACAGCGAAGTAAAGGATGATACAACTGAAATTTTCATTGAATCCGCCCTCTTCCATCCTTCAAGTGTAAGAAAAACTTCGACCCGGCTCGATCTCAGGACAGACTCTTCAAGCAGATTCGAAAAAGCGCTCTGGGTGGAGAACTGCTATCTTGCGATGCAGAGATTTGTTGAACTCACAAAAGAACTTATTCCGGATGCGACAGTGCTTTCTGATCTTGCTGTTGCAGATAACAGCGCAAATTACGGTTTCAAGGGACATATCACGCTTACAACGGCGAAGATCCGCTCTTTCCTTGGTATAACAGAGGAAAAACTTCCTGATTCTGAAATAGTTTCGATGCTGAGTTTTCTTGATTTCAAACTTGAAACGAAAGGAGGAACACTCGTTGTTGAAATTCCCGAACACAGAAGGAGCAAGGATGTTTCAAGAGCTGAAGATATAATTGAGGAGATAGGACGGCTTTACGGTTATAACAACATTGAGCCGGTCAGTCCGCTCTTCAATATGGATAGAGCTCCGGTTAACATTGATCTTGAAAAAGGGAATGCGGTCAGGAACATTTTTGTCAACTGTTTCGGCGCAAGCGAAGTGATAAATTATTCTTTCAGCGGACCTGCCGAACTTGAAAAAGTCCCCTTCAATAAAGAAAAGCTTATTGAAACTGTTGCAGAAAAGGAAGCTCCATTTCTAAGATATTCACTTGCTCCGGCAATGTTGAGCAATGTGTTTGAAAATCTTAAGAATTTTAAAGACTTCAGCTTGTTTGAGTTCAGCAGGATATTTACTGCTGATGGTGAAAAGAAGAGGATGTGTTTTATAGCAACAGGTGAAAAGGCAACTTTTGATCTTCTCAAAAGCACTGTTCTTTCAATATCAAAGGAACTGAGGACTCCTCAGCTTCGTTTTGACAGGATAAAAGACGGTTTTATGCTCGGTGATGTGATCCTTCATCCGGGAAGGTCAGCTGTTGTCGCTTTTGCAAAAACCGAGCTGGGTATCATGGGTGAAGTTCACCCCGCTCTTCTTAAAAAATATGATATTTCTGTTCCTGTCTATTATATCGAGCTTGACCGTGAAGCGCTTTTCTCACTTCCCGAAAGAAGTGTTAAATTTACACCGCTTCTCAAATTTCCGTCGACCGGATTTGATGTGACTGTCATTGTCCCGCAGAAACTTGAAGTTGAGGAACTGTTCAAAATAATTAAGAAATCTGTTGATCCAAAGATTTTTGTTGAATCAAAACTTGTATCCCATTTTGCCGGTGCACCGATCCCGGAAGGTTTCCAGAGCATCTCTTTCAGGATAATTCTCAACGCAAAGGAAAGAACCCTGACAGGAGATGAAATGAAAAACACTCAGCAGAAACTTTTCAACGACTTTAGAAAAGCCGGTTATAAAATAAGCGGTGACTGAAATGATAAAAGTCAGCGGCAGAGAAATTGAGCTGAAGTCATCAACGGTCAGCGAACTCCTTGCACAACTTAATATTGACACAGAAAATGTCGCTGTAGTCAGGAACGGAGTTGTCATAAAAAGATCTGTCTGGAAAATAGAGCCGGTATGTGACGGAGATTCAATAGAGATCTTTTCGCCTGTAAGCGGCGGATAGAATTATTTTTTTACTTCAGCCGGTTTTTCCGGTCTTGGCCATCCGATGAATTCTTCTGTTTCAGGATCCATGAGTTCCGCATATTTTGTTATAAAAGTATCTTTCCATTCTTTTAAAGGAAATCTTCCTTCTTTTACGAACATTGTAATGTACATAAGCCGGTCATGGTGAGTAATTACCTGATATCTCTGAACAAGTTTATCAAGAAGCCCGAGAAGAAGCCCGTCATTAAGTTTTTTGGCTCCTGCATCAACACACTTTTCAGATGCTTTTTTTATCCAGCTGTCAACCATGTCTTTGTTGAGGTTTTCTACATTCTTGATCTTTATCATTGCTTTTATCCAGTCTTCCGCTGAACCACCCTGCTCCGCTTCTTCCCAGTATTTCTTATAGATACTTTCAGCGGTCTTTTCATCAACTTGTTTCGCAAGATCTGTAAGCGTCTGATCGTTTGGATATTGTCCTCTCAGACCTATCAGCACAACTTTCGCCTGCTGGAAATCTCCTTTTTCAACGAGCTCCTTGACAAGCTCTCTTTTGTCAACTGTTTTTTCTGCACAGGAATAAAAGAATCCTGAAAAAAGAGCCATAACAACAAATAATACCAAAAACTTTTTCATCGTATCCTCCAAAAAAATGTCTCATTCCGACCTTTCTTATGAACCAAGGTAAAGCAAACATTGGAAAAAGTCAAAAAAAAAGGGAGCCGTAAGCCCCCTTTTAAAAATAAATACTTGAAACAGTTACATTTCTGCACCGGCAGAAAGCATAAGTGTTGTGAAACCGTAATCTGTTTCGCTATTTATACCATTGTTAGTTGCAACACCACTGGCATCCTTAACGGTTGTTCTTCCAACAATTTTTGATTCCGGCTGTACAAGGAAAGTTATTCCTGCAAATGAACGGACACCTTTAATGTCTTTTGCAAAGAAGTTTACTGTGGCACCGATTCTGAAAATTACAGAATCTTTCTTGAAACCTTCATAATCAATAAAACCGCTTTCCAATGATGCTGCTTTTCCGTAATCAAGGTATCTTGCCCCTTTTGTATAGACACCTCTTACAAGGTCAAATCTTACAGCAAGACCGATCTTGTCTGCCCATTCACTGTCAAATGAGTATGCATATCCGGGAGCAAGTGAAAGAAGAATGTTCTGGGCAGGTTTTTTCTTAGCAACGCCATTTGTAATCTGATACATGTCCATCTGATTGAAATCAAATGTGAGGGGCATTTCAAAGCCGGCGACACTTGCTCTCAAATGAACACCGATTCCAATAAATGTCGGGTTTTTTGAAAGAAGAGATGTTACCTTAGGTTTTTGTTTTTCTTTATCATAATAGCCCCAATCTGTGTTAACGGCATAATCTGTTCTGTACTGGAATCCGATTGCCGCCTGAATGTATTCATGCATATATCCAAGACGACCGTAAAAGCCCATTGTCTTGTCACTGTTCCAATAATCTGACGCAATAGAACCGGTTCCGAGCATAAGTCCTACAAGTATTGTGTGGGCATCGGCGAATGTGCCTTTGTAACCAAGAGCAATACCTGCATCTGTCTCAGGAATGAACCCTTCAACGGCAATAAGACTTCTTGTGAGGAAAGGAGTTGTGAATCCCATGCCTATCGTCTGATAAGTGTCAACAAGACCGTATTCAGGAAGCATTTTACCTGCTTTTACAAATATGTCGAAGAACTTAAGTCCGCCGTAAAGTTCATAAAGACCGTTCTCAGCACCGTTCTGGATGGTGTGAAGGTTCTTTTTTGCAAGGGGGTTGTTCCCTTTGTCGATAAGAGGATTGTCGGTTCTGATGTTCATTGTTCCTTTTGCAATAACATGATCACCGATGAACTCTGCACCTAAAAGACCTTCATCAACACCGCCGAACATTGAACCGAGAGTTGTTTTCGGAGCGGTTTTATACTGACCGAGAAGTGTGAATCCGCCTTTGATAAGAATAACCGGCTTCAGCCCCTTTTCTTTGGGTTCAGCTTTTTTCTTTTCCTTTTTCGGTTCATCAGATTTTGATGATTTTTTTGATTCTTTCCTATCTTCCTTTTCAGTTTCTTTTTCGATGATCTCGTCCTCATCGCCAAGAAGATCTTTCATTGCGGCATCGCTTGCTTCCTGATCTTTCTCTTTCTTTTTTTCTGCATTTTCTTCGGCATCATAGTCTTCATCATCGACATCTTTCTTTTTTCCTTCGTCTTCGAAATCATCGAATCCGCCGAATTCATCATCAAAATCATCTGCGGCTGATAATGGAAGGATAAAAAGAGCTGCAAACAACAGTACCAATACTTTCTTAAGAGTCATTAATTCCTCCGTCATAGCTAAAACAAATAAATCTCTATTTTTAATAACAGTCAAAAAATCTTTAAACACCTTATTGGAACATCTTGGAAAATTCAAGTTTTTTTAACATTAAACTGACTTCACACTTATTTTCTTTGAAAGAAATAGAGTTTTGTGATATTTTGCCGGTGTTGCTGTTTGTTGCAGGAGGAATCAAAATGAAACGGATTTCAAAAATGGCTGTGTTTTTTTCTTTAGTTTTTTCAGTTATAGCGGGATGCACCGGAGCAGGAAGCGTTGAGAAAAAAACTGATCCGCTGGAAGTTACACACAAAGTTATTCTTGAAACGGGTGAAGGGAAGATCGTTCTTGCACTTTTCGGCAACGGAATGCCTCAAACTGTTAAGAATTTTGTTGATTATGTGAACAGCGGTTTTTACGACGGGTTGATCTTCCACCGAGTGGTGAAGAATTTTGTAATTCAGGGTGGCGGTTTTTCAGCCGAGATGGTGCAGAAAGAGACAAAGCCACCTGTGAAGTTTGAGATGCCCCCTTTTGAAGAGGTTGTTTCGGAATCGGGGAAAAAATCAAAAAAACTTCTGATCACTCACGAAAAATATGCTCTTGCGATGGCTCGTACCAGAGATCCTCACAGTGCAACAAGCCAGTTCTATATAACTCTTGCTCCAACAAAGCAGCTTGACCCTAATCCTGAATACAGTGAACCCAACGGATATGCTGTTTTTGGAAAAGTTGTCGAGGGTTTTGAAATTATTGACAGGATCGGGTCTGTGGAAGTTGGCATGCAGAAAGGTCATGCGAATGTTCCTGTTGAGCCGGTGAAAATAATAAAAATGTCACTGATGGCACAAGGGGAGAAAAAATGAAATTTGAAGTATACCGGGAGATCCATTTTTCTTCTGCTCACCGTTTGAGAAATTATTGTGGAAAGTGTGAAAATATTCACGGACATAACTGGCGCGTCAGATTATGTGTCACAAGAAAAGAACTTGATAAGACAGGATTTGTCATGGATTTCAAGGACATAGACAGAATTTTAAAAAAGATCACAGATTTTCTTGATCACAAGGATCTTAACGCTCTTGAGCAGTTTCATGAAATAAATCCTACGGCAGAAAATATTGCGCTGTTTATTTTCAACGAAGCAGAAAAAGAGGTTGCGGCGGTTGACAGAGAGGCATCCGTTTCAAAGGTTTATGTGTGGGAAAGCGAAAGGTCATGTGCCTGTGTCGGGGAGTAGAATGAATTTCAGGAAAAATGTTGCGGCAGTGATAGTTGATGATAAAGGGCTGATATTAGTGGGTAAAAGGACTGATGTTGCAGATGCGTGGCAGCTTCCTCAGGGGGGTGTTGACAAAGATGAAAATGAACAGTATGCAGTTTTGAGAGAAGTTTTTGAAGAAACGGGAATTCAGCCGCATTTTCTCAATGTTGTGAAAAAGACGAGTGTTATCAGATATTTGTTCCCGCCTGAAATAAGAAAGGGTATGAAATTCGATGGTCAGGAACAGATCTATTTTCTCATAAAGATAGTTGGCCCGGGCTGGTCGCTTGAAAGATCAGATGAATTTTCCGATTTTGAATGGCTTGATCAGAATGAAGTTGTAAAAAGAGCTGTTGAATTTAAAAAAAATAGTTATATTGAAGCGTTCCGGCAATTATTCGGAGTGAAAGATGGCATCTGAAAAAAAGAAAAAGAAGTCGATAATAAGAAAAATAGCTGAATTGAAGAAGACCATAATGATGCTGATCCTGATTTCGGCACTTTCCGGTTTTCTCATAAGTGTCGCTGTTTATTACAAATATAAGGCGGAAATACCTTCTATCAACACAGTCAGCGACTATAAGCCCGATGCAGGCACAAAAGTTTATTCATATGACGGTGAACTTATTGCGGAATTCTATCACGAGAATAGAAGAATAATTGTCCCTTACGACAAGATACCCGAAAAACTCCGGCTTGCTTTCGTTGCAGGGGAGGACAGCTCTTTTTACGAGCACAGCGGAATAGATCTTTTCGGAATGATGAGGGCTGGATTCAAATATCTTGTGACAGGTGTAAAACAGGGCGGAAGCACTATCACTCAGCAGCTTGCTAAATCTTTTGTCGGAACTGAAAGGACATGGGGAAGAAAGATAAAGGATATAATTCTTGCCATTGAACTTGAAAAACATCTTTCAAAAGAGGAAATACTGTACCTCTATTTAAATGAAATATACCTGGGTAGCGGCTCTTTCGGCGTTGAAGCGGCATCAAGAAAATATTTCAGCAAACATGTGTGGGAACTTGATCTTCATGAAATTGCTGTTCTTGCAGGGCTTCCTAAATTTCCCTCTCTTGCAAACCCCATACAGAATCCTAAAACGGCTTTAAGAAGGAGAAATTATGTTCTGAAAAGGATGTTTGAAGAAAAGTACATAACTGAAGATGAGTATGCCGGAGCAAAGGATGAGCCGGTTGTTACTGATCCTCAGAAAGAGCTTTTTCTTGATAAATCCCCTTATTTCAGCGAAAGGGTGAGACGGTATCTTCTTGAAAAATACGGGTTTGACAAACTCTACAAGGAAGGGATGTCAGTTCAGACAACCGTTGATATGCGGGCGACAAAACTTGCTCACGAAGCTGTTTTTATGGGATTGCGGGAGCTTTCAAAAAGGCAGGGATATGCAAGAAGCGCTGAAAACAGCTATCAGAAAAGCAAGAAATTTAAAGGTGAAGTGACAAACCCGCTTTACAAGATAAATCTGAAAAAGGATCTTGAGAAATATCTGCTTAGACATGAGGAGCATTTCGGGGAAGTAACTGAAAGCAACATCAGCAGCGGCATATATTATCAGGGCGTTGTCATTGAAATAAAGCCCAAAGAGGCGGTAATTCAGGTCGGGAAAGTGAAAAGACCGGTATATCTTGAAGATCTGATGTGGGCAAGACCCTGGAATCCGACAGGTTATCCGCCGGTGATGAGGGAAATGTCAGATGTTCTTTCACCCGGGGATGTTGTAATGGTCAGGGCTACTGACAAAGAAGGGACAAGAGATGTATTCGATCATCGCAACTATTCAAAAAAACTGAAGAAAGCATTTTTCTTTGTTCTTGAACAGATACCGGCAAGTCAGGCGGCGATAATTGTAAAGGACCCTTATTCGGGATATGTAAAAGCGCTGATGGGCGGATACGATTTTGAGATAAGTGAATTTGACAGGACAACTCAGGCATGCAGACAGCCGGGAAGTGCGATCAAGCCGGTTTTCTATTCACTTGCACTTGAAAAACAGGGTGGAAGACCACCGCTTCTGACCCCGGCGTCAATGATACTTGATGCTCCTGTAACAGTTGTAGATACAAATTTTAAGCCATCTAATTTTGAAAATACCTTCAAAGGTGAAATAACTGTCTGGGAGGCATTGATACATTCGATGAATACTCCGGCAATAAGGGTTTTGCAGAAAACAGGTCTTGCCGATGCACTTAAATGGGCTCAGAATCTCGGAATAAAAAGCCAGATAAGGCCTGAGTTCGGAAGCATGCTCGGGGCGAGCTGTCTCACGATCGATGAACTGACCGATGCCTATGCTCATTTTCCGAACATGGGAAAAAGTCCTTACACGACATACATCAGAAAAGTTTATGACAAATACGGCAAAGTTCTGGAAGACAATACAGTATTTTATGATCCTTATATTTCAGCTCCTGAAAAGATCTCAAGACTTGTTTATTTTGCAAAAAGAGAGGAGAATCAAGTTGTTACGCCACAGACTGCATATATAGTCAACAAGGTTCTCGAAGATGTTGTAAATCGCGGTACAGCCGGATCAGCAAGAGGGCTTAACAACTATAAATGCAATAAGAAACCAAACCCTGCTGAAGTGACTGAATCATCTGAACAGGTTGAGGAAAGTTCTTACTGCAGCCGTCATGTTGCCGGAAAGACAGGCACTACGAACGATTATTTTGATGCGTGGTTCATTGGCTACTCCCCCAATCTTGTCGCAGGTGTCTGGGTCGGCAACGATCAGCACGGAAAACCTATCGGAAGAGTTGAGACCGGCGGCAAGGCGGCACTTCCGGTGTGGATGGATTTCATGGGGAGATATCTCGCAAATTCTGAACCGACTGATTATAAAATGCCTTACGGAATTGTCTCAAGAGCGATTGATACGGCAACAGGTCTTGTAACTGAATCAGGCGGCGTAAGAATGTATTTTCATTCAGGAAGTGAGCCGCAGGGAAGTGTCGATGAAAAGCACATCCTTGATCCGACAAAAGGTCCGGAGGGGATATTTTGAGCACAAGATCGATTCTGAAAAGCAGCTATGTGCTTGTCGGATTCACTCTCATTTCAAGATTTTTAGGGCTTGCAAGAGAATCTGTCAAGGCGGCAATGCTGGGCACCACAGCTTTAAGTGATGCTTTCTCTGTCGCTTTTCTGATACCTAATCTTCTGAGACGGCTTTTTGCAGAAGGGACTATCTCTGCCGCCTTCATTCCCACTTTTAAAGGATATCTCAGCAGGAATGATAAAAAGGAGACCGCAGATTTTCTGAGCGCTGTGTTCACTTTCGGGATAACGGTCTTTGCTGTAACGGTATTTATCGGTATAGGGCTGTCTGGTGCTCTCGTAAAGATATTCGGGCCGGCTTTTTCTCAAGATGTTTATTCTGAAGCGGTTTTTCTTACGCAGATCATGTGGCCGTATCTTGCCTTCATTTCTGTTGCGGCACTGCTTCAGGGTGTTCTGAACAGTCTGGGCATATTCGGTCCGAGCGGATTTACCCCGATTCTTTTCAATCTTTCGTTTATTACAGCCGCTTTCATTCTTTCTCCTTTTACTGCAAATCCGGCAAGGGCGATAGCGATCGGTGTGACTGCGGGCGGAATAATTCAGATGCTTTTTCAGATCCCGTTCATGATGAAAACGGGGATGAGATTTTCGTTTACAAATCTGAAAAAGGCATTTTTTCACCCGGGTGTTAGAAAAGTCATGCGGCTCATATCACCGACACTTCTTGGAATGGGCGCATATCAGATCAACATTATCGCAACGACCCATATAGCAAACAGGGCAGGAGAGGGAATAGTGAGCTCTCTTCAGTTCTCAAACCGGCTTGAGGAGCTTATACTCGGGGTTTTCATTGTTTCTCTGAGCACGGTCATCCTGCCGGAACTTTCAACTGATGCCAAAAAAGGGGATTGGGAAAATTTCAATAAAAATCTGGTGTTCGGAATAAAAGTTACTGCGATGATATCGATACCGGCAACAGTATTCACGCTTCTTATGAGAGAAGAAATTGTATCCCTTCTTTTCAAATTCGGCAGGTTTGATGATGAATCGGTGCGGCTGACTTCCTATGCCCTGATGTTCCATATTTCGGGCCTTTTTTTCATTGCTGTGACAAGAATTCTCTTTCCTGCCTTTTTTGCTCAGGAGGACACAGTGTCGCCTACTGTTGCAGGGATTGTTTCAGTAGTTGTGAACATTGTTGCGGCATATCTTCTTGTCGGCTCGATGAAAGGTGGCGGGATCGCATTTGCTTCCACAATATCGGCTTTTGTAAGCACAGTGATACTTGTCTTTATGCTCAGAAAAGGTGGAAAGATAAATATGAACGCAGTTCTTTCATCATTTTCATATGCGTTTAGATTTTTATTAATATCAGTATGTTGCGGAGTGCCGCTCTATTTTACAAAAGATTTTGTATATGGTGCTTTTTCAAAAATACCGGCAATGTCAGCGTTTGGTGAGAAAATTATCAGGGAATTTGTCCCTTTTTCTATTATCACCGCTATCTTTGGAATATTTCTTGTTGCAGTGCTTATAATTATTAAGGATGAAAATGCGGTGTATATTTTTGATAGAGTCGCAAGGAGGTTAAAATGGAAAAAGTAAAACTTCTCATTATCGGTGCAGGTCCCGGCGGTTATGTTGCTGCAATAAGGGCGGCTCAGCTCGGTCTTGAGCCGGTTGTCATTGAAAAAGCCGATCTTGGCGGAACATGCCTGAACTGGGGCTGCATTCCGACAAAAGCACTGATCGCAGCAGCGGAAACATTTGAGAACATTAATCATTCCGATGCATTTGGAATAATGGCAAGTGCTACATTTGACTGGACAAAAGTTGTTGCACATGCAAAAAATGCTGTTGCGAAGAATAGAAATGGAGTTCAGTATCTTTTCAAAAAGAATAAAGTCCGTCTTGTTACTGCAGAGGCGAAGTTCACAGGATCAAAAACTGTCAAGGCGGGTGAAACCGAATTCGTTGCAGAAAATATAATAATTGCAACCGGCTCAAAAGTTCGTGATGTTGCGGGCTTCCCGGTGGATGGAAAAAACATAATCAGTTCAGACCACGCTCTTTTTCAGGAAAAACTTCCAAAAAGCATTGCAATAATCGGTGGCGGAGTGATCGGTGTTGAAATGGCTTACATTTGTCATTCGTTCGGAGTTGAAGTGACAATAATCGAAGCGATGAACTCGATAATTCCCTTTGAAGATGCCGACATTGCAAAAGAGCTCACAAAAGAGTTTAAAAAGAAGAAAATGAAAATACACACGGGCGTTTTTGTTGAAAAAGTTGAAAAAGTCAATGATTTAATGGTGATAACTCTTAATAACGGTACAACTGTTGAGGCGATGCAAGTTCTTTCGAGTGTAGGCAGAAGCCCAAACCTTGACGGACTTGACATTGAAAAAGCCGGGGTGGTTTTAAATGAAAGAGGTTTTATAAAAACCAATGAACTTCTTAAAACTAATGTAGAGGGAGTTTTTGCGATAGGAGACTGCATTCCGACCCCGATGCTTGCCCACACTGCCGAACATGAAGGAATCCTTGCAGTCGAACAGATTGCAGGAATGAAAGTCCATAAAATCGATTATAATCTTAATCCGGGTTGCATTTACTGCCTTCCCTCAATCGGCTCAATCGGCTACAGAGAATCTCAAGCAATCGAAAAAGGTATTAAGATAAAAACAGGCAAGTTCCCTTTCAGCGCAAATGGAAAAGCAGTTGCCTCAAATCATACAACCGGTTTTGTGAAAGTTATAATTAATGAGGAAAGTCAGAAAGTTATCGGTGCTCATATCATCGGATACGGTGCGACAGATCTTATTTCAGAGTTTATACCTGCAATGAAAATGGGTGCAACAGCTCAGGACATAATTGAATCGATCCATCCTCATCCTACCCTTTGTGAAGCATCCCTTGAAGCGGTGCTGAATTCACTTGGAAGAACTATCCACATTTAACGGAATTTACATGTATCAACTTTTACTGCTTCCGGCAGGGCTTGCTTTTTTTCTTTTCGGAATGACTCAGCTCAGTTCGATGCTTTCGGGTTTTACAGGCAGGTCTTTTGCCGATAGACTTGATAAATGGACGAGGAGCGATTTTACAAAAATATTTGCAGGGTTTTCGGTGACGACTCTTTTTCAATCGTCAGGAGCTACTACGGCAATTCTTGTTTCGATGACCTCTGTCGGGCTTGTAACGGTTACTAGTTCAGTAAGTTATCTGATCGGAGCGAACATTGGTTCAATAACAACAGCGTGGATAGTAGCTGTAAAAGTGACCTCATTCGGTGTTTTCATGTTTACCGGCGGGTTTTTATTAAAATTTGTGCTGAAAAATGAAAAGTTAAAAAAGATCTCTCTATTTGTTGCCGGTCTCGGTCTTATATTTTTCGGACTTCAAATGATGATGGATTCAGTTTCTTTTTTGAAGGAAAATCAAAAAGCACTATTATTTTTTTCAGGATTTGATGCATCTTCATCATTTATTTCCATGCTCATTCTTGTGATCGCAGGTGTTGTTTTTACTGCTGTGATTCATTCAAGCGGTGCGACTGCCGCAATGATGATCGGGCTTGTTTCAGCAGGAGCTGTTTCAATTCACAGCAGTGCGGCGGTAGTGCTCGGCTCAACTCTCGGAACAACGGCGACTGCATATCTTGCTTCACTCGGCACATCTGCGGAAGGGAAAAGGACTGCTTTTTTACAGATCTTCATCAATGTCATAGAACTTTTTGCGGGACTCATTCTTTTCTATCCTTCAGTCGGGCTTGTTATAAAAGCAGCTTCGGCATATTCGCTTAATTCCGGATTTGCGATAGCTTTATACATGACATTGCTGAAAATAATGCTTGCACTAATAGTTTTTCCATTAAGAAAAGTATTTGCCGGCATTGCTGAAAGAATGATCAGAAAAAAATTCCGGCTGATAACCGAACCGTTTGTTCTTTCACCTGTAAAGGATGATGATACTGTTGAAAAACTGAGAGATAACTTCATGCCTGCAATTGATCTTTGTGTGAAATATCTTACAGATATGCTGAGTTACAGCTATATCGGCATTAGAAAACCGGCGCTGCGTTCAATTTATAAAAAAGTTATCCATTATGAAGAGATAATTGATGAAGCTCAAAAGGATATGGTTGGAATTATCAGTAAATGCCGCAATCCTAACCACGACACTCTCTGGCTTTTTCTTAAAATGGCTGATGAACTTGAATCAATGGGTGACCACGCCAAGTCGATCGCAAAATACGGTGTCCGCCTTGATGAGATAAGGCATAAGCTGAGCGACGCTCAAAAAAAGATCCTTCTTGAATGTTATCTGATGGTTTTCAGGCAGTTTTATGAAGTTTGTGTAAACAAGAAATATGACTGCAACCTTGTTGCAAAAGGGGAAGATATCGAAAGATATTTGAGAAAAGAAAAAAGAAAAATATATTCCCTTCTGTGCACGGAATCGGATCACAACTACGAAAAACGGCTCATACTTGTTGACATACTTTCTGAATACAGCAAATTTAACCATTCAGTAAAAAGGATTCTTCAGGTAAATATAGATATAAGTGAAGGAAAAGGGATCTATCTCTGGGAAAGCAGGTGTAAGAGTTAAATGACATTCACAGAAAGAACAGAAATAGTTTTCGGGCCTGATGGACTGGAAAAACTGGAAAATTCTACCGTTGCGGTCTATGGACTTGGCGGAGTAGGGGCAAGTGCCTCTTTATCTCTTGTCAGAGCAGGGGTCGGCACAATAGCAGTCACCGATTTTGATAAAGTGAACATGTCAAACCTCAATCGTCTTGTTTTTGGGTTTGAATCAACGCTAAACCTCGATAAGACCGAGGTTTTCGTTAAAACAGCTCATGATATAAACCCTGATATAAAAATTATAATATCAAAAGATTTCGTTCACGGAGCTGATGCCGCTCAAAAAGTTCATTCTGCCGATTTTCATATTGATGCAATTGATTCACTCAACCCGAAAGTAAACCTGATTATCGCACTTCTTGAAAACAATGCCGCCTTCATCTCCTCGATGGGAACAGGGGGAAAATTCAGACCGGAGCTCCTTCAAATTGCCGACATCTGGAAAACCGATGTCTGCCCCTTGTCAAAATTTGTAAGAAAACGGCTCAGGAACAGAGGAATCAAAAAGGGATTCCCCGTGGTTTTCAGCAAGGAACTTTCAACAGAACCCGTTGACCTTGAAGACGACCACAATGAAGAAATGCCCGGCAGAAAACGGCTCACTCAGGGCTCCACACCCTTTGTCCCTCAAGCCGCAGGACTCATCCTTGCAAGTTATGCAGTAAGAAAACTGCTGGGGAAGGGGTGAAAAGAATTGAAAAAGGGGTTTTTTGACAGTGTGTTCCGGAGAGTATATATTATTTGGAATTGGGAATTAGAGGACGGATAAACAATATGAGAAAAGATAAAAAAAAAGAATCGAATCAATCACAAATTATCCTTTATACTACCCCTGACGGTGATATAAAAATTGATACTATTTTGCAGGATGAAACTATCTGGCTTAACCAAAGTGCAATATCAGAGCTTTTTGATGTTAAAATTCCAGCAGTATCCAAGCACTTGAAAAACATTTTTGAAAGTGGGGAGCTGGATGAAAAAGTGGTTGTTTCCATTTTGGAAAACACCACTAAACACGGTGCCATTGAAGGGAAAACCCAAAAAAAAGAAGTGAAATACTACAACCTTGATGTTGTTATTGCGGTGGGTTATCGGGTCAACTCCAAACGGGCGACTCAGTTTAGAATCTGGGCCGCAAGCATTCTTAAAGAATACATTTTAAAAGGCTTTGTTATGGACGATGACCGGCTGAAGAATTTGGGCGGTGGTGGCTATTGGAAAGAATTGCTACAGCGGATACGCGATATTCGTGCATCCGAGAAAGTATTTTATCGCCAGGTTCTGGATATATACGCAACCAGTATTGATTACGACCCAAAAGCAGAGGTTTCCATAGAATTTTTTAAAAAAGTGCAAAACAAAATACATTATGCAGTACACGGAAAAACAGCTGCCGAAGTAATATATGATCGTGCCGATGCCGAAAAAGAATTTATGGGGCTGATGTCATTTCCGGGCAGTCGCCCCTATCTTAAAGATGTTGTTGTTGCAAAAAATTACTTAGACGAAAAAGAACTCCGTTCGCTTGGGCAGATTGTATCAGGGTATCTGGATTTTGCTGAACGGCAAGCTGAACGGGAACAGGCAATGACAATGAAAGACTGGGCGGAACATCTGGATAAAATTCTGACAATGAGCGGTGAGAAATTGTTACAGGGAGCAGGATCGGTAAGCCATGAAACAGCAACAGAAAAAGCTATCTCAGAATATAAAAAATATCAGCAGAAAACATTGAGCGAAGTCGAAAAAAACTATCTTGAAAGCTTGAAAACATTGGAAAGTAAAAGCAAAAATCAAAAATAAATTGATATTCACCCCTCACCTCGGCTTCCCAGACCTGTCCACCGTTCACCCATTTGTACAAAAGTCGGGGCAAATTTGATTATATTTAAGGAAAAATGCCAAAACTGGCAAGATTTTTTGCCGGATCCGAAAATGATTTTAACTATTTCCCGGCGAGTTTTGCTTTGATGTATTCGTCGAGTCCGCCGCACTGCATGATCTCGTCAACTTCTGGCGGAAGGGGTAAATTATCGGTCGTCAGAGAGTTCCGTATTTATTCCACATCTTCTTTATGGTGTCAAGCCACTTGTCCCTTAATTCTTTCGGAGCGACGATCTCGCTGTCCGGGGCGTAGGCCATTGTTCTTGCAATGATCTCGTTGTGTCTTTCTCCAACGGGTAAAGTTATTTCAATATAATTGATGCCGCCGGATGATCCTTCTATAACTGTCTGATCTTTATGCCATTTCTGATTTCTGATATAATGCATTGACGGTTCAGATATTCTGATCGTTGCGAGTGCGGTCTTTGATGATTTGAACATTCCGAATGAGCCGTCTGTGTAATTTTTGAGCTCTTTTTTTGTGACTGCGTTTTCAAACATGTTTTCAGTCACCCGGCAATTTGTTATCCTTGATATGAGAAAGACCGCAAGCTCCTTCCGTTTGTGGCAGTATCCTATGATATACCATTTTCCAAGATAGTTTGTCAGAAGCATCGGCTCAACAACTCTTGATGAAATTTCCCCTTTTGCGTTGCAGTAACCCATCTCAAGCTGGAGGCTGTTTTTTATGGATCGCAATATGTTCCGAAAATCCCTTATATCCATGATGTCCTGATCAGATGAATCATAAACAACGCTGTCAAGGATGTTTTCATATTCACTTGGCACATAACTCTTTATTTTTGTTAAGATATCTTTTGAAATAACCGGTACATAAGGAACACCGCCAAGACGGAATCCGTCAGTTATCCGGTGAACGAAGATATAATACAGAGCGGCATCTTCAGCGGCTGAAAACACAGTTTCAAACGGTGTGGAGTAGGTGTACCCATGAAATTTGTTTGAATATTCAAGCGGAGCGTTTAGAAAAAGCCGCATATACTCGATGTCCCGCTTAACTGTGTCAATATGGACTTCAAATTCTTCAGCGACCTCTTTTCTTGTGACAAATCCCCTTGATCTGATCCGTTCATCAATGAATGTTATCCGTGACAGGTTTGACATTTTATCCTCCGGTTATTCCAGCCGTGATGATACCATCAGGGCTCAATGATTTCAACTTCTTCCGTGACATCTTCCAAACTATCAGCCGATTCACCGTCCTCTCCACCAAATGATGTCACCGCTCTGGACACATCTTCAATTCCTTCAAAAAAGATCTCAACACCTTCTTCGATCCGTTCCCTGAAAGATGCTCCGAAAAGATGTACTTCATCAGCATCAAAACCGAATATCCTTTTAAATAGATTAAGCATCGCTACCCTCCGCTGTTAAAAGTTCTGTCTTTTTTTCATCTTTTATGATGATCCCCATTTTTTTGAACACTGATGAAACTCCCGCTTCAAAAACATTGTCGAGGGCTGAAACTGCAAAACCGGGATATTCATCAAGACCCATAATTTTCCCCCTGGTAAGGAGAAGATCTCCGAGACCCTTGAAAATAAGCCGTTCTTCAAAACCGTAAGTGGTTATAACCATTGGGAGCTCTTTCAACCGCCAGAAAGGATCATTCCCGAGCACAAGATCAACAGGCTCAACCCCATGTTCTTTCAGGAAGTCACACATGGCAACCTCAAGAGAATTTACAAATCTTTCGACCACTCCGAGAGCATGATCCCTGAGTTTAGTGATCTCACCTTCAAGAATTCCGTTAACCCTGTCGGTCATTTCATCAATTTCATCGCCATCACTTTTGATCACATAGCTTTTCTTCACAACCGGGAACCTGCTTTGTGAAAGGGCATTCTTCGCCTCATGATAACCCGACATCATCTTAAGTCTGGCCCGTAATTCCTGCGGAACCGGTAAGTTTTTCTTCATCGTCTCCTCCTGAAAAAAACATTAATGACATATCCGATTATAAACCTGAGGTTGGGCATGGAATGTCCAAGTGAAAATTTTTCTGTGGGGCGTTATATGCCCTACCGGTTAGCAGATAATGCTACCGTTTGCTGAATTAATGTCCGGCAGGTATAAAAATTTAATCTTTTCGGGGAGCTTAAAAATGAGTGAAGAAACAAAAAAGTGGTATTACAGTTTTGAAGGGACGGCAAAAGGACCCTGTTCAGTTGAGGAAATTAAAATGGCAATTCAGGCACAGATCATCAGGAAAGATACAATGGTCTGGCCGGGAACCGGCGAGTGGATAAAAGCATCCCTCAGTGAGTTGTCCCCGTTCTTCCCGGAGGAGCTTTTCGCTCCGCCACTTATGCCTTCATTACAAAAAGCTAATGTTTTAGAAGACTTGCTGAAAGATATGAAATCTCCTGAAAACCGTATCGGGTGGATATATTCAGGCATATTTATCTTTTTTATCATAATTAACTGGATGACACTTTCTCTTGGGAGAGATGGCTCGGCAATTGTTCTTGTGATCACAGGACTTCTGCTGTTCGGAACTTTCTTTTTTGATCTTAAGAAAATGAAAAAAGAAGGAAAACCGCTGCCTTTTGTAAAACAACTCTCTTTCCTGATATTACCCTGGTATATCTGGCAGAGATCGGCACATCTGGGATTAAAGAAATACCCGTTTTACTTTTTTATAGGACTGACCGTTATATGGACAATACTTGCAGTTTCATATTTTGCACCCGAAAGGGAGCAGGCAGAGTTTGCAAATGAGGCATGTGAAATAGCAAGAAGGAACAATTATGACTGTGTGAAAGTGAAAATCACCGAAACAGTTAAAAAAGGGGAGAATTACAAAGCCGTCATCTATCTTGGGAATGGAAACATAGAAAGTATAACCATATCCTACAACAGCAAACTTGATCGTGTCACCATCTGGGGACTGTGAAAATTCAGCATTAAAAATCCTTTAAAAATAGTTGCTGCCAATCTGTCAAAACTGAGCTTTGCCCAAGACCAGTATCAGAAAAAAGAGGTTGGGCATCATGTGTCCAAGTGGTTGAGGTAAAAGGAAAAGTGAGGGGATTTTGTTGATTTGTTAAATTGAAAAGATAGAATAACCTGAAATGAATCGGAGTGAGTTTTTTATTGTTTTTCTGTAGGAGAAAAAGATGTTTTTATCGCAACTAAATTTTGAACAAAAGAAGCTGTTTTTGGGTTTTGCATATGCTATTATTCATGCGGACGGTGTTTTTAATTCATATGAGGAAGCTTATTTAAATTCAATTTGTGCAGAAATGATGTTGGGAAGAAATGATTTTAAACAATGCCAATTATCAGATTTTGCGGAAGTTTTTAAAACAAATAAATCTCGAAAGATTTTTTTGGTAGAATCTATCGCGATCGCCCTTTCAGATAAAGACTATGACAACAAGGAAAAAGAATTAATTTTAAACTTGGCTAAAACATTCAACATCTCTGATAAAGATGTCTCAACAGCCGAATTGATGGTAAAATCCTTCATAGATTTTCAGCTTAAATTTAATGAATTTATACTTTGAGAGGTGTCAATTATGGGGTTTTTTAGAAGCGTAGGAAATTTTCTTACATTTGGAGCTTTGGATAAGAAAGATGCTAAAAATATTGTAAATGAGTCAAAAGAAAGAGAAGAAGACGCAAAAAATAGACTTGAAAAGCAAAGAATAAAAACTCAAGAACAATTAGAAGAATTAGGTAAGATCAAAATAAGCGCCTTTAATAAAACGCTTTTAACTTTTCAAGAAAAATTCTCAAGAATAAACAAAATAGATATTTCTCCAATTCGTTCAATAAGCACTGCCCTTGAAAACAGAAATTATTCTCTTGAAATTGCTCAAATACAAAAACGCAAAACCACGATGAAAGAACTTGCAATTGCTGCCGGAGGAATGGCGGTTGCGGGAACGGCTACAGCAGGAATAACCTTTGCAGCAATATCATTGTTTGGTACCGCATCAACTGGAACTGCTATCGGATCTTTGTCTGGAGTTGCGGCAACAAATGCTACTTTGGCATGGATAGGTGGAGGAAGCATTGCTTCTGGAGGAGTGGGTGTTGTTGGAGGAACACTTGTTCTCGGCGGAATAGCTTTGGCTCCTGTGGCTATAATTGGCATGTTTTTTGGAGTTCAAAGCGGGAAACAGCGTCTTAATGAAGCAAAAGAATATGAAGCAACAATAGATCTTCTTGTGGAAAGGGTTAACTCCCTTATTCAAGAATTATTAATACTTGAAAATGCAGCAAAAACTTTCAACAAAACAATATCAAGTGTCGACAAAATATCTAATTACTTTAACAACCAGCTTGATCCAATACTTGAAAGACTTGAAACCCGTTCGGTTTTCTCAAAAATTATTGATTTTGTAAAAAACCGATTTTTGCACAAGCCAATTTTATTGCAATCTGAATTGATTTCTCTTGAAAATGCTTTAAACACCTCAATGCTGCTTAAAGCTTTAATAGATAAGCCTATAATGGATGAAAACGGCTCATTTATTAGTGATAGTCTAAACATTATCAAGCAATCAGACGAATTTATTAATAACAATAAACAATTATTTTTATCATATCAAAAAGGTTAGTAATGTTTGGTTTCAAAACAAAAAAAGAAAAAGATTTTAACCGTGAAGTAAACATTGCAATACAAGCCGAGATGGAGCGGTTTGCCACGGCTACAGCAGAACACATAAAATCGTTTTCGGAACTAGAAAAAATTTCAAATTTTAAAGTTAATCTCAACGATCAAGAAAGAAATCTGAACCAACAAGCTGGATTTTCAGCGGAAGTAAAACACCAAGCTAGAGTTAATGCTGATTTAGCAATTAATAACAATGGAAACAGAATAGAAAGAACCGACAATGTGGGATTGAAAAATCATCCTGAATTTGACCATATAAATGTTGATAAAAATGGGCAGCCAATTCTCGATGAAAAAGGGAATCTTGTTGGCTCACAACATAAAATTTTTGGCAAAATCGAAGATTACGACAAGCTTCATCACAACAAATATTATGAAAAATATAAAAATGGATCAATAGATATTCCATCGGACCAATATAAAGATGTAATTAATAGATGGAACGATTGTATACAATCCCTCGAAAATCAAAAAGAGCACTGTTTAAAAAATGGGAAAATTCAAGAAGCAGAAAGCAAACAAAAAGAAATTAATAAGATCAACGATTTGAAATCACGGACAAGGTCTTCAAGTATTACAAAAAGTGATGCTATGGAAGCTCGATTGCACCCGATAAAAAGCATATTAAAAGACATTGCAGAGATTGCACACCGATCTGGAATTGAATCAGCAAAAATAGGGGCATCAACATCAGCCGCAGTTAGCTCTGTCAGGAATATTGGCAAACTTATGAATGGAGACAAAACTATTGAAGATGCAGCTTTAGATGTAGCTGTTGATTCGGCAAAAGGTGCAATAACAAGTTATGGTGTGCAAGCATCTTCAACAATGGTTGGTGGAGTGCTAAAATCTTCAAACAATCAAATATTAAAAAGTCTTGGGAAAAAAGGCGGACCAGCCGCTGTTGTTCAAACCGGAATAATTTTGGCTAAAAATACAATGGATTTGTTTTCAGGAAAGATTTCATCGGAAGAGTTTATTAAAAAAACAGGGGAAGATGGCTTTGAACTTGCATCAGCTCTTACAGGGTCTAACATTGGAGCCATTGCAGGCACTTTTATTGCTCCTGGTGTTGGAACCATAATAGGCTCCATAATTGGCGGTATGGTTTATTCGATGGCATCTCAATCATTATTTGCACAAATGAATGAAATGGCTAAGCAGACTCAATTGTCGAAAGAAAGATTAGAAGCTGTAAAAGCTCTTACTTCAAAATTGATAGAAGAAGAAAAGAAATACCAGAGAGAAACTTTAGCTCAAATGGTACTCTATTTGGAAGCAAAAGAATCGGAAATTTGCCTCGGTTTTGAGAAAACGCTTTTGGCAATGAGAAATGGAGAAAATGTTTCCGAAGGTCTAATCCTGATTTCTGAAGCTCTCAACCTCGATGTTAAATTTGTAAACTCGGCTCAGATAGAAAATATAATATCTGAAGGAAAAGTCATTAAATTTTAGGCACCATTGGCGAAGTATTTATTTTGATAATTAGTTGTCCCTGAAAAAGTCAGGGAAGAAGAAAAAGGTTAAGAAGAGAAGAGAGGAGAAGAGAGGAGAAGAAGAAACAACAATTGCTACACTGTTTCAAAACGGTCTTAGTTCTTCCAAAACAATAGTGATTACGATATGAAACCTGCGTCCTGATAAGAAACATCTCCTGTCTTTTCAGCAAGAATCAAATAAGGAATTGCTGTTAAACATACTCCCCGTCTGTTGTTTCCCAAACTCTCCAAGTGTTTGCATTAATCTCTTTTTCGGCTGTATCCTTTAGCA
>ENA-UPTA01000471-UPTA01000471.1-activated-sludge-metagenome-genome-assembly--contig:-NODE-471-length-46746-cov-7.120537_pt1 | contig 46746 bp, 39 predicted proteins | sample MGYA00238184_ERZ773361 | MGnify/ENA primary metagenome ERZ773361 (study PRJEB29100, sample SAMN05720205) | activated sludge metagenome | isolation source: anaerobic digester from wastewater... | reverse complement strand
GGGCGTTTCAAGACGCCTTGTCTTTGGCCCGCACTCCGTGGGTGCTGTTCAGTGATTCGGACGGCCAGCATGACCCCGAGGATATTCATAAATTGCTGAACGGGGTTCCCGCATGTGATATTATAAGCGGGTGCAAAACGCCCCGGCAAGATCCCATCCACCGGAGGGTTTTGTCGTTCGCGTATAACTATTTAATAGGGGTGCTGTTCGGGCTTTGGATGAAGGACATTGATTCCGGGTTTAAGCTTATCCGGAGGGATGTTATCGAACGGGTTCTCCCCCGGTTGAAATATATGAAATATTGCGTTATGTCAGAATTTATCCTGAGGGCGCATTTGTCCGGGTATAAAGTCAGGGAAATCCCTGTCCGGCATTACCCCCGCCCGGCGGGAGGAACATCTATTTTCCGCCCGGTACGCCTTCCGGGAATTGTATGGGGCCTTTTGGGGGGGCTTTTCAAACTTAAGTGGGAATATCACAAGAGGACGGCTTAGATGAAGACAGTCATCCTGGGCGCCGGATTGGCCGGATTGGAATGCGGACGGCAGCTTGCCTTAAAGGGCCGCGATTTCAAAATCCTCGAAAAAGAGGGCCAGATCGGCGGCCTAGCCAGAACCAATATAAGCGGTGAGTATCGGTGGGATTTCGGGGTTCACGCGCTTTACAGCCGTGACCCGGGGATGACCGATTATCTGCACGCCCTCCCGCTGGATTATGTCCCGGCAGAGCGGCGTGTTTCTATTTATCATACTGGCCGGATGTCCCGCCGCTATCTGATCAATTATCCCTTTGAAGAGGGGATCAAGGGTCTGCCCTTTCGGGACCGGATGGAATGTATCTGCGGGTATCTGTTGGCGAAGCTTCGGAATCAGACGGAATTCAGGGATTTGCAGGATTGGATCGATCACGGCTTGGGATTTGGTATTGCCAAGCATTTTATGACGCCGTATAACCGCAAGATATGGAACTGCGAGCTTCAGCAGATTTCCATGGACTTGGTGAACGCCAAAATTCATCCGGCTTCATTAAAAAATTTTTTGTTAGCCGTTTTAGGCAAAGAAGTGATCGGGCGAATTTATCAGTGGAAATTTATTTATCCCCGGAACGGGATTCAGGCGCTCATGGACCACACGGCCCGGGGGCTGGAGTCGCGGATTGAACTTTATAAGGAGGTGAAGGAGCTGAGACGGGATTCCTCTGGGTGGCGGATTATCACTTCGGACGGCGTCGAGGAACAGGCGGATACCGTGATTTCCACGCTTCCTTTGGTGGAGCTGTTGAAAATGATCAGTGTCAAAGGTGTGGAGTCTTATTATCCGCAGTTGAAATGGAACGATACATATTTCGTCATGCTTGGCCTGAAGACAGGGGCGGCGTTCTCCCTGTTAAATGGCTGCCATTGGGCTTTTTTTAAGGAGACGGAAATTTTTTTCCGGATCACCATGATGCACAATTTCAGCCCTTCTTTCCCCCCGGCTCTTGTCGCCGAAATTACCGATAAAAACGGGACGGATGGCTTAGCGCCGGAGACTTTGCGCGAAAGAGTGGTTGAAGATTTGCTCCGCCTGGGCATCCTTCCAAGGCGGGAGGATGTCGCGCTCACGGAGATGAAGCGCGTGGGTTACACATATCCTATCCCCACGGTTGACGCAGCCCCGGTTAAGGACAGAGTGACCCGCCAGCTGGAGCGGCTCGGGCTGTATCTTGTCGGCCGCAACGGACATTGGGATTATTTGAATATGGACGGGATTTTAAGTTCCGTCTCCGCTTTTATGCAGCGTTATTTCGCTTAAACGGGACCATGTTGAGGTGGTTCTCAGACGGCGGTTAAGAAGGGTCGTCCTATCGCTATGAAATTCCGAAACCCTATAGTTCCTCTCAACACCCTTCCCTGGACTAAGATTTTTGATGCCGCCTTGTGGCTGGTTTTTTTCGCGCTGAGCTGGTTTCTGATGCAGCATACCTTTCAGTACCGGAATGACACTTTTTTGATCAGGGATAAATTGTGGAGTGATTTCGGGGCGCATATCCCGTTGATCCGGTCTTTTTCCCTCGGGGATAATTACGCGCTCGAGCACCCGCTTTTTGCCGGGGAGCCTATCCGTTACCATTTTCTTTTTTATTCCTGGGTGGGACTGCTGGAAAAGGCGGGGGTGAATATTGCGGCGGCTTTGAATTGGCTGAGCGCCGCGGGCTTGACCTTTTTATTATGGCTTCTTTACAGGCTGGGGAGCATGATGTTCGCCAGGCGGTCAGCGGGTCTTATCGCCGTGGGGCTGTTTTTGCTGAACGGTTCTTTATCCTTTTTGTTCTTTTTTCAGAAGCATCCTCTGCATTGGGGTTCCTGGAAGGATATCGTGACCGCCCAGCATTTTTCCAGCTTCGGTCCCTGGAACGGGCTCGTCAGTATTTTCTGGACGCTGAATATTTATACCAATCAAAGGCATCTGGCGCTGAGCTATGCTTTCACTTTGGTCTGCTTGTGGCCGCTGCTTAAATACGTTGGGGAAGGGCGACTGCTTTCCCGCCGTTATCGGATTGCGATTGTCCTCGTGGCCGCTTTGTCCCCTTTGTTGCATCATGTGATTGTCCCGATTGTTTTGACGTATGTCATTTTTTGGTTTATTTTCTCGCCGGCTCTGATCCGTCCCCTGGGGCTTTATTATTTTTTACTGTTTGTGTGCGCTGTCCCGGCTTTATGGTCTATCCACGCCGGGTCGCCGCCGGAGATCGTGTACTGCCCGGGTTTTGTTCAGCAGCCCAAAAACTTTTTGGAATGGGGGAAGTATTGGTTTTATAACCTGGGGCTTTACTCGGTGATGATCCCGGCGGTTTTTGTGTGGGGGAAAAAACCGTTGAAAATCTGGATGGGCGTGGCGTTGATTTTTTTTGCCGCCAGCAATCTCTGGCGGTTTTCTCCGGACATGTTCAACAATCATAAGCTGGTTAATTTCTTTATGATCTCCATTCAGGTCGCGGTGGCGGGCTTTCTTGCGTCGTGTTTGTCGGGATCCCGTTGGGCCAAGGCGGCCGCCCTGTTGCTTCTTTTCGCGTTGACCTTTTCGGGGATCGTGGATGTGTTTCCGATCCTGAACGATCATCAAGGAGAATTGAGGGATTATCGCCGCTCTCCGACTGCGGTTTGGCTTAAAGATAACACGCCGGCGGATGCGGTGTATCTCTGCACGGCCGGGATGTACTGCCCGCCGTCTCTGTTGGGACGGCGCATCTATATCGGTTATGTGTATTTCCCCTGGTCCGCCGGGCTGCCGGCTTATGAACGGCTGCGGACTATCGAGCCGGTGTTCCTTCCGACCGCCGATACACGGTCGGCCTGCCGGGTTTTGAAACAGGAGAAAATTGATTATATCGTGGTGGAGCCGGGGCGCGGCGCCTGGCCCGATACCGATATCCGCGAGAGCTCGGTTTTGAAAACCTGGGAACCGGTGTTCAGCCATCAGGAAGGGTACCGGGTTTATTCGGTCGGGGAAGAATGCGCCGGCCAGGCCCCTTAGCCTAAGGATTATCATGAGAACACGGCCGTTTCCAACAACCCTTTTTTTGATCACGATCCTTCTGGCCGCCGCGGGTTTCCGTTTTTACGGCGTGAATTGGGATTACGGTTATCAGCAGCACCCGGATGAACGGATGCTGATGCTGGTTGCCTGCCGGATCCATCTGTTCCGCCAGTTGGACCCGGACTTTTTCAATTATGGGTCATTCCCTGTTTATCTTTTGAGGGCCGTGGCGCAAGGGAGTGACGCGCTGTTTCACACGGACTGGGCGAATTATGACGGGATGCTTTTCGTGGGCCGGGTTTTGGCGTCCCTTCTGGACACTTTTGTCGTTTACCTCGTTTACCGCCTGGCCGGAGGCCTGTTCCAGCGTCCCCGCCTGGCGCTGGCCGCGGCGGCGTTCTATGCGTTAAGTTTTTTCCCCATCCAGAACAGCAATTTTTATATTGTTGACAATTTGGTGAATTTTTTCATGACGCTTCTTTTTATTTTTCTTTTAAATTATTTGCGAAGGGCCTCGGCGCTCCGGGCGGCCGGCCTGGGTTTGACCACGGCCGCTTTGCTGGCCACGAAAATAACGCCGGCTATTTTTCTTCCGGTGATCCTTTTTCTCCTGGCCTGGCAAGTGAGCCCGACGCGCTGGATTTACCTGAAACCCGCCGGCCGGCCTTTGAAATACGGCCTTGTTTTTCTCCTGGCCCTTGGAGTTGGCCACGCGGTCCTGATGCCGTACGCGTATGTGCATTTTTCAAAGTTTCTGCAAGACACGATGCTGCAGTTGCGGATGAGCCGGGATCCGTATGTCTTCCCTTACACCCTGCAATATGTCGGAACAAAGGCGTATTCTTATTATTTGGAAAACATGTTTGTGTGGGGAATGGGGCCGGTCTTGTCGTTTTTTATGGTGTGCGGATTAGCCGTTTTTATCGGGCATTGGCCGGCCCGGTTTCGAAAGGGGGCCGCGCCCAGCCTGCTGATTGTCGTGTATGTTTTGCTGAATCTTTATTATTTTGCCGTTGTGGGCCGCACGGCGGTGAAGTTCATGCGTTACATGTTGCCTTTGTATCCTTTCGGCGCTGTTATGGCCGCCCTGGGCCTGGAGTGGGTTTTGGGGGCCCTGAGAACAAAACGTATGCGGTGGATTTGTTTGATGATTGTGTACGGGGCTCTGGCTTTGCGGGTTGTTTTCTTCATGGATATTTACCGCCGGCCGCTGACCCGTGTTGAAGCTTCGCGCTGGATTAACCGCCATGTTCCCTCCGGGGCGACTTTGGCGGTGGAGCATTGGGATGAGCGTCTGCCGTTATTCGGGGTGGAAAAATACCGTTTTGTGGAATTACCGCTTTACGATCAGCCGGATGATGCCCGGAAATGGGAAGGGATAGCGCGAAAACTGGCAGAAGCGGATTATATCGTTATCGCCTCTCAAAAACTTTTTGTCCCGTTATCACGGCTCACGGATTGCGGGGTTTACCGGCAGTGTTATCCCCGCACCGGGGAATATTACCGTAAACTTTTTTCAGGGGAGCTCGGCTTTTATAAAGTGGCGGAATTTGTTTCTTATCCCGGGGTAACGTTGGGCGGCAGGCATTTCTCTATCCCCGACGACGGGGCGGATGAGTCTTTTTCCGTTTACGATCACCCGCGGGTTTATATTTTTAAGAAACAAGAGGAGAGACCGCCTATCCTGGATGGGGATTTGTTGCGGGATGGCGCCCCGGGCGAGCCAGCCGGCGCGAAAGATTTTTTAAAAACAGGATCAGCCCCCCGGTTGAACCCCGGAGTCACATAAATTTTTTGACCAGCCCCAGCAGCCCCTGTTTCCACGCCGCGGTATGGGTGATCCCGGCCTGCCTGCTTTTAATGAGGGAATAGTTTTTAAGATACCACGCGTAGGTCTTGATCAGGATTTGAGCGTTGGAAAAACGGGGAGACCAGTGAAACGTTTTTTTTAGCTTGTCGATGGAAACGAAGGAATCCTTGTCTGCCGTGTCATACACCCATTGATAAAGAGGGGAGAGGCGGAGCATTTCAAAGAAACGCAGGGCGCTTTTGACTAAGGGCGCGGACGTCGGCAGCAGCCTTGCCCCGGATTGAGCGAAATCAAACAGCGCCTCCAGGTCTTCCCGGACGGTTCCAAATGTTTCCGCCGCCACGTTAAACACGCCGTTGTATTCCTCGGAAGAGTTCCTCACGCAAAGGGAGATCACCTCCACAAGGTCGTCAACGGCGAGCAGCTGGTAACGATTCTGCCCGCTGCCGATGACCGGAATTTTTTTTCCGTCATGAACCCAGTCAAACAGGATTTCAAAAACTCCCAGCCGGCCGGTCCCCAGAAACGTTTTGGGCCGCAGGATGGTGACATTCAGCCCCTTTTTCATAAAGTCAAGGCACAGCTTTTCGGCCAGAATTTTAGACTCACCGTAAGGGCCCACACCCACGAGCCGATCCTCCTCCAGGATCGGATGCCTTTTCGGAATCCCGTAGACAGCGGTGGATGAGATATAGACCACTCTTTGGATCCCGTGCTCCAGGGCCGCCGTTAAAATGTTGCGCGTGCCGTCCACATTCGTTGAAAAGATATCGCCGCGTTTCCAGAGCGGCAAGGCCGCAGCCGCGTGGATGACAATGTCGGCCTCCCGGATGAGGGGGGTGAGGGCGTGCTCCCGGCGTATGTCGACGTTCTCAAAACGGCAGGCGGGCGTTTGCCGTTCGTTTTCCGGAGACGCGATGTCAACGAGGGTTAGCGTGTGGTTGTCTTGACGAAGAGACTGGAAACAGTGTGTTCCCAGAAATCCTGCCGCCCCGGTAATAAGGATATTCATAAGGCCTTTATGGATAGTGAGTGGAAAGAAAAAAGGATATTTTTGTTTCGTTCGGTGAATTCGTGTTTTATTATAACACAAGAGAAACCTGAATAAAAAAGCAAAAAGGACAATTCCGTGGGTGTCTGGCCCCGGGAAGGAATGCAGGACGGGCGGCTGCGCGGCCGGTTCGTCCTTGCCGTTGGAGAGGGAAGGGCCCTAGAAGCATGAAAGATATTGGTTTGATTATTTTCGCATGGTTCATGGCGTTGCTTCTGCAGCTTTTCGCGATGCCGGTTCTGATTGTCCGGCTCCGCAATACGCTTTATGACGCAGGCTGGGCTTTTGGCCGGCTGCTGATATGGCTGGTGTTGGCTTTGCCGGTATGGGTGTTGGCCCATTGGGGTTTTCCCGTCAACAATCAGGGGGGATTGCTTGTTGTCTTCTTTTGTGTCGCTGTGGTAAGCATGGGGGTTTTTCATTTTAACAAAGATGAAATCGTCCTGTTCTTGCAGGAGCGCTGGAAATGGCTGGTGGCGGAAGAGATTATATTCACCTTCGGATTTTTATTCCTTAGTGTCGCCCGGTGTTTCGGGCCGGATATTAATGATTTGGAAAAATTCATGGATGTCGGTCTTATCGCATCTTATCTGCGCGCGCCGACATTTCCTGTCCTGGATATGTGGTTTGCCGGGGAACCCATGAATTATTATACGTTTGGCCATTTTTTGGGTGCTGTTATGACCAGGTACTGGTCCCTAGAGTTGCCATATAGTTATAATGTCTTGTTGGGGCTTATTATGGGCCTTTTTATGGCGGAAACATTTAGCCTGGTTTTGAACCTGATCTGTAAAAGCACTGAGACGGAGGCCATAAGAAAACCGCTGCTCTGGGGCGGACTGGTGTCGGTTTTTTTGGTTGCCTTTGCCGGGAACACGCACGCGATTTGGTACGGCCTTAAAAATCACGGCTGGAAAGGGTATTGGTACCCGGACGCCACCCGGTTTATACCGCAAACCATCCATGAATTCCCTGGGTATTCATTAATCGTCGGCGATCTGCACGCCCATGTCTGGAATTTCCCTTTGGTGATTAGCCTGTTGTTATGTATTTTTTTGTGGTTTCATGCGGTCCTCGTTTCCGAGCGGGTGGGCAAAATTTATGCCAGGGCTTGGATGACGGGCATGATGTTAGGCGTTTGTTTTATGACGAGCGCCTGGTCCGGGGGGGTGTACGCGCTGTTGTTATTTTTATGCGGCATGACACTGGTCATGTTCTATCCGTCCCGTTTCGGGCATGTAGGCGCGTCTATCCTGCTTATGGGGACGGCGGCGGCCGGGGTTTCGTCCTTCTGGTGGATACATTTTCGTTCAATATCCACTGGGGTCAGATGGGTGGAGGAGAGTTCGGATTTCTGGCGTTTGCTGGTTGTATGGGGCGGGTTAGGGGCCCTCAGCGTGATCGCGTTTTTGGTCGCGGATCATCAGAACCGGGCTCTTTTGAGCGTGGCCAGTACCGTGCGGAGAAAAAAGCAGGGTGTCCTTGGCTTTCTTCTGACGCTTATTATAGCGGCCTGGATTTTAATTATTATTCCGGAAGTAATTTATGTGAAGGATATTTATCCCGAGCACCCCCGGGCGAACACGATGTTTAAATTTACCCTGGAGGGTTTTCTTTTTATGGGAGTCGCAACGGGCTGGGTGTCGGGTTTTATCTGGCTCAAAGATTTTATCCCCGCCAATAGAGTCCGGAAGGGGATTCAGGCGGCCCTAACGACAGGGATTGCCGTGATCCTGGGCCTGCTTTTGATTTATCCTTATTTTGGTTACCGGGACCGATATGGATTTAAAAATTTTAAAGGGCTCAACGGGCTCCATTGGTTGAAAGAAAAATATCCGGAAGATTACGCCGCCATATTATGGCTGAATGCCCAAGTCTCCGGACAGCCGGTCATACTGGAGGCCGTGGGGACGAGTTATTCCGACTTCAGCCGGGTTTCCGCGTTCACGGGGCTCCCCACTGTGGTCGGATGGCCGGTGCATGAATGGCTGTGGCGGGGGTCGTATGATATCCCGGCTCCCCGCATTGAAGAAGTGAAGAGTATGTATGAAGAACCCTTCTCCTTATTGTCTGCCCGGATGTTTGAGAAATATATGGTGGATTATATTTTTGTGGGCGATAAGGAACGCGAAGCCTATCCGGCGCTGCGTTCTGATCAGTTGCGTGCCTTGGGGGAGGTCGTTTTTCAAAATGGAGGAACTTTTATTGTTCATCGAACGATGAGCCGTATTATGACGCCCGTGTTTTAACCCGGCTCAAAGACGGGTAGTTAAGGAGGTTTGATTTATGCGAAAGAGAAAGATGACTCCGGAAGAAAGAAATTTATACCGACGTTATCTCATCTGGTGTTATAAGACGACCAAAGAAGATTTGGAACGAATAGACCGCAAGTTTACCCAGTTGGATGTGGATGACTTTTTGCTGAAAGAGTTCCACAAAGCCCCAGAGCTGAAAGATGCCGCCCGGGACAAGAAATTTCATGTTAAAGTTTTTGCCTTTCAGCAATATATGGAGCATAAGAAAAAGAGCGCCTATGCGGATAAGTATGAAGAAGGCCGCAAGGGGGAGCTCAAGGCGGATTATTGGTATCTTCGTAAAAGATTGGATGCGGTGAAAAAGGCCGTCCGATCCTTCTTGGGGAGCGGGGAACTTGTGAAAATTGAGAAAGCTTACGAGCAAGAGATGATCAGCCGTATTTTAAAAGCCCGGGAGCATAACTGATCATGTTGACTTTATGCCTTGCCGGGAGGCGGATTTTCTAACTTTCTATTATTAAAAAGGTTAGAACTCAGTATTTTATTCTGAATTCTTTATTTTTATTTAAAATATGATATACTATAGCGTGAGGCGAGTAAAATGCTAAAAATGATTCATAATCATTCAGGGCAACACACGATTGAATTTTTACTATTATTTACGATCGTTGTGGTTGTCATTTTTATATTTATGAGCCCAGGCGGAGAGTTCCGAACCGGGTATGAACGGTCTCTTAATGCTCCGGTGCAGGGGATGGTCGATGTTGCTGGGATGGTTTGGGGTGATGCTGCCGGCACATTGACGCTTCTTAATCCCTAAACCCCCTTCCTGTGGATGAAATCCTTTTCTGTTGTCTTGCTAAGACGCTATTTTAGAAGAATATTTTTTGGTTTTTAGAGAAATATGATATACTGCTTTTGGTTCCTCTTTTTTTTAAAAAAATTTTTAAAATATGAGACTCGTCAATAAAAGAGCACAACAAATTATCGAATATTTACTGCTTGTCGCAGTCGTTGTTGTTGCCATCCTGTCTTTTATCGGGCCTTTCGGCCCTTTCCGCGGCGCAGTTATGGGCAGTTTTAAACAGTCCCTTAATCAAATTAACGCCGAAACCGCAGAAATATGTACCGCTGATAATTGTTTTGTATCCTTGACCTGCCCGGATCCAGTATATTGTTGGCAGGCTAGACTTGCTTTTGATGTTGAAGCATGCACGAATTGTCCGGCCTGTTCGCCATGCTGTGGGAATGGGAGTTGTGAAAATGTTAATCTCCCTCCGCTTTATGAGGAAGATAAAGACACCTGTCCGACCGACTGTCCTCCGGAATGCGGGGACCCGGCGTTTAATTGTGCCCTGCCGGCAAATTGTGCCAGTTGCTCGACCTGTCAGCCGTGCTGCGGGGACGGGGCGTGCAGCGGCGGGGAGACGTATCTTTCCTGCCCCACGGATTGCTCAAACCCGGTTTGCGGGGAACCGGGGTTTGACTGTACCGGGCAATGCGGCAGTTGCGCGGCGTGTTCGCCGTGTTGCGGGGACGGGACCTGCAATGAGGATCCTCTGAGTTGCGCGGCTGACTGCCCGATTGTTTGCGGTCATCCTTCCTTTGATTGTTCGGCTTCCGGGGCCTGTTTATCCTGCGTGGCGTGCCAGCCCTGTTGCGGGGATTTGGTTTGCACGACGAGTTTGGAGTCTTATTGCGGCGGGGGAGGGACCGTGGCCTGTACGGCGGATTGTACGGCGGAATGCGGGAACTTTGTTTGTGACACCTGCGCGGGTGAAACGAGTGTTAACTGTTCCTGGGACTGCGGTTCATTGTGCGGGGACGGGACATGTGATTACCCCGCGACCGAAGATTGTGACGCCTGTTATGCCGATTGCGGCTGGTGTACGTGGAATGCCGGTGCCTGCGGAGCCTGTAATGGGGCTTGCAGCCCGTCCGGAGGCGCTCCCGGCACCTGTGACCGGTCGGTTTGGTGTACAGATATGGGCGGCTCAACGGTTGGGAACAGTTATTGTGAACCGGCAACCCAGCCGCCTGGGACAATTCCCTGTACAGTTCCTAGCTGTACGCCGACCCCGACGCCGACCCCGACGCCGACGCCAACGCCAACGCCGACCAACACGCCGACCCCGACGCCGACGCCAACCAATACGCCAACCCCGACGGTGACCCCGACGCCGACGGTGACCCCGACGCCGACTAACACGCCAACCCCGACGCCGACCAACACGCCAACCCCGACGCCGACCCCTTAACGTGGAACCATCCTGCCGTTATGTCTGCCGGTCTTTTTTGGGATGAATTTCTGCCGTATCTTTTCTTGCAAAACCCAGGGAATAGATTAAAATACTACCGGGTCCGGGACATTTTTTTATTTATAAGAGGCCCTAGATATTCATTGGAAGAGACATCAGGATGCCGGCAATTTTAGCCATTTTTCGGGAGGCTGATTATTTATGATGCCTGTAATTATTTTTATCCTTTCTGCCTGCAGTTTTTGTGTCGTATTATTCATGGCTCAAATTTTGAGTTTATTTTTTTACGACGAGGTGTTCTGGTTTAGCCTGGTTGTCGGGGCCTATCTTGGCATACATGCCGTCGGGTTTGGAAAAGGGCTTCGGCGACCGTCCGTGGGTCGGTCTGCTGTCATTATGCCCGGGCTTTTTTTCAGCGCTGTTGTGGCTGCCGCTATCCCAGTGCTTTATATTTTCTATTTTGTAAGCTTGTATTTTTCAGATCAGTATGGCGGCCTGGGAGGCCGGGGTGTTTTTTTCGTTGGATTAGCCGGCCTGATTTTTATGATCAGCTGGTTGTCGGGAAGACTGCTTGCTGAGCTTGTGGGTTGGTCCCGGGAAACAGAATATCACCAGGATTCCGTGGCCTGGCCGATGAGATTTCAGTTTTTAGGATATGGCGCGGCGGGCTTATTGGCCACGTTGTTGCCTTGGGTCCATAGAGACGTGGTGCTGTTGGGGCTGGGGTTGGGGTTATCCCTGCTGGCTGTCATGTGGGGGTTGATTCTGCTGTTGGGAAATCAAGCTGTAAACCAGAAAAGGCACATTACCGTCGCGAGCGCATTGATGGTTTTTATTGTTATTGTGATGATCCGGGCGCCCTTGGTGGGACAGTATTTTTTGAAAAAGACATATTTCGTTGAACCTGTCCATCGATTATCCGATATTTTACGGGTTAAGGAATCCTGGCCCGATGTCATCCGTCATGCGGTGCATAATGGGTATGTCGATATTGTCCCCTTTTCTCCTAATCCCCTGGATATTTGGTTGCTGACATCTTATAGTAAGAAATATTTGGAAGATCCTGCCTATCCCTGGGGGTATCTGTTTTTTTGGAATCAGCAGTTAATCATGAATTCCCAGTGGGATGAATTTTTTCAGGAATATTTTGTTCATGTCCCGGTTTCCCTCACGGGGAATGTGCCCCGGCGGGTTTTAGTGTTGGGGGACACAGGGCTTTTTTTATTGAAAGATATCGTGAAATATACCGGAATAGAAAAAATCACCGTGGCGGGAATTGATGAATCCGTGATAGCGTTGCTGGAGGGGGAGCCGGTGATGCGTTACAGCACCGTGGCCGGGGCGTTACAGGATCCCAGGATTCAACTCGTCTTTCAGGAGGCCTTCAGCTTCCTGAAAAACAACAAAGATAAATTTGACGCTGTGTATGTCCACTATCCCAACGCCGTTGATTTCGCTACAGGGCAGTATTATACCCGGGAGTTTTTTCGGCTGGTCGCCGACCATATAACGCCGGAGGGGTACGCGGTTATGGCTTCCTCGGCCTTTTTGTCGTCGGAGAAGAGCGGGCCTTTATCAAGAATTTCCTGGCCTGTGTTGCGCCACACGCTTTTGGCTTCGGGTTTTCAAACCTTAGTGCCTTATGCCATTGATTTGGAGCCGGATAACCCGAAGGCCATTGAAGCGGTGGGCGCTGTTTTATTCGGCCGGCAGTACTTTGCCGATCCTGTCTGTAATCCGTCCGAGACCAGCTGTTTGCCGGACGCGGAAAAATTAAAACAAGCCCAGACGATTGTCGCTTCTTTCCCCGCCAGTATTAAACAGGGTTTTCTTTTTATGTCTAAAGCCAGGCGTGTCCCTGATACGGATGTTCCGTTTCTGCAAAAAGACGGCCTTGTTCCGTTACGCGTGCTCAATGAGCTGCGTTTTCTCCGGGCGTTGGGGCAAGCGCGCAGGATATCCGGTGAGGCTGCAACGTGGGACCATGCCCATTCGCTGCTTTATCCCGGCCTTTTACGGTTTTAGAAAAAGCTTCCCCATGTGTCATCTTTGCGGTTCATGATTTTTTAAAAATATCTTCTGGCGAAAGTCCTGAAGGCAGAGGCGGAAGTGTTTAACGGTGGGGATCGTAAGAATCGAGCCGTTTTTTTTGCAGCTCTTTTTGCTGCTGGAGCATTTTTTCCTGCTGCAATTTCCTGGCTTCTTGCGTTTTTTCCATTTCCCCTGATCCGGCAAAAAGATTTTCAAGAGCGCCGCCGGAGGCCGGGGTTTCTTCTGAAGACGGGGAAGGCTTTTCGCACCCGGCTAAGCCGCCCAGCCAAAGGAGGGAAAAAAGAATCCAGCAGACATTACGCGGGTTCATCTTTTTGCTTTTCATGAATGTTAGCCTGAGGTTATCGTCGTTGCATGTCTCGCATGCGTTGTTCTCGTTCCTGCAACAGGAGGCGTTGCTTTTTTTTGATGTCTTCCGCCTGCCGCGTGGTGTATCTTTTTTGTTTTAGTGTTTCGGTGGAGTTGGTCTCCGGGGTGCCGGAATAAGTCCGCCCGACAAAAGTCATCCATCCGAAATAGAGGACTAACATCCAGGCCAGTCCGATTAATGCAAAAATAATACCTTTCATGGTTTTAGTATAACTAAAAAAATTAAAATCTTCAATAGGAAGATAATAGTTCTTGATATTTAATGTAAAATATGGCACATTGAATACGTTAATTCTCCAGATTATGTAACATGAAGTCAATATCAGATTTGCATAAAAGGAGGGGAGGGAGATGGAAGATCGATATGATTTTAAAAAAGAATGGCCTAAGATTAAAAAGGAATTGAAGCGGGTCAGTGAAGAGGCGTTAAAGATCGCCAAACGCGGGGAGGAGGAGGTTGTCAAGTTTTCCCGCGTGGGGAAGATCCATATAGATTCAGCGGCGCTGAAGTTAAAACAGGAACACCTGTTTCATCTGTTGGGGAAGGAATATATGAAGGCTAAATTCCCCGGCCCTCATTCCCCGAAAATGAAAAAATTAATTGTGGAATATCATAAGCTGGAAAAAGATTTGGGGCAGTTGCAGCAGAACTTAAAAACCCCCAGAAAGCGTCCCGCCCGCAAGCCCGCACGGCCTAAGGCGCTTCCGCCTGGCGAGGCGCCGGCTCAAAATTGATCGCGAGTGCTTCTTGGGGTGTGGATTTATGAAGCTTGACTATTGAGAAGGCAGAGTGTATAATACCCCACGTTTCTAAATATTAAAAATATTAACTGTTTAAGGAGGAGAAGGAAAATTGGTGTTACTTAAGGAAAGAAAAAGTGAAGTGATCGATAATTTCAGAATTCACGCCAAAGATACAGGATCAGCAGAGGTCCAGGTGGCTTTGTTGACTGAAAAAATTAATTATCTCTCGGAACATTTAAAGGTCCATCGCAAGGACTTCCATTCCCGGCGCGGGTTACTTATGATGATTGGTAAAAGGCGGCGTCTTTTATCCTACCTGAAAAGTAAGAATCCCCAGAGATACGAAGAAACCATTAAAAAACTTGATTTACGTAAATGAGGTTAATTCATGACGTTAGGACGAATTGAAATCCCTTTCGGTGCCCAGAATCTAATTATTGAAAGTGGCCGGCTCGCTAAGCAAGCGAACGGGGCGGTTACAGTCACCTATGGGGGTAATGTTGTTTTAGTGACTGCTTGTATGGCAAGAAATCCTAAAGAAGGGGTTGATTTTTTCCCGCTTATGGTGGAATATCAGGAAAAAACGTATTCCGCAGGCCGTATTCCCGGAGGCTTTTTTAAAAGAGAAGGCCGCCCAACGGAAAAAGAGATTCTGACCGCCAGGGTGATTGATCGGCCTATACGGCCGTTATTTCCGGATGGATTATATAATGACGTCCAGATTGTCGCCTCTGTTTTGAGTAGTGATGGGGAATATGACCCGGATATTTTGGCTTTGGTTGGAGCGTCCGCGGCCCTTTTAGTCTCGGATATCCCTTTTGAGTTTCCTTTGGGTGCGGTACGGGTTGGCTGTGTTGGTGGAGAGTTTGTTTTAAATCCGACCTATCAACAGAGAGACGAAAGCGAACTGGACTTTATTTTAGTCGGTCACGAGAAAGGGCTCACCATGATTGAGGGGGATGCGAAAGCTGTCCCGGAAGAGAAAATCCTGAGCGCCCTTAGGTTCGGTTATGAGGCCTTGCTCCCCATTGCGGCGATACAAGGTGAATTGAGGCGACAAATCGGCAAACCCAAAATAAATGTTGAGGTCCGGTTGCCCAACCCGGCCTTGGTCGAAAAAATCAGAGGACTATGTAAAAACCGTTTGGCGGAGATTTATAAGATCGGCGAAAAAAGTGAACGGGAAGAAGCCCTGCATGAGCTGTTTGAAGGATTGGGGCGGGATATGTCGGTCTTTGAAGCGTTTAAACAGAACGAGGATGATGTTATCTCGGAGGCCCTGCTCCGCCGCATTTTTGACCAGATTGAATATGAGGAAGTGCGTCGCCTGATCATTGAAGAAGGCCGCCGTGCCGACGGCCGGGGGTTGAAGGAAATCCGCCCCATATCCTGTGAGGTGAATGTCTTGCCGCGCACGCACGGGGCCAGCCTCTTTACCCGCGGGCAGACGCAGAGTCTGGCCATTGTCACCTTGGGGACGAAACGGGATGAACAGCTTATTGAATCTTTGGAAGAAACCACGTATAAAAATTTTATGCTTCATTATAATTTTCCGTCTTTTAGCGTTGGGGAAACCAAGCCGATGCGAGGGCCGGGGCGAAGGGAGATCGGGCATGGGGCCCTGTCTGCCAGAGCGCTGGTCCCTGTCTTGCCCTCTAAAGAGGAGTTCCCTTACACGATACGGGTTGTGTCTGAAATTCTGGAGTCCAACGGGTCATCTAGCATGGCCTCGGTCTGTTCCGGCTGTTTGTCCTTGATGGATGCCGGTGTGCCGATCAAAGATACGGTGGCCGGGATATCCATTGGGTTGATTACCCATGAGGATAAGGCCATCCTTTTAACCGATATTATGGGACTGGAAGATCATTTTGGGGACATGGATTTTAAAGTGGCGGGAACCCGGAAAGGGGTGACGGCTATTCAGCTGGATTTAAAAATTAAGAATGTCAGCTTGGATCTCCTTTCCAAGGCCCTAGAGCAAGCCCGGGAAGCGCGGTTGTTTATTCTTGATAAAATGCATGCCGTTATCGCTTCTCCGAGGGAAGAGCTTTCAGAATATGCCCCCAGAATCCTGTCCTGTCAGATTCCGACGGATAAAATCGGAGAAGTGATTGGGCCGGGAGGGAAAGTTATAAAGAAGATCATGGAAGATTCTGGCGTGACTTCGATTGACATTGAAGATGACGGCAAAGTGCTCATCGCTTCCACAGACCGTGCTGCCGCGGAAAAGGCGATGGCCATCGTCAAGGGGCTGGTCGAAGAACCCGAAATCGGGAAAATTTATATGGGGACGGTAAAACGTGTGATGAATTTCGGGGCCTTCGTGGAATTTCTGCCCGGGAAAGAAGGGTTGGTGCATGTGTCAGAGTTGTCCAGCAGTTATGTGAAGGACTGCACCAGCGTTGTGCACGAAGGGGACCGTTTTAAAGTGAAGCTGATTGAAATTGACAAACTGAAGCGGATCAATTTGAGCAAGAAGCAGGCGGAAGCCGAAGAATAATCCTGTCATAAATATTAGAAATAGTTTGCAATTTTTATGATTCGGTAGAAAATAAAGAAAGAATGAGATCTGTGGGGGGTCCTTCAGCGATATGATCTCCCGTTTGATTATTTTGATGTAAGTTGGTCTTGGTTTCTTCATTATCATTGTTTTTTTTCGAGAGGTTTCATCGTTGTATCCCTTAGGGGGCCGTCAGGGTGCCGCTTCCGGACCGAACCCATACCTTAATTTTTAATGAAAACCCAGTTTCAATAATGATTAATTCCTTATGAAAAAGGAACTTTTCAATGAAATCCAGGGGATCATTGTTCTTGCCATAGGATTAATTCTTCTGGCCAGCCTCATTTCCTTTATCCCGGACGATTTGCCTTGGTATAATTCTCAGCCGTATGTTCCTGTAAAAAATTTAGTTGGCGTGGTGGGGGCCTATGCGGCCGGAGCGCTTCTTTTCGCTTTTGGTTACAGCGCTTATTGCCTGATTCTTTTCCTCTTTTTCTGGAGTTGGAATAAATTTTCCCAGCAGGATCTGGATTTTACTTTCTCGAAGGTGTTTATCGCCTTTATCCTTTTTTGCGTTATCAGTGCCCTTTTGTCTATAACCGGGGACGGGATGAGCGTTTCGCGGTTTGAACGGGGAGGGATCATCGGTTTTGTGACGTCGGACTATTTGGTCCGGTATTTAAGCCCGACCGGCGCGTACATTATTTTACTCACTTTGGGAGCGATGACGCTTGTCCTGACAGGAGAATTCCTTGTTTCGCCGTTGCTTTTTAAATTGATGGATAGCTTGCGGTCTGTTTTATTGTGTTCCCGGGACGGAATGCTTGAATGGGTGGAAAGAAGAAAAGCCAAAAAACTCACCAAACCTCAACCACGGTTCAAAGCCATCCCTGCTTATAACGAGAAGTCCAGGAAAGGTCCTTCCCTAAAGTCCCCGGCTGAAAAAGATCCGGGAGAAGAAGAGTATGAAGAAGATGGGGAAGACTCTCCGGAATCTTTAACAGCGTCAACCGCCCCGAGCAAGCCCCGGATACACATTACCAAGAGCAAGGAACCCGAGGACACGGGCGCCTCATCCCGTCCTAACGTTGTGGGCGAGTATACTGTCCCGAGCCTTGATTTGTTATCTTCCCCCCCGCAGATTTCGACAACCCGGCTGCAGAGCGATTTGGAAGAGGGGGCCAGAACCCTGGAAAACACCTTGAATGATTTTAATGTCAGCGCCCGGGTGGCGGATATTGAACGGGGCCCGGTGATCACCCGGTATGAGCTGGAGCCCGCTCCCGGGGTGAAAATACAGAGGATCACTACGTTATCGGACGATATCGCCTTAGCTATGCGGGCGGCGGCTGTCCGCATCGTGGCCCCCATCCCCGGCAAGAACAGAGTGGGCATTGAGGTCCCGAACAGCTCGACAGCGGCCGTTTTTCTTAAAGAAGTTTTACAAGGGAGCAATTTCCAAAAATCAAAATCGAAATTAATGCTCGCGATCGGCAAGGACATTTCAGGCCACCCTATTGTAGCGGATCTGGGGGATATGCCGCATCTTTTGATTGCAGGGACCACCGGAGCCGGGAAAACCGTTTGTGTCAACAGCCTGATCATGTCCGTATTATTTAACGCCACGCCCGATGAGGTGAAGTTCCTCATGGTTGACCCGAAAATGGTTGAGTTGACGCAGTATAATGATATCCCGCATATGTTGTGTCCGGCGGTGACGGACCATAAAAAAGTGTCTCCTGCGTTAAATTGGGTGGTCGGGGAAATGGAAAACCGTTATCAGCTGTTGTCCAAGGCAGGGGTGAGGAATATCAAGGCTTACCACGCGCGGGGATTGAATCTCCCGTATATTATCATTATCATCGACGAGCTGGCGGACTTGATGCAGGTGTCGGCCAAGACCGTAGAGAGCGCCATCACCCGTTTGGCCCAGTTGTCGCGGGCCGTCGGCATCCATCTGATCCTGGCGACCCAGCGGCCCTCGGTTGATGTTATTACCGGGGTGATTAAGGCGAATTTCCCGGCCAGGATTTCTTTTAAGGTCGCTTCTAAGGTCGATTCCCGCACGGTGCTGGATATGAATGGGGCGGAGACCCTGCTGGGAAAAGGCGATATGCTTTTCATGAAGCCGGGAGATGCCAAGCCGACGCGCGGTCAATGCAGTTTTGTGACGGATGAAGAAGTGCATAACGTAATCAACTTTATTAAAAATCAGCAAAGCCCGACTTATGACGACACGATCCTGACGTCACAGAAATCCGGAGGAGACGCGGACGGGGAAAACAAAGATGAGCTTTATGAGGAAGCAGTCCGGCTGGTGATCGAAACCAATCAGGCTTCGGTTTCAATATTGCAACGGCGGATGAGGCTGGGATACACCCGCGCGGCCCGCCTTATTGACATGATGGAACAGAACGGGCTTGTCGGGCCCTATTGCGGCAGCAAGCCCCGGGATATTTTGGTGGACCGCGAAGAATGGCTCATGGAACACATGAATAAAAACGGGAGTGAGGCTTAATGGCTGACGTCAGGCAACATCAACGCCCTCGAGGAGAAGTTCTCAAGGAAGCCAGAGAAGCTCAGGGGCTGTCGTTATCGACGGTTCATGAATCAACGAAAATCCCTATGGATGTCCTTAAGGCCATTGAAGAAGGGTATACGGTTCGCACGCTCTCTCCCTTTTATATTAAAGGGTTTGTTAAGATGTATGCCCAATATCTCGGGGTGGACGCCAATCAGGTTTTGGAGCCGGCGCCCGGGACGGGAAAGCCGTTTGAGCGAGTTAAAGAAGAACCCCCGGGGCCTTCCCCTGCGGATGTTTTAACCCGTTTTGATTTTCAGAAGTACCTGACCAAGGAGAATCAGCAGTTTTTGCTGAAAGGCCTGGCTGTTGTGTTCTCCGTCTTTTTGATCTTGAGGATAGCCGGCTGTATTCGGGATCATCGGCAGAATAAAATGGCCGGGAGCCCGGCCGCTGTGCCTGCTGTTGTCTCCGAGGCAGCGGATAAAAAGGGTCCAGCTGAGGAGGACAAGAAAACCGAGGAAAAGAACACGGTATCCCTTGCGCCGGCAGCCATCCCCCCGGACGAAGCTCCTCCGAAGGAAGAGGCCCCCTCTCCGCCTTCCCAGGCGAAACAGGCCAAAGAAGTACGCTTGACGGTTAAGGCGAAGAAAAGCGGCTGGTTACAGGTTAAAGTCGACGGGAGCCTGGTTTTTCAGTCTATCTTAAACAGCGGAGCGACTGAAACGTGGGAGGCCGAGCAATCTATCGAGCTTTCTGGAAAAAATATCCATTCTCTTGAATACGAAGTCAATGGGAAAGTCCTGGGAGAACTGGGCCGCAATGATCGCTCTGCCCGGCGGGTGGTTATTACCAAGGACGGATTTTCGGTCAAACAGTAACCCTTCGAGATTCCAACCAGATAGTTATCTCCGTTATGAATTTTTGGAAACATTGGTATAACTCCGGCATAAGGGATCTCCGGAGCCGAGAGAATGACATTAGAGAAAAATAAAAAATCGATTTCGGCGCAGGCTTGGGGTTCCCTGTTGCGGCATTTTAAGCCCGGGGAGAAAGTCTGCCTTATTAACTTGGGGTGTGTGCGTAATTTAGTCGATGCCCAGGAAATTTTGGGGCGGTTAAAACGGGCGGAATGCCGTATTGTGGAGCCCGCCCAGGCGACGACCGTTATCCTGAACACCTGCGGGTTTATTGAGGATGCTAAACAGGAATCCGTGGATATGATCGTGGACCTTGTGGACTTAAAACGTCGGGGTAAAATCGAAAAGCTGTTTGTCATAGGATGTTTGTCGCAACGCTACAGCAAGGAGTTGTCGGCTGAGTTTACGGAGATTGACGGCCTGGCCGGCGTTCATCCGTTTGAAACGCGAGCCGTCCCGCAGCAAGTTTATTTAACGCCGGCCCATTTCGCTTATCTTAAAATTTGTGAGGGCTGTTATAACCAGTGTAGTTTCTGCGCGATTCCCTTGATTAAAGGACGGATACAGTCTAGGACAAGGGGGGCGATTTTAGAAGAGGTGGCCCGTCTTGACCGGCGGGGCGTGAAGGAGCTGAATATCATCGGGCAGGACATTACGGCTTATGGGATGGATCTTTCTGCGAGCCAAGAGCTTCCGGATTTATTACGGGAGATTTGCCGGGCAAGCCGGAATATCGAGTGGATCAGGCTGTTGTACACATATCCGGCGCATGTAACGAATGAGTTGATTAGCGTGGTGGCAGAGGAAGGGAAAATATGCAAATATATCGATATCCCACTGCAACACATTAATGACCGTATTCTGGATACAATGAATAGGGGCCTTTCTTCCGCCCAGACGAGAGATTTGCTGGCTGGAATACGAAATCGTATCCCGGGGGTGCGTTTGCGTTCGAGTTTTATTGTTGGATTCCCCGGGGAAACAGAAGCGGAATTCCAGGAGTTGCTGGATTTCCTTCAAGAAGTGCGTTTTGACCGGGCCGGGGCGTTCCCGTTTTCTCCGGAAGAAGGGACCCCGGCGTGTCACTTCCCAGACCCTGTCCCGGATTCTGTCAAACGCCGGCGTTATGATGCCCTGATGCGATGCCAGCAGAAAATTTCTCACCAGGCCTTACAGGATACCGTGGGAGGAATTTTTAGGGTTTTGGTTGACGAAAAACAAAAACCGGGGGAAAATGTATATATTGCGCGTACGGAATATGACGCCCCGGAAGTGGATGGGGCCGTTTTCGTGCATGCCGACAAGGATATCCCTATCGGAACTTTTGTCCAGGTTAAAATCACCGATGCTTTGGAATACGACCTGGTGGGAGAGCTTGTATGAACGTGCCTAATTTATTAACATTATCCCGTATTTTTTTAACCCTGGGATTTATTTTTTTTATTAAACAGGGAGATGTGTTTTCGGTCTGCCTGGCCGGATTCTTTTTTGTTTTAGCCTCTGTGACGGACTATTATGACGGCTATTTTGCCAAGAAACACAACCAGGTCAGCAATTTCGGCAAGATCATGGATCCTATCGCGGACAAATTTTTAATCCTGTCGGCGTTTTACATCTTCATGCGGATGCATATTGTCGCCAGCTGGATTTTCTATCTGATCGCGTTAAGGGAAATCCTGTTGACGGGCTTCCGGCTCACGGCCATGCTTTTAGGGAAAATCCTGGCAGCCGAGCGGGCCGGGAAAATCAAAACTGTTTTACAAATGTCTTCAATTTGGGTCATCCTTTTGTCTTTGGTGCTGCAAGACCTCCACATCTTTCGGGCCCGGGAAATGTTCGGGGGACAGTTCTTTTTTCAGTTTTGGCAGATCAGTATTGACGTGCTTTTGATCATGACGGTGATTGCTACGCTTTATTCCGGGATCATTTATCTTTTCAATAACCGGGTCTGCCTCGCCAATACTTAATATCCCCTGGATTTTTTGCCCCATGAATAAACAAATAGAATGGTTTCATAAGCTAGGCGCTACTTTTTTTTATTGCGGGTATTTCCCGGGCGCCCCGGGCACGTTCACCAGTGCCGTGGCTGTTTTCCTTTATTGGCTTCTGCAGGGGCATGTGCCCCTGTATCTGGCCGGCCTGGGGGCTGTTACGGCCTGGGGGTTTTTCTCCGGAGGAGTCATGGAGAAGATAACCGGGCGAAAAGATCCCGGGTGTGTTGTCATTGATGAGGTGTCGGGAGTCCTGATTTCTTTTTTTCTCCTTCCCCCGGTCCCCAAGGTCATGTGGACCGCTTTTTTCCTCTTTCGGGCGTTTGACATGTTTAAGATTTATCCGGCCAATAAATTCGAAAGCCGCCACGGCGGGACAGGAATCATGCTGGATGATATTGTCGCGGGAGTCTACACGAATCTCGTTATGCATGTTGCGATCCGCCTGACGGGAATTCAGTTTTAAAGAATAACGCAAGGAAATTTTAAAGAGGACGATGTTTTGTCATCGGGCTATGGTTGTGATTTTTTGCCCCCGAAGAGGGAAAAAAATCGTGAATCGAGTTTATAGGCTGACGGTGGATACGATGTCGTATATCGGGCCCTGGGGGGTGAGGGTGCTTTTTAACAGAGAAACGGATTGAACCGTCTGGGTGAGGTTAGCCGGGACTTTACATTGAGCCAGGATTTCGGCCAGCGGTTTGATATTGTGGGCTGACCGGATCCGTCCTATCGTGACATGGGCGGTGAAGGCTTTTTTCTCTTGTGCAAATCCGAGGCGGTGAGTCTCTTTTTCAATCGTCCCGGCGAGGAGAAACAGGGGGCTGGAAGGCCCCTCCTGAAGCCCGGCCCAGATCACACGGGGCTGCCTGATATGGGGGAAAGCTCCCAGTGTATTGAGGGTTATGCTAAACGGGCTGACCCCGGCCACCCAGGAGGGCAACTGATCTTTGACCGTTTGAATTCTAGCGCCAGGAGCTTCACCAAGGAATTTTAGAGTCAGATGAATGTTGGCAGGTTTCACCCATTTGACATCCGGGTGACAGGTCTTCAACTGTTCCTGGATTTTTTGCAACGCGTCCTGGACGGGTTTCTGGAGTTCCACGGCGATAAAAGACCGGATTGTATCAGGTTCAGGCATGGGGCGGTGGTGGCAAGAGCGGTAAACGAGTGTTCAACCTATAAATTCCAGTAACATATTTAAAGCCGTTGTTGTGGCGGCTTTTTTGATTTGAGCCCGGGTTCCCGGGAAATGGCATTTAAGGCACAGGGCTTCGGCTTCGGTGGCAATGGCGATAAATGTTAAGCCGACGGGTTTTGTCCTGGTGCCGCCCGATGGGCCGGCAATGCCGGTTATGCCGATGCCATAGTCAGACTTAAAGAGGGTGCGCACGTTTCTGGCCATTAACTCTGCCACGGTTTCAGAAACGGCTCCGCAGGACACCAGCGTTTCCTCTGGAATTTTTAAAAGAACCCTTTTGGCGTCATTGCTGTAGCAAACAAGGTCGGCGATCAGGAATTGGGAACTCCCCGGGATGTTGGTCAGGCGGTGCCCCAGTAACCCGCCGGAGCATGATTCGGCGACTGCCAGTTTTTTCCCCCGGGATAATAACTGGAGAGCGGCTTTCTCTTCTAATAACATGAAGATTATTATACGGGATGAAACAATTTTTGACAAGGTCGTTTTGGGAGATTTTGGACTTTTTGGTTCTTCGTTTGGCGGATTCGCACGTAACCCGTTTGTTGTTAAATAGTTAATTTGATGGCATTTTGTTTGCAAATAATAACATTATATATTATATTTAACTAAGAAAGGGTTGATCGCATAAAGCGGTCTACCAAACGTTCATTTAGCGAAAAAGCAAACTCGTTGTAAAACGGGGACGCAAAGCCAAGGATCCTCACAGGAAAGCCCGGCTGCCGAATAAATGATGAAAAGCCTATTTCTTGCCTAGGAGTAGGCTTTTCATTTTTTCTGCCCGTCACTAAATTCTATCAGATGAACTTGATCCCCGGAGGGATAACCTAAACTTGTTGTCATTCTTTTCAGCCGGGAGAAAATGATTTTGCTCCCCAAGGCGTTCTGGCGGCTTAACACAGAAAGCAGTGGTATTTTCCGGAAATATTTACTATAATTTTCCCAATTGCAATAGATCTAGGGTAGGAAAGATATGAGAGAGGCCGTCTTCTTTCAGGCAAGTGTTTTTTTTTTATGATTAACTTTAAAATAAAGTTCACGAAAGGGATTCTATGCAGCCCGGTGATTTATCTCATCCGATCATGAAGCTCCTCGCGGAAAGGATTCTTATCCTGGACGGGGCCATGGGCACCATGGTGCAGGAATATAATCTGGATGAGAAGGCGGTGCGGGGTGAGATCTTTGCGGATCATCCTGTGGATTTAAAACGAAATGGGGATGTCCTTTCTCTGACCCAGCCGCAGATTATTGAAGAAATTCACCGTGCGTATCTTGACGCCGGAGCGGATATCATTGAGACGAATACTTTCGGCGCCAATGCGATCAGCCTGACCGATTATCGGCTGCAGGGGAAGGCGTATGAATTTAACATCGCGTCCGCCAGGATTGCCCGCCGGGCCGCTGAGGCTGTGATGTGGCAAAATCCCGGCCAGCCCCGTTTTGTGGCCGGGGCGATCGGCCCGACGAACCGGACCGCTTCCATGTCCACGGATGTGAATGACCCCGGCTCCCGGGCGGTCACGTTTGACCAACTGGCCGCGGCGTACGCCGAGCAGGTTCGCGGACTTATGGATGGCGGCGTGGACTTCCTTTTGATAGAAACGATTTTTGACACGTTAAATTGTAAAGCGGCCCTTTACGCGATTGAAGGGGCCTTTGAAAAGGCCGGGCGCCGGATTCCGGTTATGATTTCCGGAACGATTGCCGACGCGAGCGGACGGATGTTTTCCGGGCAGACCCTGGAGGCGTTTTGGATTTCTGTGATGCATGCCGGCCCGTTGTCCGTGGGGCTCAATTGCTCTCTGGGCGCGGACAAGCTGCGGCCGTATATTGCGGAGCTGTCCCGTTTGGCGCCATGTTATATCAGTTGTTACCCTAACGCGGGCCTGCCGGACGGGTTTGGCGGGTTTGACCAGAGTCCGTCGGACATGGCTCGGCTGATCGCGGATTTCGCTCGGGAAGGGTATGTTAATATCGTCGGCGGCTGCTGCGGGACCACGCCGGAATATATCCGGGAGATCCGCCGCGCCGTGTCCGGGTTTAAACCGCGCGCCCTTCCTGATATCCCGGCGCAGACCTGTTTGAGCGGATTGGAGGCTTTGGTCATCCGGCCCGATTCCAATTTTATTAATATCGGGGAACGGACCAATGTCGCGGGTTCCAGCAAGTTTGCGGGTTTGATTAAGAACGAGCAGTATGAAGAAGCCCTGTCCGTAGCCCGTCAGCAGGTGGAGGCCGGCGCCCAGATTGTCGACGTGAATATGGATGACCCGATGCTGGATTCGCAGAAAGCCATGGTGAAATTTTTGAATCTTCTCGCCGGCGAACCGGATATCGCCCGGGTTCCTGTTATGATCGATTCGTCCCGCTGGCCGGTGATCGAGGCGGGTCTGAAATGCGTGCAGGGCAAGGCCATTGTCAACTCCATATCCCTGAAAGAAGGAGAAGAGGTTTTTAAGCGACAGGCCGCGGAGTTGAAGACGTTGGGCGCGGCCGTGGTTGTGATGGCTTTTGACGAACGAGGACAGGCGGATTCGAAGGCCCGGAAAGTGGATGTCTGCACAAGGGCTTACCGCATATTGACCGAGGAGGTCGGGTTTCGGCCCCAGGACATTATTTTTGACCCCAATGTTTTTGCCGTGGCGACGGGGATTGAAGAACATAATAATTATGCCGTGGATTTTATCGAAGCGACGCGTGTGATTAAAAGCACTTTGCCGCATTGCCGGGTCTCCGGGGGAGTGAGCAATGTTTCGTTTTCTTTCCGGGGGAATAACGTGGTCCGGGAGGCGATGCACGCGGCGTTTTTATATCACGCGATTCAGGCGGGCATGGACATGGGGATTGTCAACGCGGGGATGATCGCTGTTTACGATGAAATCCCCCAAGATCTCTTGAGGCACGTTGAGGACGTTCTTTTGAACAAAAGGCCGGACGCGACGGAACGTCTTGTCGCGTTTGCCGAACAGATCAAGACTCAAGGGCGGCGGGGGGCAGGACCGGCCGACCAGGAATGGCGGCGCCTTCCGGCCGAAGATCGGCTCGCGCATGCCTTGGTGAAGGGGTTCGTGGAACACATTGAGGAAGACGCCGAGGAGGCGCGCCAGAGAGCGCCGCGACCTCTGGATGTCATTGAAGGCCCGCTTATGAAAGGAATGAATACCGTGGGGGATTTATTCGGTGCCGGGAAAATGTTTTTGCCGCAGGTCGTTAAAAGCGCCCGGGTGATGAAGAAAGCCGTGGCGTATTTGAGGCCGTTTATTGAAAAAGAAAAGAGCGGGGAGGCTTCTCGCCAGGCAGGAAAAATTCTGCTGGCGACCGTGAAAGGCGACGTGCACGATATCGGGAAGAACATCGTGAGCGTGGTCCTGGCCTGCAACCATTTTGAGGTTCTGGATTTAGGGGTTATGGTCCCTTCCGAAAAAATCGTCGAGGCGGCGATACGGGAAAAAGCCGACATGGTGGGATTGAGCGGGTTGATCACGCCGTCGCTGGAGGAAATGGCTCATGTCGCCCGGGACATGGACAAGGCCGGGTTAACGATTCCGATTTTAATCGGCGGGGCGACGACCTCTTTGCAGCACACGGCCGTAAAGATCGCCCCCTGCTATAAAGGGCTTGTGGTTCATATTAAAGACGCGTCCCGGTGCGCGCAGTTGAGCCGTCAGCTCTTGGATGCGGAACAGAAAACAGTGGTGACGGGACAGATTCAGGCGGAACAGCAGGCGGCCCGGGAAGAGTTCAACAGGCGCCGGAGCGAGACGAAATTTTTGACTCTGGCGGAAGCCCGGGGCAAGGGGCTTAAGACGGATTGGTCCCAGGCGCCGCTTACGCCGCCGGCATTTCTGGGCACCCGCGTTTTTGACCCCTTTGACCTTTCTGAAATCCGGGAGAAGATTGACTGGTCGCCTTTTTTTATGGCCTGGGAATTCAAGGGGCATTTTCCAAAAATTTTGGATGACCCCCAGCAGGGGGGGGAAGCCCGTAAACTTTATGCGGACGCGCAGCAGTTGCTGGATGAGATCGTGCGACAGAAGTTGCTGAAGGCCCGGGCGGTGGTGGGCTTTTTTCCCGCAAACAGCGTTGGGGATGATATCGAAGTTTATGCGGATGAAAGCCGTAAGGATGTTGTAACTGTTTTCCATTCTTTGCGGCAACAGGCCGTGAAGTATGACGGGCGTCCGTATTACGCGCTTTCGGATTTTATCGCTCCCCGGTCAACGGGCCGTCCCGATTATCTCGGCGGCTTCGCGGTCAGCGCGGGCTTTGGCACGGCCGAACTCGCGGAAAAGTATGAAAAGGACCATGATTCCTACCGTGGTATTCTGGTGAAGGCCTTATCCGACCGTCTGGCGGAAGCCTTTGCCGAGCATATGCATCAACGGGTCAGGACAAAGTATTGGGGGTATGCTCCCGATGAGAACCTGACGAACGAGGAGTTGTTTCAGTGCCGTTATCAGGGCATCCGCCCGGCTCCCGGTTATCCTGCTTGCCCGGACCATACCGAGAAGCCGTTGTTGTTCGGCCTGTTGAACGTGGAACAAACCACCGGGATCCGTCTCACGGAAAATTTCGCCATGATCCCCGCGTCCTCCGTTTGCGGATTTTATTTTTCCCATCCGGCGGCAAAATATTTTTGGTTGGGGAAAATAGCCCTTGATCAGGTACAAGACCTTGCCCGAAGAAAAGGGATGCCGGTTCCTGATCTGGAAAAGTGGTTGAGCCCGGTCCTGGGTTATGAGGCGGCCGGATGATGCCGAATTGTTGGGAAGCCGTTCTTGGGGAAGACCAGGCCCCGGCACGACTGTTGTGTCCATAGAGTCCTGCCTTTCTCCGGGTCCCTTGTTTGGCATCACCCCGGGTCAATATTTCAATCAATTCCCTTGTTTTCATTTATAGAAATGGGTAAAATTGTCTTGCGATGAATACGGCAACGAAAAAAGGGCGAATCCTGATTATCGATGACGATCAGGGTGTTTTGAAGCTTGTGGAAACGCTGTTGGGCGCCCAGGGGTATCATGTTTTTTCCACGAATGACGCGGCCCGGGGGTTGGAGATGGCGCTCAAAACCCCGCCGGATCTCGTGGTTTTAGACGTGATGATGCCGATCATTAACGGTTTTAATATATGCCGCCTCCTGAAATCGCAAGAGATTGCCATGAGAATTCCGGTTATTCTTTTGACTTCACGGGCTTCGGAAGAAGATTTTGTCATTGGGCAGGAAGTCGGTGCGAACGCCTATTTACCCAAACCTATAGATACAAAGTTGTTTCTTGAGAAGGTCCGGGAACTTTTAACTATGGTAGGATAGCGGTTATGGTCCGGCGTCTTTGAGAAATGCACTTTGAGCCGAAGTAAAATACTAAAGATATGATAAGGTTTTTTGAAAAAATAGGAAGCCCGGTTGTTTACGGCATCAGGGTGTTCACGGAATTCATGCACCTGAGCCTGCAGACATTTTTTTGGATCATCTTCGGCCCATTCCGGGACAAACCGCTCAAACATCAGGCGGTCTTTGAGCAGATGGTTTTTATGGGCATCCAGTCCATCCTGATTGTCTTTTTTGTCATGTTTTTCACCGGGGTTGTCCTGGCGATGCAATCGGCCTATCAGCTCTCTAAACTGGGCGGCACGATCTATGTCGCAAGCCTGACATCGGTTTCAATCTGCCGGGAACTAGGCCCGGTGTTGACCGCTCTGGTCGTGGCCGGCCGTATCGGGGCGGCGATTACCGCTGAAATCGGCTCCATGCAGGTGAATGAGCAGATCGAGGCCCTGGAAACCATGGCCATCAACCCGGTCCGATTTCTGATTGCGCCCAAGCTGCTTTCCCTTTTTGTGATGTTGCCTTGTTTAACGGTTCTGGGGGATGTTTCCGGGATTCTGGGCGGTTATGTGATCGGCGTGCATAACCTGGGGATTAACCAACATTTGTATATTCAGACCACGTTTAAGTATTTGATGCTCAAGGATATTTACACCGGCCTGTCGAAATCGTTTGTGTTTGCGATTATTATTGTCCTGGTGGGCGCTTATCAGGGCTTGAAGACCCGGGGCGGGGCGGTGGGAGTCGGGAAGCATACCACGATCAGCGTTGTGACGAGTTTTATTCTTATTATTGTGGCGGATTGTGTCGTCACGGGTATTTATTATTTTCACAACATGTGAGGCGCGGGCTTATCCGGAGGCGGCACGAAAACATTTTCCGGGAGGGCAAGGGGGTTTTATGGCGGATCGGCCGGTGGCCATATCGGTTAAAAATCTGGTCAAGACGTTTGACGGCAGGACGGTGTTGGACGGCATTAACCTTGATGTTTATCAGGGAGAAACCTTTGTTATCATGGGGGGCTCCGGATGCGGGAAGAGTACGCTCCTGAGACATATGACCGGGGCCATTAAACCGGATGCGGGGCAGGTTTTTTTTCAGGGGAAAGATTTGACCTTAATGACCGAGGAAGAAAAGGAACGGATTAAACGGCGCTTCGGGATGAGTTTTCAGTCTGCGGCCCTGCTTGATTATATGACGGTGGAAGAGAATGTCAGTTTGCCTTTGAGGGAACACACGAAGCTGGACCCCCAGATTATAAGTATTATTGTTAAGATGAAATTAAGTTTGGTCGGATTGCAGGGGTATGAGCATTTAATGCCGAGCATGCTTTCGGGTGGCATGAAGAAACGCGTCGGCTTGGCCAGGGCGATCGCGATGGATCCGGAAGTGGTTTTTTATGATGAGCCTACTGCGGGGCTGGACCCGATTGTGTGCGCCGTGGTTGATAAGCTCATCCTGGATTTAAATAAGAAACTGTTGCTCACGTCCGTGGTGGTCACGCACAACATGGAAAGTGTTTTCCGCATCGCGAACCGCGTGGCCATGTTGTATCAGGGACGGGTTCTGGAGGTGGGGACGCCGAAAGAAATAAAGAATTCCGGGAATGCGATCGTCCAGCAGTTTATTAAAGGCGAAATAGAAGGGCCCATTAATATTATGGAGAACGGGCAGGAGGCGCCTGTCAGCGGACCGTAATCGGGGACCGGAGGCAGGAAACTGGTAAGAGGGGGAAACCATATGAGGATCAATAATGAAACCAGAGTCGGTATTCTGATCGCCATCGTTTTATGTTTTCTGGCTGTATTAACCGTTAGGGCCGGAGACTTTCATTTTAAAGAGCGGGGCTATGATATTAAAGTCCATTTTGTCAATGTGGACGGCATCGAGTTGAACTCGCCGGTAACGCTTAACGGCCTGGAGATCGGTCGCGTTAAGGACATCCGTATCGTTTACGGCCCGGCCCCGAAAGTGGAGCTGACCCTGTGGATTAAACAGGACATAAAAATTTTTAAAGGGGTCGAAGCCCACGTGAAGAATCTTGGATTTATGGGGGAAAAGTACATCGGGCTGGTCATGACCGACAAAATCAGCGGCGGGCCTCTCGCCCCCGGGGAGGCGATTGCGGGGACCGAGCCGGCCAGTTTTGAAAAAATACTTCAAAAGGGCGAAAGTATCGCCGCGAATATTGAAGGGATATCCGCCAACCTCAATGAGCGGCTGAACGTGAATGCTCAGGCGATCGACGATGTCCTCGCGGATATGCGGGCGACCATGAAGAACGTGCATTCTCTCTCGGATAATATCCATGAACGGTTCGCGGTGAACCAGCATCTTGTGGACGAGATGATAGGGCATGCGAATAGCACGACGAAAAATTTGGAAGAATTAAGTTTCGACCTCAAGAGCAACCCCTGGAAGCTGCTGTATAAGCCGAAGAAATAAATGTCCGGGGAAGCGTTCCCCAGGGGTATTCCGGGAGGAGAGCGGCCCATGGAATATATTTGCCCGGTATGCGGGAAACCCGTTAGTGAGGACCTGCGTCAGTATGTGGATCATACGGAGAAGCATATTGTCGATGTGATCAAAAAGAAACACCCGGAATGGGTGGAGCAAGACGGCCTGTGCCGGAGGTGTTTAAAGTATTATAAAAAAGAAATGAAAGGATAACGGGGACAGATGTGTTTTCCGGGAGGGAACGACTTATGAAAAAGCTGATTAAGTTCATCGCGTTCGTGCTGATTGCGCTGGTCATAGGCGTGATCGTGGCGAAAAACATTGTCATTAAGACCGGGATTGAGCAGGGGGTCAAACTCGTGACCGGCCTGCCGATGAAGATCGCGAGCATGGATATCAGTTTCACAAAATTTTATGTCCACGTTCAGGGGATGCAGCTTTACAATCCGGAAGGCTTTCCGGAAAAAATCATGGTGGATGTCCCGGAAGTGTATGTCAACCTTGATGTCCCGGCCTTGATGAAGAAAAAAATTCATGTCAAGGAGGTCCGCTTTTATCTGAAAGAGTTTGTCCTGGTGAAGAATGCCGACAGTAAAATGAACCTTGATCACCTGAAAGCTTTGCAGCCGAAAGCCGGAGAAAAGCCGGATCAGGAAACGGCTCCGGCCCCCGGGAAGAAAGAAATGCCGGCGGTCCAGATTGATGTTTTGCAGCTGAAAGTGGACAAGGTGGTGTATAAAGATTATTCGAAAGGCGGGGAGCCGGTTATAACGGAAACCAAGATCAGCTTGGATGAAAGGATTGAGAACATTAATGATCCTAACCGGCTGGTGCAGATTATCGTTTTCAAAACCCTGACAAAAACTCCGTTTGCCAATTTGCCGGACCGGAATATCAACGGATTAAAATCTGTGGTTTCCGGAACCGTGGATGCTGCCAGCGGCCTGACCCATGGGGTTGTGGACACAACCGGCAAGATCATAAAAGGCACGACGGATACGATCACGAATGTTATTAAATTTCCGTTTAAATCGGAATAAACACCTCGCCGGGGAGCGGGACCGACCGGGCGCGGGGGCCCGGTCGTGCGGGATACGCCAGGAGACGCATGCAACTTCAGGGGAATGTGTTTGATTATTTTTTGGTGTTTGGGGCGGGGGTCGCCGTCAGTTTCACGCCGTGCGTTTACCCGGCGCTCCCGGTGGTGGCGAGCATCATTGCCGGGGTGAACACCCGGGGCACCAAGCTTATGGGTTTTGTAATCTCGCTGGTGTATGTCCTGGGGATGGCCGTGATCTATTGCGGCCTCGCGGTCGTGGCGGCTTTAACCAGGAGCGTGTTTGGTCAGTTTCAGAATTCTCCGCTTGTGCTCTGGATTGTGGGCAATGTTTTGCTGATTTTTGCGCTGGTCATGCTCGACGTTATCCCTCTGCCGGGCCTGGCGTTGAACCGGCCCGCCGGCCTCAAACCACGGAATCTCTGGTCGGTTTTTGTGATGGGGGGGGTTGGCGGACTGATTGTCGGCCCCTGCACGGCTCCGGTTCTGGGGACAGTGCTGCTTTACGTGGCTTCCAAACAAAACCTTGTCCACGCGGTCAGCCTGCTTTTTGTCTTTTCTTGCGGCGTGGGCGCCTCGCTTGTTCTGGTGGGGACGTTCAGCGGGCTGTTAAGTCAACTGCCGAAATCCGGGCCGTGGCTTAACCGCATTAAACAATTATGCGCGCTGGTCCTTATCGCTTTGGCAGAATATTATTTAATGAAAGCCGGACAGTCAGGGTTTACACTTTTGCCCGCATCGGGATAATATGATTCTGACGGAGTTTTCTTAATTAAAAGCCGGACGTTTCATGTCTTTCTCTCCTGCCCGGATGTGATGGGGTTGAATGAAATCTCGGATTCCATTGTTTTTATTGTGTTGGCTCCTTCCTGTCTTTTATCTGACCGTGACCGGAGGCTGGTTCCTCACGAAGAAAGCATATATAGCCACGAAAATATTCGCGCAGAGCGGCTTGAGTTACGACCGGCTGCGCCGCCAGCAGCCCTCCGTCCAGGCGGCGTTGAAGGCGAGGGATATCCTCCCGCCGGGAACGGATGTGAGCGCGCCTTTCACATGTAAAGGGTTTTCCTATGTTATCTGGCGGTATTTCCTTTTTCCACACCGTGTTGTTGATACTTCCGATTTCCATTTAGACGGCAGAAACCGGTTCCCCGGAGAGCCGGCGGAGTGGGTGGAAGTCCCGCTTACGGACACGGCGTCTTTGTATGCCCGCCCCCATGTGGCCGGGGCTTTAGCCCCGGGGGTGTCCCCGCTGTTCCCGTCACCGTCCTTGCCGGTTGTCCTGACCGCCGTGCTTCTTTTTTCCGGGTACAATATTCTGACCGGTGTTTTTATGCTGCGGGCGATGGGGTTTGCATTGAAAGAATGGGGGCGCCTCTGGTATTACGCCACGTCTTACCTTTTGGGATTTTCGCTTCCGACCGCTGTCATCTGGATCCTGGTGATGCTCGGGGTCCCCTTTTCCCGCGGTGTTGTTTTGGGAACATGGGTTCTGCTCGGGATTTTGCTGGGCGGGCTGTCGCGGCGCTGCCCGGTCTTCCTGAGAGAAGAAGAGAACCGCCCGGCTTCATCCCAGCCATGCCGGACAACCAGGTTTGCCGCGCCGGTTTTAGGCGGTCTTGTGACCGCGGCCGCGGCAGGGATTCTTATCGTCACCGTTTCAACGGGTGTTTTGGACTGGGACGGGATGTCGCATTGGATATTAAAATCAAAAACGATATATTATTATCAGCATTTTAATTTTGAATATACGCATTTGAATTCTTATCCGCTGTTATGGCCCCTTAATATCGCCTGCCAATTCGCCTTCCTAGGCGGGATGTACGATGAATTGGCGAAATGGACGTCGGCCCTTTGTTTCCTCGTGTTTATCATCCAGCTCTTAAAATCTTTACAGCTTTTGGGATTAAAGCCGGCGTGGCGTTATGGCATCCTGTTGTTTTTTCTCGTTTCCGCTTTTCATGATTTTACAAAACCGTGGTGGTATGTGCACTTTACCTTTGCCAACGCGGAAAACCTTTTTCTGGCGTTTTGGGGAGGGGCTTTAACCCTTGTCCTGGCGTGGCTTAAGGCCAGGGACCAGAGAAGATATTTATGGCTGGCGTTGATTCTGATGACGGGATTGAATTTGAGCAAGCTGGAAGGGATGTTTGCCACGGGGATCCTGGCCGCGACGGTGGTTTTGCTTTTCAGAAAATCTTTGCTGTCTGAACGGGCCGGGGCCTGGATATGGGCTGCTTTTTTATCTGTCGGGTTGCCGTTAGGCTGGATGCACTGGGTTTCCTGCCGGGGGGGGGATTTTTCGGCGTTGACACATTTTCAAGAAGGGATCTCGACCGGCAAAGTCCTGCTGCTTCTTAAGATTAACCTTAGGAATTTTTGTTCGAATAATATGCCGGTCTATTCCCTGCTGGCGGGTTTTTATATTTTTGTTTTTCGGAAAAGGCTCCCCTGGCTTGAATCCGAAGTTTTTTTGGGCCTGGTGTCGGCCGGCATGGTGATTTTTGCCGGGGTGGCCCACCTGGGCACTCCTCTTCAAAGTTTGTCTGATATCCCTCCGGAGGTTTTTCCCAGGCTTTTCCTTCACGCGACCCCGCCGTTATTATTGTTGTTTTCCAGCCGTATAGCGCGGCAGGCCAGCGGGAGAAAGTTTTGTTAAAGAAGGATGATTGCGGCAGGGCGGGTTTTTCTGTATAATGGGCTCGATTCTTCGGGCGAAGGGCGGGGAGGGGCCGGAGTTTTTATCCGCTTTTGCAGAAGACCCCGGGCGCGCCCGGGATGAAGGAGAGAGGGCCCTCAGGTCTTTCGCTTCGGGAATGTTCGCGCCTATGTTAAGAGGTCAGGTCATTTTGCGAAGCGAATGGTTAATAAGCCCCGCGACCATGCACCCGGGGTTTTATAAATAAGGATATGATGCCTTTTTACGCGGATTTACATATTCATTCCCATTATTCCCGGGCAACCAGCAAAGAGTTAAATCTGGAGCATTTATATGTCTGGGCGCAGAGGAAGGGAATCCAGGTGGTCAGCACCGGGGATTTCGTGCATCCGGGATGGGCTAAAGAACTCACGGACAAGCTGGTCCCGGCTGAAGAGGGTTTTTACGCGTTGCGTCGGGATCTCGCCCGGCCGATGTTATCGCATGTGCCGGCGGCCTGTCAGGGGGAAGTTCGGTTTATGCTTTCGACGGAGATTTCGAATATTTATAAACGGATGGATAAGGTCCGCAAGGTTCATAATGTGGTCTTCGCTCCTAATGTGAGTGTCGCGGGAAAAATTCAAAAACAATTAGACGCTATCGGCAATATCCGTTCGGACGGGCGGCCTATTTTAGGGCTGGATTCCCGTGATCTGCTGGAAATTGTCCTGGAATCTGACCCGGCCAGTTTTTTGGTGCCGGCGCATATCTGGACGCCGTGGTTTTCGGCCTTGGGATCCAAAGGCGGGTTTGACCGGATGGAGGATTGTTTCGCCGACCTTTCCAAACATATCTTTGCCGTCGAAACCGGTCTTTCTTCCGATCCGCCGATGAACTGGCGGTTGAGCCAGTTAGATCCGTACGTCATGGTGTCGTCTTCGGATGCGCATTCTCCGGCTAAATTGGGCCGGGAAAGCACGATTTTTCAATCCGATTTTTCTTACCCGGGAATTTATAAGGCCCTCCAGGATCCTTCTCATGACGGGCTAGCCGGCACTGTCGAATTCTTTCCGGAAGAAGGGAAGTATCATTTTGACGGACACCGGCAATGCCAAACGCGGATGCACCCCCGGGAGACCATAAAAAATCAGGGCTTGTGCCCGGTATGCGGGAAGCCGGTGACCGTCGGAGTCATGGCCCGAGTGGAAGAACTGGCCGATCATCCGGAAGGACGCAGGTCGCCCAACGCCCGTGATTTTGTCAGTTTGATCCCGCTGCCGGAAGTGATCGCGGAAGCCCGGTCCCTCGGCGTGAACACAAAGGCCGTGCAGGCCGCTTACCTGGATATGCTTTCTAAACTCGGCAATGAAATGGCGATTTTGAGGGACATCCCGGTATCGGATATCCAGAAAGTCAGCGGGACGCTTATCGCGGAAGGCGTCCGCCGGGTGCGGGAGGGGGCGGTCCAGATCGCGGCCGGTTATGACGGAGAGTATGGAACCGTTCATATATTTTCCGATGATGAAAGAGACACGCTTGATCATCAGATGACCCTGTTCAGGTGACCTGTATGGCGGACATTGATCGTCCAGACTATGTGAATTCCGCTCAATGGGCGGCGGTGACCGAATCCGGCACCCGCCTGTTAATCGTGGCTGGCCCGGGAACCGGCAAAACCCATACCCTGACGCACCGGCTGCTCTACCGTTTACGGCGCGCTGGCCCCCAGAACAAATTCTGTGCGATCACGTTTACCCAAAAAGCCGCGGAAGAAATAAAAACGCGTATCGCGCGTTCGAACGAAGCCGAACCCATTCTCCCCCGGCTGATCACAGGGACTTTTCACGCCGTGTGTCTGAATATCCTGAAAGACGCCGGGCCTCTGAGCGGTCTCCCGGAGGGGTTCCAATGCGCGGATCCGGCTCAGGCCCTGGAGGCCGGACGCGCGCTTTGGCCCGGGGATACCGATAAACAGCTCCGGGAACGGCTGGAGGCTATTTCCCGTTGGAAGGCCACGGTTTTCTCCGAGCCGGTCCCCGATGACGTCGTGTTTTATAATGATTTCCTGCGGGGAAGGGGCCTGCTGGATTTTGATGACCTGCTATGCGAAACGGTGTATTTTTTAAGGGCGCACCCGGCGGTCCTGTCCGGCCTGCAGGCGGAGATCCCGGAAATTTTTGTGGATGAATATCAGGATATTAATCCTGTCCAGCACGCCTTGTTAAAACTTTGGGTTGGGGAAAGGGGCGGCATTACCGCGATCGGGGATCCGAACCAGGCGATCTATGGTTTCCGGGGGTCGGATAAGCGTTTTTTTCAGAGTTTTCCGGATGATTTTCCCGGAGCCCGCCGGGTGACGCTTTGCGATAACTACCGGTCCGGGCAGACAATTCTGGCGGCCTCGGGGCAGGTGATGGCCCGTGATTCGGACGGGGCTGTCCCGGTCTTGACCGCGCAGTTATACCGGGAAGGAAAGGTAACGGTTTTTGAGGCGGCCACCGATAAGGCGGAGGCGGAATACGTCGTGCATCAGATCGAGAAACTCGTCGGGGGCATGAGCATGTTTTCGCAGGATTCCGGCCGCGTCGACACGGAAACCGGCGGGGAACGGAGTTTCGGCGATATCGCGGTTCTCTACCGGCTGAAGACGCAGGCGAGACTTCTGAAACAGGCCTTTGACCGGCTGGGAATCCCGTACCACGTCGTCGGAGAGAAGAAAGACGAAGAAGACGGGGCAGAATCGGTGTGCCCTTGCCGGTACGAAGAATTCAGCGTGACCGCCGAACGCGTGTCTTTGATGACGCTTCATGCGGCTAAAGGGCTGGAGTTCCCGGTTGTTTTTATCGTGGGGTGTGAAGATAATTTGCTGCCGCTTAACCTGGTCGGGCTTCAGGCCGAAACCCGGGAAGAACGCCGGTTGTTTTATGTGGGTATGACCAGGGCCCGCGAGCGGTTATATCTTTTGCGCGCCAGAAAGCGTTTGTTGTTCGGGCAGACACTCCATCCCCAGGCGTCCCCTTTCTTGAAGGATTTTGAAGCGGGCCTCGCCGAATATGAACAGGCCGTTCTGAAAACTAAAAAACGATCACTTCAGGATGACCAGATGAGTTTATTTTAGAAATTATTTATCTGTGGAACCGACGAATATTTTTTGTCTTAAGGTAAGGACGGTCTTTTGAACACGAGGGGGGAATGATGTTTTTTGCTGGGATCAGGAGGAATAAAGAAACAATCTTATATTTTGTCGTGACGGTGCTTCTGCTGGAAGCCGTCCGCGTCCGGTACAATTATATCATCAGAGAAGACCAGAAAGCTCCGGGCGTCCGGAAGAAAAAAAACAGGGCCCGGCTTTTTCTTATGAAAGCATCTCTGGCTTACTCGGTATTCCTGTTTTGGATTGTTTTTGATTATTTCACGACCCTTTCCGGGAAAATTACCGCGGTGTATCCGCAGTCGCAGTCTTTGACGACAAATACGGCGCTAGTTATTAACGCCTTTTTATCCTATGTCTTGACGGTGTTTCTTCTGCGGTTTCTTTTGAGGCTGTATGTCATCCGCATGAATGAGGCGTTTGGTTTCTGGAAAAAACTGGGCCGGTCCGCCTTGGACGGGACCAAAGCTTTTGTGAATGCGCCTTTGCGGGCCGGGAACGCCGTGAAAGACAAGCTGGTGGACGGGGTGCGAGGGGGATCGGACAAGGTGAAGGATACGGCTGTGATCGGAGCGTACGCCGTCGGCCGTGTTCCTGGGAACATCAAAGAGGCCGTCCGAGATGGAGATAATTGGAAATATGACGAGTTGATTGCCAGGATTTCTCAATTAGGTATCCCGGCGCTGGTGCTGGTGCTGGCTGTGGAAATAACCGGCGTGGTCGGGGCGGCTGCTGTTGTCGAAGGTTTGGCCCTGCTCGGAGGCCCCTGGGGGGTGATCGGCGGCCTGGGAGTGCTGGGCATCCTGGTTGTGATTTCAAAGGGGATCGGGCGTTACGGGTTCAAAGCGGTCTTTGAAGGCGTGCTGAAAAATCTTTATAAAAAAGGGCACAGCCGGGACGAGATACTGAAAAAAGTCGATGGATATAAGATAACGCAGAGAATGAAGAATTCCCTGCGAAAATATATTGACGAGCTGGGCGCCCGTGAAGAGGATTGGCCGGCGGATATGTCCCGCTGATATTTATCCGCGGACCGCGTTAAGAATGGTGTCCACGGGATGGAGCTTGTTCAGGGCGTAAAAGTGCAGGCCCGGCGCGCCGCGATCCAGCAGGTCGCGGCATTGCTTGACCGCGAAATTTATCCCTTCTTCCAGACAGCGGTCCGGGTCATCCTTGATGGGCAGGAAAATGTCGTGAACCTCCTGCGGCACGGTTGTCCCGCAGTTTTGGCAGAAACGGATTAGGTTGTCGTAATTCGTGACCGGGAGTATTCCCGGAATAACCCTTGCTTTGACTCCCATATCCCGTAATCGTTGCACGTAATCGAAATAATCCTGATTGTTGAAGAATAATTGGGTGGCGACAAAATCGGCGCCGTTATCGATTTTTATTTTAAGGTAACGGGCGTCTTTGTCCCGGTCCGGGCAGAGGATATGCCCTTCCGGGAATCCGGCCACGCCGATGGCGAAGAAGTCGCCATGATGCCGGCGGATAAACGCGCAGAGTTCACTGGAATATTGAAAGTTGTCCGGCCCCGGCCGCCAGTCCGGATTATCCTTCGGCGGGTCGCCCCGTAAAGCGAGCACGTTACAAATGCCTTTCTGCCGGATGTGGTCCAGGATGGCCTTGATCTCGTCCCGGGTGTGGCAGACACAGGTTAAATGCGCCACTCCCGGCAGGTGATACGTGTCCTGGATATGCTGGACGGTATCAAAAGTCCGCTCCCGGCTTCCGCCGCCGGCCCCGTATGTGCAGGAGATATAATCCGGGTTAAGGGTGACGAGCTCGGCGATGGTGGCCAGTAAATTTTGATGCCCTTTTTCGGTCTTGGCTGGAAAAAGTTCAAAAGAAAAAGTGCGCTCTTTACGCGCGAAAATGTCGGTCAGTTTTTTCATGGGTCGCAGTCTGTCCTGTTTATATGTTTATGATATTGCTGGCACGGGGCCTTCCCAGTATGGCAACGGGAATTATTTTAACATGGCGGGAGGAATCTGCCTAAAATCTTTTCCGTGTTTTTTGGAGAATGATAAAATACAATTTCTGCGGAGCGCTGTTTTGTAATACAATGAAACCATCCTGACGGGATGCAAACCCGGAAAGGACGGTGAAACGTTATTGTCCGGGACGCCGGGAGGTGTCCTGATATTCAAAGGTATGATGAAAATCCTGGATTCCTTAAAACTTCCGGAAGCGGCTTTGATCAGCGATTTGGACGATCCTCAATCCACGCTGATTCACCGGGATATCATCCGGAAAAAGCCGTTTTTGAAAAAACTCTACCTGGCTTTTTACCGCAGATTGGCCAACGGCTTACAGGCCGTTCCTCCGGGCGCGATTGTGGAGTTGGGCAGCGGGGGAGGACTGCTCAAGGACGTTCTGCCGGAGGTCATCACTTCGGATATCCTGTTCCTGCCTCATGTGGATGTGTGTTTCCGCGTTGATCAGAGCCCGTTTAAGAACGGGTCGGTCAGCGCCTTTGTGATGTTGAATGTTTTTCATCATGTTAAAGACACGCACGCTTTTTTTAGCGAGATGGACCGGTGTTTGCGTCCCGGGGGGAAAATCGTTATGATTGAACCGGCTAATTCCTGCTGGGGCCGATGGGTCTACCAGAATTTTCACCACGAGACGTTTGACCCTTCCGCGGGCTGGGGCGTCGAGGGCGAGGGCGCTTTGTCATGCGGCAATGGCGCCTTACCCTGGATCGTTTTCCGGCGGGACTATGGCGTTTTTAGCCAGCGGTACCAGCGGCTGGTTTTGAAAAGTTTCCGTCCTTTCGGGCCTTTGGCTTATTTGTTGAGCGGCGGGGTGTCTTTCCGGCAATTGCTGCCTACCTGGGGGTATTCGCTGGTCCAAGGGCTGGAGTGGTTGCTGTCGCCTTTGAGCCCGTGGCTGAGCATGTTTTATTATATCGAGGTGGAAAAGAATCTTGAAAATCAGAAGGGCGTTTAAGGAGAATAAGAGATGGATGTCGTTCTGATAACCGGATCCGCGGGGCTGATCGGTTCGGAAGCGGTGGAATTTTTTGGCTCCCGGGGGTTTAAGCCGGTCGGGATTGATAATGATATGAGGCGGGTTTTTTTCGGGGAGGAGGCGTCAACGCGCTGGAACGCCGCAGCCCTTCGGGAAAAGATTCCCGGATATGACCACAGGACTGCCGATATCCGGGACACCGACGCCTTGGATGCGCTTTTTACGGAATACGGGCGGGACATCAAACTTGTGATTCATACCGCGGCCCAGCCTTCCCATGACTGGGCGGCCCGGGAGCCGGTGACTGATTTTACGGTGAACGCCAATGGAACTTTGAACCTGCTGGAAATGACCCGCCGGCATTGCCCGGGAGCGGTCTTTATTTTTACCAGCACCAATAAGGTTTATGGCGATACCCCTAACCGTCTCCCTTTGAAAGAGCGGGAAACCCGCTGGGACCTCGAGGAACAGCACCCTTTGTTCGATGGGATTGATGAAACCATGAGCATCGACCAGAGCCAACACTCGTTATTCGGGGCGTCCAAGGTGGCGGCCGATATTCTGGTCCAGGAATACGGCCGGTATTTCGGGCTCAAGACCGGGTGTTTCCGGGGAGGATGCCTGACCGGCCCCCGGCATTCCGGCGCGGCCCTGCACGGGTTTTTGTCGTATTTGATGAAATGCTGCATGACCGGCACGCCGTATACCGTGTTGGGTTATAAAGGGAAACAGGTGCGGGATAATATTCACAGTTTTGACCTGGTCCACGCGTTTTATTGTTTTTTTCAGGCCCCGCGGCCGGGAGAAGTTTACAACATAGGAGGAGGCCGGGCCAACAGCTGTTCCGTCCTGGAGGCGATCCGGTTGTGTGAAGACATCTGCGGCCGGGCGCTTCGCTGGGACTATAAAGACGACAGCCGGTCGGGGGACCATATCTGGTATATCAGCAGTTTGAAAAAATTTACCACCCACTACCCGCAATGGGAGCAGAAATTCAACCTGCGGGCTACCCTCTCCCAAATATGGGAATTAAACCAGGACCGATGGAAACAAGGAGACCACGCATGACCGCCCTTAATTCGATCGCCGAGCATTATGACAATCTGGCCGAGCAGCGCGACCGCTTCCGGAGGAAAAACCGCTATTATTATGAACTGCTTTATAAACAATACCGTTATCTGATCCCGGCCGGGAAGAAGGTCCTGGAGATCGGGTGTTCGACCGGCGACCTTTTGAACGAACTGAAGCCGTCCGTCGGGGTTGGGATCGATATCAGTGCGCGTTCGGTGGAACTCGCGGCCCGGAAATACCCGCATCTTAAGTTTGAGGCCTGCGCCCTGAAAGATTTTTCCTGTCCCGACAAATTTGATTTTATTATCCTGTCCGGGGTGCTGGGGGAATTAGACGATATTCAGCTTTTTTTGTCCGGCCTGCGGCCGTTCTGCCACGCGCACACGCGGATTATTATCGAGTATTACAGTTATCTCTGGCAGTATATTCTTAAATTCGGGGAAAAGGCCGGGTTGAAAATACGGCAGAAGATTCAAAACTGGCTGACGTATCATGACCTGTGTAATTTTCTGACCCTGACCGGATACGAGCCGGTTAAAACGGAACGGGCCGTCCTGTTTCCCGCCCCTGTCTGGGGGTTGAGTTATCTTATCAACCGCTTCATCGCGCCTTTGCCTGTTTTTAACGCGCTGACGCTGAATCATATAATAATTGCCCGTCCTCTTTTTGAATTTGAACGGGATTTCTCTGTGACAATTTTGGTCCCCTGCCGGAACGAGAAGGGGAACATTGAACAGGCGGTTCTGCGCACTCCGGCCTTCGGCCTGCATCAGGAGTTTATTTTTGTCGAGGGCGGGTCCCGGGACGGGACGTATGAGGAGGTGGAACGGGTCATGCGAGCCTATCCGGAGAAAGACATAAAACTTTTCAGGCAGACGGGAAAAGGGAAAGGGGATGCCGTGCGGATGGGGTTTAGCCGGGCTTCCGGGGAGATTTTGATGATCCTGGATGCGGATTTAACCGTTCCCCCCGAAGATCTGCCTAAGTTTTATGACGCGATCCGGCATAACCGGGGAGAATTTATAAATGGTTGCCGGTTGGTTTATCCCATGGAAAAGCAGGCCATGCGTTTCTTGAATCTTCTGGCAAATAAATTTTTTGGGATTTTTTTCAGCTGGCTTTTAGGCCAGCGTTTCAAAGACACCTTGTGCGGCACGAAGGTATTGTTTAAGCGTGATTATGAGGAGTTGGCCGCTAACCGGGCTTATTTCGGCCCGTTTGATCCTTTCGGCGATTTTGACCTTATCTTTGGCGCAGTCAAATTGAATCTCAAGGTCCTGGAACTGCCGATCCGTTACCGGGAAAGGACATACGGGACGACCCAGATTCAGCGCTTCCGTCACGGGTTACTGCTTTTTAAGATGTGTTTCTTTGCCATGAAGAAGATAAAATTCCGTTAGTTGTTATATTCCAACACTTTAAAATCTTGTAGTCATATTTTTAAATAAGGGAAATATAACAAGAATACCCCTTGACAATAAGTAATATTATTAATAATATGTTCAGGTCTTGAACACGCGCGAAGGGGGACCCCCTGTGATCAAAGATACCCTGAACACAAAAGAAGCCGAACTTATCAATATCATCGGATCGGAATGTGCCGCCAGCCAACGGGATTTTTCCCGTCATTTAAACATTTCTCTGGGTGCCACCAATATGCTTCTGCGCCGGCTGATGGAGCAGGGGTATATTCATATCCGTCAAGTTACCAAAAGAAAAGCTGAATATACGCTGACGCCTAAGGGGCTGTCCGAGCGCTTGGAACAGTCCCGGGGTTACGCGTTGCAAACGATTCAGTCTATTAATCGTTTTAAAGAGACGATCCGGGATATTGTGCGCGGCTTTTACCGCGGAGGGGAAAGAAATTTCTGGGCCTGCGGTGATGAAGAGGTGGCCTGGCTCGTTGAGGCGGTTTTTAAAGAAGAGGAATTCCAAGGGTGCCGGTTTCGGTCCCTTCCTGAAGCGCAGGGGGACGGGTTGGAAGACGGTGTGCTTTTTATCTGCCCGCCGCAAACAGATCAGCCGGGATGGAAGCCTGGGAAAAGGGTCAATTTGATCGAAAGCTTAGCCCGGGAAATTGACTCAATGAGCATTTAGTTTACACGACCCAAGGGAGTGTAAACTAGAAATGCGAATTGATCCTTCAGCGAGTGAGCCCAAGCGAACGAGTCGAAGGATGCGGATTTTTCATACACGATCCAAAGGAGTGTAAACTAGCCATGCGAATGGATCCTTCAGCGAGTGAGCTAAAGCGAACGAACCGCAGGATGGCGGTTTCATACTCCGCCGCTTGCTGCGGTTCATTGGGTCCAGAGCTGGCTCTGGGGTTTATATCTTTGATTCTTAGAAACGAGGTGTTTTGTGAAAAAGGTGTTTGAAATACGGACGGATCATAAAATTTTTGTGGCCGGGCACAACGGGATGGTCGGTTCTGCCGTGGTGCGGCAGTTGAAAGCCCGGGGATTTACGAATTTTGTATTAAGGTCCCGGGCCGAACTGGATTTGACGGATACCGAAGCGGTTAAAAAATTTTTCAGCCGGGAGAAACCCGATATCGTGGTCGACGCCGCGGCCCGGGTGGGGGGCATTAAGGCGAATAATGAGCACAAGGCAGAATTCCTTTATGAAAATTTGGTGATCCAGAACAATGTCATCCATCAGGCGTATGTGCATGGGGTCAAGAAACTTTGTTTCCTGGGCAGTTCCTGCATTTTTCCCCGGGAGTGCCCGCAGCCCATGAAAGAAGAATATTTATTGACCGGAGCTCTGGAACCGACCAATGAAGGGTATGCCCTGGCTAAGATTGCGGGATTGAAAATGGTGGAATATTATAACCGGCAATACGGGTTTCCCGGGATCAGCCTGATGCCGTGTAATCTTTACGGGACGAACGATTGTTTTGATCTGGAACGGTCGCATGTCCTTTCCGCCTTGGTGAAAAAGACGGTTGACGCGGTGGATGAAGGCCGGGACGAGGTCCCTCTGTGGGGGACTGGCCGCCCTTTGCGGGAGTTTCTGCATGTGGATGATGCGGCGGCTGCGATCCTGTTCATGCTGGAGCATTATGATTCCCCGGAATTTATTAATGTGGGAAGCGGGACAGAGGTGACGATCCGTTCTCTGGCGGAATTGATCGCTGATAAAGCCGGGTTCCGGGGCCGGTTGGCGTGGGACGCGACCAAGCCCGACGGTATGGCCCGGAAATGTATGGACGTAAGCCGGATGAAAGCTCTGGGCTTCGCGCCGCGCATCTCGCTTGCCGAGGGCGTGGGGCGGACGATTGCGGAGTACCGGGCGCTTAAACAGAAGTTTTCTAACGGATAACGCATTATTTTATGAAGGAGTGCTCATGCTGAATCAGAAAGTGGTGCTGGTGACCGGAGGGACAGGGTCGTTCGGGAAAAAATTTACGGAAATTTTGTTGAACAAATATCAGTTGAAAAAATTGATTATTTTCAGCCGGGACGAGTATAAACAGTTTGAGATGTCCCGGGTTTTTCCGGACCGGAAATATCCCATCCGGTATTTTCTGGGGGACATCCGCGACCGTGACCGGCTTTACCGGGCTTTTGAAGGGGTCGATTACGTGGTTCACGCCGCCGCGCTCAAGCAGGTGCCGGCGCTGGAATATAACCCGACGGAAGCGGTCAAGACCAACGTTATCGGCGCCGACAACATCGTCAACGCGGCGATTGACGCCGGGGTCAAAAAGGTGATCGCCCTTTCGACCGACAAAGCCGTCAACCCGGTCAACCTTTACGGGGCGACGAAACTTGTCGCGGAAAAGATTTTTATCGCCGCCAACGCTTTTGCCGGCGGGAGGGTTAAGTTTGCCGCGGTCCGTTACGGGAACGTGATGGGGTCCCGGGGGAGCGTGATTCCGCTGTTCCTGAATCTGAAAAGCAAAAAATGCCGGGAGTTTCCGCTCACTGACGAACGGATGACCCGTTTCTGGATCACGCTGGAGCAGGGTGTCCAGCTCGTGATTAAGGCGCTGGACACGTCCGAAGGGGGGGAGGTCTTTATTCCGAAGGTCCCTTCCATGAAGATCGTTGACTTGGCCCGGGCCATCGAGCCGGACTGCACATTTAAAATCATCGGCATCCGCCCGGGGGAGAAAGTCCATGAGACATTGATTTCCGGGGATGAATCCCGGAACACGAAAATCGACGGGGATAACTATGTCATCCTCCCGCAGTTTTTTGACACGCGGGAGGTGCACCGCCAGTATGATCAATTGTCGTCTGTCCCGGAAGGGTTCGCTTACACCAGCGATACCAACCAGCACTGGCTCACGGTTGAACACCTGAAGCAGGTCATTTCCGGATTGTAACCCGGCAGGAGCGTCATGAATATCGCGTTTGTTTTTTCGTTACAAAATGTGTTTTCTCCGGAAAAGCCGCTATAAAGGATACAGGCCGCGCTGGAAACTGCTGGCCCGGTGTTTCGTCGCCCGGCTGCATTGTTCTTACCGGATGATGCGGATTTACCGCGTTGTGACGGAGTGGGGTATTTTTAAAAAACTCAAGGAATTCATGAAAAAGTAATTATGGGCAGGCTTATACGCAAAGAAAAAATTTCTTACGGCCGGCAAACCATCACGCAAGACGATATCAAGGCGGTCACGGATGTGCTCCGGTCGGACTGGCTGTCGCAGGGCCCGAAGATCAGGGAGTTTGAAGAGGCCCTGTGCCGCTACACCGGAGCGAAATACGCCGTGGCCGTGACCAACGGCACGGCGGCGCTTCATACGGCCTGCCTGGCTGCGGGGATCGGCCCCGGCGACGAAGTGATTACTTCGCCCGTGACGTTTTTGGCTTCGGCGAACTGTGTCGTGTACTGCGGGGGGACCCCGGTGTTCGCGGATATTGATGAGAAAACGGTGA